>Ga0335085_10016492_pt1 | contig 10674 bp, 12 predicted proteins | sample Lox_Sample_45_FD_206712 | JGI IMG/M metagenome (GOLD analysis project Ga0335085, IMG submission 206712) | Soil microbial communities from Loxahatchee National Wildlife Refuge, Florida, United States - Lox_Sample_4.5 | ecosystem: Environmental > Terrestrial > Soil > Wetlands | place: USA... | reverse complement strand
CGCTGAGGCGCGATTCGTTAGGCCGCGTGATTGGCGGCGTGGAAGAATGGGAAGTCGGTGAGGCCTTGGCCTATGCTCGCCCGGCAGGAGCCACCAGTGTGTCGTCGCCTGGCCGCATCAGCCGGTAAAGCGGCGGGTCGGGAAAGGCGGCGCTGGAGTTGCCGCCGCACTGGAGTTCAGCGGTTGGCGCCCATGTCCCACGCGGTCTAACTAGCGCTTGAAGCTGCGGACGCGGCCGCCGACCGGACTGCCGGTCGGCCGCCGCGTCTGGTGGGGCTCGGTTGGGGTGGTTCGTCGTCTGGGATTGGGGTAGCCGCCACTCCTGAGGCAGTCAGCTGCGTGGGTCGGCGGCCGCTCCGCAGCTTAAGCGCGATTCGTTAGGCATCACGAACGCTAACCGGAGTGAGGCTCGAGAATGAGCGTCCGCCCCCGCCTTCGACTCGTGATCCTCGTTGTCGCCGGGGGCGTGGCAGCAGCCGCCGTTGGATTCTACAAGCCCGCCCCGCGGCAGCTCGCCGCTGGTCGCACGCTGAGCGTCGATTCGCTCCGACTGGCGGGTTTGCCCTCCGGCGTCCTGACGGTCCGCGAGTACTCTGACTCCGGGGCTGACGTGCACTACTGCTATCACCCGTCATACGTGCTCAACTTCACCAGCGAACGCGACACTCTCAGCCGGCCCCAGGCGATCGCCGTGGCTGAGTCCCTTGCGCTCAGGACTATCCCGGAAGCCGACCGGCATGCCAAGGTGTACGTGGCGGTCGGCGTCTCGGAGCCAAACTCAGGTCACCGGGAGCCCCGCAGCTGGACGTTCGTCTGGCGTCGCCACCGGACAGGTGACTGGCGTCCGTTTGCTGCTGACATGCCGGTCCGTCTCTTGCCGACCTTCCCCGGCGCGGAGTCACTCGGACGCTCCGCTGCGCCTGGGTCGTGATGCCTAACTAGCGCCTGCAGCGGCGGGCCAATCGGGGCTGGGGCGCTGGGCGATCGAGGATGAGGTAAGGCAGGAGTCGTGCGCCCGGTGGGCGGGTCTGCCCGCCGCTGAGGCGCGATTCGTTAGGCCGCAAGGTCGGCGAAGCGTGAGACCTGGAAGGTCGGTAAGGCTTCGGGCTTCACCCGCCCGGCACCACTCGTAGGTGTGTCGTCGCCTGGCAACACCGGGCGGTGATTCGGTGGTTCGGTAAAGGCGGCGCTGGGGTTGCCGCGGCGTTAAGGCGGAGCGGTTGGCGCCCATGTCGCTTGCGGTCTAACTAGCGCCTGCAGCGGCGGGCCAATCGGGGCTAAGGCGCTGGGCCGTCGAGGATGAGGTAGGGCAGGAGTTGTGCGCCCGGTGGGTTGGCTGGCCCGCCGCTGAGGCGCGATTCGTTAGGCCGCAGTCGGTCTCGTAGCCGGACGTGTCGCTATGCGCGTGTCATTCGTTCGCGTGCTTCTCGCCTGTCTGGCAACCATCGCGTGCGGCTGTGAGACGGCGCCCACGCCAACTGCCAGGCACGCCGGTTTGCCGCTGACGCCGTACCAGCCCTTCGCGACGACGGCGACGCTACGCTTCGTGGCCGTGGAGGGCGGTTGCTGGGTTCTAGACACCCCACAGGGCAGCTACGATCCGCTAAGTGTGCCGTCGCAGTATCAGGTCGACGGCTTGCAGGTATCCGTCGTGATGCACGCTGACACGGGCGTCGCGAGCTTGTGCTGGATGGGCGATCCACTGGTATCGCTCGACTCGATTCGCGCTCGTTGGGCGCAGGGACTGCGGTCTAACTAGCGCCTGCAGCGGCGGGCACGGCCGCGTGACGCCCGCCTAACGCTCCCAGGTTAGGGTGGTTGGTGGTTCGTGGCGGGTCCCGCGGCCGGCCCGCACGCTGAGGCGCGATTCGTTAGGCCGCAAGGTCGGCGAAGCGTGAGACCTGGAAGGTCGGTAAGGCTTCGGGCTTCCCCCGCCCGGCACCACTCGTAGGTGTGTCGTCGCCTGGCAACACCGGGCGGTGATTCGGTGGTTCGGTAAAGGCGGCGGTGGGGTTGCCGCGGCGTTTTGGCGGAGCGGTTGGCGCCCATGTCGCTTGCGGTCTAACTAGCGCCTGCAGCGGCGGGCACGGCCGCGTGACGCCCGCCTAACGCTCCGGGTTTAGGCTGGTTGGTGGTTCGTGGCGGGGCCCGCGGCCGGCCCGCTCGCTGAGGCGCGATTCGTTAGCCAGCCCAAGGAAGGGGAGCTGTGCTCAGGTTCCTGTTGGTTTCGCCGCTTGCGCTTGCGCTCGTGGGCTGCGGCGCCGGCCCCGGCCGGCTTGTCGCGCACCGTAGCTGCGCGCGTGCCGACACGGCTGGGCCAGCTGACACCGCCGTCTACGAACTCGCGGCGGTTGACGCCGCACCCACGCTCGTGCGGTTTGCCACGCCATTGCCAGTGCCCAGTATCGACAGCGGCCGCGCGGCACTGGAGCTGATCATCGACAAGACCGGGCGAGCGGAGCGCCAGTCGGTGCACGTCCTATCGGCCACCAGCCAAGCCATGCTTGAGTATGCGTTGTCGCAGGTGCATAGCGCCGTATACTGCCCGGCGATGATTGGAAATCACTATGTCCGCGTTCACCAGCACCTAATCGTCACGTATCGGCATGGGTAGCTCGGGCCCTTGGGCTGTCTAACTAGCGCCTGCAGCGGCGGGCCAATCGGGGCTGGGGCGCTAGGCAATCGAGGATGAGGTAGGGCAGGAGTTGTGCGCCCGGTGGGTGGGTCTGCCCGCCGCTGAGGCGCGATTCGTTAGGCCGCAATCACGGCGGCGTGGGAAAAGGGAAACTCGGTCAGGCCTCAGGTTTCGCTCGCTGGGCAGGAGCCGCTCGTGTGTCGTCTCCTGGCAGCACGGGCCGGTGATTCGGTGGTTCGGTAAAGGCGGCGATGGAGTTGGCGCGGCGTGTTGGCGGCGCGGTTAGCGCCCATGTCGCTTGCGGTCTAACTAGCGCCTGCAGCGGCGGGCACGGCCGCGTGACGCCCGCCTAACGCTTGGTGGTTAGGCTGAGTTGGTAATGGATGGCGGGCCCGCGGCCGGCCCGCACGCTGAGGCGCGATTCGTTAGGCGGCGGCGGCCTGGCCAGCCGGCGCCAGCCCATTCGCGACCCCAGCGATCAAGATGGCGTGACGCCCGGCTGACGCTGCGGGGTCATAGTGTTCAGAGTTCCACCAGGAGCCTGAGCCATGCGCCGACCGCCTGCCTGCCTGCTCGCTGCGCGCGCCGCCGCCCTGAGCGTCGGCGCCTGCGAGTCGCCCACTGCCGACACGCAGGCGGCTGACCTCGGCCGCGTCGTGGCGCTCGATTCCCTCCGCACGGCCGACGCTGCCGCGCTTCCCTGCTGCGCAGTGGATACTGCTGGGGTGCACATATCCATCGTGGCGGGAACGTTGACGTTCCGGGCCTATGCGCACTACACGGACACCGCGGAGACGCCGGCCCCGTGGCCGGTGTCGGCCGCCTGCGTGACGGCGGTGCCGAACGGGGCTGTGATCCACTCCGACGGCCTGGTGACGGTCGGCGACAGCGTCAGCTACCTCGTGATCCCGTGCCACGTGGGGACGTACACCCTGGCCCTGACCGAGCGTCTCGAGTTCCGCAACGGGTCATCTCAGATGGCAGTTATCTCCCTTTCGTCGGGGACCTACTCCTGGAAGCCGGACACGCTCTCGTTGGTGAACGGGGCGGGCGAAGCGCTGATGGCCACGATGTCGGTGGACACAATCATCGTCGCGGCGCCGGGGCACAGCTATGAGTTCCAGGCTGTTGCCAGCTACTGACGCGACGGATGACGTCGCTAGTTGCCTCCGCGCAGCCGCCGCCTAACCAGCGCCTGCAGCGGCGGGCGAATCGGGGCCGAGGCGCTAGGTGGTTGAGGGTGAGGTAGGGCAGGAGTTGTGCGCCCGGTGGGTGGGCTTGCCCGCCGCTGAGGCGCGATTCGTTAGGCCGCAAGGTCGGCGAAGCGTGAGAGCTGGAAGGTCGGTAAGGCTTCGGGCTTCACCCGCCCGGCACCACTCGTAGGTGTGTCGTCGCCTGGCAACACCGGGCGGTGATTCGGTGGTTCGGTAAAGGCGGCGCTGGGGTTGCCGCGGCGTTAAGGCGGAGCGGTTGGCGCCGATGTCGCTTGCGGTCTAACTAGCGCCTGCAGCGGCGGGCCAATCGGGGCCAAGGCGCTGGGCAATCGAGGATGAGGTAGGGCAGGCGTTGTGCGCCCGGTGGGTTGGCTTGCCCGCCGCTGAGGCGCGATTCGTTAGGCGGCTCGCATCGGTTAACCGGGAACCTTCACGCGGGCATCGAGATGAGAGCTACCATCGCTCGTATCATCCTGGGCCTATTTGCCGCGGGCGCAGTCGTTCTCGGCATCCTAGCGCTCTTCGGGCTGAAGCCGGTCGGCGACCGTCTGACCACCATTCTGGTGGCGGTGGGTGCCATTGGGTGCGGGGCCGCTGTGTTGCGCTTCGTATTCGGTGGCGAGCCGTCTAACTAGCGCCTGCAGCGGCGGGCACGGCCGCGTGACGCCCGCCTAACGCTCCGTGGTTAGGCTGGTTGGTGGTGGTTGGCGGGGCCCGCGGCCGGCCCGCCGCTGAGGCGCGATTCGTTAGGCCGCAAGGTCGGCGAAGCGTGAGAACTGGAAGGTCGGTAAGGCTTCGGGCTTCACTCGCCAGGCACCACTCGTAAGTGTGTCGTCGCCTGGCGGCACTGAACGGAAGATCGGTGAGTTGGGCAAGGCGGCGCTGGAGTGGCCGCGGCGTTCGAGCTCGGAGGTTGGCGCCCGAGTCCCTTGCGGTCTAACTAGCGCCTGCAGCGGCGGGCCAATCAGGGCTGAGGCGCTCGGCAGTCGAGGATGAGGTAGGGCAGGAGTTGTGCGCCCGGCGGGCTGGCTTGCCCGCCGCTGAGGCGCGATTCGTTAGGCCGCAAGGTCGGCGAAGCGTGAGACCTGGAAGGTCGGTAAGGCTTCGGGCCTCACTCGCCAGGCACTACTCGTAAGTGTGTCGTCGCCTGGCGGCACTGAACGGAAGATCGGTGAGTCGGGTAAGGCGGCGCTGGAGTGGCCGCGGCGTTCGAGCTCGCAGGTTGGCGCCCGAGTTCCTTGCGGTCTAACTAGCGCCTGCAGCGGCGGGCCTGTCGGGGCTGGGGCGCTGGGCAGTCGAGGATGAGGTAGGGCAGGAGTTGTGCGCCCGGTGGGTGGGTTTGCCCGCCGCTGAGGCGCGATTCGTTAGGCCGCATGCATGGCGGCGGCTGAGAATTGGTGGGCGGTGTAGGTCCGGTTCGCCGCGCCCGGCTGGTTCGAGGTGAGGCAGCTGCAGTTCGCCTGGCCGGCGAGTGCACGGTTAGCCGGGAAGAACGGGAGAGGCGTAGCTGCCGCAGCGTTCTAGCTCGAAGGCTGGTCTCTGCATCGCATGCGGTCTAACTAGCGCCTGCAGCGGCGGGCCAATCGGGGCTCAGGCGCTGGGACATCGAAGATGAGGTAGTGCAGGGGTTGTGCGCCCGGTGGGTTGGTCTGCCCGCCGCTGAGGCGCGATTCGTTAGGCGGCCCCTTATGCACGTCTCGGTCTACGCGCTCTTCGCCTTAGCCACAGCAGCTTTGCCGAAGTGTGCACTGGCTCAGGGTACCGTCCGCCACACGGGCGTCTTCGGCGATCTGCATTACGTCGAGGCGGCCGGGGACGTGGTCGGCACCGAGGTAATCGTCTCGCGAACTAAGACAGGTTATCGGGTCATCTACCAAGAAGGTGTGGGGGAGCCGGGCCCAGTTGATACGGTCGCTGCCAACATGAAGGGCGATTCGCTCTTCTTCACCCTGCCGCCTGGCGGCATTTCCAAGACTCCGCGCTCCTTTCGCGGTCTGGTGACGGCGACGGGACTCCACGGCCACCTTTCTGGAGATGCGAACGACCTCGATCTACCTCGGCGGGCTCGAAGCGCCCGATCACCGTGAGCGTACGCACGGGGCCGCCTAACCAGCGCCTGCAGCGGCGGGCCAATCGGGGCTGAGGCGCTGGGCAGTCGAGGATGAAGTAGGGCAGGAGTTGTGCGCCCGGTGGGTTGGCTTGCCCGCCGCTGAGGCGCGATTCGTTAGGTGGCGCCCGCACCCCTCGCAGGTCGGAGGGCTTTGCCGATGACGCGACAGGCGGACACCGCCGCTGAAAGGGCTCAGCTTCTTGCGCGCTGCAGGCTCGCCATCGACGCCATGGAGCGTGCGGAGCCCGGCAAGCAGTGGTCCGACCTACGGTCCGTCCTCGAGGCCAGCGCGAATCGCGTCGCCGGCCTCCGTCAGATCGCCCGTGAATGCGCCGTCATGGCTGCGCTGCTGCCGGCGTCACTGCGCCTGGACTTGGACGAGGCGCTGCGGGCGGCCGGAATAGACCTCGACGCCGAGCGCAGTGCTGAGGTTGCTGAAGTTGCGGCGATCCGCGCTCGCGGTCGCATTCGCTCTGAACGCGAGTATCGGACGGTGCAGGCGTACGCGGATCGCCTGGTGACCCACGCCACATCGGACGAGTATCTCGCCCTCGGCGCTTTGCTAGACGAGTTCACGAGCCGTGGCGCCACCTAACCAGCGCCTGCAGCGGCGGGCCAGTCGGGGCTGAGGCGCTTGGCAGCTGAGGATGAGGTAGTGCAGGGGTTGTGCGCCCGGTGGGCGGGTCTGCCCGCCGCTGAGGCGCGATTCGTTAGGCCGCCTCGGAGACATTGATGACGCGATCCGGTCTCAAGGTCGTACTCACGTCACTGGTGGCGCTAAGCGCCCTTGCCACCGGGAGCGCGGCAGCGCAGAACACGCCCGCAACGCGCGTCATCAAGGGAATCGTGCGCGACTCCCTCACACAGAAGCCGCTAGGGCGAGTGGAAGTGTACGTCGAGCGGGGTGGATTGCCCGCTCATTCGCCACCCGACGCGTCGGCGGACAGCCAGGGACGCTTCCGATTGCTCGCGGCGTCCTCGCCATTCGTTCTCTGCGTTTGGGTTCCGCGCCTGCCAGCGAAGCAGATCGCCGTGGCCGGCGGCACGGACTCCACGCTTCTGGAGATCACGTTTCTCACCTACCGCTCGCACGGTCCGCCCACGCCGTCGGCTCATCTCTCGCCTGACGCCCAGCGCGCCATCTGGACTGCACTGCTGGTCGCCCTGGCCGCACCACCCGAAGCAGGCTGCCTTGCGGAGCCACAACTCCCGGCCACGAATCCATACGAGCCTCCCGTCTCCCAGCCTGCCGTTCTGGACTTGGACTCCCTGGCACCCAACGCCATGCGTGACAGCGTCTGGCACCAGCAGCTGATTCGCGACAAGGTGGTCGTGGCCGTCTGCGAGCACGCCAAGCTTGACGCCTGTGGCCAGCGTGGATTTCGCATGTACTATCGACTCAGTGCGCCAACCCCGTACGCAGTGGATTCGGCGAGCGTACGTGTGGATTGGCTTTCCGAAGCCATCGACCTGTGCAAGGTGCATGGCGCCTCTTGGAGTGCGGGCTTCGACCAGTACGTCCTGTATCGGGTGGGCTCCAGCTGGGCATACGGAGGCGAGGACTTTGGCGGCGGGGAGTATATGGTCGCCAGCGGGACCTGCCGCCCGTCCGATACCCTCCCCGCTGCCCGAGCGAGGCAGCCTAACTAGCGCCTGCAGCGGCGGGCCAGTCGGGGCTGAGGCGCTGGGCCGTCGAGGATGAGGTAGTGCTGGAGTTGTGCGCCCGGTGAGGTGGCCTGCCCGCCGCTGAGGCGCGATGCGTTAGGCGGACCGGAGGCATCGAGACATGACAGGCGCAGAAGGTGCTGCCGCAGCCGCGGCCGTCGCGCAGGCCATCAAAGCTTCGGGTGCGGTCGTGCGCCTTGAGCCCGAGGCGTTTCAGCGTCTCGTGGGCCGACAGGAGGAACCTCTTGTCATCCGTGCAGCGGGCGGGTTTTTGCAGGCGCGCTGGCAGTACCTGACCAGCTTCAAGGGTTTCGTTTTCTTCACGAAGTCGTCGGAACCGCTCCCGCTGCCCGGTCGGGCGGAGGTGCTTGAGGCCAAGAAGATCTGGGTCCCGAGCTAGCGGCCGCCTAACCAGCGCCTGCAGCGGCGGGCTACGCGGGGTGGCGGTGCGCTCGGCGCGCTGACTTGGGGATAAGGTACGTGTTGTGCGCTCGGCGGGCTCACGCGCCCGCCGCTGAGGCGCGATTCGTTAGGCAGCATCCTCGGGGCCAGACGCCGGAGGTGCTCATTGATTCCAGTTCTCCTGCTCGTTCTGCAAGCCTCCGCGGGTCCGTCAGACTCCGCGATTGAGCAGGCCGTGCGCGGGTTGGCTGCGCGTGCGCCGATCGAAGCCTTCGGCAAGGAACCAGGGTTCGTAACCGTTAGAGACGTCGCTCTTCTGCGCGCAGACGACGGCGCCCTGATGGCCTATGTCTCCATCGTGCCCCGTTACTCGCAGACACCCACGGTACTCGCGTTTGCCTTCAACGAACGACAGGAGCCGCACCTGTCCCTGGAAGCACTTGTGCCCGGCCGCCTGCAACCGTGGTCTGGGCGTTTGGTCGACCCGCATACGATCGGGTTTGGTGTCGATGTCGTCATCAGCAGACTGGACATTGATCGCATCCTGGCCGCTGCGGACAGGGGGCACATGTCTTTGGTTCGCTACGCTTCGTTCTTTCACGGTGATGTCAGAACTGGGTATCGGATGTACGTGGACTTGTCAGATCGCGCCCTTCTCTCCGCGAGAACATCGGAACAGTGCGCCGGCATTGAGTTCAGCCCCGTAGAGCGACTGGTTGCTGGATCGCTCGCCGGCAGCGAGGCGCGCTACCTGGTCGCCCTCACGGCGCACGAAATTACGCTCTATCGAATTCACTGCGTTCGACCGAACGGCACTTTGGACAAGGAGTCCTGGGTTCGGCAGCGGGCACCCGACGTCACAGGCCTTGAGCTCGGTCCGGGCGGCCAAGTGCTGGAGAAGGTTCAAGGCGCCGACTCGAGGCCGCTCGCCGCGCCGTGACGGGATGCTGCCTAACTAGCGCCTGCAGCGGCGGGCCAATCGGGGCTGAGGCGCCGGGCCGTCGAGGATGAGGTAGAGCAGGAGTTGTGCGCCCGGTGGGTGGGCTTGCCCGCCGCTGAGGCGCGATTCGTTAGGCAGCACACGGAGATTATGGCTACGCGCGCAGAGTTTGCCTGGACTGGCCTTACGCTCAGGCACCGCACCTTCTTGACCGGTACGGACCTATCGCCCGAGTGGGCTTTGGTGCGCGTCCGGCGCTTCTTGGAGGGACGGCGCGGCACTTCTTCAGGAGAGCCGGCTACCGGCGATCTGAAGTTCGAGGAGACCGCCAGCACGGTGCAGGTCACGGGTGCGTTCCTCCCGAGCGTTATCTCCGGCGACGTCACGGCCACTCGTACCGCTGATGGGATTGTGGTGGCAGCCGCGGCCGACCTCACGGGATTGATACTTGGCATCGTCGTCAGCGTGTTCGGGGCGGCGGCCCTTTTCGCCTTCACGGACTGGCTCTCCACTCCTCTGTTTGCTCTGTGGGAGGGGGTCGTCCTTCTCGCATCGACTTGGCACGTCTGGAAGTCAGCCGACGCATTACGCACCCTTACCGCTGTGGGGACGAGGCTCTGAGGCGCGTGCTGCCTAACCAGCGCCTGCAGCGGCGGGCCAGTCGGGGCCAAGGCGCTGGGCAGTCGAGGATGAGGTAGGGCGGGAGTTGTGCGCCCGGCGGGCTGGTCTGCCCGCCGCTGAGGCGCGATTCGTTAGGCAGCCGCAACGCCGTGCAGGCATCTGAGTGAGGCAGGCATGACCAGTTCGGCGCTGATCGTCGCTCGGCGAATAGTAATAGCCATTATCGCCTCAACCGCGGTCTCCGCGCATGCTGCGTGGAGCCAAGTCTGTCGGCCGTTGCCTATCGACTCCGCCACGTATCAGCACTGGGTGGACTCCCTGAGCGCACCCATGTCCGGCGAGGAGATTGGCGTCCGCGCGGTTGGCGTCCCCTCAGCCATGGGTTGCTGGACAGCAATTGCTCTGAGCTGGGAAGCGCCCCTTGGCGGTGCCCTTGCCCTGCTTCGGCCTGACGGGACCCTCGCGAGCCTCGACGAGTATGCCGGCATTGCCCGCCTACAGCCCGCTGGCGCCAACCGTTTCGCGTTCAGCTATCTGGTTGGGCACGGATCCGCCTGGGGCGGCGGCACGCAATCGGTCCACTTCGTTGTCATGTGCAGCTTCGGCGGCTGGCACTGGGCTACCTGCCTGGACATGCCGGAGGCAGAGGATGAGAACACCGCACCGGAGCGAGCGGGCCCTGATAGCAGCGTAGGGCTCTATACCACCACGCTCGGCGACTTCAAGATCGTCGGGGACTCTGTCTTGGTGCACAGGCGCCTTGAGTGGAGCATCATCTTTCGAGACGGGACTATTGGCCCGAGTTGCACGCTTGACCTCGGCGAGGCAGTCATCCGCCTGCCGTGACCTAGCTGGCGCGGCTGTCTAACTGGCGCCTGCAGCGGCGGGCCAATCGGGGCTGAGGCGCTGGGCAGTCGAGGATGAGGTGGTGCAGGCGTTGTGCGCCCGGTGGGTGGGCTTGCCCGCCGCTGAGGCGCGATTCGTTAGGCCGCGTTACGACTCATGTCAGGAGCTGGTAGGTGCGGACTCTGGCTGCAGTCCTGGCTCTAACGTTCGTCGCGCCCGCCTGCCATCGAACGCCCGCGCC
>Ga0335085_10016491_pt1 | contig 10675 bp, 4 predicted proteins | sample Lox_Sample_45_FD_206712 | JGI IMG/M metagenome (GOLD analysis project Ga0335085, IMG submission 206712) | Soil microbial communities from Loxahatchee National Wildlife Refuge, Florida, United States - Lox_Sample_4.5 | ecosystem: Environmental > Terrestrial > Soil > Wetlands | place: USA: Florida... | reverse complement strand
GCGAAATGTTTACTGAGAATAAATCCGTGAACATAAAGAACAAGGAAGGGTTGTCTCCACCTCCCTCGTAAATGGGCGCATGTTGATTTGGGATTAACCCCATCAGTTGGCGGAAATACCAGGGGAGTAAATCCGGCCTCCAAAGCGCAGAAAGTAAGAAGGGAAGCAAAAATCCGATGGCACCCCAGACTAGCGCTGACCGCCTGCTTTTCCAATCCCGAAGGATAAGAAAGAATACAGGAATATATAAAAGTGGAAAGAGTTTCAAGCTCGCAACCATCCCCAAAGAGAAAAATGCTGCGCGAAGGTATCCCCTCAAGAGCCAAAATGCAGACAGACTTATCAGGGCGAGTTCTATCACCCCCAAATTTCCCGATAGCAGAACCGATCCTAAGGCGAAAAGGCCGGTGGCGGTTATTACTAATCCATACAACCAGGTCTTATGGTTTGCCCAGATCTCGAGGCTTAATAGAAATAAAACAGAATACCAGATGGGGTAGGTTTCTAAAAAGGTAAGACGCGAGCATAAAACGCGGAAGGCCAATGCATATATAGGAAGATAATTCCAAGACAGGGTTGTGCCCAGTTCAGCCACAAGATAAGGGTTCCCACCTCGGCGGATGACCCCGCCCGCCTTACAAAACACATCCATATCCGGGCCCTGGCCGAATCCATAGTTCTTCAGAAGGAAAAAGAAAATAAAAAGGGAAAGCGCGATCGAGAAATAATAAATTGCGCCTGAAGCAATCCTTTTCGTTTTATCCGATGTGAAGGACGATAAGAATCTCATGGCAGGTCAATCAAAGGAAAAGCATTACCATAGGTTTTAATTATTGTACAGCAGATAATAAGTTGTCTACTTTTGTAATAGGAATGAGTTGTCTTCTGGCAGACCTTGTCGGGACGACCCATTTCGACCACGGTAACTTTATGGCTTTTTTCTTGGTGTTCAGGTAAGAACATCGACATTCCCGTCCGCCAACAACCCCATCTCGGCCAGTGCCGCCAGCACCTTGGGCTGCGCGCCGGGCTTGATGGCCACCGTCACCGGTCCGAGCTGCTCGCCGAGGAAGCGACCTGCCTTGGATTCTTTCAGTTCCTTCAGCACCTCGGGCTTGCTGACCTTGAGCACGACCAGGTTCTCCACCTTCGCCTCAGTGCCGTTCTTTTCCCATCTCTGGAGCGCGCGCACGAAGGAAGGCGGTAGGGGAGCAGCGGCGTGCTTGCGTAAAATTCCCAGCAGCTGCCCGGGCTTGAGTCCCTGCTCCCTGGCTTTCTCCAGCGAGGCGGCGGTGACGCGGTAGCGATACTCGCCGGCCTTCTCCGGCTCCCATTCGCAGAAGCGCGCGATCTGGTAGCGCACGGCGCGCGGGGCGAGCCGCTCCACGCTGAGGATGCCATTGGAGCCGACCGAAATCTTCCCTTTCTCTTCTTTTGGTTTGAACGAGGATGAACGGAAGGCGGTCGCCGCTTCCCCCTCCGCCGGCGAGGCCAGGTCCACCAGGCCCAGCCAGTGCAACGGACCGGTGATGAAATAGCGCACCAGCGCGCCATCGACCTCGTCCCAGCTGCCGAAGCCGCGCAGGAACATGCCATCCGCATCGCGTTTGATGAACCATGAATCGTAATCCCCGGCGGGACGCTGGAAATCGGGATACCTGGCCTTGAGGTCGTGCACGAACGCCGGCAGGCTCCACCATTGTTTCCCGGGGAGCGGTTTCAACAGGCTGAGCAGGAAGGCGCGCGTCTCGAGCGGCTGGTTCGACCACTCGCCTTCGAAGGTCAAGCCGGGCAACTGGCGCAGTTCGTTGAGCGTCGCCGACTCTCGCCACGCCTCCCGCAGGGAGTCCAGCGCCTTCTCACGCGGGGCTTCGAGGAAATTCCGGGCCGGTTCGGGCAAAAGCGCGCCGTCCTCTGCAATGACTTTGGCTGGGACGAGAAAATCCCTGAGGGCTTTGACCGGAATCTCCGTGTCGGGCGGCTCCATTCCCGCGCGCAGCGCAGCGACCAAGGTGCAGGCGTCATCCAGTATTTCATCATCGGCCGGGAGGGGATAGGCCTTCTCCGCCGGCGAGGCCGGCCGGCCCGGAAGGTCACCCTGGGCAGGCGAGGCAGGATTGATGGTTTCGCTCGCATCTGGGAAGTTGTCACCGGTTTCAACTGTCAGGCCGGCGAAATCGAGCACCACTAGCAGGTCATCGGGGATGTAGGCGAACTCCTGCGGTCCCTTCTCCGTGTCGAAGAAGGATTTGGCCATCAGCGCGCGGTACCAGAGTATCTCGGCGGCGGAGGCGGGGTGGAGCTGCGGCTGCTCCCGGTCGCGCCGGCCGGCGCCCATCTCGCGAACTTCGCCGAAGCGTCGCGCGAAGTTGACCCACGGCATCCGTCCATTTTCGCTAATGAGGGCGCCCAGCGCCTCGCGCCCGTCCGCCGGCAGGGTGGAGACCACCTCCTCGACGAGGGCGGCATCGCATAGGGCTTTGGCCAGCTCCGCGGTTGCAATGGCGGGTTCGGATGAGGTCAACTCCACGCCCCACTGCGAGGCGACGATGCGCAGGAAACCGAGGTCCCTGGAGGGCAGGGAATGGGCGAGGTCAGGCATGGAATATCGGTTTCGCGAACCAGATCCGTTTTGAATATACCGCAAAGCCGGCGGAACGGGCGGCAGCCTGCATGGCAAGGTTGTCGGCCTCGGTGCCCAGTACGGCCAGGTCCATGCCGCGCTCCCTGAGCAGGTGCGCGCCGGTCAGAAGCAGCGCGCGAGCCAGGCCGCGCCGTTGATATTCGGGGTGGGAGGCAACGGGATCGGTGTGCCCGACCTTCCTGCCTGTCAACCTGTTTTCAGCGGATGAGATGGAGCAGGTGCAATAAGCCGCGAATTGACCTTCGGGGGCGATGACGATCAGGTCGAGAGTCGGATCGTACTCCGGCGCGCGCATGATGGCGAGACGTTCATCGCGGGTCATGCTGGATGCGCTAAAGGCGGCCCGGTGGAGCGCCACGATCTCATCGACTTCCTGTTCCCCTTTTATGGGTCGAATCGAAAAGCCTTTTGGCAATTGGGCGGGAGGGATGGGCTTATCCAGGGGACGTGCCATCTGGAGGCTGCATCCCGCCAGCCGGGCGAAACCTTGCCGTTCCAGCAGCGCGACCCGGCGGTGGTCGTCCTCGCGGCAGGAGGTGATCAGCGAGTCTCCTCTGTTGTTTCCTGGGCAGTCGTCCATCCCCCAGCGGATCAAGTCGTTCTCAATTTCTCCCTCATGCGATGGTTCGATTTCAAAAACGAGCTGGTTATGTGGCTCCAGCATAAAAGCAAAAGCTGTGAGCCGGTCATGGTCCGCAAACCACAGACGGGTCTTCTCCTGAATGGATAGCCTGCCCAGCGCCTCGTGTAAATCAAAGATAGCGGGATACTCGTGCATCCATTCGGCAGGCCGGACTGACTTGAGAAAATCAATCATGGCAGGCAAATCATCGGGGTGCGAATAGGAACGGGCGAAAGCGGGTGACATGGGCGGGAAAATAAAACGGGCAACGCGTTGATTCTATCATCACTCGCTGCCCGTCATGCTCCAGGGAATTCTGGACTGCCCCTTATTTGCGCTTCTTCTTTTTGGCCGGCTTGGCCTTGGCTTTCTTTTCAGGTTGCGCTTTTTTGGTCTCCGGCTTTTCCTTCTTCCCGATCGGAGATGGCTTTTTGCTTTCGGCCTCCGGTTGTTTCCCTTCGATGTACCGGTCGAACTCCCATCCCGAGGTCAATCCGATGAGGCTGTCGCCGGGCTTGACCTCCACGACGGCCTCGCCGCGCAGGGCGGAGCGCTTGCGCATCGGCGCTTCGTCGAGGCGGGTTTGCTTGGCGGCGGCTTTGAGCAGGTGCAGCGTGACGTGGGCGTTGGGTTTGCCCAGCGCCAGGCCCGCCAGCTTGACTCCCGGCACCATGCTCCACAGGATCACCCCGCGACCGTAGCGTCCCTGAACCGGGAAATCGTCGACCGCCATGCGCTTGGCCTTGCCGTCCGAGGCGATGGCGAACACGTCCCCGCCTCCGGGCAGGATCTCGCATCCCACCACTTCGTCGCCGACCCCCAGCTTGACGCTGTTGACCCCCGCCGCCACCAGTCCCATCGGGCGGACTTCCTCCTCTTTGAAGCGGATGGCCATGCCCAGCGCGGTGGCAAGCAGGACGTCCTTCTGCCCATCGACCAGGCTCACCCAGCCCAGCCCGTCCCCTTCGTTTACCCTGACCAGTGTGAAGGTCTGGGCGGAGGCGCCCGGCAGTTCGCCGATAAGCGACTTCTTGACCATGCCGCCCTTGGTGACCGTCAGCACGCAGGTTTCCTCGGGCAGGTCGCTTCGCTTCGTCGGCAGGGCGAATGCCGCCACGGGCAGGTCGCTCTCCTTGAGCGGGCAGACCTTGTTGAACGGCGCGCCCTCGGCCGGCTTGTCCGCCTCCGGCAGCGTGTGGACGGCCACGGCCGCGGTGAGTCCGCGCTCGGAAGCGAGGTACAGGATGTCGGTCGTCTGAGCTTTGACCAGCAGCCACGGAGCGTCGGTTCCACTCAATCTTGGCGGTTTATCGTCGTGCGTGCGGCAGATCAATCCGTCCCCGTTCAGGCTGACCCACACTATCTGTTCCGGCAGCAGCTCGGCGGTGGTCAGGAAGGCCTTCTTCTCCCTGCCGCCCTTGAGACTCACAATGTGCGTGCGGCGCTTATCGCCGTAATTTTCCTTCACCCGCAGCAGTTCCTCGGCGGCGACTCCGCGCATGCGCTTGGGGGATTTGAGCAGCCCTTCGAGGTCCTTGATCAGAGCGAGGGTTTCCTTGTATTCGGTCTCGATCTTCTTGCGCTCCAGCGCGGCCAGCCGGCGCAACTGCATTTCGAGGATGGCGTTCGCCTGGAGCTCCGAGAGCCTGTAGCGCTTCATCAGCCGCTCGCGGGCGGTCTCGACATCCGGTGAGTTGCGGATGAGGTTGATAATCTCGTCGAGGTGCTTCAGGGCGATGGTCAGCCCTTCGAGGATGTGCGCCCGCTGGCGGGCCTTCTCGAGGTCGAACTCCGCCCGGCGCTTGATGACCGTCAGCCGGTGCTCGAGGTACACCCGCAGCGCCTGCTTGAGGGTCAGCATGCGCGGCTCGCCGTCCACCAGCGCGAGCAGGATGATGCTGAACGTGTCCTGCATCGGCGTGCGCTTGTACAGTTCCCGCAGGAGCGCGTCGGGGTCGGCGTTCTTGGTCAGCTCGATCACGATGCGCATGCCGTGCCGGTCGGATTCATCCCGCAGGTCGGCGATGCCCTCCAGCGTTCCGCCGCGCACCAGCTCGGCGATGCGCTCGATCAGGCTGGACTTGTTGACCTGGTAGGGCAGCTCGCTGACGATGATGCGCGACTTGCCGCGCTCCATCTCCTCCACGTGGGCGGCGGCCTGGATAGTGACCCGTCCGCGCCCCGAGCCGTAGGCGGCTTCGATGCCGTCGTCGCCCTTCTCCTGGATGATGACCCCGCCGGTGGGGAAGTCGGGACCCTGGATGAAGTTCATCAACTGCTCGACGGAGATGTCGTCCATCTTCTCCCACTTTTCGAGCATGTAGACCAGCGCATCCACCACCTCGCCCAGGTTGTGCGGCGGGATGGAGGTCGCCATGCCGACCGCGATGCCGGTCGCGCCGTTGACCAATAGGTTGGGGATGGCGGACGGCAGGACGGAGGGTTCGGTCAGCGTGTCGTCGAAGTTGGTGTCGAAGTCGACCGTGTCCTTGTTGATATCCGCCAGCAGGTCGAGCGCGGGTGCGGCGATGCGCGCCTCGGTGTAGCGCATGGCAGCCGGCGGGTCGCCGTCCACCGAGCCGAAGTTGCCCTGCCCGTCCACCAGCAGCGTGCGCATGGTGAAATCCTGCGCCAGGCGCGCCATGGCCTCATAGACCGCCGCGTCGCCGTGAGGATGATACTTGCCGAGCACTTCACCCACGATGCGGGCGGATTTCTTGTACGCGCTGTCCGGACGCAGGCCCATGTCGTACATGGCGTACAGGATGCGCCGCTGGACGGGTTTCAACCCGTCGCGGGCGTCGGGCAGTGCGCGCGCCACGATGACGCTCATGGCGTAGTCGAGGTACGACTGCTGCATTTCACGATCGATGTCTATCTTGCGGACAAGTCCTAGTTCCATTGAAACTCCATTTGCACCCGCACCTGTGTCCTGTCCTCGGGGAAGGTTTGAGGACCGGGAATGTTTGTTCTAACGGCCTGCCAATCTTAAGGGTAAAGATTCAAAGCGTCAAGCCGTTAAATTCCAGATCAGCCATCCGTTTGTCAGCCATTTTTTCTTCAAGTCAATCCTGTATCCGCAGCCGGCGAGTTTCAGCGCAGCCTCGTTGAACCACTCCCGCAGCCCCCACGTCCTGGCGGAAACGGTCTCTGCGGCGGAGCGCTTCCATGCTTCGAAGAACTCGTGAATCGGTTCCCCCGATACCACATGGTGGATGTAGTTCTTGGGCAGGACCGCCTGGAACAGGGCCGGGTCGAATCCTGACCGGAAGTTGGTGCTGAAGGCCAGCCCTTCGAAACCCCAACCGATTCCGTTCAACTGCCTTCGGGCAATGTTTGCCGCCCAGATGCGCCCGAACGGATCGGACGTGCCCTCGATCATCAGCCCGCCGGGCAGGACGTACTGCGCCAGGCGTTCATAAGCCGGCGCGAAGTCAGCCTCATTATATTGTCGCAGGACGTTGAAGGCGTGGATGAGCCGGACAGTCTCGCCGGGCAGCAGGGGCAGGTTGAACCCTCCCAGACGGAAGAAGGTCCCTTTACCGGCAAAAGGCTGGGCGGCGGCGACCCTTTCCGGGTCAATCTCCACGCCGAGCACCGCCAGGGAGGGGTTGAGGCGGCGAAGGCGTTCCGCAGATTCAAGGGTCGTGGTCGCCTCGGCCCCGTAGCCCAGGTCAACAAAAAGAGCTCGCGCAAAGTCCCCGTCCGTGCGTTTGAGCAAACCCGGGTCATACCTCGCCACAAAATTGTCCACACGGCGCAACCGGTTGGAGGTTGTCTTTCCACGTGTGATCGTTCCTTCGGGTTTTTTAGGGGCGGCTTTCAGGTGGGACGCGCGCGGCATAGATCCATTTTAACCAAAAAGGGCGGCTCGCATGAGTCGCCCTTTGATTCGATATCGTTTCTAGTCCCCGCTATCCGGAATTTCACTCCACTGCGAGGAGCCCGCTTCGAGCATGGCTTTCTCGGCGGCGGTGAAGCGCCCGTGCGTGAAGCCGGTGCCGGCGGGAATCAGCTTGCCGATGATGACGTTCTCCTTCAGGCCGTAGAGCGGATCGGTCGTGGAGGCGATCGCCGCGCCGGCCAGCACCTTGATGGTGTGCTGGAACGAGGAGGCCGAGAGGAACGAGTCGGTGCTGAGCGAGGCCTTGGTGACGCCGAGCAATATCTCGACGAACTTGGCCGGCTGCTTGCCTTCCGAAACCATCTGTTCGTTGATGCGCTGGATCTCCAGCCGCTCGACGGCGTCGCCGGGCAGGTACCGGGTGTCGCCCGGGCGGGTGACCTGCACCTTGCTCATCATCTTGCGGATGATGACCTCGAAGTGCTTGTCGTGGATGTTCTGGCCCTGCGAGCGGTAGACCTTCTGGATCTCGGTCAGCAGGTACATGTTGCAGGCTTCACGGCCCTGGATGCGCAGCACGCGGTGCGGGTTGAGCGACCCTTCGGTCAGCGGCTGGCCGGGCTCGACGTGCTCGCCTTCCCTGACCAGCAGGCGCAGGGTGGAGGGGATTTCGTATTCCATCTCTTCCTTGTGCTCGTAGGAGACAATGACGGTGCGCCTCTTTTCGATGCGCACACGCCCGCCGTGCTGGGCCGTGATGGTGGCGTCCTCCAGCTTTGCCAGGACATCGCCGGTCTTGACTTCCTTCTCCTCCTTGACGGCAACCTTCCATTCCTTCGGAATGTCGTAGCTGTCGCTGATCATTTCCGCGTGTTCGATGCGCACCAGCCGCATGTCGGCATACTTGTCCGACTGAACGACGTGCACCACCCCTTGGATGTCGCTGACGAACGCTTCACCCTTGGGCTGCTTGCGCGCTTCGAAGAGTTCCTCCACGCGGGGGAGACCGGTGGTGATGTCGCCGCCGGCTGCCACACCGCCGGTGTGGAACGTGCGCAGGGTAAGCTGCGTGCCCGGCTCGCCGATGGATTGGGCTGCGACGATGCCAACCGCCGCGCCGAGTTCCACCATGTTGCCGCGTCCGAGGTCGATGCCGTAGCACTTGGAGCAGATGCCGTGGCGCAGTTCGCAGGTCAGCGCCGAGCGGACCTTGATCTGCTCGACGTTCGAGGCGGCGATTCTGCGCGCCAGTTCATGGTCGATGAGGGTGTCCGCTTCCGCCAGCACTTCGCCGCTGTCGGGGTCGACCACGCGTTCGGCGGTCAGCCGGCTGTAGATGCGCACCATCATGGATTGCCCGGCGACATCGTCGGCCTTGCGCAGGTAAATGCCCTCCTTGGTGCCGCAGTCATGCTCGTTTATGATGATGTCCTGGGCGATGTCCACCAGGCGGCGGGTCAGGTAACCGGCGTCGGCCGTTCGGAGGGCGGTGTCCGCCAGGCCTTTGCGCGCGCCGTGTGTGGAGATGAAGTACTCCAGGGCGGTCAGCCCTTCGCGGAAGTTCGAGCGGATGGGCAGCGGGATGATGCGCCCGGAGGGGTCGGCCATCAGGCCGCGCATGCCGGCCAACTGCGAGATGGGGCCGAAGCCGCCTTTCGTCGCGCCGGAGTTCGCCATGGTGGCAAGGTTCCCGCTCGGGTCCATGTTCTTGCGGACGGCTTTCGCCACTTCGTCGGTCGTCTTCTGCCAGATCTGGATGATGCGCTCATTCTGTTCCTGATCGGTGAGCAGGCCGCGGCGGAAGTCGCGCTGGACGAGTTCCACCTCCTTCAGGGCGCCGGCGATGATCTCCTCCTTCGCGGAGGGGACGGTGATGTCCGCCACCGCGAGGGTGATGCCGGAGCGCATGCTGTACTGGAAGCCGATGTCCTTGACCTTGTCTGCCACCTCGGTCGTGATTTCCTGCCCGCATATTTCATACACATCGGCGATCAGGTCCTTCACGCCGCCTTTTTCGAGCACCTCGTTGACGAACAGCACTTCCGGCGGGAGGATGCGGTTGAAGATGACGCGGCCGACGGTCGTGTCAACCATGCGCATCTCCGGTTCCTCCATGCGGCTGCCTTCGTCGTCATACCAGGTCGCCACGCGGATCTTGATGTTGCTATGCACCTCGACCTGTCCGAGCTCGTAAGCCAGGAAGACCTCGTCCATGTCGGCGAACGCGCGGCCGTCACCCCGGTGCTTGCGCTTGTCGGTCATGGTCAAATAATAGACGCCGAGCACCATGTCCTTGGAGGGGGAGATGATCGGTTCACCATCGGCAGGCTTGAGCAGGTTCTTCGAGGCCAGCATCAGCCGGCGTGCCTCCTGGACGGCCTTGGTCGAAAGCGGGACGTGGACGGCCATCTGGTCGCCGTCGAAGTCCGCGTTGAAGGCGGTGGTCACCAGCGGGTGAAGCTGGATGGCCGAGCCTTCGATCAGGATCGGCTCGAAGGCCTGGATGCCCAGCCGGTGCAGGGTCGGCGCGCGGTTGAGCAGGACGGGTCGTTCTTTGATCGCCTCCTCGAGGACCTCCCACACTTCGGGACGGTTGCGCTCGATCAGGCGGCGCGCGCCCTTGACGTTGGCGGCGTAATTGTGCGACACCAGCCGCGCGATCACGAACGGGCGGAAGAGTTCGAGCGCCATGGCCTTGGGCAGCCCGCACTGGTAAAGCTTCAGCTGCGGCCCGACCACGATCACGGAGCGGCCCGAATAGTCCACACGCTTGCCGAGCAGGTTGCGGCGGAAGCGGCCTTTCTTGCCCTTGAGCATGTCGCTCAGGGATTTCAGTTCGCGGCGGCCGCGGCGGGAGAGCGCCTTGCCGCGCTGGGAGTTGTCGATCAGGCTGTCCACCGCTTCCTGGAGCATGCGCTTCTCGTTGCGGACGATCACGTCCGGCGCGCCCAGCTCGAGCAATCTCTTGAGGCGGTTGTTGCGGTTGATCACGCGGCGGTACAGGTCGTTCAGGTCGGAGGTGGCGAAGCGGCCGCCGTCCAGTTGCACCATCGGGCGCAGATCCGGAGGAATGACCGGCAGGATGGTCAGGATCATCCATTCCGGCTTGTTGCCTGAGCGACGGAAGGCTTCCACGACCTTCAGGCGGGTGGTGGCCTTCTTGCGCTTCTGCTTTGACTTCGAGGTGCGCGCCTCGTGCCAGAGTTCCTCTGAAAGTTTTTCCAGATCGACGCGGCGCAGGATATCATAAAAGGCTTCGGCGCCCATGTCTGCGCGGAACACCTGCCCCCAGCGCTGCTTTAATTCGCGGTAACGGCTCTCGCTGACAAAGGTGAAGGGCCGCAGCTCCATCAGTTCATCGCGCTGGCGTGAGTTGGCATCCTGGCTGGTGGAGGTCTGATCCTCGAGCTGGTTGCGGAACTCTTCCATCTTCGAGTCGGCTTCAGCACGGATGCGCTGGCTTTCCATTTTCAGGTGCTCCAGTTCGCGGTTCTTGCTGTCCTTCAACTCGTTCTCGAGCGCTTCCAGCTTTTCCTTGACGTTTTTCTGCACCTTTGAGATCATC
>Ga0335085_10016490_pt1 | contig 10675 bp, 7 predicted proteins | sample Lox_Sample_45_FD_206712 | JGI IMG/M metagenome (GOLD analysis project Ga0335085, IMG submission 206712) | Soil microbial communities from Loxahatchee National Wildlife Refuge, Florida, United States - Lox_Sample_4.5 | ecosystem: Environmental > Terrestrial > Soil > Wetlands | place: USA: Florida... | reverse complement strand
CGCGTCCATGGCGTCCACCTTCGAACTGTCCGTCGGCCTCATCGAATCCGCCCTCATCTTGGCCGGCTTGGGATGCGTGATCTGGCTTTTCTTCAGCGCCGGCGGCCGGGCCCTGCGCGCCCAACCGGCCGCCCTGCCCGCCTGGAACATCGCAGTGAGCGAGTTCCTGTTCCTCTGCTGGCTCGTGCTGGCCCTGGGATTCTTTGGACAGGTTCTGTTGCGCGTCACGTTGGGGCCCGTGCTGCACCGCCAACCCGAAGGCGACACTCTCGAATTGATCCTCTACGGCTCCATGTTTCAATTCGGTGCCATTCTCGCCTGGGTCTGCGCGCGCTGGTTGGCGCGCCGGCGGAGCGGGGACACGGAGCCGGCGCGACCGGATTCGCCTCTCCTTGCCCCGCCCGCGATCCTCCGCGCCGCAGTCCTGACCTTTCTCACGGTGGTGCCCTTGATCGGAGGCGTGGGCTTCTATTGGCAAGCTCTGCTCGAGGCCGTCCACTTGCCCACCGAACGCCAGGAACTCGTCGATCTTTTTGTGGGCGCCAAGTCCCCCGTTTTGCTCGGCTTCATGGTGCTGCTGGCGCTGGTGATCGCCCCGATCAGCGAGGAACTCGTCTTCCGGGCCGGGGTTTTTCGCTTCCTGCGCACGCGGATGCCGCGCGGGGTGGCGTTCGTCGCCAGCGCCGGCCTCTTTGCGCTGTTTCACTTCAACTGGGTGAGCTTCCTGCCGCTGTTCATTCTCGGCGTTTTGTTCGCCGCCGCCTATGAACGCACCGGCCGCGTCGCCGTGCCCATGCTGGCTCACGCCCTGTTCAACCTGAACACCCTGCTGCTGGTGCTCAGCGGCGTCGGCAAATAGCGACGGCCCTCCGCTCGGCTCCCCGTCACCCCCCGCTTCCCTCACCTCTACATTTCCTCAGTCCCCTGTTCCCTCGTACTCTCGTCCCCATCCTCCCTTTCCCCGGCCCGCCTGCCCCCGTGCATCCCTTCTCCGCGCGCTTCCACGATTCGGTCTCAGCCTTGGGCGAGACGCGGCTGATCGCCTGCATCCGCCGCTGGCTGGGCGACGTCTCGCCGCCCCCGCCCTTTGGCATCGGCGATGACTGCGCCCTGCTCCCGCCGAACCGCCACGACCAGCTGATCACCACCGATCCGGTCATCTACGGCCGCCATTTCGACGACGCGGTGTCGCCGCGCGCGGTCGGCGCCATGCTCCTCAAGCGCAACCTCAGCGACCTGGCGGCGATGGGCGCCCGTCCCACTGCCGCGGTCATCGCCCTCGCGCTGGATCCGCGCGTTCGCACGCGCTGGCTGGAATTGTTCTACCGCGGCCTCGCCGGCGCCGCGCGGCGCTTCGGCCTGCCGGTCGTCGGCGGCGACGTGGCGCAGGGAGACGGCTTCCTCGGCGCCTTCCTCACGCTCTGCGGCGAGGCGGCCGGGCCTCGCGTTGTGCCGCGGGCGGGTGCGCGGCGCGGCGACTGGATCTATGTCACGGGCACGCTGGGGGGCAGCCGGCTCGGCCACCATTGGCGGTTCACCCCGCGGCTCGCCGAGGGGGCCTGGCTCGCCCGCCGCGCGGCGGTGCGGGCGATGATGGATGTGAGTGACGGTCTGGCCAAGGATCTCCACGCGCTGGCGCCTCCGCGCACCGTGCCGGCCCTCCGCGCGGCCGCCATTCCCGTCAGCCCCGCCGCGCGCGCCTGCGCCCGCCGGACGGGGCGGGCGCCGCTCGCGCATGCCCTCGGCGACGGCGAGGACTATGAACTCGTCTTCGCCGTGGACCGCGGTGCGGACCGCGCCGGCCTGGAGCGCGCATGGCGCCGCGCCTTCCCGCGCCTGCGGCTCACCTGCATCGGCCGGTTCGTTTCCGCCGGAAAGCTCCCGCCCGATGCGCTGCGCCTGGAGGAGTTTCACGGCTATGAACACCTGCGCTGACTGCCGGCCGGCGCGCCGTGCCATCGTTTGCGACCCGATCGGCGGCCTGCCCATGTCGGGGGTAGCCGTTGTCACGGATTACGTGACAACGCCCCGGGCGCCCGCGGCAGGCATCGGAATCGTTTTTCACGTATTACGTGACAAACTGGCGGAGGCCTTCCTGCGCTTCCCGGCAACCCCTTGAAATTGCACCGCATGAAGGTGATCGCGGAACTCCGTGCCGGCGTCGTCACGCTGTCCGCCGTGGAGACGCGCCGTCTGGGCGCCCGGCTCGCGGCGGCGCTGGCCGCCGATGTGACCCTCGCCCTGCACGGGGATCTCGGCGTCGGCAAGACCACGTTCGTGCAGGGTCTGGCCCAGGGATTCGGCATCGCGGATCCCGTCACCAGCCCCACCTTCAACATCCTTCATCTCTACCGCGGCGCGCCGGAGGCCCGGCGGGGCCAGCGGAGCCTGCCGCGCCGCGGCGGACGCTCGCTGGTGCACCTCGACGCCTATCGCCTCGAAAATGCCCACCAGGTCGCCGAGCTGATGCTCGAGGATTTCCTCGTCTCACCCTATTGCCTCGCCGTCGAGTGGCCCGACCGCATCGCGGCGTGGCTGCCTGCCGACACGCTGCACCTTACCCTGGGGATCGAGGCGCCGGGGCGGCACCGGGTAGCACTGCAATAGCCGGGCGCGCGTCGCCCACGATCAAGTCCGGAGTCTCAGTCCGCCGGCCGACGGGCGTCTCCCTCTCCCTGCGGGTAGATATCGAAGGCATACACGCCGAAGCCCAGTAGCCGCGTATCGCCGGCTCCGGGAGACACCGCTGGCTGGCTCGAGCGCAGTGACAGGACATTCCGCCCCGGCGACAGCGTGATGTCGGGCAGCCAAAGGGTCTCGGGATCGGTGCCGATCTCCTGCGACGAAACCATGCGGCCCGAAATCCACGCTCGAAGATCACGCGGCACCACGCTCCGCAGGTGGAGCCGGCAACGCACTACCAGCGGATAGGGATGCGGATTCTCCAAGATGACCTCGCCATCGCCGCGCGACCAGCGCCAACGGATGGGGTCCGCCGGCAACTGTTCGATCTCATACCAGCCGTCGCCAAACTGCGCCCGCAGGAAGTCCGGGCTGCGCGTATCGACGAGCGAATAGAACGAGTTGATCTCGATCCGATTCCCGGCTTGCGCGGGCATGACATCGATGACGCCTCCGAGCAGGTCCCAGCCGCCCTTCAGGGTAGTGTTCAGGCGACCCTCATAGGTGTGTTGCGCGAAGTACTGCGGCTTGTGCAACAGGAAGGCGTTGGCCCAGAGGCGCGACCAGAAATCAGGGATGAGCATGTTGATCGAGTCCACTTCCGCCCGGCGCTCGATCGAACGCAACTGGATGAGCGAGTTGTCCACAATCAGCGGCGGATTCCGCATCCTCGCCTGAAAACGCCGCACCGCGAGGGCATTGCTCGCCAGCACGAGGACTGCGAGCGCCGTGGCGGCCACGCCCAGCGCGCTCCATTTGCGCCGCCGCGCGCCCAAGACGAACCAATAGCACAGCGCCGCCAGCACGCCGGGATAGAACACCGAGAAGAGTTTGTAGGCGTCGTAACTGGCATTCGTCCCCCGCGTCGCGCCGCGGATCTCCAGGTAGGCGTAGCCGACAGAAACCGGCACCGTGAGGCAGCCGACCAAGGTCACGGCCGCAGCGCGGCCGCGGCCCCCGCGAACCAGCGCCCAGATCAGCGCTGCCAGCAGGACGAAGCTCAGGAGCAGCCGGAGGGCAGGCGCGTAGCCAGCCAGATCGGCCCCCTTCACCAAGCCCCACCATTGTTCCGGTGAAAACGCCGGGATGCGCCAGCCAAAGTCATATTGGCGAAACAGTCGGAACCGTTCCACCAGGCCGAGGACGCGTTCCGCAAAAACCAGGCCGCAGACCGCGAGGGGCATCAGCATCACGCTGAGCCAACGGACCAGACGCTGCCCCCGCCCCTCCCATGCCGCGAGGCCGCCGGCGAAAGCCACCGCCGGCACCAAGCAGACGGGCAGGATGAAATTGTAGCTGCCGAGCACCATCCAGTAAGCGAGGAACAGGACACCGAACCACACCCACGCCCGCCGCCAGGCTGCCCCTTCCCGCCACAGGGCGACGCCGATCCACGTCAGGAGCGCAATGGCCTGGGCTGCCAGCAACTGCCCCATGGCCACATGATACACGGCGTAAAGGTTGAGCGGGCCCACGCCGTAGAGCAAGGCAACCACACCGCTCGCCAGGGGTCCGAGGCGCAGTCCGTCGCGCGCCAGCCAGAACGTCAGCGGCATCGTGAGCACCAGCAGCACCGCAGCCGCCACGCCGGTGAGCTTGTAGGCCTGCAGCCGCAGGACGCTGGCGTTAAAGGCGATCAACGCCGAGGGCGTGAAGTGATTCAACCGCAGCCAGAAACCGTAGAAGTTGTCGACCGACTGCACCCGCACGACCTCGGTGTCGCCGATGAAGCCCGTGCGGTCGCTCCGCGCGAACTCCTTCAGCACGCGCGCCCCCGCCGCGTAGTCGGCCGCATCGCAGCTGCCCAGCGACGCCGTGGTCAGCCGCGTCGAACTGGTCGCCAGTGGCTGGACGATCACCACGAGTGCGAAGGCCATCGCCAGCCCCACTCCCCACACGCTGCGCAGCCCTGACCACAGCCAACGCCGCCGCGCGCTCGCCAGCGCCGCGGCGAGAAGTCCCACCGGGATCGCCTCCGCCCAAGAGGCATAGCTGTCCGTCCCCGGGAGGTTGGCATAGGCGCCGAACCACACCACCGCCGATTGGAGCGCGACCCCCGCCGGCGCCACCAAAATCGTCCAGTAGCGATGATAGGGCCGCGGCACGATGAGCAATGCCAGTCCGGCACCCCAAAACAGTACATGTAGCAGCAAACCGAACGCGGCCGTGAAGTACACCATCGCGGGGGCGCAGGGGATAACGGGGTAAATCTGACTTCCTAAACCAAGCACGACGCTAGGGGGCCGACCTCCCCGAGGCAAGCGCCGCGTCGCTCAGTCCCGCCTGCGCCCCACGGCCAGAATCGAACTGCCCCACGCCCATCGGCCGCCGAGCCGGAGCCAGGCGTGCTCGAGTCCCATCACCCCGCGCAGCATCGCCTCCACCAATGTCGGATACCGTTTCACGTCGCTCGTGTCATCCGGCCGGGCGAAGAGCTTGCGGCGGGCCACGATCAGGGGAAAGGGGAGCGCATTCCAGTGAGTGCTGAACTCCATAGCGAATCCGGTCGCACCCAGCAGGCGCGCGACTTCCGCCCGCACGAACCGGTGCTTCGTGTGCACGGCGACATCGTGGTACGACCACAACCACTGGTACGCCGGCAGGTTGATCACCACCCAGCCGTCCGGGCGCAGGCAGCGGTGAAATTCGCGCAGGGCGGCGGCCGGCTCGTCCAGCTCATAGAGTACATCCGCCGAGAGGATGGCGTCGAACGCCGCGGCCGCCATCGGCAGCGCCACCACCGAACCCTCGATGATGGACGCACGCACGCGCGCGCGCGCCAGCCCGCACGCGATGGGCGATTGGTCGATCCCGACGATCCGCCAGGCCGGCTCCCGGTCCTGCAGGTGGCGGATCATGCCGCCGGCTCCGCAACCCGCATCCAGCAGGTCGCACGGCCCGGCGCCCAGGCGGCGCCGCAGGAGGCGATGACAATGCCGATGCAGCGACCGAAAATACCACATGCGGTCCTCCACCGCGGCCAGCTTGTAGTATTCGGCTTCCTCCATGCGGACTAGATGCGACCCCCGGCGGACGGTGGCGACGAAATTCTCTGCGGAAGCCCCTGCCCGGCGCGCTGCCGCGCAACGGGCGAAACTCAGGAGCGGCCGGGGTCACCCGGCGGGACCGCCTCGCCGCCCGCCCCGGCGGGCGCAGGCTCATCACCCAGGTCCACGTTCGGCTGCCCGGGCGGCCGCAGCTGGAATTGCCGCACGGCGATGGCGCGCAATTTCAGACGCTGTTCGCTCACGCGGATAGCGGGCTCGGCCGTGTCCAGTTCGAGGCGGTTGATGCCGGGACGCAACTCCACGGCCGGCAGATCGAGTTCCTGCGGCTCGGCACTGACCCGCAGGCGCGTCTGCTCGCGGCCGTTGACGATCAGCCGGACGGTCCGTTCGCCCGCGCTGCTCAGCACCAGCCGCGCGGGCGCCACCAGCGCCTGTGGAAAGGGATTGTAGAAGGACAGCGCCGCCGGGCCGTTCGTCCAGTGCGGCGCATCGGACGCCTCGTCGGGCGCGCGCCGATTCCAGCCCACGCCGAAGGTGAGGGAACGGGCCACCGGCGGCTGCGGGTGTTCCGCCGGACGCAACCGCACCACGCCCGGTCCCTCCCCGGGCTCCTGAATGATCTCCGCGCGACCGGCGGACGCGAGCTCCGCCAGCAGACCGGCGGCGCCGTCCGGGTAGCCCCGCGGATTGAAGTACAGGCCGGCGAACCCGGCGCCCTCGAGCGTCTGGATGAGGTCCGCCGGAGTCATCCGGCTGCAGTCGCGCTGCCAGGTGCCGCGGGCGCGGCCCTTGGGCTCGCCGTAGGAGAAGCGGAGGGTGCGCGTGGCAATATACGGGCGGAAGTGATCATATTCGTTCACGCCGAGCTGCGGCCGCCCCTCTGGAAAATCCAGAACGGGGAGCTGGAACACCATGGCGCGCGGCCCCAGGCGCTGTTCCAGCACCTCGCCCAGCCGGCGATCGGCGTTCACCTGCTCGGCAATTCGCCGGCTCGCGTCGCGGCCCGTTCGCACGGGCAGCTGGTCCCACAGTCCGACAACAACGACCGCGCCGGCGGCGCCGAGCCGCACCGCGGGCCGCCAGGTCCGCGTGAGGCGGGACAGCCGGGCCACGAGGAACAGGAGGGCCAGCGCCAGCAGGAAGATGCTGTAGCGATTGGTGGCGCGGAAAAGATCCAGGCCCAAATAGAACGCCAGGATGCTGTTCACCCCGCCGATGACCGAGAACAGCAGGATCCAGGCCGCCGGAAGCGCCGGCCCGGACAATCGCGGCCGCGACCGGGCGAGCAGGCTCCGCGCGAGCGCGGCGAACATCCACAGCAGCCCTGCCGCGCCCACCAGTCCGAGGTACGGGGAAAAGGCCTCCCCCCGCCAGTCCGTCCAGCGCAGGTAGCGGTGGCCGAGCGCGGCGAGCCAGGGGCTGTGATGCCGGCTCGGCGGCAGCACCAGCTCGATGGGCTTGAGCCCGTAGATTTCCGTGCCCGCGTAGTTGCGCACGAGCAACGGCGCGTCGTTGCCGCCCGCCGTGCCGTATTCGATGCGGGCGTGGATGGCCGCGCAGACAGCCACGGCGACGAGCCCGCAGGCGAGACCGAGGCGCACCTCCCGCGACCAGCTCCGCCGTTGCGGCGCGAGCCAGCCCGACCGCCACCATCGCGCCAGCACCGCCCAGGCAAGCAGCTGCAGGTATAGGAAGAGATTGTAGGGATTGCTGGCCCCGAGCACTGCCGCCGTTGCGTAGCAGAGCCAGCGCCAGGTCCGGCGCATCGGCGTGCGACGCGCCGCCGCGATGAGGCCGCAGGTGAGCAGGGCCAGCGGCACGGTGTACGTGAATGTCAGCCACAGGTGCGGCAGCCCCCGGCTGAGGCTGAAAAAGGAAAAGGCAAACAGCAGCGCACCGGCAAACGCCCAGTCCCAGCGGTGCCGCAGCAGCCGGGCGCATCCATAAAACGCCAGCGCGGCGGTCACGTGCGCCAGGAGCAGCGCCAGGTTGCTGGCCGCCGCCACGCCGATCACCCGCGCCATCTGGCCCAGGGCGAAATTGGCCAGATCGTCCGACCCGGGATACTCGGTCCAGTCGGCGCCGAACGGGGCGCCCAGTCGGTGCAGGACGTGCGCCCCAAAGGGGACGAGGTCGCCCTCCGCTGCCGCTTTGATCCGCGCGAGGATCTCCAGCGAATCGCCCGTGTAGTCCAGCGGCACGGACCAGTTGGCCCCAACCAGCCGATCGTGCTGCCAGCACCAGATCCCCGCCGTCAGCAGGGCCAGCATGACCACCCGCGTCACGCCGCGATCAAACGCCTTCGAGGTGAGGGACAGTAAAGGCAAGAGGGAGAACTGCGACGCGTCGGAGGGAATCACGACGCGCGCTCCATCAAATCGCGCCCGGCACGGCTGACAAGCCTGACTGTGGCGGGATTCCGCGGCGGGCGGGCGCGGCCCGGCTCAGGGGGTCGTGCCCGGTCCCGCCGGACCCGGCGGCTCGAGGCGGCGCACCGCCCGAATCACGAGATTCCGCACGTTGAACGTCACCGGCCGGAGGGTGTCGCCGTTGGGCGTGCTCGGCGGTCCCTCGGTCTCAAACCGCCACGGATTGGGGCCCGGTTCGAGCCGGATTCCCCGCAGGCGCACCTCGGAACTCTCCCGGCCGACGCGCCCGGTCCACCGCAGGACTCCGGCCTGAAAGACGCGCACGGCGCGCTCGTCGTAGGCCCGCAGATCGAAATCCAATTCGACTTCCACGGACACGCTCTGCGGATTCTGGATGACGATCTCCGCCGAGCCACGGCTCCACCGCCAGTATTCCAGCGGCGACTGCTCGACTCCGTACCATCCCTTGCCGAAGGCGACATCGATCGATTGGTGGGTATGGGTCATCCAGACGGACCGGGGCCCCTCGAGCGTGAAGCTTTCATGCCCGGGCGTCTTCAGCTGGTTGAAGGCACTCAGCGCCGAAAGGTTGCCCAGCAGCAGGACCGGCCACCACCACCGTCCGCGCGGCACCACGGCGTTGAACGCCAGCGTCAAGGGTACGACCACGCGCGCCGCGGCGCCCGGAAAGCCCTCCCACACCGCCTCGCCCAGGAAGATCAGCAGCACGGCGTAGCCCGCTCCGATCCGCCACCACAGGCTGTCCCAGCGCGGACGCAACAGGATGGCCAGGCACTGGACGCTGAGCGATACCAGCATCACCAGCGACCACCGCGGGACGAATTCCCAGCCATGCGCGCGGAGGCTCTGCAGCGTCTCCTGCCATTTGCCGAGAAAGGCTTCGAAGGGCGCGGCGAAATTCCGTTGGCCGGCGTTGCTGGGTTCGCCAAAGACCCACCAGAGCCAGGCGATCCAGAGGGCCAGCGGCGCCGCGACCAGCAGGCCCCGCAGGGTGGCCAGCTTCAGCTCGCGCCAACCCCAGTCGCGACCGGGAAGGTGGATCGATCCCGCGAGCAGGTTCGTCTCGCGCCCCAGGCCGGCGGCGCCGAGCACGCAGGCGGATTTCCACGGGTGCTTCTGCTCGGCCAGCGCCACGCCCCAGGCAATCAGGAGCAGGCTGGGACCATCCATCAGCGCCGAGCGCACACTCATCGTCAGCCCCCACGCAAACATCGAACCGCCCCAGCGCACCAGGTTGCCCAGGCTGGTCGGGGGAAACCAGCGCAACAGCAGCCAGGCCAGGAGGAGCCAAGCCAGCACATTCTGCAGCGCGTACGCCTGCAGGATCAGGTAGGGCTGCCCGAGGCCGAGCAAATACGCCGTCCAGCAGAACAGGATGCGCCGCGCCCGATACGGCAGGTTGTCCATCGACGCCTGCAGATCCCGGCTCATCAGGAGCGGCTTCACCGCGAGCTGGGCGTAGTACTGCGCGTCATAGCCATAGGAGTCCTCCTCGACGTAATAGGTGGTCGTCTTCAGCTCCTTGATGCGCCGCATCTCGGGCTTGCCGCCAAAGAGGATGAAACTGGTGAAGCCCTTCCCCGGCATGTAGAACTGCGCGATCGCCAGCAGGAAGAACGCCACGGCGGCGGCGTAGGCGAGCCAGTACCAGCCGTGCGGCCGGCGCCGGAGAAATGATTTGAACCAAGCCACGGAAAATGGACAAACGACATGTTTCCCGATCGCAACGCAAGAATGGATTCCACGCACACGCCCGCCGCCCCACCGCCCGCCGCGCGCGTGCCTCCGCCGCGAGTGGGAACATGGCTGGCGTGGGGGGGCGCGCTGGCCTACACCGCCATCCTGATCGGTTTCATGGGCGCCTACGCCGGCGGTTCCGACTCGTCCGGCTATCTCAACAACGCCCGGATGCTGGCCCAGGGGCGGGTGACCATCCCCATGCGGGTTCTGCCAGGCCTGGCCCCGGACAGCCTGCCCGGCTATGCCTACGTTCCGCTGGGATTCATTCCCAACCTGGAGCAGGCGACCCTGACGCCCACCTATCCGACGGGCGTGCCGCTTCTCGTCATGGGGATCTCCGAAGTGGTCGGCTGGGAGCTGGGGCCCGGGCTGGCCATGGGCATCCATTCGCTGCTCGGCCTCTGGCTGAGCTATCGCCTCGCGCGCGCGCTCGGCCTTGACGCCGGCTGGGCCGGTCTGGGCGCGGTCATGCTCGCGGTCAGTCCGCTCTACCTTTTCCTCTCGTTGCACCTCATGAGCGACTTGCCGGCGCTCGTCTGGGTGACCGCCGCCGTCTATCTGGCGTGGGTCAGCCGGGACCGGCCCTGGCTCGCCTTTCCCGCGGGTCTGGCGCTGGGCGTCGCCGTGCTGGTGCGCCCGACCAACCTCCTGGCGCTGGTGCCGCTGGGGTTCGCCCTCGGCGTCTCCTTCCGTCGCTGGCTGCTGCTGGTTCTGGGCGGCCTGCCGGCGGCCGTGTTTCTCGGCGCCTTCAACTTCGCGGCGTATGGCCGGATCGTCACCACGGGCTATGGCTTCGTGGGCGACGAGTTCAGTCGCTCCGTCATTCCGCTCAGCCTGCGCCATTATGCGCTTTGG
>Ga0335085_10016489_pt1 | contig 10675 bp, 8 predicted proteins | sample Lox_Sample_45_FD_206712 | JGI IMG/M metagenome (GOLD analysis project Ga0335085, IMG submission 206712) | Soil microbial communities from Loxahatchee National Wildlife Refuge, Florida, United States - Lox_Sample_4.5 | ecosystem: Environmental > Terrestrial > Soil > Wetlands | place: USA: Florida... | reverse complement strand
CCACGCGCTCCTGGAGCTCGTCGCGGAGCTCCGTGAGGAAATCGACGGCCTCCTGTGTCCCGCACATCAGGCGAATCGCCATCAGCACGCCGCCGAAGCACTCGGCGGACATGGGCGACGGGACGTGCGCGACCAGCTTGTCGATCTCGAGCGTGAGCTCGGTCAGGCGGTACGAGAGACCCACCGTCTCCTTCAGCCGGTCGTAGTCGAGCTTCTGCCCCGTCTGCTCCTCCAGGAAGGCGATCAGCTTCAGATGCTGGTCCCTCCAGTGAGCCAAGGCGTGGTCGGTGAACGGGTAATAGGGCCGCTCGAGGCCGAACTCCGCGATCCCGTAGCGCCGCCCGAGCGTGTGGAACGCCTTGACGTTGTCGCACGAGGCGGTTCCGTAGAGGAAGAAGTCCGTCTTCGGCCACGCGCCGGCGTGCAGCAGGCCATCCATGTTCCGGAAGAAGGAGCAGACCTCCGTCGGCGTGCCGATCGAGGCCGAGATGCTCAGCGCCTCCGGGACAGACTCCAGTTTCACGACGTCGGAGATGACGCCCCAGAACTCGTTGAAGACGCCCACGACGTCCATCGCCTCGAAGATCTCGGTCGGCTGCTGAGTGCCGTGGGCAGCCACGAACTTGCCCTGGTCATGCGCCGTGACGATCCGCTCCACGTATGTGTGGACCAGCTCGACGCTGCTGACGCTGGACTTCATCAGGCCGCGCTGCTTCTTGACGCCTTCGATGGCCATCCTCAGGCGTGCTTCCAGCTCCTCGGCCGTAATCAGTTTGTCGGAGACTCGCTCCGGCTCGGTGACCGTGGCCATGGTCCACCGCCTCCTTCCTCGTCACCGCGCACGGTGGCGTCGCCGTTCGCTTGTCGCCACCGACGCTACGCCGACCACTGCCGGCCCGCGACGCGCAGACCCGGTTTCACCCAGGTGAAAATGATCGCGCCGGCACTACCCGGGGTAGCGCCGGCGCGTGCGTGAAGCACTACTTCTCCAGAGGAAGCCCGGCCGCTTGCCAGGCCTTCAGGTACCCGTCCAGCAGCTCCATGTTGCTGTAGCCGTACCGCTCGAGAACCCACTTCGCGGCCACGGCACGCTGGCCGTGCATGCAGGCGATCACCATCTCGCGGTCCTTCTCCTTCGGCAACCCCGCCCGGTTCAGCAGGATCTTGCGGAGAGGGGCGTTGACGGCGCCCGGGATGTGCCCGTGCTCGAACTCCCTTCCGCTCCGCGGGTCGACGATCAGCGGCGCGGTGTGGGACTCGATCCGTTGATTCAGCTCAGTCACTTCCATGGTGACGCTCCTCGCATCGAAGGCCCGCTAGTCCTGCTTCGCGTTCTCCCACATGAGGTCCGGGTTGATCTTGCGGCCCCAGGGGAGCCCGAGCGGCATCCAGCCGTTGTCCTTGTTCTGACCGAACTCGGGGCTGGCCGGGTCGACCACCAGCTCGCCCTCGAAGCCGTTGACGATGTTGTAGACCTTCGTGAAGCCGGCCTGCGCGAGCATGTCGGTCGCCTTCCCGGCGCGCCCTCCGCTCCCGCAGAGAACGAGAATCGTGTCGTCGGGCCCGCAGACCTTCTTCACCTCGGGCAGGAACTCGGTGTTCGGCTCGACCGAGAATCCCGGCGGGAGAACGCCCCGCTCCGTGGGCACCGGTTCCGCATCCACGGGCGGCCGCTCGTACTTGAGGAACGCAAGCGGCACGTTCTTGGCCATCAGCGGATGGCCGACGAACACGTACTCCTCGAAGGAGCGCACGTCGAGGATGGTCACGTGCTCCGGGTCTGCCTCCCACATCTCGTAGGCCTCCGTGGGTGTCGCGTACAGGCCGAGTGTCGTCTGGTTCGACTTCGGCACTTCCTGGGTCGTGAGTGGCATGTTCCTCATCCTTTCCATCCGGTCGGGGGTTGTCAGAACGTCTCCAGGTGCAGCCGGCCCTCGTTCTTGAGGGCCGGTCCGATGGTCGGCCAATGCAGGCCGGCTTCCTCGGCGATCTCCTTCAGGGCCAGCACGACGCCCTCTTCCATGTTCCTGAGGCCGCAGACGTAGAAGTAGGCGTCGGGGTCGGCCAGCAGCTCCGCGATGTCGGCGCTGCGCTCGCGCATCACGTCCTGGACGTAGCGCTTGGGCGTGTCCGGGATGCGCGAGAAGGCGAGGTTGACGTCGACGAGATCCTTGGGGATCCGGTCGAGCCGCCCGAAATACGGCAGCTCCGCGGTCGAGCGCGCCCCGAAGAACAGCATCATCCGGCCCGCCTCGAACCCCGCCGTGGTGCGCTGGCGGTGCTGCCGGTGGATCATCGCCCGCATCGGCGCGGCGCCCGTCCCGGTGCAGACCATCACGATGTGGCTGCCGGGATGGTTCGGCATCAGGAAGCTCGTCCCGAACGGGCCGATCACGTCCACCTGGTCGCCCACGCTCAGGTCGCAGAGGTAGTTGCTGGCGACCCCGCGCACGGGGTTGCCGTCGTAGTCGACTACGACACGCTTGACCGTGAGCGACAGGTTGTTGTAGCCCGGGCGCTCTCCGTCGCGCGCGCTGGCGATCGAGTACTGCCGCGCGCGATACGGCTTCCCGTCGGCGTCGACGCCCGGCGGGACGACACCGATCGATTGGCCCTCGAGGACCGGGAACGGAGTCTTGCCGAAGTCGAAGATGATGTGGTGGGTCTCGTACTCGCGCCCGGCCTCGGTCACGCGGAGGTTGCCCACGACCGTGGCCGTGGCAGGGTTGGCCGCGTCGTACAGGTTCGCGTACGGGTGGGCCGCCGACCACGGCGGCACCGTGGAGCCGTACTCCCTCGCGAGGCCGGAGACGGCGTCCGCGCCGGCCGCGAGCTGCGACGTCGCGGCGGGCACCTCCACGGGCGCCGCGACGGCGATGCCGTTGCCCGAGGCCCCGTCGATCGCAAGCTCGCCCGGTAGCGAGTTCCACTCGAGCTGGGTCGTGACGCTGTACGCCTCGGCTCGCGGCACGATGCGGTAGCTGTCGATGGCACCCGTCGGGCACGGCCCGATGCAGGCCAGGCACGACCGGCACAGGTCCGCATCGACGACGTAGTTGGCGTCGTCGTGCGAGATCGCGCTTTCCGGGCACATCTCTTCGCACGTGCCACAGCGGATGCAGGTCTCGGGATCGATCAGGTGCTGCTTGAGGATCGCGTCCACCGCAACGGCCATGACCTGTCCTGCGCCTCCTCGAGTCGACGTGCTTCCGAGCGCGTGGAAGAGTGCTCGAGAACGACGCTACGCCCTCGACCCGGAGCCGTTGGGCAGCGACGCCAACCTCACCCTGGTGAACGCGAATTCCGCCCGGCCGCCGGATGTGGGTCGCATTCGCGATCACCCGAGTGAAGCTCGGCCAGCGACTACATGGCCGGCGGCGATCGGCGTAGCGTCGGTGCGGCGCCCGAAGCCCGTTTTGGATGAGGCAATCGCTGAGGAGACGAAGGAGGAAGGATGATGGCTACCAAGACCGCGGCCAGGACCTTGTCGGATGAGAAGCTGTCCGAGCTCGTCGCGCTGATCGGGGACTCGGACAGCGTGGAGCTCAAGCTCACCGTGCCCCTGGCGGACCGCAGCCGCGCTGCGGCCTCGCTCGGGGTCGATCCCCTCGACGCGCAGATCAGGCAGGTCTTCTTCTTCGACACGCCCGACCTGGTGCTCAACCAGCAGGGCCTCGTCGTCCGGGCGCGCCGCGTGCAGAGGCGCGACGACGACGCGGTCGTCAAGCTGCGCCCGGTGGTGCCCAAGGAGCTGCCGAAGGACGTGCGGCTCTCGCCGAACTTCGGCGTCGAGGTCGACGCCCTGCCAGACGGCACCTACGTCTGCTCGGGATCGATGAAGCGCCGGATGGATCCGACGATCGTGAGGGCCGCGGTGCTGGGCGAGAAGCCGGTGCGGAAAGTGTTCTCCAAGGAGCAGCGGGCGCTGTACGCCGCCCATGCCCCCGACGGGCTCGAGCTGGACAACCTGGCGATCCTGGGCCCGATCACGGTGATGAAGCTGAAGTTCGCGCCGGAGGGACTCGCGCGCAAGCTGGTTGCCGAGCTCTGGCTCTATCCCGACAACTCGATGCTCCTGGAGCTGTCGACCAAGTGTGCTCCCTCCGAGGCGTTCCAGGTCGGAGTCGAGACGAGAGCCTTCCTGACCCAACACGGCATCGACCTCTCGGGCGAGCAGGAGACGAAGACGAAGAAGGCGCTCGCGTTCTTCTCGAAGCGGCTTCAGGAACAAGCGTGACGGTCGTGGCCGACGGGACACCGTCGGCCACGTGCCCCTGCCAGGACCGCAATCCCTAGAGTCTCGCTCTGGTTCACGCGGCGGTTACCGGGAAAGGCGCAAGAAGCCGCCTAACGCCCAACAGCATCAGGTCGCGAGCGTAATCACCAGGGTGATCGACACTCGCAGGGCCTGAACGGCGCCGAGGGGGTGCCATGCTCGGCTCGTGACGTCCACGAACGCTTTCACGCGGCCGCGCGTGCTCATCCTCGGCGGAGGCTTCGCCGGCGTGGGTGCCGTGCAGAAGCTCGGGCACGCGGACGCGGACGTCGTGCTGGTGGACAAGCACGACTACCACACCTTCCAGCCGCTCCTCTACCAGCTGGCAACGGGCCTGCTCGAGACCAGCTCCGTCGGACATTCCCTGCGCGACCTCGTCCACGACCAGGAGAACACGAGCGTCCATCAGGCCACCGTGACGGGGATCGATCTCGAGGCACGTGAGGTCCGGTTCGACCGCATGCAGCCGTTGACCTACGACTACCTCGTCCTCGGGCTGGGCGCGGAGGTCAATTTCTTCGGAACCGAGGGAGCGGCCGAGCACGCCTTCCCGATGTACACCCTGCTCGACGCCATTCGGCTCAAGGAGCACGTGCTCGAGCGATGGGAGGCAGCCGACACCGACCCGGGCCTGGTCGAGGACGGCGGGTTGAACGTGGTCGTGGTGGGCGGAGGCCCGACCGGGGTGGAGACCGCCGGTGCGATGGCCGAGCTCTACCGGAACGTCCTCGCGAAGGATTACCGCGATCTGCCACAGAGCGGCGCTCGCGTCATCCTCGTCGAAGCGGGGCCGGAGATCTTCGCGATGTTCAAGCCCGACATCCGCGCGTACACGATCGAGGCGCTGGAGAAGCGCACCGTCGAGGTCATGACCGGAGAGTGCGTCGCCTCGGTCTCTCCCACTCGCGTGACGCTCGAGTCGGGCGCGGAGCTGAAGGCGCACACGCTCGTCTGGGGCGCGGGGCTGCAGGGCAATCGCCTGGTTCAGTCGCTCGGACTCGACCTGGTGCAGGGGAACCGCATCGGCGTGGGCCCGGAGCTCGACCTGCCGGATCATCCGGAGGCGTACGTCGTCGGCGACGTCGCGGCGATAAACGACGCGAAGACCGACCAGATCCTCCCCCAGCTCGGCTCGGTCGCGCTCCAGTCAGGACAGCACGTTGGCGAGAGCATCGCGAAGCGGCTTGCGGGTGAGAAAACCAAGCCCTTCAAGTACCGCGACAAGGGCACCATGGCCACGATCGGTCCAGGAGCAGCCGTCGTCCAGATGCTGGGCGGCCGAACGAAGAAGGGCAAGGCGGCGCAGCTGGCCTGGGGGACCGTCCACCTCGCCCTCCTGCCGAGCAACACGGACCGTGCGAAGGCGATCGTGGACTGGGCCGGCGCCGGCCTCACGCACCAGCGCACCGGCCGAATCATCGTGCGGGCGAACGAGTAGGACGGTGATTCCTCACTCGTCCTACTCGCCGGATGCCCGGGTGACCTACGCCGTCTGTGCCTGGACGGCCGTTCGCGTTCACCAGAGTGAGTCTCGTCGCTCGCCCGCTCATCGGGCGACCACCGGGGTAGCTTGGGTTCCGCGACCGCTCCGCTGAAAAGGAGGTCCTATGTCCGACTCACACAACCAGACCGTCGCGGCGTTCTTCGACGAGCTCGGAAGTCGCGGCCACGAGCCGCTGCTCGGGAAGGCGACCGGCAGCGCTCGCTTCGACGTGGTCGACAGCAAGCGCACCGAGCGATGGCTGCTGACGATCGACAAGGGGGACATCGGTGTATCGCGTAAGAACGCTGCTGCCGACTGCGTCCTCCGCTCCAACAAGGCGACCTTCGACGGGGTCGTTGCCGGCGAGGTGAACGTCCTGGCGGCAGTGCTGCGTGGCGCGGTGGCGGTCCAGGGCGATCCGAAGCTGCTCGTGCTCCTTCAGCGGCTCTTTCCACGACCCTCGGGTCGGCGACCGCGCAGACGCCACTCGAGCACCGCGAGGAGGAAGCAATGAGCGACGGAATCGTCAAGATCCTCGACGGCAACACGTTCGTGGTCAGCGACACGCGTGGAGACATCGAGGCCTCCGCCACCGATCCCACCGGCCTCTTCTCGTACGACACGCGCTTCCTCTCCAGGTGGGTCCTGACGGTCAACGGAGAACGGATGAATCCTCTCTCGGTCGACGACCTTCAGTACTTCGAGACGCGCTTCTTCCTCGTGCCGGGTACCGGGACGGTCTACGTGGACGCGAACCTGTCGGTGATCCGCCAGCGCGCCGTGGGCAACGGCTTTCACGAGAAGCTGACGATTCTCAACCATGCCGACGAGCCGGTCGATCTGAGCGTCCGTCTCGACGCGGGCTGCGACTTCGCGGACCTGTTCGAGGTCAAAGACGCGCTCGAGAAGAAGGGCAGGTACTCCGCGCGGGTCAAGGGCGACAAGCTCGTTCTCGCCTACGACCGCGAGACGTTCAACCGCTCGACCACGATCTCGGCGTCGGAGTCCGCGCGGATCGACAAGAACGGCCTCACCTTCAAGATCCGCATCGGCCCTCACGACGAGTGGAGCACGCAGCTCGACGTCGTCACGGCGCTTGCTGGGCTAACAGGCCGAGAGAACCAGGACCCCACGGGCTCAGCGCGGCGCATGCGGCGAGACCTGGAGCGCTGGATCGACGGGGCGCCCCGCCTCGAATCCGACTCGGATCCGTTGAAGGCGACGTACCGCCGCAGCCTCGTCGACCTCGCGGCGCTGCGCTTCTCGCCGGCTATCGCCGGGGGGCGAAGCCTGCCGGCGGCAGGTCTGCCCTGGTTCATGACGATGTTCGGCCGGGACAGCATCTTCACCAGCCTGCAGGCGCTCCCGTTCACGTCCGAGCTCGCCGCGACGACGCTGCGCGCGCTCGGAGACTGGCAGGGCGTCGGCCTCGACGACTTCCGCGACGAGGACCCGGGCCGGATCCTGCACGAGATGCGGTACGGCGAGATGACGGCGTTCGAGGAGCGGCCGCACTCGCCGTACTACGGCAACGCCGATGCGACCCCGCTCTACGTCGTCCTGCTCGACGAGTACGAGCGCTGGACGGGAGATCGAGCACTCGTGCGCGAGCGCGAGCTCGAGGCGCGCGCCGCGCTGAACTGGATCGACGAGTACGCGGACATCCCGGGCGGCACAGGGTACGTCTGGTACCAGCGACGCAACGAGAAGACCGGCCTCGAGAACCAGTGCTGGAAGGACTCCTGGGACTCGATCTCCTACCGCGACGGGCGGCTGCCGGGCTTCCCGCGCGCGACGTGTGAGCTGCAGGGTTACGCCTACGACGCGAAGCTCCGCGGCGCGCGCCTGGCGCGGCTCGTCTGGAAGGATCCGGCCTTCGCCGACCGGCTCGAGAAGGAAGCCGCTGACCTCAAGCGACGCTTCAACCGGGACTACTGGGTCGAGGACGGCAAGTACTTCGCGCTCGCGCTCGACCCAGACGGAAAGCAGGTCGACGCGCTCTCATCGAACAATGGCCACCTGCTCTGGAGCGGGATCGTCGACAAGACGAAGGCGAAGGCGGTCGCAGGGCACCTGCTCGGGCCGCGGCTCTTCTCCGGCTGGGGCGTGCGCACCTTGGCCGAGGGAGAGGGGCGCTACAACCCGATCGGCTACCACGTGGGCACCGTCTGGCCCTTCGACAACTCGTTCATCGCCTGGGGCCTGCGGCGTTACGGATTCAAAGAGGAAGCTGCGGTTGTCGCGGCCGGCATCCTCGATGCCGCCGAGTTCTTCGAAGGGCGCCTGCCGGAAGCGTTCGGCGGCTACGAACGCTCGCAAACCATGTACCCGGTGCAGTACCCGACCGCCTGCAGCCCGCAGGCCTGGTCGACGGGGACGCCGCTCCTGCTCCTGCGGACGATGCTCGGCCTCGAGCCACAGGGCGAGTTCCTGGTGATCGACCCGGCGCTTCCCAGCGCCATCGGTCGCCTCGAGCTCCTCGACATTCCCGGGCGGTGGGGACGGATCGACGCCTTCGGCCGCGGGCGCGTCGAAATCGACACGAAGGGACGGTGAGCGCCATGAGCGCGGTGCTTCAACAGAGAAAGGCAGCAGCCGACGGCACCTCGCCTGCCGATGTCCTAGTCGTCTTCGGGATCACCGGCGACCTCGCGAGGGTGATGACGTTCCGGTCCCTCTACCGGCTGGAGCAACGCGGGCTGCTCTCGTGCCCCGTCGTCGGCGTGGCCGGGGACGACTGCACCGAGGAGCAGCTGCTCGAGCGTGCGCGCGACTCGATCGTCGGCACCGGTGAAGAGCTCGACCCCGAGGTCTTCGACCGGTTCGCCGCGCGGCTCTCGTACGTCCGGGGGGATTTCGCCGACGCCACAACGTACGAGCGCGTGGGAGAGACGATCGAGGGCGCGGCGGCGCCGGTCTTCTATCTCGAGATCCCTCCGTTCCTCTTCGCGACCGTCGTCAAGGGGCTTGCCGAGGCCGGGCTGACCGGTTCCGCTCGGGTCGTGATCGAAAAGCCGTTCGGCCAGGATCTCGCCTCCGCGCGTGCGCTCGCCGACGAGCTCCACGAGTACGTGGACGAGTCTCAGCTCTACCGGATCGACCACTACCTCGGGAAGATGGGCCTGCAGGAGATCCTCTACCTGCGCTTCGCCAACAGGATGCTGGAGCCGATCTGGAACAGCAACCACGTCGAATGCGTCCAGATCACGCTGGCGGAGGACTTCGGCATCGCAGGCCGTGGGCACTTCTACGACCCGGTCGGCGCGTTGCGCGACGTGGTCGTGAACCACCTGATGCAGGTCGTCGCGGCGGCCGCGATGGAGCCGCCGGCCGGTGGCGATCCGAAGACCCTGAAGGACGCGATGGTCTCGGTGTACCGCGCGACCCGCGACGTCCACCCCGCCGACTACGTGCGCGGGCAGTTCGAGGGCTACCTCGACGTCGACGGCGTCGCTCCCAACTCGACCACCGAGACGTACGCCGCCCTTCGTCTCGAGATCGACAACTGGCGCTGGTCGGGCGTTCCATTCTTCATCCGTACCGGCAAGTGCCTGCCCGTCACGCAGACCGAGCTCCGGCTCGTCTTCAAGCATGCGCCGCGGCTCGGCTTCGACGTGCTCGAGCAACGCCCCGAGCCGAACCAGCTCGCGATCAAGCTCGACCCCTCGACCGGGGTCCGGATCGTCCTCGACGCGCATCGCGCCGACACGGCCAAGGCCGCACCGGTCGACTTCGACGTCGAGTTCGCCGAGGCTGGCGGCGAGGCCGCGACCCCGTACGAGGTGCTGCTCGACGCTGCGATGAGCGGCCGGGGCGGCGCGCGCTTCACCCGTCAGGACGGGGTCGAGGAGACCTGGCGGATCATGCAGCCGCTGCTCGACTCGCCGCCTCCCGTTCACGTCTACCGACAGGGCACCTGGGGCCCGGAGGCTGCGGACGCGCTCGTGGCGGACTACGGCGGCTGGCTCAGCCCCTGGGTGACGTCATGAGCGCTCCGACGCTCGTCACCGAGCCGGGCGAGCAGGCCGCCGAGGCGCCATCGCCGTTCCCGCCGATCGCCGACTATGCGTTCCTGTCGAACTGCCACACCGGCGCGCTCGTCGCACCGGACGGAGCGGTTGACTGGCTGTGCGTTCCGTCCTTCGACGGCCCGAGCATCTTCGCGAGCCTGCTCGACCGCCAGGCAGGGTTCTTCCGGTTCGCGCCGTTCGGCATCAACCATCCGGCGGCGCGGGCCTACGAGCCGGGGACGAACGTCCTCGTGACAACGTGGAAGACGCCGTCCGGATGGGTGGTGGTTCGCGACGCCCTGACCATGGGCCTGTGGGAGCACGGAGACGAGATCACGCCGCACACGCGACCGCCGTCCGACGTCGACGCCGAGCACATGCTGGTCCGAACGGTCGAGTGCCTCAAGGGCCAGGTGGAGATCGACCTCGTCTGTGAGCCGGTGTTCGACTACGGCCGTACACCGGCCGAATGGGCGCCTCTCGACGGCGACCCGTGCGCGGCCGATGCGAGCGGCGCAGGCCAGACGATCCGCCTGCGGACCGACCTGCCCCTGGGCATCGAAGCCGGTCGCCTGCGTGCCCGACACGTGCTCGAACCGGGCGAGCGCGCCTACTGCACGCTGTCCTGGGCCAACAAGCTCGCCGCGCCGCAGGACGTGGCCGACGCCGAGGCGAGGATCGCCGCCACGACGCGTTTCTGGCGCGCCTGGCTGGATCGCGCGCGCATGCCCGACCACCGCTTTACAGACCTGATCCAACGGTCGGCGCTCGTGATCAAGGGCCTGACCTACATGCCCACGGGTGCCACGGTGGCGGCGCTGACGACGTCGCTGCCGGAGACCCCAGGGGGTGAGCGCAACTGGGACTACCGCTACACCTGGATGCGCGACGCGACCTTCACCCTGC
>Ga0335085_10016488_pt1 | contig 10675 bp, 11 predicted proteins | sample Lox_Sample_45_FD_206712 | JGI IMG/M metagenome (GOLD analysis project Ga0335085, IMG submission 206712) | Soil microbial communities from Loxahatchee National Wildlife Refuge, Florida, United States - Lox_Sample_4.5 | ecosystem: Environmental > Terrestrial > Soil > Wetlands | place: USA... | reverse complement strand
GCCGCGCCAGGACAGATCGCACCCGAACCGCCCGCTCCGCTGACGCCCCGGGAGCTGCAGGTGGCCCGCCTGGTCGCCGGGGGCCGCAGCAACAAGGAGATCGCCGCCGAGCTGGTGATCTCGCAGCGGACCGCCGAAGGCCACGTGGAGAACATCCTCACCAAGCTCGGCTTCACCTCCCGCATCCAGGTAGCCGCCTGGGTCGCTGCCTACCAACCAGACAATGACGGACAGTGAGGTCGGTTGTGCAATACCGGCCCGAGTCCGCCGCCCGGGGGAAGAGACGGATCCCGGTACGCTGGATGGCCGGGCGAGGCTCACTACACGGGTTTCTGGCGTGCCGTACCGCGTTGTCCACGGGCACCCGCGATGGAAATCTGTACGGCAGGGCTGACCGCGCCTCCGCCTGCGGCGTTACAACCTATGCGGCACTTATCCCCAGCGCCTCCACCGACACCGCGGCGGGCTTGGCCCCGACGATGGGGCCTGGCCGGGCGGACACCGCTGTGATGCCGCACACGGCGGAAGCGGCCTCGTCTTCGGCAGCAGCAAACGGCAGCAACTGCATCGTCCTCATGCGGCCACGATCGCCGGACATCAACGTCCTCACCTGCTTGGATGACCTATATTGACTTCCCTGCCACTAGTTCACACCGAGGTAGTCAGGACCGAGGTAGTCGGGATATTAAACCGATCGCGGTCCCCGTAGTGGCGGTGCCGGGGAGCTGACACGGCTACCGCTGGATCGCCTCGGGCCCGGAGCTAACGTGGAACTCTGTTATGTTGCCCATCACGTCTAGCTCAACCCGCTCACCTGCAACCTCGTATGACCATGGTGGTCAAGACCACCGACTTGTGCACCGTGTGGGTGCCGATTACTCTGTCACAGCCGCTGACCTGGTGCCTTCCCGGAACAGGGAAGGGCGAAGTTCAGGATCCCGTTGCGCGCAAGCCACTCGCTCAGGCACTGTCAGTACTCGCGCCACTACTATTCGCGTACATGGCAGCGCTGCCCGTGTTGGGCTGGCTCGCGTCGCTTGCCCGCCCCCGACCGTGCCAAGGATGTGGAGATCTTGATCCTGCATCACCAGGTCGCCGTGCTGCAGCGCCAGGTGAAGACCCCGAGGCTGTGCTGGGCCGATCGGGCGGTCCTGGCCGCGCTGGCGCGGCTCCTGCCCTGGCTATCTCCGCCAGCCGTCCCTGGTCATCTCCCCGCCGACTCTGCTGCGCTGGCATGCTCACCTGGTCCAGCGGCGCTGGACCTACCCACGCCGCGCTCCCGGCCGGCCCAAGACCGCGAAGCCGGTACGGGCGCTGGTGCTGGAGATGGCGCGGGATAATCCGGGGTAGGGCTACCGGCGCATCCACGGCGAGCTGACTGGCCTGGGATACACGCTCGCGGCGTCGACCGTGTGGCGGATCCTCGAGGACGCGGCATCGATCCGGCGCCCCGGCGGTCCGGGCAGACCTGGCGGGCGTTCTTGGGTGCCCAGGCCAAGACGATCCTCGCCGCGGACTTCTTCCACGTGGACACCGCGGGGACCGCTGTCTTCGAACCTTGTGCCGTGCCAGAACTCCGTGCCCGGGCTTGACCTGGAGCTCTAAGCTCGGCGCTCGTGCTCATACGCCTCGTGTATCTCTTCATGGTCCGGGTGTTTGGCTGGCTGCCGCTGCTGGCGCAGAGCGACGCCGCGAAGGATGCGCAGATCCTCGTGCTCCGGCATGAGGTCGCCGTCCTGCGGCGTCAGGCTGCGCGCCCGAAGCCTGACTGGGCTGACCGTGCCGTGCTTACGGCCCTGGCCAGGCTGCTGCCCGGGCACGTGCGGCTGCACCGGATCGTGACGCCGGGCACGCTGCTGGCCTGGCACCGGCGCCTTGCCAAGAAGAAGTGGACCTACCCGAACGCGCCAGGACGGCCGCCGATGGCACCCGAGGTGCGCGCACTCGTGGAGCAGTTGGCGCGGCAGAACCCCCGCTGGGGCTATCGCCGGATTCAGGGCGAGCTGCTCGGCCTGGGATACCGGGTGGGGGAGGGGACGATCCGCCGGATCCTGGCCGCCGCCGGCCTTGGGCCCGCGCCGCGACGGGCATCGCCGACCTGGCGGCAGTTCCTGGCCGCCCAGGCATCCGGCATCCTTGCCTGCGACTTCCTGCACGTCGACACCGCGCTCCTGCAGCGCGTGTACGCGCTGTTGGTGATGGAGGTCCAGACCCGGACGGTGCACATCCTGGGCGTCACCGCTCATCCGACCGGGGCCTGGACAGCTCAGCAGGCACGCAACCTGATGATGGACCTCGGCGAGCGGGCAAGCAGCTTCCGGTTCCTGATTCGCGACAGGGACAGCAAGTTCGCCGCCGCATTCGACGGGGTCTTCGCCGGTAACGGCACGCGGGTGATCAAGACGCTGGTCCAGTCGCCGCGGGCGAATCCGTACGCGGAGCGGTTCGTGGGAACGCTACGGCGCGAGTGCTTGGACCATGTGCTGATCCTCGGCGAGCGGCATCTCCGAAGCGTCCTGGCCGAGTACGCTCGGCACTATAACGGGCACCGTCCGCACCAGGGTCTGGGGCAGGAACCTCCGCGACGCGAACCCGGCCATTGCGTCGATATCACCGCCCGGATCGAGCGCAGGCAGGTCCTCGGCGGTCTGATCAGCGAGTACCGCAGAGCAGGCTAGCGCGCACGAAACGCCAGGTCAGCGACCATGAACGAGTTTTGGCACAGCACAGGCCTGCACTCGCGATCGGTGCCGTGAGCGGCCAGCAGGCATCAACCACAGCGGTCCTTTGCATAATGCGAATTTTCGCATAAACAGCGCAGAATAGAATAGGGGTCTGTATAAGTCTCCCTGCATTTAATCTGGGGTCGTTGCGCCTTGCTACATGACTACGTCGTACTTCAGAAAGAAGACCTGAGAGGCTTCGACGCCGGCATCCTGGAGGGCGGCGTAGTTTGGTGTCCGGTCGACCGCCGCTTGCACGGGCAGCCGCAGCCCTGCTGATTTCTTCTCGTTCATGCCGTTCTTCCTTTCATCAATTCTGGGGGAGTTACGCCGCTAGTCTACGGCATGCTCGACCGCGGAGCACATTTGCTGCGCTAGCCCAGTAACGGTCTCGCAGATTTGCTGCGCTAGGCCAGTAAGGTTCTCGCAGACACTTTCTGCTGCTTCGACGCCGGGCGCATTCTCTGGACCTCGGCACGTTGTACGTTCTCGGGATACCGACGCCTGGACTGGGAGCCTGAAGCCCACGTCAGTTTTCATAGCCCTTCACCTCCAGTATCAAGCTGGCTCGGGAGCCAGCGGGTAGGGTCCCCTCCTGTGAGGCCGTGAATTATCGGGAAGCGACAAGGAAGTGGTGCGCCGGGGCAAGGCTGACTGGCATCTCGTCGCTTACGTCGATTGTGTACAAGAAGACGTTGCTGGCCCTTGTGTCGTTCTCAGGATCGAAGAATTTCATCTGCACGTCCCAGCAGTCTGAGTCCATGCGGCAATAGGGGCTCTTTGACACGGTGATAGTGTCCAGCGTGTAGAGATGACCTTGAGGCTGCCGTCCGCCCACCGGAGGCGGGCCAGGCACGTGCTGCCCAGAGAGGAGCCCTTGAGATATCGAGCTTGCGAATTGGAACGCGTTCGACGCAGCGTAGTTCAGGGCCCGGTCGGGCGAGCTCTGCCCGAGGTTCCGGAGCTGGTAGTAAACTTTGTCCAGGAAGGCGCGCAAGGTTTGGCGAGCCCACTGTTCGGTGGCACCGGGTTGCATACCGGTTACTTCCGGAATCAGCGCATCCACGAGCGCGGTCTCGCGCCAGTAGGCGAGGCCGCGGGGCTGAGCGATCACTACCGGCACGACCTGCCCCGAGAACAGCCGTCTGGTCCTATTTGTCAGTACCCCCGGGATGGCGACCCGCGACACGTAGTTCTCGTTGTCGATAGGCAGAGCCTGATTTCTCAGCACAGCCCGGAGCACCTCATACACGTCTTCGGCGTAGGCCGGCTCCGCTTCGATGGCATAGATCGGGGTGGCGTCGAGGTTCAGGGTCCAGATCAGCTTCGTGGATTCCGACTTGTTGTCATCCAGGTAATCGGCCAGCTGGTAGACGTCGTAGGGATTCGGGGGCACCGATACTGGCGGGTCGCCGCCCGTCTGGGGGCGCTTCATTAGTTGCCGGAAGCTGTCCCTGCGGGCCTCCGTCCCGAAGTCGAACCCGATCACGCCGATGGCGAAGATGTACGACGGCTTCGCACCTCCGCCTCCGCAGCTGCAGTCTCCCGCCGGGACAACATCGCCTGACGGAGCACGAACGGGCACGGCTGGATGGGTGGATGCGGCGGGCGCAGCTGGCGGAACCGCGCTGCTGGACGCGGAAGACCGGCTCGTCTCCGGGGTTGCGGGGTTCGCTGGAAGACCGCCGGAAGCGGCTGCGATGCCCGTCTCGGGCGGACCGGGCGCGGCAGGGGCTGCGGCTTCGCGAACGCCGGCGGGGCAGTCGCAGCCGGCGGCCGCGATGCCCGCCACGGAGGTTTCCGGAGCTCCCGTATCAGCTTCGGTAGTCAAGGAGCTGGCAGCCGGGTACGCGGCCTCGGTGGTGTTGTTACTTGCCATTACGGTCCTTCCTCCCTTCGTTACAGAGGCGTATGCCCCAGGAATATTTAGGATGCCGACAAGATATCGGCGGCACTCCGGGCTGTCCCGCGGGTGGCAGGGAGAAGCGGTCTCGAGAAGGGCTCTGCCCACTGCCCGGGGATCGGGTGGTCTCCCCTGCTGAACCTGGGCGCTCACCAGGAGCGCGGCGACCCCGGAGACAACCGCGGTGGCAAAGCTGCTGCCAGTCAAGAACGCCGTGCCGCCGCCGGGGGCTGCGCCCTTGATATTCTCGCCAGGCGCGAGAATCCCGTTCGACCGGTAGGCCTCTCCCCAGTTACTTGTCTCGAGGGGTTTCCCGTCTATGCTCAGCGCGCCGACGCCAAGCACCGATGGGACGGCAGCGGGAACGTGTACGCAGGAGCAGCCGTCATTCCCGGCCGCTGCAATAACAAGTACATTGTTGTCCTCGCATAGCCGCAGCGCTCGCCCGAGCATGGTCTCCGCTTGCCCATCCGGCGCTTGCTGCCCCCCGCTGATGTTGATGACGTGGGCCCCCTCTTGCACGGCCTGCTCGATCGCCCTAGCGAGATCGAGCTGGGAGAGGCGGCGTTCGTCAAAGTCCTGGAAGACAGGCGCGATTAGACCCCGGCACCGTGGCGCGATACCCGCGACCGGGCTGTCCGGCTGACCGAAAATCAAGCTTGTGACGTGGGTACCGTGAACCGACATCGGACCGTTCCCAGCGGGATCCCGCACCAACGTGTCGAGTTGCCTGATATTGGCACCAGCAAAGCACGGATGAGCCAGATCCACGGGTCCATCCAGCACGGCCACACAGACCTCGGGATCGCCGAGCGTGGCCTTCTGTACTGACCGCAAGCCGGCCACCGCCTGCACATCCAATTTCAAGCCCTCCACGCAATCGCCGTTCCCCTAGGATCTGTGGGCACTCATCCAGGACGTCTACCATCATCTGCCGTGCCATCGGGGATGTCGCGGCCTTCGGAGAACTTTTAACACCCAAACCCGGTACACCAGGCAGAGCCAGCCTGCGCCATCGGCGAGCCGGAACCGCATCCCCAGCTTGTCCCGCCCTTCCTTCAGGACCTCACCGTGCGGCCAGCCCAGGCAGCGCCGGATCCGCGGCAGCGTCCACGGGCCCGGCCGGCCCAGCAGCGCGGCGATCCGCCCGGTCAGCCGCCGCCCGCCGAGCCGAGGCCGCCCGCACCGGGGCCGGTCCGCCAGCCCGGCCAGGCCCTTCTCGCAGAACCGGGCGATCCAGCGGCGCGCCGTGCCCGGGTGGCACTCCAGCAGCGCCACGATCTGGGCCGACGTCAGCTCGTGCAGCGACAGCAGCACCATCGCCGCCCGCGCCGCCTGGCGCCGCGGGCCCCGCAGTTGCGCGCGCAGCCGCTCGATCTCGCTGTCCGGGCCGTTGGCGAACACGCTGACCGGGCGCATACTGATCACGACCTCGCCGGCGGGTGGATGTTGTGGCAACTTCGATCCAACCCCCGGCGAGGCTGCTGTCAACGGCCTCCGCCCACCGGTCTCACAGCGGGGTTACGCGCAGAACCTCTGGAATGGCTGTACTGGTCGAGAACTCGGCGCTGGTTTGACCTGGGACTTCAGCGCCGCCATGATCGACGCTCGTGTGCGTGATGCTGGCTTACCGGCTGCTGGTGACCGTGGTGTCCTGGCTCGCGTTGCTGGCGCGCTCGTCCTCGTCCAAAGACGCGGAGATACTCGTGCTCCGGCACGAGGTCGCGATACTGCGCCGGGTGACCCCGAGGCCGCGCCTGTCGTGGAGTGACCGGCGGTGCTTCCGCGCTCGCCCGGGTCCTGCCGAGGGCGCTGCAGTCATGCCGGCTCGTGACCCCTGGCACGCTGCTGCGCTGGCACCGCCGCCTGGCCGCGGCGAAATGGCGCCAGCCCAGGCCACCAGGACGACCGCCGATCCCGGACGAACTCGTCGCGCTGATCCTGCGGCTGGCGCGGGAGAACCGGCGCTGGGGCCTGGTCAGGATCCTGTGGAGCTCGATTACTGGATCTTGCCTCGGCGGTCGTCCCGGCTGGGATCATCGCTGAGTGATCATTTCGGCTGTCTACCTGCTCGCACGTTGTCTGCTCAGCTGCCTGACGGTGCTGACCCGGCACCAGGTATCCAAGGATGCCGAGCTTCTGGTGCTTCGGCACGAGAACACGGTCTTGCGCCGCCAGGTCGGCCGGGTCCTCTACGAGCCAGGCGACCGGCTGTGGCTGGCGGCACTGTCGCGACTGGTTCCCCGCCGCCGGTGGGCGGAAGTGTTCGCGGTCACGTCGGCGACACTGCTCGCCTGGCACCGGCGGCTCGTCACGCGCAAGTGGGACTACGCCAGCCGCCGACGACCCGGACGGCCGTCCACGGCACCCGCCATCCGAAAGCTCGTGATCCGCATCGCGACGGAGAACTCAGATTCTCTGCGAGCGCGTAGCGCTTCGTCTTCACCGCACCGTCATCACTCCCTGTGTAGGCCGCGCACTTGTGCGCCTCGTCGATGATGACCAGGTCCCACTCCGCGCGGAGCAGGTCGTCGCGGATGTCGTCACGCTTCGCGAAGTCTATGCTGCTGATGATCATCGGGTAGCGGTCCCACGCGCTGCGCCCGAGCTGATGGCGGACCTGATCGCTGCTCACGATCTCGAACTGCTCGTCGAACTTCTCGCTCATCTCGTCCTGCCACTGCGGCGTCAGTGGCGCCGGCACGAGGATCAGGCATCGGTCGACGACGCCACGCAGCTTCAGTTCCTTCAACAGGAGGCCTGCCATGATCGTCTTGCCGGCCCCCGGATCATCCGCGAGAACGAACCACAGCCGCGGCTGCGGCAGCATGTGCCGGTACACCGCTTCGATCTGATGGGGCAGTCCGCGAACGCCGCTCAGTGACACGGCGAACAGGGGGTCATGCGCGAAGGACAGCTTGATCCGCTGTCCCTCTACCCACCGGAACAGATCCCGAGCGTCGGTCAGCGCCGGGACGGCTCCTTGCTCTGCGAGGGCGCGCTCCAGCTCGTCACCGGTGATCTGCGTCTCGTCCGGTCGGCCGGAGCTGTCCCGGACCTTGAGCAGATACACGCTGGGCCCGATCTCCTCCACTGCGTCGACGCGCACCGGATGCGCGAAGTGCCCGGCGAGCTTGAGCAGCCGGTTCCGCGCCCGGTCTTCAAGATCACTCACCAGTGTGCCGCCCTCTGCCAGCCTCGGTACCTCTGCGCCGCGCACCCTGTGCGAACCGTTGGCCGCCATCGACGCTGCGCTCCGCGGAGGTAACCCGCCGTGTGGTCCTCGGGCCGCACAGAAGCTCCCCCAGCCGCCGCGCCGCAGGGAATTACCCATAACTAGTGATCGCGGCAACCCGGCACAAGGATATCCATGCACACTGCCGTTCGGGAGTGCTCAGCCGACGAGACCTCGGGCGTGACCTTTCGCCGGCTTCCATCGCGCCCATCCCTCCGATTCCCGGGTGAACGAATACGGCCCGGAACCAATAGAGGCGAGGTCGAACGATCAGCTCCTGGGAGCAGCGCTTTCCGCGACCGCCGCCGTTGCTCGAGACGATGGGAATGTGGCGCGCCCAGAAATCCTTGCCAGCATGTGTACCTCGGCGCGAACCGGGAGCAGATGGAATAGATACAGGCCGCACTCGATCCGGTGCTCGCCCGGAACCTGAACCTCAGGGTCGCGCGAAGGTCACGGGCAACTACTACAAAATTCTGCGCAAAGATTCCGGCCGTCACCGCGGTTCGCGAGCTGGTCGTCAAGCGGTCCCGCGTGCCGCCTGGGCGGCGTGGCAGGCGACGGCCTCGGGCCGAAGCGCGGAGCGCTCGAGGGACCGGACGGAGGCATGCCGGGACCGGGCGAGCAGCATAGATGCTGGGCCATGACTTCCTCGTGGGTGAGCAGGGAGTGCCGCAGCTGATGGAGGGACGAGCGTGCAGCTCGTCACTTCCCGGCGGTGGCCCAGGGACGCGTGGTGAGCTCTGGATGCCGGTAACGGCCCTTTCCGTCAAGCTGCGGGCGCCGCGACCTGCGGCGGCCTGCTTTGTGGCGCGGCGCTGGCACGGCACGGCCGCGTGAATGTGAAGGGTAATGACGCGGTCCCGGCCATCCAGCACGCTGGTTAGAACCCAGCCCTGCCACGGCGCCCGTGCCGGGCGATCGCAACCCGGTTGGCGTGGTGGCGCGTTCCGGGCCGTCGGCCTGCGTGTGACCGACGCTCGTGAACCTCCGGTACACCGCGCGTGGTCCTTGGATATACCAGTCACGGCGATGGCGACGGAGCCGACGCTCTCAGCATGCGGCGGCGGCCGGACGGTCTCCCAGCGGACTCGACGATGCGCGCGGACCGCCCCGCCAGCACTGTTACTGAGGAACGGCCGATGCCGTCATCCGCGCATGCGCGACCCTTCCGGCTGACCGCGCCCTGCCCGGTCGGCGCGGCGCTCGTGCCGCTGAACGCTACCAGCAGGTGTCACGCTGCGTAGCTGTATTAAGGAGCCGGAGGGCAGTACGTCGGGCAAAGGCATAGACCATTGGATTAGCCAGCTCAGGCGCCGCCGGCCCCGCTGCGGTCCCGCTGCGGCCCGGATCGGGCCAGATTGGACAAGCCCGCCGCGACCCGGTCCTAACTCGCGAGCGAACATGGAGCCAGCATGGGGACAAACCGGACACATAAAAATGACCTGGAGCGATGAAACCCCAGGTTAGAACGGGTGCGCCGCCAGGGACTCGAACCCCGAACCCGCGGATTAAGAGTCCGCTGCTCTGCCAATTCCGTCGTTCCGGATAATGCCGCATAATGCCATGACATGCCGAATTGTGCGGCAATTCCTGAAAGCCAATGCCGCGCAATACCGGCCGCTGACGCGGCGTACCGGGACATCCGAGCAAACATGGAGCAAACATGGAACCCGGAAGGTCTAGACCACTGCGGAAGGATTGCCGCCGCAACCGGGTAAATGGTTTACGGGAGTCTAGGACCGCAGCACGCGAACCGCTCGCGCGATGGACACGGTCCGTAACTGTTCCCGTGACGGCTCCGCAGCCGGGCGTGGTCCTCATATTGACCCTCAATGCACTCGCGGTGGTCCTCCTGTGTCCCCTTCCGGGGATGCCGAGGGCCCTCCGTGATAGTGAGTACAGGTGCGACACAAGGGCAGTCCCGCAGATCGCCCCCGCCCTCAGGGACGCGCCGCGCCGCCGGAACGCGGGGCGCGCTGGAACGCAGGGCCGTTGCCGGGGGCCACCTCTGCGGCGCCAGTGCGCTCCGCGATGGCCACGCGTTAGTCCACCAGGTCGGTAGCTCTCGCAGCGGCAGCTCTTGGCCGCGTGACGGCCGCGTCGTGATCCGCTCCCCGCCTTGCTGACCTGGCACGAGGAATAATCGGTAAGACATCCCAGGGTTGCCGTCGGCCGGGTCGGCGGCGGCCATCTCGCGCCGGTCTGGAGGAGGCCGCAATGGAGGAGAACTTTGTCTGGATGACAACGCGCCGGATCAAGCCAGGTACGCTGGCTGACTTCAAGCGGCTCTGGCGGCCCGAGCGTCATCCCGACGGCATGCTGCACGCGTACGCATACTGGTCTGAGGACGAGCAGGAGATCATCGCCGTGTCGTCATGGGTCTCCCGGGAGGCATGTGATGCATGGCGGGCATCGTGGGAGGAAACGCGCCGACGTGCGGCGATGGCTCCGTACGTCCTGAGCGAGCAGGAGGGGTTCTACCGCGGCCGCGAGCTGATCATGCCGCCGCAGCCGTTCCATGCTGACTTATACATCGCCGTGCTCGGGTGAATGTCGCTTCTGCCGCGCTCCGTGCGTCTGCCTGGGCCCATAATGCATTGCCTCCAGGAGGCTCCACAGCACCGCGCGGATTGCCGGTAGGTGTTCAGGGCCGGAAGACGATCCTCCGGCCGCCGTCGCTGCGACGCCAGGCTGGCTCGACGTCGGCGAGGGGTACCTCGTCGATCTCGATCGGCAGGTCGCCGGTGGCGGCGAGGGCCATGAACCCCGGTATCGCGCCGGTGATCTCAGCCAGGGGTATGGTACCCGGGC
>Ga0335085_10016487_pt1 | contig 10675 bp, 16 predicted proteins | sample Lox_Sample_45_FD_206712 | JGI IMG/M metagenome (GOLD analysis project Ga0335085, IMG submission 206712) | Soil microbial communities from Loxahatchee National Wildlife Refuge, Florida, United States - Lox_Sample_4.5 | ecosystem: Environmental > Terrestrial > Soil > Wetlands | place: USA... | reverse complement strand
CGACCTGATCGACTTCGAGGTGATTTGCACGCGCACCGACTGGCGTGACCCAGAGATCAAGGCGCGGTTGGATCAGGCTGAGCTGTGCGAGGTGCTTGTGCCCAAGCACGTGCCTCTGAAATACTTTGAGTTGTACCTGCCCAATGGCTGAGCGTCCTGTGTTCATTCCGGCACCCGAGAGCCCCGAGCTGGTGAAGGAGCTCTTCTTGCCGATCAAATGGCATTCTGGGTTTGCTCAGGTTCAAAAGGAAAAGAACATTGAGGCGCTCCACGAGGCTGCGAGAGCACGCGGCCTGTCACCGTTGCTGGAGATTTCGAGCAAGTCCAAGAGTGAGCGTGGCCGGCACATGAGTGCGTTCCACATGACCGTCCCAACCAAGTGCTGCGGTCGGATTAGGCTCGAACTCGCCTTCCAAGGCAGCAAGGTGTTCGAGAACGGCGGGCCGTTCACGGACCTGTACCGCAAGGGAGAGAAGGAGATCGGGCAGGCAAAGCGTGACCCGCGCTTGCAGGAGTCCGGCCGGTTGATCGGGTTCTGCTTTGAAGGACGCGACTTTCCCCTTGAGCCCAAGACCGCGTTCTACGATTGGCTGTACTGCTCTTTCCTCTGGGACCATCGGGACTGGGCGACCAAGCTGCACGCGTATGCCGGGTTCACGGACGTCGAGTTCAATCCGCACCGCAGCATCAACTGCCAAGCGCGCAGCGCAGCACTCTTCCTCTCCTTGATGAAACGCGGGGACCTGGAGAGATCCCTCCAATCACCGGACGCGTTCGTCGACACGCTCCTCCACTCGCAGTACCGTCCCCAACTTCGGGCTGACAATTTCGCAACACCAGAGTTGTTCTCAGGGCAAAAGTAGACTCGATGCACGTTAGGCGCGCGTGCTGCTTCTCTGCAACCTGGTAGATTTCAGCACCATTGAACGTGCCGATTTGATTGGCCTATTGCGGCGGCTGAGGCGCCATCGACGGTTCATCCGCACCCTCCGTCGCGGTAGCGTTCGTCGATGTTGGATTGTCGAACAGACTTCCGTTTTCAACGGGCGCTGGTGACGCTTTGGTTCCGAACACCGGTTTGCCGTCCTTGAACTCAGTGGTTGGAGCCGGCGCCGGAGGAGCCGTACTTGCGGTCCTCGCTCCACTTCCTTTTTTCTTGTCGTCGATCTTCTTCTTGTTCTCAGCCTCGACGGCTTTAACGGCCGCCGCGTGCTGGGTCTTCAATTCGTCGAGGTTCGACCCTGTCTTCGTGACCGATTCGGTGAACGACGTCAGCTGCCCTGGTAGTTCACGGTCAAGTTCGTCGGCTTTGCCCGTAATCGAGAGCGGCGCCGTGAGTGCTCCGTTCTCGTCCGAACTTCCGTCCAGTTTCCGCGGGATTACGTTCACTCTGAGCGACCCCTCGCCGATATCCGAAATGGTGATCATGACAACGCGTTGCTTGAGCAGCGGCATCAATTCTGTAAACACTTTTTGATTTCTCCTTCTCCGAATGCGATCTTCTTGTTGCGGAACCCAAATTGAACTCTCTGCAGCGGGCAGAACCGTTGGCAGAATATACAGCTATAATCCAGCCAGATATGAACCACGCAGATCCCGGCACGATGCGCGCCCGAGCGCGCCAGGCCATTGAGATTCTTAAGACGCAGCTTCTTCAGACCGGAACCGTGGCTCCACTCGTGGCGCTGTATTTCGACGACCACATCGAGCAGGTCCAGTTCGAAGATCCAACGGTCCTGGACCACTTTGATATCCGGACGGCGCGGAGTTTCGACTACCTGCGTACCCTGGTTGGGATCAGGACGCCCCAGGTGGCCATGCTGACGCTGGATGTTCGAATGGGGCTCTTCGAGAACGACGAGCGGGAGGTTGTAGCCGAGAAAACGGCCATCTTCGTGATGCTCGATTCCCCGCTTCTCACCATTCAGATCATCCTGCCCTACAGACGTTCTGGTGGGAGGGTCGCCGTGTCAGAGGTTCATTACACTGAGATGCCCGGTGACCCAAACGCGTCGCCTTGCCCGATCTTCAAGATGTTCTCTGAAGCACCCATGGCCGTGTGCTGACCAACTGCAGCCCCGCCGAATTGCGTGTGGGCTGCGAGGTTGTCGAGCCCAGCCGCTTCACCAGGTAGGATCTGGTTTCGTGACCCGGTCTCTGGAAGCTGCCACTGCGGCCGCCGGCAATAATGGACCAGTGTTCTACAGTGTCGGGCGCCAAGTATCCCTCTTTGATCAGGTCGTCATAGCGCCCTGCTGCCCGTAGATATTCTTCACGACGACATTGCCACGCCGCGTTTTTTGATTTCTGATTCTGCATAGGAGTGCCCTCAACCTGTAGCCGGTTGTCAGGAGGATTTTGAGGAAGCGGCTGGCCTATTGGCCCGATGCGCGTCACAATCGACTCTATGGAGAGCGAATCCCATCGCCGCCAAGTCGCCCGAGAGGCTAAGGCAATCGTCGCCCTGGCATTCCGCAACGGACCCATTGAGAATATCCATGCGGGAAGGCCATGCCCCACGTGTTCCGACCAGGCGGGCTATTCCAGGATCACCGATGCCGAGATGAAGGCAATCATGAAAAACGCCGTGAACAAACTCTATGCTCTCCTTTTGCTGAAGAGCTCGGATCCCGACAAGTACGAATCTGAGATTCGGTTCGGCGAACGATACACCGCAAACTGGGACGAGCCCGCAATGCCCGAAGGCCAGAAGCATTGAACCGAAGTTTTGAAGCCCAGTTCGCCGGGGCATTTCCGGTGCGCTCAGATGACCTGCAACTTGAAACGGTTGAGCGTCAAGTCCGCGCCGTCGACGGACTTCTCCAGGTTCAGTGCCTGCTTGATCGCATCCAGTTCCAGCGTGATCTCCTGCTTCCGAACGCCGGATAGCACCGCATTCCGAAATTCCTCCGGAGTGCGCGCGAGAAGCTCCTGCCATTGAGGAAGCGGCAACGTAACGGTCACGCGCTTGTATTCGGCCGGGATCTTCTGTTCATCGACAACGTTCACCGATGGCGGGCACTTCCGTTTCTTTAAAGTGTTCATCCTGCCCTCCAGTTTCGGTACGCCAAGCCAATCGAGAACGCGCAACACCATGCCGCTTACGCGCTCGGCGGTCGCCTCGAAGTGCTTCTGGCGGGCCTGGAGGCGCTTCACTTCCGCCTTTGCCAGTTCTGCCATGGCTTCGCAGAGATGGATGAACTCGGCTACGCGATCGCGTTTCTCCACGGCTCCCTGCAGGAACGCTGTCAATGCCGCTTCGATCTCGGGCGTCAGCCCTTCTTCCTCGGCCGATTCTGCCAACAGCGCCAGGCTATCTTCGATTTGAAACAGCGTGAATGCTCTCTCGAGCTCCGTTGGAGCAGTCATTTCGGCAACCGTCGCTCCCATCCCATCGTTACTGTCTGGCATTGAGAGTTTCCTCCATGTGATTGAAGACCCGCACCGCCTGGTCGGGGTTCAGCTTCGCCTTCGGATGCAAACGCAGCTCCCGCAGGATCTTCGCGTACTCGGAACTGCCCAAAGCCTTCCTGGTCTCGCCGAACCGGATTCGGAACGCATCAAGCAGTCCCCGATAGACTTCGCGAGCCTTCTCCAGGCTGGGAATACCCGTCACCTCTCGGAAGCCGTGCCGGCCGACAATCTCGCCGTATTCCCGCAGGCCCAAAACCGTTCGCATGCTGCTGAAACGCCCGGCCATGTTCCGGCTCGTCAATCCAGTTGGAGGCGCACCGCTGCGCTGCGCACCGTTCTGCGTGGACCTGGCGGTTGCCGTCGGCCTCCGTGCTGCAGAGCTTGCGCCGTTCTGGGGACCAGCGCCGGGCTGCTCATACAGCCCCTTGTATACGTCCATCCCGATCCCGAGATAGCTGGCACACTTCGACAGCGCATCGGTGCAGGCGCCTTTGTACGCATCGCCCCGGTCAGGATTGTCATTCCCACCGAACTGTTCGATGGCGATTGCGTACCGCGGAATCGACAGCGTCGCCCGCACCACAACCATCCGGCCGGTTTCTACAACTTCGTTGTCCACATGCCAGCCGTTGAGCCCGAACACTTCGTTGAGCCGTTCGACAACGTAGATGACCTTGATGACCGATAAGCCGGGCTTCTGCGGATTCGGCGACACGGCCTCGCGTGGAAGCGGCTCTTTCAATCTGGCCTTCACATCCTCGGGAAGCTGAACCGTATCTGTCGAGGTTTCCATGACCGGCGGCGGTGCCGCGGCGCTGGAAGGGGCGTGCTCGACACCGTTTACTGTTTGCATGTCTCCTCGCTTTCCCGTTCGGGACCTCGGATCTCTTGCCACTTGTGGCGTTGACTGCCAGAGGTGGCAAGCCATTACTGCTCACGAACATACGTCCGCTTTTGTCCCGATCCGGCCTTCGTTTGCGCGTTTCTGGAATCCGGGCTAAGCTCGGGCAGAAATGGATTCCGTAATGGAAACGGTCGTGACCGCGTCCACCAGGCCTGTAATGGAGATGCTGGCTCGGGTTCTGGAACTGAAACACCAAGGCTCAGCGCTCGTCTGCGCGACAGCCGACGGACGCGAAGTCACCCTCACCCGCCTCGTTGGTTCGAATGTTCGGATTGGCGACGAAGTGGCCGTAGCCGATTCCTCACCGACCGCGGGTACAGAAATCTACGTCCGTAAGCCCTCGAATCGAGGCGCCGACGTCTACCAAGTCAAGGCCGGCTATGCTGCCTTGCCGAAACAGGACAAGCGGGAGGAATCGTTCGTTCGTGTGCAGGTCCCGAACGGCCAATTTGGAATAGGTGCCATCCACATCCCGTGCGCGATAATTCGCGACTACTTCTTTTCGGTGAACCGGAGCTCCGCCTGGGCAAAGCAGCCGACCTTCTACTATTTGCTGCGCCTACCCAAAGATGTGACGTTCAAGGAACTCCGTCTGGCGTATCGTCTCCGGCGATTGGAAATGCAGAAGGAGAACGCATCGCATGTCGATCTCGCCACGCTTGAACGCGCCTACAACCTCTTGGCTGATCCGAACATTCGCGTTCAGTATGACTGCGTCTTAGGGGATGCCACGACCCCCGTTTCATTTCCTTATTCGGGTTTTGGATCTCTCGTCGTTCGAGGAGAAACGTCGCCGGACGGCGGCATCTTTTTCGCAAACCGAATTCTGGCCTTTTTGCCGGAACGCCGTCGCAGAACCGTTCCTGTGCCTCTCCGCAAACTCGATTATTTCGAGGACTACGCCATTCTCCGGGACCGAAATCGCAAGGTTGAGATTCTCGTCGACCAACAGTTGTTACCCATCCGCTGGGATCCAACCTGGAGTCGTTGGCGCAATCTGATTTCCGCAACCGTTGAAATATCGGCGGACTTCGTTCACACTGGCCACTACCGCAAACGCAGCGGCGAGTGGAAGTTGATTGAATGCGAAACCGCGCTTCCCAGCCGGACGGACCTCACCATTCCCGATGGGCTCGAAGAAGAGATTCTGAAGGCACGCTCTGCGCACACCCGCTTTGGCCAATACTGGAAGCAGATCGACCGTCTTCGCGCCCACGTCGAAGAAATCCCCACAGAACGTGATGAACTGCGGCGGCTCTGCTGGAATCAACGCCTACCTGGCGATTTCGATGTCGCACAGATCACGTGGCGCCCGGATTACGATGCCTACTACCACGAGCAACTCAACAAGCGGGCGCGCACCATGTACCTGTTTCGCGACGAGTACATTTTCGACCTTGAGAAGGCTGTGGTCGTCGAGGTACCGCAAGCTGGCCACGCGACGTACGTTTTCAGCAAGCCGCCGGATGTTAAGGGGTGGGTATGGCAGTATGCCAGGACCACCCGGCGTGACGTCCGCCTCAACCGTTGTAATATCGGCGAATCGCTGGGATTCTTGGGTCGAATCGTTCACGGCAAGAACAAATCCGAATGGCTGCAAGAACTCTGCTTGCGTGCTGGCGAAGCACCAGACCCATCCTCCCAACAAGACTCGTGAACCGCAGTCGCGCCACAGAATGGTTCGTCTACGGAGGCGACTCGATGTGGCGAAACTACATGCCGCAAGCCGACTGCCTATTCCGAATCAGACACGGTGAGCAGCGCGCCTCGGATTGGAATGCGCGTGGCGGCGTTCAGCGTGGCGTGTTTCCGCTGGCCCGTTGTGTCGCTTCCCGCAGTTTCTTGCGCAGCGCTGCGCGCTCCGCGCGAATGAAGTAATGCAGCGTTCCTAGAGGTTGGAACGTGCGTCGCTTCTTGCCTGAGATGAAGGTCATCAGTTTGTTCAGGATGCTTAGGCAGGTGCGGAAATCCCCCTTCGAGAAATAGCCGATGTCGAGTTTTCCCAAGCCGTCGATGTCGCGCGGGGCCATGTCACCAGGCCGCTTTGCGATGGGGTAGCGGCCGGCGAATCGAATGAATTTGGAGAGCCGCGTGAGGACGTCGGACTCCCGATCCGTCGGTTTGTATCCGACGGCTTTTCCGAGTTGTACCAAATTGTGGTCGGCTCCTGCTCCTTGCACGCCAACGAAGCTGCCGTTCTTGACGATCTTGTTGCAACGCTTCACACAATAGCACTTCATTGCGCATTCGATGGCATAGCCGAGCAACATGGCGCGCACCGCCAACACTGCTGGCATCACTAACTGTCCATCGCTGTCTACGTGATGGTGGGATTGCTCTCCGATCATGCGTGCGGCGTCTTCCAGGACGAAGATCCAGTACATCCACGCCATCCAATGATTGCCCCAGCGTTCCTGGTTCTGGGAAGGCGTCTCACCGTCCTCCCAGATGTCGCCGAACTCAATTCTCCGCGGTCGCTTCGGCATTGGCTGATTGTCGTACCTTGCCGTCCTGGGAAGTGGACCCTCCTTGACGGCACATGCAAGACAGGGTAGTCATTTTGGTCAGACGCTCCGGCGAGTGGCACGGATAATGATCCGGCCATGTGAATATTCAGTACAACACAAAACGGCTCATACTCAGGGCCGAGTTGTCCCCGCTTAAGCCAAGATATGACCGGTCAGTTCCCCACCAGTCTCGTTAAGAACCGCTCGCCAAGCCTTCTTCGCCGGGATAACGAAATCGGCGATCGGAGCCCGGCTCATGGGATTGTGCACCAACTCGAAGTCGAAGCCGAGAGCTGGGCGGTGGCACATCACATCGGCGAAAGATCCCAAAATCGCGGAGATTCCTCTGGAGCGCCTTTTAAGGAATGGCATCGTCGCCACATTGGCCCCACTCGCCTTCACGATGTTGAATCTCGGCTCGTTTTGTTGCCCGACGATTGTTCCCGTCCGTCTGTCCAGAAGCAATTGGTAAGCCCCGAGAGGGTAAACGGCTTTCAGGAAGCGGGGCGCATCGTTCGCCGCCTGCGTCCATTTGTACGACAGTGCCGCGCCATTGATTGCAATCACGAATGCATCATCTTTATGGATGATGCCGTCTCTCAAATACCCTCGGTATTTCCGGTACTTCTCCGAGATTGCGTTGGCATAACGAAGTACGAGCTTCTCCTCGGGGATTCTGCCAGAGCCGTCCGGGTTCGGCTCTACTACGGAGTCCGGGCGGCCTGGGATGCCATTCGTCGCCACCACGGCTTCCACCCAAACGCGGCTGCCGTTACGCTCGAGAAGGATATCCGGGCCTGGCTTTGGGCACGACAAGTCTGAGCATTGCTGGTTCGCGAATTCCTGTAAGGCGCAGGTGAGATACATTTCCCAGAAGCGCGCATGGAAATCGCGGCGGACCTCGGCCAGAAAGTGCGGATCGGCGAATCCGCGGAAGCGGTCCCAAAGGCTTTCAGCAAACTCTCTGGCCGGTTCGGTCCACTCGTTCTTCAGATCACGCAGGTTCACGTAGGCGCGATCACTCGCGTCGCCGGCGGAGAACAAGCGATCGCACATGCCTTTAGGTTACCGCGCAGAGTCCCTATCGCTAACGATGACGCCGTCGGAAACTAAGATGGAGAAAGAGTTGCCCGGCCTGATATTTGGATGGCTTCTCCTGCCTTTAGGTAAGGGCGATCTCCATAAACGCGCTTCCCACATGTGTACATGTCAGATCCGCCTGGCCGCATAGTCGACCCGTTCAACTGACCTCTCGACACGGATTCGAATCGGAGAGTAGTCGGCAAGGATTCAGCAGATTCGAGAATGCCACGTCAAAGCAAATGGGCACACTCGAGAAAGCCTAAAACGGAATGTCGTCGTCTTGCACACCCTCCTCTTCGGTGCCCATTTCACGTTCCACGCGCGAACTGGCGTGCCTGGCGCGCCCTGGACGCTCTCCGGATTTCTCTTCCCGGTCCCCACCGCTACTACCGTTCCCATTCCCACCGAGCAGCACGATGTTCTGCGCAACGACCTCGGTGACATACCTCTTTACGCCGCTGTTATCCTCGTAAGAGCGCGTTTGGATTCGCCCCTCGACGTACAGTTTCGTGCCTTTTGTTAAATACGCGGCGAGGCTCTCCTTGTTCCAGAGCACGATGTAAATCCAGTCAGTCTCTTCGTGCACCTGCTTGTCGGAGTCCGTCCACTGCCGGTTCATCGCCAGCGATACGCGCGAAACTGGCGTACCGTTTTGGGTGTGCCTGGTTTCGGCATCGCCGCCGAGTCTGCCAACCAGAATCGCTTTGTTGACACTTCGCTCTGCCATATTGAATTCTCCTTTCGCTGAAGTTGCTCGCGCGTGTTGCCGGTTGCGCCATCCAGGTCTGTTACTGGCAAGAGCCAGGCGCAGCTGGCAAGCATGCCGTCGCTACGGTCCAATGGTCTACACCCCCGTCCCGATGCTCTTCGATCCACCGGCGTGTATAGCTCTTTAATCCGCTCAGCCATTCGCGCGAATCCTGTGAATTCAGCTGCGCGGATTCCAGAGCCGTAAAATTTTCGCTGCCCGCCTGCCGTTCTTTGGCCCGCAACATATACTCAGCGAGCTCGCCCGTCGCCCGCGCCATTGGCAGGTACAACCACGCCGGCGTCATCACGAAAGCCAGCTTATCGGCCACGCACAGGCGGGAGAACTGTCGTCCATTCTTCTTCGCCCAATAGCGCGAGTGGGATGCGGTGAAGGCGCCCCATGACTTACCAAAGAGCAGCGACATGACTCTGGCGCCAAGCTCCACATGTGTTTCACCCTCGCTTCCGTCCATGTCGCGCTTCGACAAATACCCAATGTCATGCAACCAGAACGCAGCCCACAATCGGACGTCCCAAGGAAAACCGTAGAGTTTCCACCAGGCGGCGGCGAGGAACCAGGGATGAATGACGGCGCAATGCGCACCGTACAAAACGGATCTCGTTCCAATGTTCATGATGTCCTTCCGACTGCTCGTTCAGTTCACGAGGTGCGCTCCAGGCCCCACTGGATGGCAGCCAGTCGTGGGCCCGCCGAATTCCGCGCATGGCTTGTCGTTTTCGCTACCCGTTTCGCATCCCGTATTGGTGTGCAGGCACTGCCTCATTCCACACCCGGACAAAAGGAGGCAGCCAAGACCGAGCAACGTAAGAAGTCCGACGATCAGCTTCCTCATGTTTAGAGCTCCAATCTGACTCGGCAGACGCTGGCGGCAAAACTGGCTACAGTGCCGACGCGACATCCGCGAGAACTCCGTCCACACCGTCAGGAGGCTCGGTCGGTTCCTCGTGGGCTGCCCCCTTGTGAGAGGAACTCGGATCCTCCATTTCTTCCACCGGGGGCAGCGCGACCAACCGGGAGTAGTGTGGATGCGAGCAGTTCAGGCAGGTCACCCCGCTCGTGACGGCCTTGACCGCGTCAACGAAGCCGGGCGGCAGTTCGATCTCCTCGCCGGAACGCGTAAAGAACTGCGGACGTACGCATCCGCTCAGGTCCTTATCTTTGCCCCAAAGTTCCAGAGCGAGGTAGCCCTGCACACCGCGAAACAGTTCTTCGGCGCGAAGCCTGGGGCGGCGCCCAACCTCCGCCGCAACCGGGCAGTGCCGCGTAATGCACAGTTCGTAGGTCCTGGCAATTCGCAACATCTCGATCCGTGTGATCACCGGAGCTATCACCACCGCATGCGGCCCATTGACGGCCAGGGAATCGAGTGTTTGCAGCCAGGGCATGGCCTCCCCGTTCTCGCCGGCGAAGCTGACGTAGTAGCCGACATCTGCCGTCGCCCCGCCAGATTCCACGCCTCGCACAACATATCGTTTCGCGCGGCCCTGATGCTCCAGACTCAATTGGGGTTGCCCGTAGATCCCAACTTTGCGCAGCCGGTTAATCACCGCCTGCGGGAACGTCAACCCCCACCGGTTCAGTTGTCGATCGGACTCCATGGTTATCCGTCCTTTCCCTGTCATTCACACCCGCTTCCAGGGATTCGCGCCGGGCGATCGCAATGAGCGCGAGCGTAAGCTCATCTGCAGCGCGCATCGTCCGGAGCAGCGCCTCGTGATCCTCCGCCCGCCACAGTTGTCCGACTCGTTCCGCCGACACATCTCCGATCCACTTGCGGACCGCCATCGGTTCCACGGACTCGCTGCACGCCATTTCGTTCATAACCTCCTCGCTGTCCGGCATTCCATCTGTCGCCCGCCTCTCTGATAAACGGCAGGCACGAGAACACCACTCCGACGACAAGCCACCGCCTACCGCGCCGGCTCGTAACGCCTGCTGCAGCCGCGAACAGAAAAGCCACAAGCACACCGGCCGTTGAGATCGACTCAACCGATA
>Ga0335085_10016484_pt1 | contig 10677 bp, 10 predicted proteins | sample Lox_Sample_45_FD_206712 | JGI IMG/M metagenome (GOLD analysis project Ga0335085, IMG submission 206712) | Soil microbial communities from Loxahatchee National Wildlife Refuge, Florida, United States - Lox_Sample_4.5 | ecosystem: Environmental > Terrestrial > Soil > Wetlands | place: USA... | reverse complement strand
GCGGGCGCAGACGGTGGCGGTGGCGACGCCGTGCTGGCCGGCGCCCGTCTCGGCCACGATGCGCTGCTTGCCGAGCCGGCGCGCCAGCACCGCCTGGCCGAGGGCGTTGTTGAGCTTGTGCGCGCCGGTATGGAGCAGGTCCTCGCGCTTCAGGTAGACGCGCCGGTCGGGGTCGAAGCGGGCGGCGCGGGTGAGGGGCGTGGGGCGGCCGGCGTAGCTCGTGCGCAGCTCGTGCACCTCGCTCCAGTAGCCGTCGTCGGCCTTCGCCGCCGCCCAGCCGGCGGTGAGCTCGTCAAGCGCCGGGATCAGCGTCTCGGGGACGTAGCGGCCGCCGTAGCTGCCGAAGGTCTGCGTCATCCTCGCGCCGCCGCGACCCAGGCGCGCACCGCGCCGTGGTCCTTGATGCCGGGCGCGCGCTCGGTCGAGCGCGCGGAGTCGACCGCCCAGGGCTGCACGGCGGCGACCGCTTCGTGGACGTTGGCCGGGCCGAGGCCGCCCGCGAGCATCACGCGGCCCGGCTGGCTTCGCGCGCGGTCGAGGTGGGTCGGATCTCCGGTTTCCCAGGGCAGGTCGACAACCGTACCGACGTCCTCGCCGCCCCGTCGAAGGACGCCGTCGCGCGCGCGGTGCCCGTTCTCGCGGTCGTAGAACTGGTGAAGGTCGGCGTCGGTCTCGTGCTCGTCGCCGACGAAGACCGCGACCCGCAGCACCGTCTCCGGCGCGTCGAGGAGCTCGTCCGTGCGGCGTGGGCTCTCCTGCGCGAGGATGAAGCCGACCATGTCGGCGCCGGCCGCGACGGCCGCGTCCACGTCCCGCTGCCGCGTCAGGCCGCAGACCTTGACGAGCGGCCGCGAGATCAGCTCCGCGAGCTTGGCGCCGGGATCGGGGGCTCGCATGAGCGTCGAGCCGACGAGCATCGCCTTCGCGCCCGTGACCTCCGCCGCGGCACCCTGCGCGCGGCTCGCGATTGCGGACTCGGCGACGACGATGCGGCCTCGGGGCGCGCGGGCGAGGAGCTGCAGCTGCGCTCGCCGGTCGATCGCGAACGTCGAGAGGTCGCGGGCGTTGACGCCGATGACCGGTGCGTCGAGCGCGGCCGCCCGCTGGAGCTCCGCTTCGTCGTGTGCCTCGACGAGTGTGTCGAGCCCGAGCTCGGCCGCGTACGCCATCAGCGAGCGGCACCTGCCGTCGTCCAGGTCGCGCAGGATGAGCAGCGCCGCGTCGGCGCCGGCCTCGGCCGCCGTTCGCAGGTCCTCCGGCGTCGAGAAGAACCCCTTGGCGAGCAGCGGCAGCGCGGTCGCCGTCCGCGCCGCCCGCAGGTCGTCCCACGAGCCGGCGAACCGCTCGTCCACGAGCACGGACATCGCCCGCGCCCCCCCTCGCTCGTAGGCCCTGGCCACCTCGACCACGTCTCCATCCGGCCGCAGATCGCCGGCCGAAGGCGACCGCCGCTTGAACTCCGCAATCGCCCCGAATCCCGGAGCCGCGAGCGCTTCCGCGAACCTCACACGGCCCTCCGCGTCACACTTCCGTTACGGAGCCTGGCACCGGACATGTCCGGAAAGCCACCGCCCACGAGCAGGGAAAGCTTCGCCGCGTCACACTTCTGTCGCCCCTTCGTCACACTCTTGTTCCGGAGCCTGGCACCGGACATGGCTGCGAACGCATGGCTCATTGGGCCACGGCTGAGCGGGAGAAGGCGATGAGCTCGTCGAGGCGGGTCTCGGCGGCGCCGGAGTCGATTGCGGCTCGGGCGCGCTCGAGGCCCTCGCGGAGATCCGCCGCATGGCCGGCGGCGGCGATCGCGCCGGCGGCGTTCAGCAGCACCGCTGAGCGGTGGGCACTCGCCGTGTCCTCGCCGTCGACGACGTCGCGGAGGGCACGCGCGTTCGTCTCCGGGTCGCCGCCGCGGAGCTCCGCCGGGTCGCCGCGCGGGATGCCGAGCTCCTCGGGATCGAGCTGGTACTCGCGCACGCTCCCGCCCTCGACCTCGCACACGAGGTTCGGCCCGGTGGGCGAGAGCTCGTCGATGCCGCCGGCGCCGTGGACGACGAACGCCCGGCGCGCGTCGAGCCGCACGAGCGCCTCGGCCACCGTCCGCGCCACCTCCGGCGCGTACACGCCGACGACCTGCGCGCGGGCGCCGGCAGGGTTCGTGAGCGGCCCGAGCACGTTGAACACCGTACGCGCAGCGAGCTCCCGCCGCACCGGCGCCGCGTGCTTCATCGCCGGATGGTGCGCCTGCGCGAACAGGAACCCGAACCCCAGCTCGTCGATCGACTGCTCGATCCGCTCCGGCGGCATCGCCAGCTCGAACCCGAGCGCCTCGAGCACGTCCGCGGCCCCCGTCGCGGACGAGGCCGCCCGGTTCCCGTGCTTGGCCACGCCCGCCCCGGCCGCTGCCGCCACGAGCGCTGCGGCGGTCGAGATGTTCCACGTGTTCGCGCCGTCGCCGCCCGTCCCGGCCGTGTCGACGAGATCCTCGCGCTTCGGCCGCACCGGCAGCACGTGCTCACGCATCGCCTCGGCGCACCCTGCGATCTCGTCCGGCGTCTCGCCCTTCAGCCGGAGCGCCACGAGGAAGCCGCCCATCTGCGCCTGCGTCGCCTCGCCGCGCATGATCGAGCTCATCACCTCGTACGCCTCCGCGCGCGAGAGATCCCGCCCGTCCAGCAGCCGCTGCAGCGCCTGCTGGATCACCCGTGACCCTCCAGAAAGTTCCGTCCGAGCAGCGGTCCTTCGGGCGTCAGCACCGACTCCGGGTGGAACTGGACGCCGTCGACCGGCAGCTCCCGGTGGCGCACCGCCATCACCTCGCCGTCCGCCGAGGTCGCCGACACCTCGAGGCAGTCCGGCACCGACGTCGCCGCCAGCGAGTGATACCGCCCCGCGGTGAGCTTCCCGGGCAGCCCCGCGAAGATGCCCCGTCCGTCGTGCGTCACCTCGGTCGCCTTCCCGTGCACGAGCGTCCGCGCGGCGCCCACCTCGCCGCCGAAGACCTCGACGATCGCCTGGTGCCCGAGGCAGACGCCGAGCAGCGGCACGCGCCCCGCGAACGCCCGCACGACATCCTCCGAGACACCCGCGCTCTCGGGCCGCCCCGGCCCGGGCGAGATGACCACGTGCGACGGCGCGAGGCCCTCGGCCTCCGCCACCGTGATCTCGTCGTTGCGCCGCACGACCACCTCCACGCCGAGCTCACCGAACAGGTGCGCGAGGTTGTACGTGAACGAGTCGTAGTTGTCGATCAGGAGCAGCACTACCGGGCCTCCGCGAGCGCGATCGCGTGCTCGACGGCGCCGAGCTTGTTCAGGCACTCCTGGTGCTCGGCGGCCGGGTCGGAGTCGGCGACGACGCCGCCGCCGGCCTGCAGATAGGCGACGCCGCCCGAGAGGAGCAGCGTCCGCAGCGCGATGCACGTGTCGAGCCCGACGCCGGGGATGTGGTAGCCGACGACGCCCGCGTAGAAGCCGCGGCGGTAGCCCTCGAGCTCCGAGATGATCTGCATCGCGCGCACCTTCGGCGCCCCCGAGACCGTCCCCGCCGGGAACGTCGCCCGCAAGAGATCCCAGGCGCCGACGCCGTCGCGGATCTCGCCCGCGACCTCCGAGACCAGGTGCGTCACGTGCGAGAACCGCTCGACCTGCAGGAACCGCTCCACCCGCACCGTCCCCGGCCGGCACACGCGCGACAGGTCGTTCCGTCCGAGGTCGACGAGCATCACGTGCTCCGCGCGGTCCTTCTCCGACGCGAGCAGCAGCTCCGCATCGCCGTCGCCCGCCGCCGTCGTGCCCGCGATCGGGTTCAGGCTCGCGCGCGTTCCCTCGAGCTTCACGTGCGTCTCCGGCGACGACCCGATCAGCGCGTAGTCGCCGAGCTCGAGCAGGAAGAGGTACGGCGACGGGTTGATGCGCCGCAGCGCCCGGTAGATCTCGACCGCCGTCGCCGACGTCGGCCGCTCCGCCCGCTGCGAGAGCACGATCTGAAAGGCGTCCCCGGCGCGGATGTGCTCCTGGCAGCGCCGCACCCCCGCCTCGTGCGCCGCCCGGTCGGGGAAGCGCACGAGGGGCCCCGCCACATGCCCCGAGCGGGGCGGCGGCACCTCGACCGCCGCGTCGAGCAGCGACGCGACCTCGCCGGGATCGCCGCGCAGCACCTCGGCCACGCCGCCCACGTGGTCGAAGCGAAGGAGGACGTCGGCGACGACGAACCGGCTCACCGGCAGCTCCGAGCCGGCGTCCGGAAGGGGCACGGTCGGCTCGAGCTCGGCGATCCAGTCGTACCCCACGTGCCCGACGACGGGCTCGCTCGCGTGCTCCGCCTCGTGCACGTCGAGCAGGCGCGAGCCGCAGCCGACGAGCGAGTAGCGCCCGAGCCGGCCCTGGTCGACCGACTCGAGCAGGAAGCTCGCCTCACCCCGGTCGCGCAGGCGGAGGTACGCCCCGAGCGGGGTGAGGAGGTCGGTGTCGATCGTCGCGGTAGCGGTCTTCATGGTCAAAGAAAAAGACCCTCTGCGGGTCTTCCGGTCGAGCGGGGAAGGTTGTCGTGCGCTGTCAGGCGCACGCTCCTGCCCCGCTCGCGCGCCAGGACCACCACGTGCGCGGGGAAGGAGTCATCGGGCCAACGATAGGCACTCCTGCTTGAATCCGCAAGCCGTGCCTGTTCCGGGCCTCCTCCGCGATCTCCTGCGTGCTGCCGGGCCGTCGGGGCACGAGGAGCCGGCGGCGGCGGTCTGGCGTGAGGCGGCCCGCGAATTCGCCACCGTCTGGAGCGACACGCTCGGCACGTCGTTCGCGCGCGTGCCCGCGACCGGCGGCGGCGAGGCGCCGGCGCTCGCGCTGATCGGCCACATCGACGAGATCGGCGTCGTCGTGACGCACATCGAGAGCACCGGCCTCCTCGCCTTCGCGACGCTCGGCGGCATCGACCCCGAGATGCTGAACGGACAGCGCGTCGTGCTGGCCGGCTCGGCGGGGCCCGTGCCGGGGCTGATCGTCCCGCGCGTCCGGCGCGAGCGCGGCGAGCGCTCCGCGCTCAAGCGCGACGACCTCCACATCGACATCGGCGCGACGGACGCCGACGATGCCGCGTCCCTCGTCCGGGCCGGCGACGCCGGCGTCTGGGTGGGCGAGCCGATCGAGCTCCCGAACGGCCGGATCGCGTCGAAGGCGCTCGACGACCGCCTCGGCGCGTACGCCGTGCTCGAGGCGGCACGCCGGCTCGCCGAGGAAGGCGGCGCCGCGTTCGACGTCGTGGCGGTCGCGTCGGTGCAGGAGGAGACGGGGCACGGCGGCGCCCGCGCCGCGGCCTTCGCCCTCGACCCCGCGCTCGCGATCGCCGTCGACGTCACCTACTCGACCGATGTCCCGGGTGAGAGCGCAAGCCGAGCCGGCCGCATCGAGCTCGGCACCGGCGGCGCGATCGCCGTCGGCCCCGTCGTCAACCGCGGCGTCTCCGACCTGCTGCTCGCCACGGCGGCGGCGGAGGGGATCGCGCACACGACGGAGGTGCTGTCGGGGCGGACCCACACGGACGCCGACGACGTCTTCACCTCGCGCGGCGGCGTCCCGACGGGGATCCTCTCGATCCCGGTCCGCTACATGCACTCGCCGTGCGAGGTCGCCGCGCTCGAAGACCTCGAAGCAGTGATTTCCCTCCTGGTCGCGTCCGGGAAACGACTGACGCGACACGCGACATTCCTCCGATAGCCTCGAAGCATGTCCCGCAGCGTCATCGTCGGCGCGGTCCGGACGCCTTTCGGGCGCCTCGGCGGCGGCCTCGCCGACCGCAGCGCCGCCGAGCTCGGCGGCATCGTGATCCGTGCCGCGCTCGAGCGCGCCGGAATCGAGCCGCAGGAGCCGCAGTACGTGATCATGGGGCAGGTGTTGCAGGGCGGCGCCGGGCAGGCACCGGCGCGGCAGGCGGCGATCGCCGCGGGGCTGCCGATCGAGACGCCGTCCGACACGATCAACAAGGTCTGCGCGTCCTCGATCCGGGCGATCGAGATCGCCGACTCGATGATCCGCGCCGGTGACGTCGAGCTCGTCGTCACCGGCGGCATGGAGTCGATGTCGAACGCGCCCTACGTCCTCGCCAAGGCGCGCTTCGGCTACCGGCTCGGAGACGGGACGCTGATCGACCTGATGGTCCACGACGGCCTCACCTCGTCCTTCGACGGCCGGCATATGGTCGAGCAGGCGTCCTTCGTCGCCCGCGAGCTCGGCGTCTCCCGGGAGGAGCAGGACGAGTGGGCCTACCGCTCGCATCAGCGCGCGGTTGCCGCTCAGGAGTCGGGCTGGATGCGCGAGGAGATCGTCCCCGTCGGCGACGTGGAGGCGGACGAGGGCCCGCGGCGTGACACGTCGCTCGAGAAGCTCGCGTCGCTGAAGCCGGTCATCGACACGAACGGCACGACGACCGCGGGCAACGCGCCCGGCGTCAACGACGGGGCCGCCTGCGTCCTCGTCGCGAGCGAGGAGTGGGCGCGCCGTCGCGGCATGGAGCCGCTCGCGACGATCGTCTCGCAGGGGTACGTCGCCGACGAGTACGCCTACCTGGCGCGCACGCCCGCGAAGGCCGCCGGGGTCGCGCTGGCGAGGGCCGGCAAGTCGATCGACGACGTCGAGCGGGTGGAGATCAACGAGGCTTTCTCGTCCGTCGCGAAGCACTCGACCCGCCTCCTCGGAGCGGACGAGGGGCGCGTGAACGTGAACGGCGGCGCCGTCGCGCTCGGGCACCCGATCGGCGCCTCCGGCGCCCGCATCGTCGGGACGCTCGTGCACGAGCTGCACCGTAACGGCGGCGGCCTCGGGCTTGCCGCGATCTGCTCAGGCGGCGGCCAGGGCGACGCGCTCCTCCTGGAGGTATGACCGAGGTACGGGCGGCCGGCGGAGTCCTCCTCCGCGACGGCTGCGTGCTCCTCGTGCATCGGCCCCGGTACGACGACTGGACCCTGCCCAAGGGCAAGCTCGACGCGGGCGAGTCGTGGCAGGAGGGCGCGAAGCGGGAGGTGGAGGAGGAGACGGGGCTCCGGTGCGACGCCGGTGACGAGGTCGGCCGCTCGCACTACACCGACCAGCGCGGGCGCGCAAAGGAGGTGCGGTACTACCGGATGGAGGCAGAAGGCGAGCCCGTCGCGCGGAACGAGGTCGACGAGGTGCGCTGGGTGCCGCTCGGCGAGGCGCCCGCCATCCTCACCTACGCCCGCGACGCCGAGATCCTCCGGGCCCTCGCATGACGTTTCCGCACGTCCTCGTCGTCGGCGCCGGCCAGATGGGCGGCGGCATCGCGCAGGTCGTCGCCGCCTCGGGGCGGCAGGTCTCGCTCCACGACCCCTTGCCCGGCGCGACCGCGAGGGCGCTCGAGACCATGCGCGGCAGCCTCGAGCGCCTCGCGGACAAGGGCGGGCCGGCGCCCGGCGACGTCCTGGCGCGCGTCGCGAGCGTGGACGAGATCGTCGCCGCCGACCTGATGATCGAGGCCGTCGTCGAGGACGCCGCCGTCAAGGAGGACGTCTTCCGCCGCGCCGACGGGGTGTTGCGAGAAGACGCGATCCTGGCGTCGAACACGAGCTCGATCCCGATCGGGCGCCTCGCGGCGGCGACGCGGCGGCCGGAGCAGGTGATCGGCATGCACTTCTTCAACCCCGTGCCGGTGATGAAGGTGGTGGAGGTGATCCGCGGCGAGGCGACGAGCGAGCCCGCCGCCGCCGCGGTCGTCGCGCTCGCGCGGGAGCTCGGCAAGGAGCCCGTCGAGGCGCGCGACGTCGCCGGCTTCGCCGCCAACCGGATCCTGATGCCGTTCATCAACGAGGCGGTGCACGCGCTTGCGGGCGGGGTCGCGGCGGCGGAGGCGATCGACACCGTCGCCAGGCTCGGCTTCGGCCATCCGATGGGCCCGCTCGCGCTGGCCGACCTCATCGGCCTCGATACGTGCGTCTCGATCATGGACGTGATGGCGCAGGGGCTCGGCGACCCGCACTACGCGCCGGCCCCGCTCCTGCGCGAGCACGTCGCCGCCGGCCGGCTCGGCCGCAAGTCAGGGGAGGGCTTCTACAGCTACTGAGCCGGAACTGACCTACGATGCGACAAAAGTGGCTGCAATCGACGAGCTCCGAGCCCTTCTGGTGCGGCAGCGGAAGGCGATCGAGCGCTCGGAGCCGGGAGTCCGCGACGGCGCCGACCCCGAGGACCTCCACCGCTTTCGTGTCGCCATCCGCCGCTCGCGCGCGATGATCCGCGCGTCGCGGCCGCTCGTCCGCGACCAGCTCGCCGGGCTCGACCGTGAGCTCCGCTGGCTGGCCGGCGTCACGAGCCCGGTTCGCGACCTCGACGTCCTGATCGGGCACCTGCGCGACCTCGAGCCCGAGCTCGCGCCCGACCGTGCCGGGGCGCAGTCGATCGTCGCCGCGCTCGAGCTCGAGCGGCTGCAGCGCCGCGACGCGCTCCTGCTCTCCCTCGACACGCTCCGTTACCGGGAGCTGCTCGCGCGCTTCGCCGAGGTCGTGCCGACGCTGCAGGTCGCGGCGCCGGACGTGTCGCTCGAGCACCTGGCCCGCAAGGAGCTCGACCGGCTAAGCGACTCCTACGCCGCCCTCGGGCCGAACGCGCCCGACGACGACGTGCACGCGGTACGGATCCGCGCGAAGCACGCGCGCTACGCCGCCGAGCTCGCGGCCTCGACGCGCGGGGAGCGGTTCGAGGAGCTCGCCGACGCACTGGCCGACGTGCAGGACGTCATCGGCTCGCACCAGGACGCCGTCGTCGCCGAGGAGCGGGTGCGTGCGGTCGCGCCGGAAGAGGCTCAGCTCGCCGCCGGCCGGATCATCGAGCTCGAGCGGGGCCGGCGCCTGAAGGCGCGGGCAGACCTGCCCGGGGCGATGAAGCAGGTGGAGCGGCGCGCGGCGGCCGCGTTCCGTTAGCTCTCAGGCGGCGGCCCGGCGGTCGGCCAGCTCGAGCGCCGCGCCCTCGCGTACCCCGCCCCGCACGACACGGAGCGGCACCATGAGCCGTTGCTGGATCGCCCCGAGGATGACTGCGCCGGCGGCGAGCGTCCGCACCCGGTCGGGCTCGATGCCGTACAGCTCGACGATGTCGCGACCCGGTGTGCGCGCGAGGATGCCCGCCACCTCGTCCAGCTCGTCGGCGCCGAGCTCGCTGCCCACGATGGACTTCAGGGCCCGCGCGCTGCCGCCGACCGCAAGCGCGGTCTGCGGGAGCGGCGGCACGAACCCGTCGAGCATCCGCTCGACCTCGATGCGTGCGCGCCCGACGGCGGCGTCGCCGGGTGGGTCGTCGTCGAGGAGCCGGCTCGTGAGGCGCATCGAGCCGATGTCGAGCGACCGCACCCACGCCACTCCGTCACGCCGCGTCCCCACCGCCACCTGTGCCGAGCCGCCGCCGACGTCGCAGACGGCGATGAGCCGCCGTGAGCCGGTCCGCGTGGCGGAGAGCGCGCCGAGGAACGCGAGGCGGCCCTCCTCCTCGGCCGAGAGCAGCCGCACGGGCGCTCCGGCCGCCGTGGCGAGCCTGGCGATCAGCTCAGGCCCGTTCGCGGCCTGCCGCCCGGGGCTCGTCACGAGCACCTCGAGCTGGTCCACGCCGCAACGTCGCGCGTCGGCCGCGAGGCGCTCGACGAGCGCCACCGTCTCGGCGAGCTTCGCCGGCGGGATCCCGCCCGTGGTCTCGATGCCGGCGCCGAGGCGCAGCATCGCCTTCTCCCGATGGAGCTCCCGCCCGCCGCGCGAGACGTGCAGCCGGACCGTGTTCGACCCGACGTCGATGACGCCAACCGGCACGCCCCCATGATGCAGAAGCCGCAGGTCGACGCCGGCCGTGATCACGCCCCCCTTGCCGGACGCCGGCGCGCGCGAACCCGCCCGCGCATCGCGATGAGCTGCGAGGCCCGCCGCTTCTCCCCCGGCTCGGGCCGGACGCGGTGCCAGGAGCCGTCGGAGGCCAGCGTCCACGCCTGAGAGTTGTCGTTGAGGAGCCGCCTGAAGATCGTCTCGAGCTCGGCGCGCACGTGCGGCGCCTCGACGGGCACCACCATCTCGATCCGGTGGTCGAGGTTGCGCGGCATCAGGTCGGCGCTGCCGAGGAAGTAGCTGCGCGCCTCGCCGGCCTCGAAGCAGTAGAGGCGGCTGTGCTCGAGGAACCGCCCCAGGATCGAGCGGACCCGGATCCGCTCGCTCAGGCCCTCGACGCCGGGACGGAGCGTGCACACGGCGCGGACGATCAGGTCGATCTCGGCGCCGGCCTGCGACGCCTTGTAGAGCTCCTCGACGATACCGGGGTCGGCGATGTTGTTGACCTTGATCCGGATGCGCGCGTGCTCGCCCGCGGCGGCCGACGCGGCGACGGCCCGGATCCGCTCGACGAGCTCGCGGCGCAGGTTGAACGGCGCCACGAGGATCTTGCGGAACTCGCTCGGCCGCCCGAACCCCGTGACGAAGTTGAACAGGTCGGCGATGTCGGCCGAGATGTCCGGGTCGGCCGTGAAGAGGCCGAGGTCCTCGTAGATCCTCGCAGTCGTGGCGTGGTAGTTCCCCGTTCCGATGTGGACGTACCGTTGCAGCCCGTCGCCCTCGTTCCGGATCACGAGCGTCGTCTTGGCGTGGATCTTGAGGTCCGGGAAGCCGTAGACGACGTGGACGCCCGCCTGCTCGAGCGAGCGCGA
>Ga0335085_10016483_pt1 | contig 10677 bp, 9 predicted proteins | sample Lox_Sample_45_FD_206712 | JGI IMG/M metagenome (GOLD analysis project Ga0335085, IMG submission 206712) | Soil microbial communities from Loxahatchee National Wildlife Refuge, Florida, United States - Lox_Sample_4.5 | ecosystem: Environmental > Terrestrial > Soil > Wetlands | place: USA: Florida... | reverse complement strand
GATCTACAGGGGTTGAGACGCTTCTTACTGGCAACGCGCGATGCGCATGGTTTATATTCTCAATTCGGTTTCGTTCCTTTAACTAACGTTGACCGATGGATGCAAATTCATCAGAAGAACGTTTATAAAAAGTGATGGATCAAATGTGCTCGACGACAACCGCAGTTCCATAAGCTAGTACTTCAGTAATTCCATCCATCACTTCATTGGCATCATATCGCATACTGATAACCGCATTGGCGCCGCGCTCTGATGCATGCTGCAACATGTGTTGAAAAGCCTCTTCACGTGTGGTTTCACATAGATCCACATAGACCGATAAGCGTCCGCCAAATAAACTCTGCAGGCCCCCTGCTATATTGCCTAATAAACTGCGTGAGCGGACGGTGATACCCCGGACGATGCCTAAATTCCTTGTTATTCGATAGCCGGACAGCTCAAAGCTGGTAGTGATCATTCCTGGATCAATCATAAAAAATGTTTTGATGAAATTACAATTTTGCGATCAGACGAAAGATATGGGAGAAATGAACTTTTCCAAAGTTTCCTGATCAACAATTACCTTTGCAAAAATTTTGGAAGATGTTACAATTGGCATTCATTCGTCAAAATACAGCACTGGTAAAAGAGAGGCTTGCTATAAAAAATTTTACGTCTTTGAACCTGGTAGATACAATTATTCAGTTGGATGATCATCGTAAAAAGCTTCAACTGGAGAATGATACCACTCAATCAAAAATAAATGCAGCTTCCAAGGAAATAGGCCAGTTGATGGCCAGGGGAGAAAAGGAAAAAGCAGAAGAAAAAAAACAGGAAGTCGCTTCACTGAAATCTTCTTTGCAACCGGTTGCTGACCAACTTTCAAAAATTGAAATACAGCTGAATGAAGCCCTGGTTACACTGCCCAATCTTCCCGCTGCAACGGTGCCCGCAGGTAAGACTCCTGCTGACAATATAAATATCCGCGAAGGAGGCACTAAACCACAATTGCATGCGAATGCAGTTCCGCACTGGGACCTGGCAAAAAAATTTAACCTGATCGATTTCGAATTGGGAAATAAAATCACGGGCAGCGGATTCCCGGTTTATATTAATAAGGGTGCAAAACTGCAAAGGGCATTGATACAATATTTCCTGGATTACAATATTGCAGCAGGATATACGGAATACCTGCCGCCACATATGGTGAATGAAACCACCGCTTTCGGCACAGGACAATTACCAGATAAAGAAGCGCAGATGTATTATGTGAATGAGGACAAATACTACCTGATACCTACAGCCGAAGTTCCGGTTACTAATATTTACCGGGATGCCATTTTAAAAGAAAATGAACTTCCTCTTAAAATGACAGCTTACACACCTTGTTTCAGACGCGAAGCAGGAAGTTATGGAAAAGATGTGAGAGGTTTGAATCGTGTTCATCAATTCGATAAAGTGGAAATTGTGCAGCTGGTTCATCCGGATAAAAGTTATGATGCACTTGAAGAAATGGTAGCACATGTAGAAAAATTACTGCAATCCCTGCAATTACAATACCGCATTCTGAAATTATGCGGTGGAGATATGGGCTTTGCATCTGCACTCACTTATGACTTTGAAGTATACAGCGCTGCCCAGGAAAAATGGCTGGAAGTAAGTTCTGTAAGCAATTTCGAAAGTTTTCAAACCAACCGCATGAAGATCCGTTTCAAAGACAGCAACGGAAAATCGCAACTGGTTCATTCATTAAATGGGAGTTCGCTTGCATTACCTCGTATCGTGGCATGTTTGCTGGAGAATCATCAAACGGAAAAAGGAATTCAATTGCCAACGGTTTTGCATTCTTATTTTGGAAACCCATCTATTAGTTAGATATCCACAAATTAAATGCTGTTGCAGCCTTCATTAAAACTTTGTGAAAGAAATAAGTAATAGCGCAGTTGATTGCATATTTCTCCTATATTTCTTTATAAATTTATATTATGAAAACGATCATTCTACTTTTGCTGCTGGCAATGACCTTTAGTTTCTCTTCCAGCGCTCAGATCAGCAAAGGAGATTGGCTTTTGGGAGGAAGTGTGGGGGCTAATTTTGGGAATGCAAATGCAAATTCCTCTTCTACTTCTAATGCGAGTATTTCCCCACATATTGGTTTTGCTATTGGAAAGAATTCCGTCCTGGAGCTTAATTTCAGTGGTACTTATTATTCTTTCTCAGGGCAATCGTATAACTGGGGGATAGCGGCCAACATTGCTTATAGAAAATTTTTCCAGGTAAAGAATAAGTTCGGTTTGTTTATCGAATTCGGAGGTGGATTTGGGTGGACAAAGAGTGAATACAGTTTTTATGACAGTTCCGGGGCTATTTCAAAAAACTACAATACAGCCCATACTTATAATATTGGAATGATTCCCGGTGTTTATTACCAGGTAAGTCCGGGCATTTTACTCAATGCTTCATGTGGAGGCATAGATTATTATTACTACAGTTATAATACAGGTGATTGGTCATCCAATATATCTGTCAATTTTCTAAACAGCTTTACTTTTGGAATTGATTTTATTTTGGGAAAAAAGCAACCCCACAACCCTTGACAGAAATGATATTATTGTTTTCTTCTTCTATAACTTGTTTGTTAATGAGTCTTGCTTAAAAAATTCTTTTTTAAACCTTGCGTTATTACCTAAGTCAAACCAGGACAATGGTAATTACCAATCAGCAGAAAAATCAGCATTTATTATGGCGGGCAGGCTTTGGTCCGATGGCAGAGGATATCAGCCAATTGCCATCTGCATCGCAGAAATCATTATTTAAAGCTCTCATAAAATCTTCTTCTAAATCTCCGGAATATATTGATGTAACCGACAGCACGCTGAAGGGATTGATGATGGGAGTGGATGAGGTGGTAAAAATGCAGAAGAATGAATTGTCGGAGGAACAGAAAAAACAATTGCGTCAGCAATCAGAACATGATATAAAAAACCTCAACCTTGCATGGCTGAACGAGATGGTCAACAGTGATGCACAACTTCGGGAGAAGATGTCATTATTCTGGCATGGACATTTTGCGTCCAGGAATCTCAATATATTTTATCAGCAGTTATTGCTGGATATCATCCGGAGAAATGCATTGGGCAATTTTGCTGATCTCTTGCGTGAAGTAAGTAAAAGTGCAGCAATGATTAATTTTTTAAATAATAATCAGAATAAAAAAGATCATCCCAATGAAAATTTTGCAAGAGAAGTGATGGAATTATTTACGATGGGAAGAGGTAATTACACTGAACAGGATGTGAAGGAAGCTGCTCGTGCTTTTACAGGCTGGGGCGCTAACCTGCGTGGAGAATTTGTTTTTCGGAGAGGACAACATGATGACGGAAATAAGACCATATTAGGGAGAACAGGAAATTTTGATGGGGACGATGTGCTTGATATTTTATTGGACCAAAAGCAAACTGCAAATTTTATTTCCGGAAAAATTTATCGCTTTTTCGTGAATGATACAGTGGATGAAACAAAACTAGCCTGGTTATCTGAAAGGTTTTATCATAGTCGATATGATATCAAATCGCTTATGGAAGATATCTTTACCAGTGACTGGTTTTATGATGCAAAGAATATCGGGAGTCATGTAAAATCACCCGTGGAACTGATTGTAGGTATCAGAAGAATATTGCCTATGAAAATTCAAAATGAAGAAGTGCAATTGCTGGTTCAGCGATTATTAGGCCAGTTATTATTTTATCCGCCAAATGTTGCCGGATGGCCCGGAGGTATGAACTGGATAGATAGTTCCACACTCATGTTCAGGCTTCGTATTCCCCAGATCATGTATTCATCGGATGAATTCCAGATGCGACCAAAAGATGATGACGACCAGATGATGGGTATGCGGGATATGAATGAAAACAATATTAAAGTAAAAGGCTTTGGAAAGATAAAAGGCGGACAGATGATCATTGCAGAAATTAATTGGGAGGCTTATCTGGGAAAATTTAATCAGGTTGGGGAAGATAAGCTGACAGATACGATCGCTTCATTGTTATTGCAGTCACCGGGTGCTGTTACAAATGGTTTGAGGAAATATATTGACAATAGCAACAGGGAAAGTTTTATTAAAACGACTACGATTCAATTGATGAGTACGCCGGAATACCAGTTATGCTGAACGCAGCGTTAAGTGTTCCGCATTGAGCTTTAACCTTATTATATGTTAATTAAACGAAGAGAATTTTTACAGGTTGGGTCATTGGCTACGGCTTCCTTCATGTTGCCGAAGTTCTTGAAAGCTTTTGAGCGGGGGCAAATGCTGCCTCCGGGAAATAAGGTATTGGTGATACTACAGTTGAGTGGCGGGAACGATGGTTTAAACACGGTAATACCTATACGAAATGACATTTACTATCGTGTTCGCCCAAGATTAGGGATAGAAATGAATAAGTCTTTACAGATAACAGACGAAGCGGGCTTGCATCCTTCACTGGTTTCGCTAAAAGAATTATATGATGATGGAAGCCTGGGTATCATCAATAGTGTCGGTTATCCGAATCCTGAACGTTCGCATTTCCGGAGTATGGATATCTGGCAAACCGGAAGCAACAGCAATGAATATATCAGAACTGGGTGGATCGGGCGTTACCTGGATGCACAATGCACTGGATGTGATAAGCCAACGCAGGCATTAGAAATCGATGATGTGCTGAGTCTTGCATTAAAGGGGGAGCAAATGAAGGGAATTGCATTGAAGGATCCACGACGTTTATATGATACAAGTCATGAACAATATTTCAAAGATATTCTCGCTGACCATGTCAATAAGGGCAAGGATCAACCAGCAGACTATCTCTATAAAATCATGGCCGAAACATTATCAAGCGCTGATTATATTTTTCAACAAAGCAAATTAAGGCCATCAACAGCAGATTATCCTAATACGGAATTGGGAAAAAATCTCAAAACAATTGCTTCACTGATTCTTTCAGATATCAATACAAAACTATATTATGTTTCGCTCGGAAGCTTTGACACGCATGTCAATCAACAGGCACAGCAACAACGTTTATTCACTGAGATGAATGATGCAATAAAGGCATTCACCACTGATTTGAAATCGAATCATCGTTTTCAGGATGTATTGATGGTCACTTTTTCGGAGTTCGGAAGAAGAGTATCACAAAATGCAAGTGGTGGAACTGATCATGGTACTGCCAACAATATGTTTTTGATTGGCGGTGGATTGAAACAAAAAGGATTGATCAATGACATGACAAATCTCAACGACCTGAGTGAGGGCGATCTGAAATATACAGTGGATTTCAAAAATGTTTATGCCACTTTGTTGAATAAGTGGCTTGAAACCGACGACCGTAAAATATTATGCAGGGAATCGGCTTATTTGCAATTTGTGTAAGCGATCAATTTGAATGTGAGACGTCAGACGTGAAATGTGAAATATTCTTTCACGTTAGACATTTCAAGTTTGACTTTTTTACCATCCTTGTTTTGCAATCCCAGCCTTAATTGCCGCCATTGCTTTTTCTTCTCCCAGTAAAGTGGTCAATTTGTTTCCTTTTCCATCATGTCCCTGCGCCATATAAGCACCCTTTGCTGTTTTAGTGATAACAGCATCGAGCATAGGCACATTTTTTTCCTTCGTTTTTACATTGTACGCTGTAAGTGTTACTGTTGACATCGGCATATGGTTTTAATGGTTGGTATTGATCAACAATCGAAATATAACCGGGTTAAAGGTAGAAAAATATTAGCAAACAGGTTTTCCATCTTTCTACACATCCAATTTTGCATATTTTGCATGCGACTCGATGAATTCTCGTCTCGGAGCTACTTCATCACCCATCAGCATACTGAAAATTCTATCTGCTTCTGCAGCGCTTTCAATGGTTACCTGTTTTAATGTTCTGGTTTCAGGATTCATTGTAGTTTCCCATAACTGAGATGCGTTCATTTCTCCCAATCCTTTATACCGTTGCACATTCACGCTGTCCTCCTTTCCTGCTCCAAGTTTTTCAACATGAGATTTACGCTGATCTTCATTCCATGCATACATCTGTTCTTTCCCTTTTTTTACCAGGTATAATGGGGGCTGGGCAATATATACATAACCCTGCTCAACCAGTTCTTTCATATAGCGGTAGATGAAAGTCAGAATCAACGTTGCGATATGACTGCCATCCACATCCGCATCGGTCATGATAATGATTTTATGGTATCGCAGTTTTATAAGGTTCAATGCTTTTGGATCCTCATGTGTTCCCACGGTAACACCCAATGCCGCATACATATTCCTTATCTCTTCATTTTCGTAAATGCGATGTTCCATGGCTTTTTCAACATTGAGGATCTTGCCCCGCAGAGGCAAAATCGCCTGGAAGCTGCGGTCACGACCCTGCTTTGCCGTACCACCCGCAGAATCACCTTCCACCAGATACAGCTCGCATCTGTTTGGATCACGATCAGAACAATCTGCAAGTTTTCCCGGTAACCCTCCTCCACTCAGCACACTTTTGCGTTGCACTAATTCTCTCGCTTTTCTTGCCGCCGCTCTTGCCTGCGCAGCAAGAATTACTTTTTGAATAATATTTTTTGCTTCTCTTGGATTTTCTTCAAGATATGCTTCCAATACTTTTGATACAGTCGAATCAACCACTCCGCTCACTTCATTATTCCCCAATTTTGTTTTTGTCTGTCCTTCGAATTGCGGCTCGGGAACTTTTACAGAAATAATAGCGCTGAGACCTTCCCGGAAATCATCACCTTCAATTTCAACCTTAGCTTTTTCAAAAAGATTTTGCTTATCTCCGTAACTTTTGAATACCCTGGTCAAGGCACGACGAAATCCCGCTACATGAGTTCCGCCTTCAATTGTGTTGATATTATTTACGTAAGAATAAATGTGTTCACTGTAGCTGTCATTATAGCTAAGAGCTATTTCAACTGCAACATTCGTCGCTTCATCCCTTCCTTCAACAAAAATTACTTTTGGGATCAAAGCATTTCTTCCAGCACTACTGTCAAGCATTTCTATAAACTCGACAATCCCTCCTTCGCTATAAAATGTTTTTGAATAAGTTTTGGGCTGTCCGGCAGAAGTTGTATCCGAAGGATTCAGTTCGTCTTCTTTCTCACGGAGATCATTAAGCGTAATGCGAACACCTTTATTGAGGAAGGCTAACTCTCGCAAGCGGCTTTCTAAAATATCTTTATTGAAAACAGTAGTGATAAAGATGCTTCCATCCGGCCAGAAATGTACCTTGGTGCCTGTCTTGTCACTTTTACCAATCTCCCTGACAGGATATTGAGGGATACCTATTTTATACTCCTGATCAAATATTTTTCCTTCGCGTTGAACTGTAACCCGGAGATCACTGCTTAATGCATTCACGCAACTTACTCCGACTCCATGAAGACCCCCGGAAACTTTATATGAGTTTTTATCGAATTTACCTCCGGCATGCAAAACAGTCATTACAACTTCCAGGGCACTTCTTTTTTCCTTGGCAAGAATACCGGTAGGAATTCCACGACCATCATCTTCCACACTGACGGAATTGTCTTCGTAAATAATTACATTGATGTTTTTGCAATATCCTGCCAGCGCTTCGTCGATGGAATTATCTACTACCTCATATACCAGATGATGTAAACCTTTTGCTCCGACATCCCCAATATACATCGCGGGACGTTTTCTTACTGCTTCAAGACCTTCCAAAACCTGGATGCTTTCCGCACCATATCCATTGTTGACCGGAGATAGAATCTGCTGTGATGTTTCACTCATATTATCGTTCAAAACCTTAGTGTTAGTGGTAAATGAATAAGGTCGGCAAATTTACGATAAAATAGCCTTTTAAACAGGTTTAAAGCCTTCTTTTTTAGCTATTTTTTTAGTCAAAAAATGGCTCATCCTGTTGTTTAAACATTGTTTGCTTTCTCTTCTGAAAAAGCATTGATAATTGTTCTTTTGTCGTAAATTTGCGACTCGTTTATGCATCAGCCTCCTGATATATTGACACTGGCCTGCAAGCAGCCTGTAATGCAGGATGATCTGGTTATCCTCCATGAAAAAGAGCGTCAGATGCCTGGTTCAGTTCAATATTTCATCAGGAGATACAGAAAGCACCATCAATGGAACCTGGATGATATGGGTATGATGGTATACCACTACAAAAAGAATCATCCCAAAGAAAATTATTTTGAATTGCGTTTTTGCATTTCAGGGAATGTCTATTGCAGGCAAAAAGAAACCGAATGCGATTCCTGCAAATTGAACGTTTCCAGGAATTGCAATGAACGTGTTGAAACGGTCGATGTTTTCAGCTTCCGTTTTTCGCCTGTTCATTTAGCACAGTTTGTTAAGGCAAACAAATCGGGAAATACCGTGTCTGATAATATTCTTTATTTCAATCACCCTTCTTCTTTTTCTAAAATTTTGTCGCTTTGCAGCCGGACAAGAATCGTATTGGAAGCCTTACTCAACCATACTTATACAGACAGTCTGGAAAATATTTATATCAATGCGCAAACGCAGATGCTTTTATTGTACAGCCTTGAATGTATGCTGGGTGAAAGGGATGTAGAAAGTTTTCAATGCAAATTCCTGGCTAATGAATTGGACAGAGAAAAAATCACGCTTGCCCGGGAAATATTATTGGAGCATATCGGCGAACCATTGACCATTAAGGAACTGAGCCGAAAAGTGGCTATCAATGAATGTTATTTGAAGAAAGGATTCAAAGAAATGTTCGGAACCACCATTTTCGATTTCTATCAGAGCCAGCGCATGGAGCATGCAAGATATCTCCTGTATGAAAAAGGATTAAGGGTTACCGAAGTATCTGTCATGCTGGGATATTCTTCCATTTCTCATTTTTCCACTGCATTTAAGAAACATACAGGATTGAAGCCTTGTGAGTTGTTACTTCACTAATTGATCTTCATAAAGCTCATATTATTTTCATGGTGACAGCTATTGCAGTTATTGGTCAATGCTGTCATATTGGTTTTAAGAACAGCGTCATCTTTTTTTGCGGCTGCGCCTGAGAGGACCTCCAGCACGGATTTCATATATTTATCATAGAAAAAAGGAAAAGGTTGCTGCAGTTTATCGTTAGAAATATGCAATTGCTGAATTTTCCCGAAAGTTTCATTCAATTCATCAATTTCATAGGAGACTCTTTCATAGCTTTTTTCTGTAATGGCTTTCGAGAGTTCGTCATGATGATATTTTATTTGGAGCATAAATTCGCCCAAACCAGGTTTAAGATGGTTGATCGTGGTTTTGAGTGAATCGATGGTTTCCTGCTTAATATCAGAAGAGGGTTGTTGCTGGCATGCAGCAAGGCAGACCACAAAAGCGATAATGATAAAAATGAAGGTTGAAATTTTCATGATCGAAAGTTTATCTGGTTGATGAAATTTCTTTCAGACTTTCTTCTGCGGCGCTGATCGTGTACTGAATATCTTCTTTTGTCAGTGCATTATTCAGAAACCAGCTTTCAAAAGCAGAAGGAGGTAAATAAATTCCCCTGTTAAGCATTGCATGAAAAAATTTTTTAAATTTTTCCGAATCAGCCGAAGCTGCGGATGCGAAATCAGTCACGGGATGGCTGGTGAAATGTATACTGATCATGGATCCAAACTGATTGATCATATAAGGTATTCCGATTGATTGAAGGATTTTGTCCAATCCATTTTTCAAATCAACTGTTTTTTTATTTAATTCATCGTAGATAGAGAGGTTTTTCTTTAATTCCTGTAATGTAATATAACCGGCAATCATTGCAAGTGGATTTCCACTCAGCGTACCTGCCTGGTAAACATTTCCAAGAGGAGCAATATGCTGCATGATTTCTTTTCTTCCGCCAAAAGCGCCTACAGGTAAGCCTCCGCCAATGACTTTTCCATATGTTACCAGATCAGCTCGGATATTCAATTTTTCCTGCGCTCCGCCGGGTGCAAGCCGAAAACCAGTCATTACCTCATCCAGGATTAGTATGATATTTTGCTCATCACAGATTTTTCTCAATCCTTCCAGAAATCCGGGTTTTGGCAGGATGCAGCCCATATTACCGGCAACCGGTTCAACAATAATAGCTGCGATCTCACCCCGATGCTCATGCGAAATTTGTTCAACAGCTTCCAAATCATTGAAAGCGCAGGTGAGTGTATCATTGGATACGCCTGCAGTTATTCCCGGAACAGTTTGAATGTTCAGGGTTGCTACCCCACTTCCTGCCTTTACAAGAAAAGAATCCGCATGTCCATGATAGTGACCTTCAAACTTGATGATTTTATTTCTTCCGGTAAATCCTCTTGCCAGCCTGATGGCGCTCATACAGGCTTCTGTTCCGCTGCTCACCATCCTGATCAGATCAACATGAGGCACCATGCTGATGATCAATTCTGCCATTTCAATTTCCAGTTCTGTGGGCGCTCCATATGAAGTGGAATCCAATGCTTTTTCATGAATAGCTTTTACGACGGGCTCATAAGCATGACCGAGAATCATCGGTCCCCAGGAAGCAATATAATCAATGTATCGGTTGTCATCTACATCATATAAATAAGCGCCCTTTGCTTTTTTAATGAAAATAGGATTGCCTCCTACACTTTTAAAAGCACGGACAGGTGAGTTTACACCACCCGGAATAGATTGCTGAGCGCGCTGGAAAAGTT
>Ga0335085_10016482_pt1 | contig 10678 bp, 9 predicted proteins | sample Lox_Sample_45_FD_206712 | JGI IMG/M metagenome (GOLD analysis project Ga0335085, IMG submission 206712) | Soil microbial communities from Loxahatchee National Wildlife Refuge, Florida, United States - Lox_Sample_4.5 | ecosystem: Environmental > Terrestrial > Soil > Wetlands | place: USA: Florida... | reverse complement strand
CGCACCCGCGCGTCGGCCTCGGCGACGTGCGGCGCGTCGGCGTCCGGGTCGGTGTAGACGGCGACGGTACCCAGACCCAGCCGTCGGCAGGTGGCGAACACCCGGCGGGCGATCTCGCCTCGGTTGGCAACCAGTACTCGAGTGATTTCCATCAGCGTCACATCCGGAAGACGCCGAAGTTCGACGTCCCCTTGATCGGGCCATTGGCAATGGCGGACAAACACATTCCCAGCACGGTGCGGGTGTCGCGCGGGTCGATCACCCCGTCGTCGTAGAGCATTCCGGACAGGACCATCGGTAGCGACTCGGCTTCGATCTGGCCCTCGACGGCGGCTCGCATCGCGGCATCGGCGGCCTCGTCGACCTGCTGACCACGGGCCTCAGCGGCGGCCCTGGCCACGATGGACAGCACCCCCGACAGCTGCGCGCCGCCCATCACCGCGGATTTGGCGCTGGGCCAGGCGAACAGGAACCGGGGTTCGTAAGCGCGCCCGCACATGCCGTAGTGGCCGGCGCCGTACGACGCGCCGATGATCAGCGAGATGTGCGGGACCTTCGAGTTGGACACGGCGTTGATCATCATCGAGCCGTGCTTGATCATCCCGCCTTCCTCGTAGTCCTTACCCACCATGTAGCCGGTGGTGTTGTGCAGGAACAACAGTGGCGTGTCGGAGCGGTTGGCCAGCTGAATGAATTGGGTCGCCTTCTGCGACTCCTCGCTGAACAGCACGCCGCGCGAGTTGGCCAGGATGCCTACCGGATAGCCGTGCAGCTGGGCCCAGCCGGTCACCAGCGACGACCCGTACAGCGGCTTGAATTCGTCGAATTCGGAGCTGTCGACGATGCGGGCGATCACCTCACGCGGGTCGAACGGGATGCGCAGGTCCGACGGCACGATGCCGATCAGTTCGCTCTGGTCGTAGAGCGGCGCCGTCACGGGCTTGGGTTGCGGCCCCTGCTTGACCCAGTTCAGCCGGGCTACGATGCGGCGCCCGATCCTGATCGCGTCCAGTTCGTCGAGGGCGAAGTAGTCAGCCAAACCCGAAATGCGGGCGTGCATTTCGGCGCCGCCCAGCGATTCGTCGTCGGACTCCTCGCCGGTGGCCATCTTCACCAGCGGTGGGCCGGCCAGGAACACCTTCGAGCGTTCCTTGATCATCACCACGTGATCCGACATGCCCGGCACATACGCGCCGCCCGCGGTGGAGTTGCCGAACACCAGCGCGATGGTGGGGATGCCCGCCGCCGACAGCCGGGTCAGGTCGCGGAACATCTGCCCGCCGGGGATGAAGATTTCCTTCTGGGTGGGCAGATCCGCGCCACCGGATTCCACCAGCGAGATGACCGGCAGCCGATTCTGCAGCGCGATCTGTTTGGCCCGCAGTATTTTTCGCAGTGTCCACGGGTTGCTGGTGCCGCCTTTGACGGTGGGGTCGTTGGCGACGATCATGCATTCCACACCGGAGACCGCGCCGATGCCGGTCACCAGGCTGGCGCCGATCTGAAAAGCCGTGCCGTATGCCGCCAGTGGGCTCAGTTCCAGAAACGGAGAGTCCGGGTCGACGAGCAACTCGATGCGCTCCCGGGGGGTCATCTTGCCGCGGGCATGATGACGCTCGACGTACTTGGGGCCGCCGCCGGCCAGCGCTTTGGCGAATTCGGCGTCGATCTCGTCGAGCCTTGACGTCGCCGCCGACGCCGCCTCGGTGTACGTGTCGCTACGGGCGTCGAGTACGGACTGCAGCACGGTCACGATTGATACCCCAGGAGTTTGGCGGCCAAAGCGGTCATGATCTCGGTGGTGCCACCGCCGATGCCCAGGATCCGCATGTCGCGGTATTGGCGTTCGATTTCGGATTCGGCCATATATCCCATGCCGCCGAACAATTGGACGCCTTGGTTGGCCACCCATTCACCGGCCTCGACGGCGGTGTTCTTGGCGAAACACACCTGCGGGATCAGGTTGGTCTCGCCCGCCAGTTGGCGCTCCACCACGTTGCGCGAATAGACCCGGGCGACGTCCACCCGCCGGGCCATCTCGGCCAGCGTGTTCTGCACCGACTGTCGGGAGATCAACGGGCGACCAAAGGTTTCCCGGTCGCGGCACCACTGCGCGGTGATGTCCAGGCAGCGCTGCGCACTCGAATATGCCTGCGTGGCAAGGGCGATGCGCTCGGAGACGAATCCCATGGCGATCTGGGCGAAGCCGGTGTTCTCGACACCGACCAGGTTTTCCACCGGCACCCGCACGTCGGTGTAGGACAACTCGGCGGTGTCGGAGCACCGCCAGCCCATCTTGTCCAGCTTGCGGGTCACCTCGAAGCCGGGCGTGCCCTTGTCGACCACCAGCAGCGAAACCCCCGCCGCCCCAGGGCCGCCGGTGCGCACCGCGGTCACGACGAAGTCGGCGCGCACCCCCGAGGTGATGTAGGTCTTGGCGCCGTTGACGATGTAGTGGTCGCCGTCGCGAACGGCAGTGGTCCGCAGGTGTCCGACGTCCGACCCGCCGCCGGGCTCGGTGATGGCCAGCGAGCCGATCTTCTCACCGGCCAGCGTCGGGCGCACATACGTCTCGATCTGTCGCTCATCACCGGCGGCGATCATGTGCGGCACCGCGATTCCGCAGGTGAACAGTGACGCGAAGACGCCGCCCGGCGAGCCGGATTGGTGCAGTTCTTCGCAGATGACGACTGCGTCGGCGCCGTCACCGCCGCCACCGCCGACGGCTTCGGGAAAGTTCGCTCCCAGCAGGCCCGCCGCCCCCGCGCGTCGGTGCAGATCGCGGGGCAGGTCCGCGGTGCGTTCCCACTCGTCGATGTTGGGCAGGATTTCCCGTTCGGCGAACGAGCGCGTGGTCTTTCGCAGTTGCTCGCGCTCCGGTGTCGTCCAGATATTCACAGAAACCTCTCCGGGATATCGACGTGGCGGCTGCGCAACCATTCGCCCAGCCCCTTGGCCTGTGGATCGAAACGTGCTTGATAGGCGACGCCCTGACCGAGGATTCCCTCGATGACGAAGTTCACCGCCCGCAGGTTGGGCAGCACATGGCGGGTGACGGCGAGATCGGCCGTCTCGGGAAGCAGTTGCTTGAGCAGCTCGACGGTCAGTGTGTTGGCCAGCCAGCGCCATTGCTCGTCGGTGCGGACCCAGACGCCGACGTTGGCCGACCCGCCCTTGTCGCCGCTGCGGGCACCCGCGATCACGCCCAACGGCGCGCGCCGGGTCGGACCGGCGGGCAGCGGCTCGGGCAGCGCCGGTGAATCGGCCAGCGCCAGCGCCAAAGTCTCGGTGGCGCAGGGTATCTCGGCCCGGCTGCCGTCGGCGTGCACGGCGACGTGTGGCACCTGGGCGGCATCGACGTAGCCCGGCTGGAACACGCCATACACCTGCCCGTCTCCGGGCGGGGCGGTCGAGGTAAATCCCGGGTAGCTGGCCAGCGCCAATTCGACTGCCGCCGCGGAGAATTGGCGGCCCACATTGGCGGGATCGGGATCGCGGACCACGCAGGTCAGCAACGCGCTGGCGGCCTCTTCGGTGTCGGCGTCGGGGTGGTCTGTGCGGGCCAGCGTCCACTGCAGCTCGGCGGGTTTGACGGTCAGGGCGGCCTCGAGCTGGCGTCGCACCAAGTCGGCCTTGGCTTCGATGTCCAGGCCGGTCAGCACGAACGTCATGGAGTTGCGGAACCCGCCGATGCTGTTCAACGACACCTTGTAGGTGGGCGGCGGCGGTTCGCCCACCACGCCGCTGATGCGCACCCGGTCGGGGCCGTCGGCGGACAGTTCGATGCTGTCCATCCGGGCCGTCACGTCCGGGTTGGCGTAGCGGGCACCGGTGATCTCGTAGAGCAGCTGCGCGGTGACGGTGTCGACGCTGACCAGCCCACCGCTGCCGGGGTGCTTGGTGATCACCGACGAGCCGTCGGCGTAGACCTCGGCCAGCGGGAAGCCCGCATACGTCAGATCCGGTACTTCGGTGAAGAACGCGAAGTTGCCGCCGGTGGCCTGCACGCCGCATTCGATGATGTGACCGGCGACCACGGCGCCGGCCAGCTGGTTGTAGTCGGTGCGGCCCCAGCCGAAGTGCGCGGCCGCGGACCCGACGATCACCGACGCGTCGGTGACCCGGCCGGTGACCACGACGTCGGCTCCGGCGGTCAGGCAGTCGGCGATGCCCCACCCGCCCAGGTAGGCGTTGGCCGTCAACGGGGTGCCGAGGCCCAGTTCGGCCGCGCGGGGCAGCAGGTCGTCGCCCTCGACATGCGCGACCCGGGCCGGGATGCCCAGACGCTGGGCCAGCGCGCGCACCGCGTCGGCCAGCCCCGCGGGGTTCAGCCCGCCGGCGTTGGCGACGATGCGCACCCCGCGGTCGACGGCCAGGCCCAGGCACTCTTCGAGCTGAGTCAGGAAGGTCTTGGCGTAGCCGCGGTCGGGGTTCTTCATCTTGTCGCGGCCGAGAATCAGCATCGTCAGCTCGGCCAGGTAGTCGCCGGTGACGTAGTCGAGTTCGCCGCCGGTGAGCATTTCGTGCATCGCCGACAGGCGGTCGCCGTAGAAACCCGAGCAGTTTCCGATTCGCACGGCACCAGACGATGGGGCCACGCGTCCTCCCTCCATTGGGACACCGGCGGCAATCAACCAACCAACCGGTAGGTTAGCGGGTGTTGCCGCCGTCACGTCAACCGGTGGGCCGCCGTTTTGGCCGCCGGTAGGTCACCGACTATCCTTGAGGGCCTGTACGGGCAGCACCCCATGGCCATGCGGCGCGACAGACCCGACCCTAAGCCCCGAACCGAGGAGTGAGGCCCGACCATGGCGACACCCAAGCGCAGGATGTCGCGCGCGAACACCCGAAGCCGGCGCGCGCAGTGGAAGGCCACCCGGACCGAGCTCGTCGGCGTGACGGTGGCAGGCCACAAGCACAAGGTGCCCCGCAGGCTGCTCAAGGCCGCCCGCCTCGGCCTGATCGACGTCGACAAGCGCTGACACCCGTCCCTGCGCCTGTCCGCGTGTGACCCGAGCACTCGCGCGGCGCGCCTCTCAGGCCGCTCTCAGGCGCTCGTACCACACTAGTTTGCGTGCGAATTCTTGTCGTTGACGACGATCGTGCCGTGCGCGAGTCGCTGCGCAGGTCGCTTTCGTTTAACGGGTATTCGGTCGAGCTGGCCCACGACGGGGTCGAGGCGCTCGACAAGATTGCCAGCGATCGGCCCGACGCCCTCGTTCTGGATGTCATGATGCCGCGTCTGGACGGGCTCGAGGTGTGCCGTCAGCTCCGCAGCACGGGCGACGACCTGCCGATCCTGGTGCTCACCGCCCGCGACTCGGTCTCCGAGCGGGTCGCCGGCCTGGACGCCGGCGCCGACGACTACCTCCCGAAGCCGTTCGCCCTCGAGGAGCTGCTGGCGCGCCTGCGCGCTTTATTGCGCCGCACCAAGCCCGAGGACGCCGCCGAGTCGGTGGCGATGACCTTCTCCGACCTGAGCCTGGACCCGGTGACCCGCGAAGTCACCCGCGGGCAGCGCCGGATCAGCCTCACCCGGACCGAATTCGCGCTGCTGGAGATGCTGATCGCCAACCCGAGGCGGGTTCTGACCCGCAGCCGCATTCTCGAGGAGGTCTGGGGATTCGACTTCCCCACCTCGGGCAATGCGCTGGAGGTCTACGTCGGCTATCTGCGCCGCAAAACCGAGGCCGACGGCGAAATACGGCTGATTCACACCGTGCGCGGGGTGGGTTACGTGCTGCGGGAGACGCCGCCCTGATGGTCCGGGTGGACCGGCGCCGCCACCATGCACCGTTGCGGGCGACCAGCTCGCTGTCCTTGCGGTGGCGGGTGATGCTGCTGGCGATGTCCATGGTGGCGATGGTCGTCATCCTGATGGCTTTTGCCGTCTACGCGGTGATCTCGGCGGCGCTCTACAGCGACATCGACAACCAGCTGCAGAGCCGAGCCCAGCTGCTGATCGCCAGCGGTTCGCTGGCGGCCGATCCGGAAAAGGCCATCGGGGGCACCGCCTATTCCGACGTCAACGCGATGCTGGTGAACCCGGGGGAGTCCATCTACACCGCCAACCAGCCGGGGCAGAGCCTGCCCGTCGGGCCCGCCGAGAAGGCGGTCATCCGCGGCGAGTTGTTCATGTCGCGCCGCACCGCCTCCGATCAACGGATACTTGCCATCCACCTGCCCAACGGCAGTTCACTTTTGATCTCCAAGAGTCTGAAGCCGACCGAAGCCGTGATGACCAAACTGCGCTGGGTGCTGCTGATGGTCGGCGGGATCGGTGTCGCGGTCGCCGCGGTGGCCGGCGGGATGGTCACCCGGGCCGGGCTGCGTCCGGTGGGACGGCTCACCGAGGCGGCCGAGCGGGTGGCGCGCACCGATGATCTGCGGCCCATCCCGGTGTTCGGCAGCGACGAATTGGCCAGGCTCACCGAGGCATTCAACTTGATGCTGCGGGCGCTGGCCGAGTCCCGAGAACGGCAGGCGCGGCTGGTCACCGACGCCGGGCACGAATTGCGCACCCCGCTGACGTCGCTGCGCACCAATGTCGAGCTGCTGATGGCCTCGATGGAACCGGGGGCGCCGCGGCTGCCGGAGCAGGAGATGGTCGAGCTGCGGGCCGACGTGCTCGCCCAGATCGAGGAACTGTCCACGCTGGTCGGCGATCTGGTGGACCTCACCCGCGGCGACGCGGGTCAGGTCGTGCACGAGCCGGTGGACATGTCCGAGGTCATCGATCGCAGCCTGGAGCGAGTCAGGCGGCGGCGCAATGACATCCATTTCGACGTCCAGGTGGTCCCGTGGCAGGTCTACGGCGACGTCGGCGGACTGTCACGTGCGGCGCTGAATCTCATGGACAACGCCGCCAAGTGGAGCCCGCCGGGCGGCCGCGTCGACGTCACGCTGCGCCAGGTCGACCCGTCGCACGCTGAGCTGGTGGTTTCCGACCACGGCCCGGGGATTCCACCCCACGAACGGCGCCTGGTGTTCGAGCGCTTCTACCGGTCGATGACGGCGCGGGCGATGCCCGGTTCGGGTTTGGGGCTTGCGATCGTCAAACAAGTGGTACTCAACCACGGTGGATTGCTGCGCGTCGAAGACACCGTGCCGAATGGTCAGCCCCCCGGAACGTCGATCTACGTGCTCTTACCCGGGCGGCCGATGCCGATTGCCCAGTCCACCGAGCCCACAGCACCCCTGGCGGATGCGCTCACCGATCCCGCCGGAAAAGTGACCGAGATTGCACCGAACTCTACGGATTCGACGAACGTTATCTCAGTGGACTCTCAGTCCGCGCGCGCAAGGTAGTTCTGCAGCTACTGTTGGCAATCAAGCCGGCATGTCCGACCGACCGGGTCCAACGAGACCCGAGAAACCCGAAAAAAGAGGAAGAGCGACTTAGCGACATGACGAATCACCCGAGGTATTCGCCACCGCCGCAGCAGCCGGGATACCGCGCGCCTAACCAGCCTGTGCCCCCCGCGTATGCGCAGGGGCCGCAAGATACCTACAACCAGCAGTTCGACTGGCGCTACCAACAGCCGACGCACCAGTTCCGCCAGCCGCACGAGCAGTTCGGCGGCACCGGGACCGGCCCGGTGCCCGGCATAGGCGGAACCGGGACAGCTCAGATGCCTGGCATCGGCGGCACTGGCGCCGGCCCGATACCCGGCATGGCTGGTACCGGCGCGGGCCCGATGCCCGGGATCGCCGGTACTGGCGCGCGCCCGATACCCGGGATGGGTGTTAACGGCGCGGGCCCGATACCCGGGATGATGCCGCCAATGGCCCCGCCCCCTGTGGTTATCCGCCAAAAGCGTTCTCGCGCAGGCCTGTTCGCTGGCGCACTGGCGGTAGCGGTGGTGTCGGCCGGTATCGGCGGCGCGGCGGCAACGGTCGTGGAGCTGGGCCACCAGTCGACGGGCGGCCACATCGGTGGTCTGCTCCCGGGGGCAGCGCCCAGCGTGCCGGCGGCCAACATGCCGCCGGGCAGCGTCGAACAGGTCGCCGCCAAGGTGGTGCCCAGCGTCGTGATGCTCGAGACCGATCTGGGCCGCCAGTCCGAAGAGGGCTCCGGCATCATCCTGTCGGCCGACGGCCTGATCATGACCAACAACCACGTCGTCGCGGCCGCCGCCAACCCCAAAGCGCCGCCCGGGCCGAGCCCGCTGCCCGGCGGTAACGGCGGTGCTGCGCCGAAGACGACGGTGACCTTCTCCGACGGCCGTACCGCGCCGTTCACCGTGGTGGGCGCCGATCCCACCAGCGACATCGCCGTGGTGCGGGTCCAGGGCGTATCGGGGCTCACCCCCATCGCGATTGGCACATCGGCGGATCTGCGGGTCGGCCAGCCGGTGATTGCGATCGGTTCGCCGCTGGGTTTGGCGGGTACCGTGACCACCGGAATCGTCAGCGCGCTGAACCGGCCGGTGTCGACCACCGGCGAGTCGGGGAACCAGAACACGGTGCTGGACGCGATTCAGACCGATGCCGCGATCAACCCGGGTAACTCCGGTGGTGCGCTGGTCAACATGGCCGGCCAGCTGGTGGGTGTCAACTCGGCGATCGCCACCATGGGCTCCGATTCGCCTGACGCCCAGAGCGGCTCGATCGGGCTGGGCTTCGCGATTCCGGTCGACCAGGCCAAGCGGATCGCCGACGAGCTGATCACCAATCCCAACCACAAGGCGTCGCACGCGTCGTTGGGCGTGCAGGTGACCACGGACAAAGGGGTTCCTGGTGCCAAGGTGATGGAGGTCGTACAGGGTGGTGCGGCTGCGGGTGCCGGAGTGCCTACGGGTGTGGTAGTCACCCGGGTCGACGAGCGTCCGATCAACAGTGCCGACGCCTTGGTTGCCGCCGTGCGCTCCAAGGCACCCGGCGACAAGGTCTCACTGACATTTCAAGATCCATCTGGTGGCAACCGCACGGTGCAGGTCACCCTGGGCAAGGCGGAACAGTGATGAGAGCAGATGCACCGTGGTCAGAGCTCGCATATACGGTGGCACCCATGGAAAAGGGTGCCGAATTGGTTGTCGGCCGGGCACTTGTCGTCGTTGTCGACGATCGCACCGCGCACGGGGACGAGGACCACAGTGGCCCGCTGGTCACCGAACTGCTGACCGAGGCGGGGTTCGTCGTCGACGGTGTGGTGGCTGTCGAGGCTGACGAGGTCGAGATTCGCAACGCGCTGAACACCGCGGTGATCGGCGGGGTGGACCTGGTGGTGTCGGTCGGCGGGACCGGTGTGACGCCTCGCGATGTCACCCCGGAAGCCACCCGCGACATCCTGGATCGGGAGATCCTCGGCATCGCCGAAGCCGTCCGCGCCTCGGGACTGTCCGCGGGAATCACCGACGCGGCCCTGTCGCGCGGTTTGGCGGGCGTGTCCGGGAGCACGCTGGTGGTCAACCTCGCCGGGTCCCGTTACGCGGTGCGTGACGGCATGGCGACGCTGAACCCGCTGGCCGCCCACATCATCGGCCAGTTGTCCAGCCTGGAGATCTGACTCAGGGGCCCTTTATCTGCGTTTCGGCGTCCGCGCGGGGTCCGTGTTCCGGCGTCGGTGCCAGGTCGAATCGACCCTGACCACCGTGCCTGCCCGAGGACACGCCCCCCGTGTTCTGGGAGAGCAGGTCGCGGATTTCGGTGAGCAGGACGATCTGGGCGTCGTCCGCCTGCTCGACCTCGCCCCGCTTACGCAGCTTGTTGTAGGGCAGCACGATCAGGAAGTAGACCACCGCGGCGACGAGGATGAAGTTGACCCCTGCCGACAGGAAGTCGTTGAGGTTGATGTACAAGGCCCCTGGGCCCGTATCATTGGTCCACGGGATGTGCTGTTTCAGGACGCCGTGCTCTGACTTCGGGCCGGCGCCAATCGAGCTCACCAACGGATTGACGACGCCGTCGGTGAAGCCTTTGACCACCGTCGTGAACGCCGCACCGATGACCACCGCGACGGACAGGTCGACGATATTGCCCCGCGAGAGAAACTCCTTGAACCCTTTGAGCATGGGGTGGACCTTTCTGGACTGGACACAGGTTTGCTGCTGATCACGTGGCGAACCCCCGCCAGGTACTCAGTGCAGGGTGAGAGTTACCGCTTGACCCAACGCCGAGCCTGCCACCGCGTTCGCCACCCGAGCCGGCAGCGCAACTAACACTACGCGGTCGTCGTCGCCGGCCTGCTTAGCAGAGACCAGGACGACCACCGCGTCGGTGGCCACCACCCTGGGCGCCGAAGTGACGGCCGGGGCAGCCGGCTGCGCGCCGGTATCCGACGCAACCAGCACGTCAACGACATCGCCGACCCGGACCAGGTCGATCAGCGCGTTGTCGGCCAGATGCAGCGGCACGATCCGGGCGCCGGGCCCGGCCGTCGATTCGGCCAGCCGGCTACCCAGCACGCGGACATCGGTGAGCACCTCGCCGCGTCGCGTCGGGCTGGCCAGCGTCGCACCCAGCACTGCGCCCAGGTCGGCCTGTGACCCGTCGGGAACCGTTGTAGCCAAACGCTTTTCGACGCGTACATCGTCAGCTGTCAGCCTCGTCCCGGGCCGCAGATCGTGGCTGGCCACCAGCACGTCGACGCGGTCACCGTCCGGATTCGACCGCAACGTCGCAATGAAGGCCAGCACGATGAGCCCGCCGGCGGCGACTCGGCGGGCCCGCACGGTGC
>Ga0335085_10016480_pt1 | contig 10678 bp, 13 predicted proteins | sample Lox_Sample_45_FD_206712 | JGI IMG/M metagenome (GOLD analysis project Ga0335085, IMG submission 206712) | Soil microbial communities from Loxahatchee National Wildlife Refuge, Florida, United States - Lox_Sample_4.5 | ecosystem: Environmental > Terrestrial > Soil > Wetlands | place: USA... | reverse complement strand
CCGCGATGCCGTCGGCCCCAGAACCGGACCGGTCACGGCTGCTTGCGGATCTCGATCGGGCACGAACGTGGATTGCCCAAATCGACTCGCTGCGCCGCAGCCGCCGACCCGGGGACCAGGCCCGGCGCCGGGACCGGCGATGGGCGGTGCGAGCCAGCTGTTCGGCGCTGGCGCTGGTGGCCGCATCAGCCAACCCCGAGGACGCGGACGCCGCGTTGTGCCAGGCTCTAGTCGATTGCATCAACGAGTGCCGGCGGCTAGCAGGCGAGGAGGCCGTGGACCCGCGGCTACCGCTTGCGGACTGCCCCGAGCGCCTTCTGGTGCAGCTGCACGCCATGTGGTCGCCCGGCTGCGACTGGATGGAGCCGGGCTACCAGCTAGCCCCAATCCCACAGCCAGCCCCCGCGCCGGCCACTCCAGCCCGGCGGATGCCCGATCAGCGTCCGGCCGCCACTACCTGACCACCGTTACCGGGCAGTGCGCGCGGTGAACGCTGTGCTGACTGACCGACCCGAGCAGCATCCCGCTGACTTCGCCCCGCCCGCGAGAGCCGACCACCAGCAGATCGGCGTCCGCTGACATTTCCACCAGCACGTGGCCGGGGTGCCCCTCGACGACCGCCGTCTCCACTTCGGCGGCGGGATGGTCGCGCCGTACTCGTTCGACCGCCTCCCGCAGAATCTGTTCCGCGTGGCGCTGTCCCTCCGGCTTCACGCCCGGCTGCGGCGTCCAGTCCTCGCCGGAGGCGCCGAGCGGCCATGCGCAGACGGCGCGGACCGTGTCGCCGCAGTTCTCCGCTCGGCGGCAGGCCCAGCTCAGGGCACGGTCAGCATGCGACGATCCGTCCACGCCCACGATCACGCGCAACCCGTGCCTCCTTCGTCGTCATCTGGTGCGGGTCCCGGCTTGTCACGCCGCGGTGCCGAGGCTGACGCCGGCCCAGGCGAGCAGGACCCCGGCGAGCAGTGACCCCACCAGGTTGAGCACGGCCAGCCGGGCGGTTCCGGCCCGGGCGAGCGTCAGCGAGTCCACCGCCCATGTCGAGTACGTCGTGTATGCCCCGATGAACCCGGTCTGTACTCCGACCGCGAGCCAGTGCGGCCACTCCTTCGTCACGTCCAGGCCGAATAGAAGGCCAAGCACGAACGCCCCGGAGAGGTTCACAGCCAGGATGCCGACAGGGAACTTGGTCTTGACCCGCTCCTGGATGGCGCTGAACCCCTCCTGGCGTGCCACCGCACCAGCGAACCCGGCGACGAGAACCGCGAGGAGCGCAGTCATTTCGGTACCTGTTCCTTCGGAGAGCCAGGCGGGGCCCGCCGCTCCCGTGAGGCGTTGAGCGCGCTCCGCGCCAGGGTGAACCCGGCCCACGCGCAGGCGGGAGCTGCCACCAGGCTGATCGCGGCATACGCCGCCGCCAGTGCCGTGTGCCCGGCCCATCGCTGGTAGATCTCGAGTGTCATCGTGGAGAAGGTGGTGAGCCCCCCGCAGAAGCCCGTGCCGATGGCCGGCCGGGTCAGTTCGTGGGCGGGCAGCCAGCCGGCCGGCAGCGCGGCAATCGCGCCCAGGATCACCGCGCCTGCCACGTTGACGAGGAAGGTGGCGACCGGGTAAGCAGCCACGCTCGGCTTTATCGCGAGCGCGGTCCCGTACCGGGCCGCCGCTCCGATCGCGCCGCCCGCGCCTATCACCGCCAGCAGGGCCGCGCGCCGCCGGAACGCGGCTGAAAACGCTACACCCTTCCGGCGGCCGCCTGCGGCACTCGCGTCATCATGGTTCGCGGCAATGGCTGGGTCCCTCATCGACGGAATGGCGGCGGAGCAGCAGCCAGGCGATTACCGGGCTGAACGGGCAGAGGGCGGCTCCAGCCACTATCAGCCAGGTGATGCCCAGTACCAGCCCGGTGACAAGGGCGGCGACGGGAACGAGGAATGCCGTCAGCAGCCAGACCAGCTGGAGCCTGGCCGACTGGGCGCGGAGCACAGGCCGGCGGAGTAGCCGCCGGCCCGCTAGCAGCGTGTCAAGGCCGGGGTCGTCCTTGCGCAGGACCACCTCGATCTGGCGGAGCTTCCACCGCTCCCTGGGATGCAGTCCCATTGCCAGAACTTCCATGCCGTTGCTCCGGCCGCTCCTTGTCCGGTGAATCAGGCGAAGGCCAGCTTCCCCCACAGGAGCGCGATTGCGAGCGCCCAGGACGTGCCGATGCCTTCGATGATGGCCACATACCCGGTGAGGCGGGCGATCGGCAGATCCAGCGCCAGTAGGGCAAAGAACATCCCCCACAGCACCGCCCAGGCGAACCAGTTGCCGGCCAGCCACAGGTCGGCGGTGTTGCTGTCCGGGGTGTTCTGGATCGTGTAGATGCCGAACACGATCGCGGTGACGGCGACGAAGGCGGAGTACCAGCCGAGCCCTCGCCCGCCGGCGTTGGCGTACTGGTTGTACGCCACCCACAGATAGGTGAAGGCGAACAGCAGGATGCCCCCGCCGACACGGATTGATGAGTTGCCAGCGGCCGCGACCGCCGGGATCGGGCTGGTGCTCGGGCCGAAGCCGACGATGATGTAGGTAGCGGCGATGATCAGCCCGATGAGCCCGGTGAATATGTTGAGAATCGCGACTTCGCGGTTCTGGATGAACAGCGGATGTGCCTCGCCGTCCCTGACAGGCGGCCCCACGACTGTCTCCCCGCCGAGCTCCTGCCCGGCGGCCGCCTCACCGGCGTAGCCTCCCCCTCTGACAGTGCTCCCGACGGCCGCGGTCTCCATGGCAGGCGTCCGGCTGGCTATGGCGGCAGCGCGTGCCTGGCCAACCAGCCAGATACCGTTCACGATGAGGACGACCCCCACGTAAAGCAACACCACCCCGGTCATGGGTTGTCACCCACTTTCTTGCTGACCGCCGGCCGCCGTCCAGGCGGCCGGCATTAGTGCAGTACCCACGGCGGCACCTGCTCCTGGTGCGGCCGTAGCGGATGCCCGCGCTTCTGGGTCACCACGCGCGGCTCGTGCGCACTTGCCTCCTCTGTATCCAGTGCCCGCCGCATCGGCGGTGCGAGCCGCGCGAGGCGGGGCGGGGTGAACACCCGCCGCGCCTCACGCTGACAAGTCGGGCAGGACGCCCGGCTGCTCGCCTCGGCCATAGGGCGTGCCAGCTCGAACGAGCCGCACTCGTGGCAGGCGAAGACGTATACGGGCATGCCGGACCTCAGCTAGTCCGCGCAGCCGAGCCGCGGTCTGCCGACATCGGCCCGACCGTGGACGGCTTGACTTCGAAGTCGAAGATCTCGGTCGGCAGGTAGAGAGAGCAGCAGGCGTTCGGGATGTCCACGATCCCCGATATCCGTCCCTCGATCGGCGCGGATCCGAGGAGCAGGTAGGCCTGCTCGCCCGAGTAGCCGAACTTCGTGAGGTAGTTGACCGCGTTCAGGCAGGCCCGCCGGTAGGCGATCGAGGCATCCAGATAGTGGTTGTCGCCGGTGCTCTCGTGCACGGATATGCCGATGAAGGTCAGGAACTCGCTGTAGCGAGGCTCGACCCGGCCCGGGATGAGAATGGGGTTCGTCGTCACGCCGTACTTGTTCATGCCGTCCTTGATGAGGTCGACACCGAAGTCGATGAACCCGCCCATCTCGATGGCACCGCAGAAGGTGATCTCCCCGTCGCCCTGGGAGAAGTGCAGGTCACCGCCCGAGAGCTTGGCGCCGGGAACGTGCACCGGGTAGAAGACGCGGCTGCCACGGGTGAAGTTCTTGATGTCGTGGTTGCCGCCGTTTTCGCGCGCCGGGACCGTCCGGGCTCCCTCCCTCCCGATGCGCGCCATGTCGTTCCCCCGCAGCGTGCCGGCCAGGACTCCCTCCGGGTTCGGCGGGAGCGCCAGCGGCGGCACCCGGTTCGGGTCGGTGTCGATCAGCGCCTGCTCGCGCCGGTTCCACTCGGCTAGCAGCCGAGCCGACGGGGCGGTGCCGAATAGCCCGGGGTGGGTAATGCCGGTGTAGCGGACCCCGGGGATGTGCCGGGAAGTGGCCTCCTGGCCGTGGAAGTCCCAGATCGCCTTGTAAGCGTCCGGGAAGTGGTCGGTGAGGAAGCCACCGCCGTTGACCTTGGCAAAGATGCCCGTGTAGCCCCATCCCTGGCCCGGCGCGTCGCCGCGCTCCTGCGGCGGCTGTACGGGGCCGAGGTCGAGGATGTCGACCACAAGGAGGTCACCGGGCTCGGCGCCCTGGACCTCGATCGGCCCGCTGAGCATGTGCGCCTTGAGCAGGTCCACATCTCGCACGTCATTGGCTGAATCGTTGTTACCTAGCTGAGCATCGGTCCACTCCCGGCATTCCACCCGGAACTCACTGCCGGGCCGGACCGAGGCTGCTGCCGGTATGTCCGGGTGCCACCGGTTGTGGCCCGGGACGGCCTGGTCCGCCATTGACTTGGACTGATCCACACTGAATACGACGTCCGGCATAAGAATTCCTCCTGTCCCCCGCGCCGCCTAGGCCGCTCCTGTCGGTTTGTCGGCGGGCTCTGGCATCGAAGAGGCAGTGCCCGGACAGAGACGCATTTTAGGGAGCAAAACACCCAAAATGGTGAATTACAGCCAGCTACGGCAAAGTCTCTGTCCGTGCGGCCCCGTTGGCATGGTGGCTGGCTACTGTGCCCCCCGTCGGGGGTTGACCCCCCGTTTTGCCACCACTGTGCCTATTGGTGCACCTGCGCTTGCCGGTGCACTAGTGCTTATAGGTCGACTATTTCCCCGGCAAGACCGCTTGTCAATCGGGTGAGGCGTCTGTTTCTGAGAATCAGTTATGACTCAGCGAGGCGGTCCCGCGCGCCGGCTGCCGGGTCAGGCCCCCGCCGACAGTCGGTGACGTAGCCCGTCTTGCTCATCGTGCGCGCCTCTTACCAGGGAGGATCCGTCTGAGCTAAGCGCCGTCGACGACGATTCTGGCAGTCACCGTGGCTTCGCCGTCGCAATTCCAGCAGATGACCCGCCCGGGAGACACCTCGAGATCTTGTCCCTCGATCTCGCAGCTCTTGCAGGTGTACGCGGCCAGGATGCGGGCAGCGCGCGGCGCGGACCCGTGATGTCTGGCAGGACGAGCCGATGCACTACCCAACTGACCTGACACCTCTTGACGCGGAACTTCGGATGGAAACGGGTGATATGGGGGCTTCACCCCATCGGGCATGTTACCGCAGGTGAGGACTGAGGGCGGCCGTCGCCGCCCACGGGAATCGGACAAGACGACGAGCGGTTTCAGCACTTTCGAGACCATTGCGACCAGATGAGAACTTTGAGGTACGCTGGCCAAGGTCACACGTAGTAACACGGACCCCACCCGGCCCATGCCCGAGATCGGAGGCCTGACCTATGTCAGCGATCGGCGAGCCTGTCCGCACCCATGACATCCCAGACCCGCAGGAGGTGCCCGATGAGCTTCCGCAAACCGAGCCCGCCGTCCCCGAGCCGACGACCGTCCCCGCCTGAGACTCAGGGAGGCCTCGTGAGCACGAGCTCGGCCGGCGACGAGCCGCTGCACGGGGTCAAGGCCGGCCGCGTGGCCGTCCTTGACTCGGGCGTCGCGTTCATGGCGCTGCACGCGGGCCCTGTCCCGGGTAGCCCTGTCGCCTACGCGCCGCAGGCCGAGATGACCTGCCTGTGCGGCTACGCCGAGCAGCCCGTCTTCATGGGCGCTCGCCGGCCTGGCCGCTGGCATGAGCGCCCCGAGCCGAATGACGGCCACTGCGGGTTCTACGCGTGGAAGCCCGGCAGCCAGCCCTTCCCGTGGACGGCGGGGACCTGGCTGCTGGAGGTGGACCTGTACGGGCGGGTGATCGAGCACAAGCACGGCTACCGGGCGCAGAAGCAGCGCGTGCTGCGGATCAGCCCGGTTCCTGACCCGTTCTGCGAGCCGCCTTTCAGCCTGTCCTACCAGCCGGGTGACGGCCGGGTGACCGCGGTGTGCGCGGCCTGCCCGCCGCCGCAGGTCCCCCGCCATCCGGTCAGCGTTGACCGGCTGCGGCGCCTGCTGAACGTGGAAGTGGACCTGGAGCGCGCCTGGTACCTGCGCGAGGACGGCGCCTGTCCGTAAGCGCGGCCCGCGCCCATCGGCGAAGTAACGGGCGGCGCAGGAAGTCGCGGACACGGTCCACGTAGAGGGACTTGTCGTAGCTCGCCACGTACGCGCCCGCGGTGCGCACCGGGTCGCCGAAGAAGTAGTACTCGTACAGGGCCTGGCGGCTGGCGAACGCGGAGGCGCAGGTGTCCCAGACGAGGCGGAACAGCCGGACCCTGTCCGCGCCGTTCAGCGTGGCCGCCTGGAGGTAGGTGTCGATGTCGGCGGCGACTTCGCTCGTCAGGTCGGCTTCCGTCGGTATCGCCATCAGCCCGGAAGCGCCGAGCTTGCGCAGGATCTCGGGGAACCGCTGGTAGAGCTTCGGGTAGAGGTTGCGCGCGGTGTTCAGCGGCGGCCAGGCCGGGGTGAACACACCGTAGGCGCCCCGCGCCGCGTCCGCCTCGGCGGCGCGGCCGAGCGCGCGCAGCGTCTCCAGGGTGGTGATGATCTCCGCCAGATCGGCCTGCACATGCTGGAACTGGCCGATGCCGATCGACTCGGTAAGCAGCGTGGTCAGGCCGAGCATGAACTCGGTCTTGACCGTGGTGCGGGTGATCACCTGGTGGGTCATGTGCTGGAGCGCGTCGGTCTTGGTGTAGAAGCCGTTGCAGATCTCCGGGTCGCCGAGCGTGAAGCAGCGCTCGTACGGCACGTGCACGTCGTCGAAGATGACGATCGCGTCCGACTCGTCGAACCGGGAGCCGAGCGGGTGGTCGAAGTGCGAGCGGCCGTAGTCGAACGGCTCGCGGGCGATGAACCGCAGCCCTGGCGCGTCGACGGGGACCGCGAAGGCGAACGAGTAGGGCTTGTCCTCCGGGGTGCCGCGCAGCACGGTCGAGGGGAACACGAGCAGTTCGTCGGCGAACGGGCCGATCGTGGCGAGCATCCGGGCGCCGCGGACCACGATGCCGTTGTCGTCCTCGCGGACAACGTGCGCCATCAGCGCGCCGCCGCCCTGCTGGCTGCCCGCGACCGCCCTGTTGGCCTGCGGCGGGATCAGCGTGTGGGTGCACAGCAAGTCCTGGTCGCGCACCTTTTCGTAGTAGGCGACGATATTGCCGGAGAAGGCGGTATCCGCCTGGCCGAACCAGTCGGCGGCGGACGCCAGGGCCATCAGCGAACTGTTCAGGTAGTCGCCGGTGCGCCCCAGCATGCCGTGCGACGCCTGCGCCCAGACTCGGAACGCCTGCCGGCGCTTGACCAGGTCCTGCTCGTTACCCGGGACCAGGAAGGACGTGCCGACCGGTTCGCCGGTGCGCGGGGACGGGTACGTCAGCACGTCGCGGTACGCGGGGTCGTGCTGCATGTCGAACAGCCTCGCGTACGTGCGCACGACATTGCGGAACGCCGGGTGCGAAGCCACGCCACCGGTCAGCGTCTCGCCCTGTATCTCCACCTGGGTCCTGGCCCTGGCGAGCCCCTCAAGGAACTCCGCGCCGGTCCGTGCGGGCATGCGTGCTCTCCTCATCGAGTGTTCCGCGCCTCAGCGGGTCTTCCCGGAACGTAACCCGTCCCGGGGCGCGCGGACAACCGACTTGCCTACGGAACCGTCTGATGATTGCCTGTCACCGTGAAGGACGAGTGAACGACAGGTCACTGGCCGGGAAGGTCTCCTACCTGCTCGAGCCGAAGAACTGGATCATCGCCACCACGCTCGCCGTCGGGTGGCGGGCCGAGGGTGCGCGCGGCCTGGCGTGGGGTGCGGTGGCCGCCATCTTCGCCGGCGTGCTCCCCATGATGTTCATCAGCCGCGGAGTGCGGGCCGGCCGCTGGGACGACCGGTACGTGGGCGCGAAACGCGCCAGGCTCATCGTGCTGCTGTTCATCGTCGCGTCGGTCGCCGTTGGGCTCACGCTGCTCGTCGGCTTCGGCGCGCCCGCGGAGCTGTCCGGCTACCTGGCCTGCATGCTCGGCAGCGTCGCCGTGCTCGCCGCGATCACCACGGTGTGGAAGATCTCCATCCACTGCGCGGTCGCCGCCGGCTCGGTGACGATCCTCGCGCTGCTCGCCGGCCCCTGGGTGACCCCCGCGTACCTGCTCGTCGCGCTGACCGCCTGGTCCAGGGTGGTGCTGAAGGATCACACGACCGCCCAGGTCATCGCGGGCTCGGTGCTCGGCGCGGTGGCGGCGATCGTGACATATGCCATCATTCCGCACGAGTGAGGCGCTCCGTTAGTCTCGGTGCAATGCCCTGCCTGAAGTGCCCAGCCTGATATGCCCAGCCTGATGTGCTCATGAGCGGAACTCGCGTTGGCCGCCCCGGTTACACGCTGCTCGCGGCGGCGACCATGTCCCGGCTCGCCGACAACACCACGCCGGTGGCCCTTGTCCTGCTCGTCATCGCGAAGACCCATGACGCACGGCTCGCCGGGCTGCTCGTCGCGGCGTTCACCGTTCCCACGCTGATCGCGGGCCCGGTGCTCGGCGCCTACCTCGACCCGCTGCGGCGCAAGCGCCTGCTGTTTACCGCCAGCCAGGCCGCACTCGCTCTCGACCTCGCCGCCGTGCTCGTGCTCGCCGGGCAGGTGGCCGGCTGGCTGATCGCGGCGCTCGCGCTGGTCGCCGGAGCCACGTCGCCTGTGCTCAACGGCGGTTACAGCAGCCTGATCCCGCAGGTTATCCCGGCAGCCGCGCTCGGGCGCGCCGTTCTGCCAGGGCCCGCTGCCCGTGGTGCTGCCGCTGCTAGCCCTCGTGCTCGGCCGTCCCGCCTCCGGCGGCGGCTGGCTGATCGCCGCGTTCAGCATCGGCGGCCTGCTCGGCGCGCTTGCCAGCGACCGGCTGATCAGTCGCCTGTCCACTCGCCCCGTGCTTATCGGCTCGTTCGCCGGGATGGCCGCCTTCCTCGCGCTGCTCGCGATCACCCCGTCGTTCCCGGCTGGCCTGGCCATCGCGGTGGTCGCGGGGATCGCTGACGGGCCGTCACTGGCAGCCACGCTCACGGTTCGCCAGGGCACCGTGCCCGCGAACCGCTACGCGCAGGTCCAGGCCACCGCCTCGAGCCTCAAGATCGCCGCGTTCTCGGCCGGCCCGGCCGCGGCCGGACTGCTCACCGGGGTGCTGACCGCCCGCGAGCTGCTCGCCGTGCTGGCTCTGGGACAGCTGCTGTGCACCGTACCGCTGCTGTCCGCGCGCACTGTGTCACCCGAGAACGCTGTGTCACCCGAGAACGCCGTCTCACGCGAGAACGCCGTGTCACCCGAGAACGCTGTGTCACCCGAGGACGCCGTACCGCCCGAGAACGCCGTCTCACGCGAGAGCACTGTCACCGCGCCGGAGGCGCTTCCGGCCGCGGCTGAGTGACTGCTCAGTCGCTACAGGGCCCAGATGCGCGCGGTCTCGTCGGTGCTCGCCGTGGCGAGCTGCCGGTCGGTGGGGCTGAACGCCAGCGAGCTGACCGCTCCGGTGTGGCCCTCAAGGGTGCGGATGCACCGGCCGGACGCCGACTCCCACAGGCGGACCGTGGTGTCCGAGCTCGCCGTGGCGAGCAGCCGGCCGTCGGGGCTGTAGGCGACGACGAACGCGGAATCGGTGTGGCCCTCGAGGGTACGGACCAGCGTGCCAGAGGCGGCGTCCCAGACCCGGGCGGTGGCGTCCTCGCTCGCCGACGCGACCACCCGCTCGGCCGGGCTGAACGTGATCGACCAGACGGTGTCGCTGTGACCGCTCAGGATGCGCAGGCAGTTGCCCGTCGACACGTCCCACAGCCGCGCGGTGGAGTCGAAGCTCGCCGTGGCGATGAGCGCGCCGTCCGGGCTGAACGCGACCGCGGACACGATGCCGGTGTGGCCGGTGAGCACCCGCACGCACGCACCGGTGGCGACGTTCCACAGCCGGGTGGTGCCGTCGCCGCTCGCCGTGGCGAGCAGCCGGCCATCCGGGCTGAACGCGGCGCCGTAAACGATGTCGTTGTGTCCCTCGAGAACGCGCAGGGTGGTGCCCGACGCCATGTCCCACAGCCGCACGGTCTCGTCGTAGCTGGTAGTGGCGAGCACCCGGCCGTCCGGGCTGAACGCGACGCCGAACACCGCGATCGTGTGCCCGGTCAGTTCCATGACGCAGGCGCCGGTGCTCGTGTCCCAGAGCCGGGGCGTCAGGTCCGCGCTGACGGTCGCGATCCTTTTGCCGTCCGGGCTGAATGGCGCGGCGAACACCGCGTCCGCGTGCCCGGAAAGCGTGTGTACCAGGTCGCCGGTGGCGGTGTTCCACACCCGAGCCGTCTTGTCCTCGCTGGCGGTGCTGAGCCGGGCACCGTCTGGGCTGAAAGCCACCGAGTTGACCGCACCCGTGTGGCCGGCGAGCACCCGCGCGCCCGCCGTTTCGATAACACTCATGTAACCGCCTCTGGGATCCCGCCGCGTGTCCGGTGCGTCGTGGTCTGGTGAAGCCAGGCGCGGGCGGGCATCTGTCATTAATGCGCGCCTCATTGTCTACTGTTCGCCCCGGCACATGGTAGTTTTTCGCGCGTTTGACGCCGGTGTTGCATCAATTCGTGACAAATGAACCTTGGTTCAGAACGAGGTGCCGGAAATCAGCCGCCAGAGCACCACGCCGATGCAGGCAAGGCCG
>Ga0335085_10016479_pt1 | contig 10678 bp, 6 predicted proteins | sample Lox_Sample_45_FD_206712 | JGI IMG/M metagenome (GOLD analysis project Ga0335085, IMG submission 206712) | Soil microbial communities from Loxahatchee National Wildlife Refuge, Florida, United States - Lox_Sample_4.5 | ecosystem: Environmental > Terrestrial > Soil > Wetlands | place: USA: Florida... | reverse complement strand
CAGGGCTGTGGCTGGCGGCACTGTGTCCGTTCCTGGCAAATTACACGGCGGCGCCGCTGACGGAGGTGCTGGCTGCGTTCCTGAGCGGCACGACGATGCTGCTGCTGGTGGGAGCGTGGCAGAGCGAAGAGCGCGCCGTGAAGCGATGTGACCGCGCGGGGTGGGTAGCGGCCGGGGGAGCGGCCGGGCTGGCCTCGCTGGTGCGCCCGGAGTCGCCGCTGCTGATGGTGAGCGCCGGAGCGGCGATCGGGCTCTGCTGCGCGATGCGGCGGCAATGGGCGCGCATCACGCGCACAGGAGTGTGGCTGGCGCTGGGCCTGGCGCTTCCCTTGCTTCCGTGGGCGATCCGCAATGAAGTGACCCTGGGGCGGGTGCAATTCCTGGCCGCACGCTACGCGGAAATGCCGGGGGAATATGTGACCCGCGGGTTCAACGACTGGACGAACACCTGGCTGGTGCGCTTCCGGGACGTTTATGCCGCGCCGTGGAAGCTGGAGCTGGAGCCCATCCGGGTGAGCGACCTGCCGGCGTATGCGTTCGATTCGCCTGAGGAGCGGGCGCGCGTGGAAACACTGCTGGACGAATACAACACCGAGCTGATCGTGTCTCCCGAGGTGGACCAGGGGTTCGCGGAGATCGCGCGGGAACGAACGCAGCGCCATCCGCTGCGCACCTGGCTGTGGGTGCCGGCGCAACGCATCGAGACCATGTGGTTCACGCCGCGCGTGGAATTGCTGCCCTACACAGGCCAACTGACGCCGCTCAGCGGCAAGTGGGAATACGACCGGGAGGACCTGCTGGTGACGCTCGCGATGCTTGTGGTGAACCTGGCGTACCTGCTGCTGGCGGCCTTTGGAGGCTGGTTGGTGTGGAAGAGCTGGCGGCAAGCCGCGCTCGGGGCCGATGGCTCGGCGCTGGCGGAGAGCTGGGGGATCTCCTCCGCGGGGCAGCCGCCGGGCGCCATGTTCCTGGCCGCGTATCTCGTAATTCGCACACTTTTCCTGACACGAATTGAAACACCCGAGCCGCGGTACGTGCTGGTGTGTTTCCCGGCGGTGATGGCACTGGCGGCGCAGGTGTGGCGTCGAGGGGCGAATTAGCGGGGGCGCGGACACGCCAGCCGGTGGGCCCCCGCGGGGAACATCAGTCCACCCAGTCCGCGATGAAGATGTTGGTTTCTCCCCGGACCTTTCCATTGCGATTGGCGGCCCAGACCAGTAGCTTTCCATCGGAGCTGAACATGGGGAAGGCGTCGAATTGCGGGTCGTAGGTGACCTGCTCGAGGCCGCTGCCGTCTGCGTTGATGAGATAGAGGTCAAAATTACGGCCCTTGGGATCCAGGCGATTGGAAGCAAAAATGATGCGTTTTCCGTCGGGGTGAAAGAAAGGCGCGAAGCTGGCGGCTCCGAAATGGGTCAACTGCCGGCGCTCGGAACCATCCGCGTTCATCACGAAAATCTCGAAACGCCGGGGATGCAGCTCGTAGGTGCGCAGCAGTTCTTTGTAGTCTTCGACCTCCTCCGGCGTTTCCGGATGGTAGGCGCGATAGACAATCTTTTTCCCGTCGAAAGAGAAGAAGGGACCGCCGTCGTATCCCAGCTCCGTGGTCAGGCGGCGCACGTGACCGCCGTGCGCGTCCATGGTGTAGATATCCAAATCGCCATTTCGAAGTGAAGTGAAAACGATGGTTTTTCCGTCGCGGGCGATGGTGGCCTCCGCGTCGTAGCCGAAATTATGGGTCAGTTGCTCGATCTGGGAGCCGTCGGGCATGGCGCGGTAAATCTCGTATTCCGGATAGAGCTTCCACACGTAGCCGTGGCTCCAGTCCGGGGGCGGGGGGCAAGCGGGGCCGGCGCCGCGCGTGGAGCTGTACAGGATGTGCTTGCCATCGGGGTAGAAATAGCCGCAGGTGGTCCGGCCGCCGCCGGTGGAGACCATGCGCCGGTTCGCACCGCTCACGTCCATGGTAAACATCTGGTCGCAGGATTGGGTGTCCGGCCGGGACTGAAAGATCAGATGCAGGTCGTCAAAGGAAAAATAGGCCTCGGCATTCTCGCCACCAAAAGTGAGCTGGCGGACGTGGCGCAGATGGCGCTCCTGGGGCAGGGCCAGCTCCGCAGCCTGCTGCCCGGCGCGAAGAACGGCCGGCAGCCAGGCGAGGACCGCAGCCGCGAGGAAAACTACGGCCATCAGCACGTAAGCGTGATGGAAAATCCCTTTTCTGGCAGCTACGATCGCAAGTCGCAGGTTCACAGGTTTTCCCTCCCCATTGGTACCGCGAGCGAACGCGGCAGCGTAATGCGCGGCCACCGCAGCCGACGGCGTCTTAAACCGGCGGCTCGGGATGAATGGTGACGCGAGCAATCTGCGGAAACCGCTCGCGGACCCGGTCTTCCAGCGCCGCCGTAACTTCGTGAACTTCGGTAATCGGCAGGTTGCCCTGCAAGGTGCACTTGCAGGACACCATAATCCTGTTTTCGGCGCGGCGCACCTGGACGTCGGTGCATGCGCTCATCTCGTGGAACTCGCCGGAAAGGCCAGCGATGTAGAGCTGGACGGCGCGAGCGAGGTCTCTGAGAGTATCCGCGGGCGGAACATGCGCCCCCAGAGGCTCGATGTGGATATTGATCTGGCCGGCCTGAGCAATCTCCGCCTGGATATCGCGCTCCAGCTCGGTGGCCGACTGATGGGCTTGCACCAAACTGAGCCGCTCATCCACCTCCAGGTGCAAATCCAGGAAGAGTTTGCCATCGAGCTGATTGGCAGAAACATCGTGGATGGCCAGTCCACGGCGCTGGGCGATGGCGCGCACGCGGTCAAAGACGTTTTCGTGGGAGCCGGCGCGCGGCTCCATGTGCACCATCACGTCCGCGGGAACCATCTCGCGGATGCGGCGCTCGACGGCATCACTCACGGCATGAACCTGCTCAAAGGTGGCGGTGCGGGAGACGCTAATGGTGACGTCCACGAAATAGCGTTTGCCGGCGCGGCGCACGCGGATGCGCTCCGCCGACAGCACACCCTGGATGCCGCGGATGCCGGCTTCGATTTGCTCCTGAAGCCCGCGGGGGGCGACATCGAGCAGAGTGTCCAGGGTCCTGCGTCCGAGGCGGGAGCCGATGCGAATGACCACGGCGGCCACGAAGAGGCCGGCGAGGGGGTCTGCGAAGCGCAGCCAGGGAATGCCAAAGCGGGAACCCAGGGCGGCCAGCACGAGGCCGCCGATGACCACCAGAGTACTCCACACGTCGGTAGAAAAATGCAGAGCATCCGCCTCCAGGGCTTCGCTCGAGTACTGGCGGGCCACGCGCATCAGGGCGCGGGCGCGCACCACGTCAATGGCCAGGCAGACTCCGAGAACCAGCAAGGCGGTGGGAGAGGGCCGAATGTTCACGCCTTCGAAAAACAACCGCTGGACGGCTTCGTAGATGATGTACAGCGCGGTGGCCAGCAGCAACAGGGTTTCGACGAATGCGGAAAAGCTCTCAATCTTCTCGTGGCCGTAAAGGTGGTCCTGATCCGGTGGACGGCCGGCGGCCTGGACGGAGAGATAGGTGATGACGGCGGCGATCAAGTCAAAGGTGGAATGGAGGGCTTCCGAGAGCACGCCCAGGCTACCGGTGGAATAGGAGAGAAAGGCCTTCAGGCCCACCAGGGCCAGGGCGGAGAGCACGGAGGCTCCCGCGGCCATCCGCTTCTCGCGAATCTCCTGTTGTAGCTCGGTGCTCGGCACGGTGCGTTCGGAGACGCTCCGCAGCTTAATTGAAGGGTGGCGGGGGAAGCAATGGAGGGCGATGCGGCTCACCGCGCGCGCCGCGCACATCCACATCGTCGAGGAGGAGCGAAGGCGCGACCAGGGAAGTGGGCAACCCTCCCTGCACGCTGCCGAAGGCGGAAAGCGCGGTCCCGGCGAAGCCGAATTGCTGGTTCTGCATGTAATTGAAGACCCTGGCGTCGCTGCCAATCCCGGCGATAGAGCGCAAGGCGCGCAGATTCAGGCGCTGCAAGAGGGCGCCGCGCATGGGCTCTTCATGCCCGTCGCTGACATAAACGCGGTAGAGGAGCAAGGGCAGGCGATCACCCGCACCGGCGGCACCGGCAAGCTCGCGGATGTATTCGTTTGAATCCTCCTGGCGGGTGATGGAGACCGAGGGATTATCCATCTTGCGCACCAACACGCACCAGGAGCGGCCGTTCTCATGGCACAGGTCCAGGAAGCGCTTGCGCAGGGCCTCCGGGCTTTGCGTCTCCGTGGCCTGGAAAAACATGTTGCTCATGGAGGCGCGCGGATCGCTGAGGTAATAGCCGCGACCGTGACCATTGGAGACATCGAAGTCCGGCCCGGGGCGGCGGGACATCAGAAAATGCTTCAAAATGCCCTCCACCACCAATTCCACGCGTTGTTCGCGGACGCCCTCGTCATCCACCTGGTAGCCGCCGATGAGCGGGGCGCCCTGAAAATCCTTCTGGCCGGGATCGTCCACCAGGGAAACATTGGCGGGAAGGGCGCGGGTGCCGAGCCGGCCGGACCATTCGCTGCGCCCACCGACGCGATCGAGCAATTGGTCGAAGCCCTGCATGGCGGCGAGCGGCGGGCGGGAGCCGGAAACGGAAGGCCCGAGCAACTGGGCCAGAAGCGCGCCGGCCGCGGGGGCCTCAAAGAGAACTGGACCGGAATAATCCGGAGCATTGACGCCGTCCCGCAGGGCCATGAGTTCGCGCGCGGCCTTTTCCAAGCCTTCGCGGACAACTGCCGGAGGGGGCAGCAGCGCCGCGCTGGGCGCGTAAGCCGTGTAGTAATTGTGGAGCGGGGAGCCATCCGCGGATTTTGTCTCCAGGCTGGCCTCGATGGCGGCAACCACCCGGGGAACGCGAATCTCGGTGCCCTCGGAATTGAACAGGTAGTAGTTCATGACCACCATGCTGTAATTCAAGCGAGAGGCGTAGAGATCGGGAAAGGCCCGGAGCCCGGCGGAAGCTTCGCGGGCTTCCTGCTCCCAGTTGCGGCTGGTCCAGTCGGCGCCGAGTTTGGGCTCAATGTCCACCACCGGCGGCTCGTGGGAAAAATCGGGAATGTCCGGCGGGCGGGAGAGATTAAGGAGGAAGGCGCGTTTATTGGAAAGTTGGCTGAGCGCTTCCTTGTAGGCGCCGTCGGTGGCGATCCAGAGGTCCTGGCGCAGGGAGTTATAATCCCCATCGATCCCCACTCCGCCTGTGGAGCCCATGGTGCTGCGGAAGTCGTCGCCACCCACAAAATTGGAATTGTCGAGCTGGTAGTCTCCGACGCGCACGTTCACGTCCATAAAGCGATTCTTGGCGGAGGAACTCGCCAGCAGCGAGCCGAAGGTGGCCGATACGGTGCGTTGCTCGAGATCCAGCAGGCGATACTCGATGTAGTAGGGCTTGGGCTGCGGAGGAAGCACCAAGCGGGCGCGGGAACGCGCCAGTTCGTCGCGCAGGGCGTGCAGGGTCTGGTCTTTGTCATTCGCATCCGCCCCGGGCCGGGGAAGCCCCAGGGCGCCGCCCGGATGGAGCAGAGCAATCGTTCCCAGAGCGCACAAGAGAGCAGCGAGGAGCGAACGCGGCCGGTTCATGGACGCCCTCCGGGGGCCGCCGGGTCATGCGCGGGAGGGGGGAGTATGGGGGGGCGGTCCACGGAAGTCTCCTTTTTCTGGACTTCCAACTCGCTGATGAGGATGGCGGGGGAAACCGCAGCGACGGGAACAGAACCGGATTCCGCGCCGCAGTAACCGTTGAACACTTCTTCGGTGTCCCCGGTGGCCAGGATTTTTGTGAGGGAGACCAGGGGGGTGCCGACAATATCCACGCCGCGCACCATTTCATCGGGCCGGCCATCCGGGTAGACGCGGTAGACCACCAGGGGGGTCACCTGAAAGGCCTGGGGCTGGCCGCGGCCGGTCATGGTGAAACCGCCGGCGATGTCATCGATCAACAATCCGAACGGTTTTCCCTGGCGCTTGACCTCTTCCAGCAGCATTTTGCGAAGCTCGGCGTTGGAAACCTGCTTGCTGCTCTCCACGATGAGGTTGCCCTGGCGGGAAACCGGCGGCAGGCCCATCTGGGCGCGGCCATGACCATTGGAGTTGGGAAAGCCGACCAGCGGCGAGCGGGACATCAGGAAACCTTTCAGGACCCCATGGTCGACCAGCAGGACGCGCTGGGCGGGCTCGCCTTCGTCGTCATAGGGGTAGTGGCCCAGCAAGTCGATTTTGCCCATGCGCGCCAGGGTGGGATCGTCGTAGACGGAAAGAAAGCTGGGGAAAATCTGCTCGCCCACTTTCTTGGCAAACGTTTGGCCTTCACTGACGTCCTTCTGGCGGTGACCTTCGGCGCGGTGGCCGAAGACTTCGTGAAAGAAGACGGCGGCGGCGCGGCCAGTGAGCAGCGCGGGCCCGGCGTAAGGCTCCACGAGCGGGGCCTTGATGAGCGCATCCATCTGCCGGATGAGCTCGGCCGCCTGAGCGAGCACGGTCTTGTCGTCCGGCTGTTCGGAGGGCTGCACCCAATCGAAATTCGCGTAGCGGTTCAGATCCATGCCGTCCGGGGCCTTGCCCTGGATAAACAGCTCGAGACGGTACTTCACATCTCCGAATTGCAGCCGGGTGCCCTCGGTGCTGACAAAATAGGTATTTTCCGCGAGCGCCGAAATCGAGACGATGGAATTGATGACCGAGGAGGAAGAGCGGAAGTAGTCTGAATACTGCCGCACCTTTTGCTCCCAGGGGCGGCGGTCCACCTGGAAGGAGGCTTGAGGACCGAAGTAAACGTGCGGCGCCTCATGAGAAAAATCGGGGGCGCGGGCATCGGTGGATTCCACCTTCACGTCTTTGCTGGTCTGGATGCGCAGCAGGGCTTCGGTCGCGCCGCGATATTGGCGGTCGGTTTCCTCCCACAAGAGGCGGCGCAGCACGCCCGGGTCATCATCCAGGGGCGCGGTGGTGCCGAAGCTGGCTTCAAACCCGGAATCGCGACCGCCGACGCGGCGGGTGTTGTCCAGGTCATAGCTGCCGACGCGCACGGAGGTTTGCAGCCAGCGATGCCGCGTCTCCTGGCTGGAGAGCAGCGCACCATTGGAGCCCTGCACTTCCGCACGCTGCTGCTCGGTGAGGCTGTAACTGATGAAGTAGGGCGGGGGGTCCGCTTTGGAGAGCGCGGCCATGGAACGATCGAGTTCCTGCTCCATGGCTTGAATCACCACGGATTTCGGAGCGGCTTTGGCCGGCTTTTGGGCACCGCGGCTACGAGCCGCAAGTCTGCCCGCGGGTGCGGACTCCGCGTCGGGCTGGCCCGCGCGGCAAGGCGCGGCCGCCAGAGCGGCGAGAAGGAGGAACGAAAAGAACTGCGAATGAGCGCGCACAGTGGAGGATGTCATAGGGTTGTCAAAGACTTATAGTGTATGCCAGCGGCGGCGAAAAACCTAAACTCCCCGCCAAGACCCAACCGGAGTCCTCGACCGGAGAGCGGGCAAGCCCCCTCCGGACGAGCGCCGCAGGAGGATTCGATGCGCGCAATGGTGGTGCGGAGGTATGGCCCGCCAGAAAATTTTGAACTGCGGGACTGGCCGGAGCCGAAGCCGAAAGCCGGGGAATGCCTGGTCCGCGTGCGCGCCGTGGGCGTCAATTTTGCAGACCTGATGCAGCGCATGGGAGTCTATCCGGGCACTCCGAAACCGCCGTTCATTCCAGGGTTTGAGGTGGCCGGGACAGTGGAACAGGTGCCGGAGGGCGGCGCGCTGCGCCCGGGCCAGCGGGTGATGGCCATGACGCGATTCAATGCCTATGCGGAACTCGCGGCGTGCACAACGCAGGGGGTGTTTGCGATCCCCGATCAACTGTCATTCCAGGACGCGGCGGCGATCCCGGTGAATTACCTCACGGCGTACCACTCCATGTTCGAGATGGGCAACCTGCGCGCGGGCGACCGCGTGTTGATTCATGGCGCCGCGGGCGGAGTGGGCGTTGCCGCCGTGCAACTGGCACGGGCGCGAGGGCTGGAAACGTTCGGCACGGCAGGCGCCTCCAAAATGGATTTCCTGCGGAAAATCGGCGTGGATCATCCCATCGATTACACGCAGACGGAATTTGTGGCTGAAGTGCGCCGCGCGGCGCCCCGGGGAATCGAGATGGTGCTCGATCCAATCGGAGGAAAATCGTGGGCGCGGAGCCTGCGCTGCCTGGGCACGATGGGACGGCTGGTGGTGTTTGGCTTCTCCGCCGCGGCAGGGCCGGATGGGAAGCGCAGCGCGGTCCGGGCTTTGAAAGCCATCATGCAGACCCCGCGCATTTCGCCGTTGAAATTGATGGAGAGAAACATCGCGGTGATCGGCGTGCACCTGGGACGAATGGAAGGCCGCGAAGCCGTGCTGGGGCGGGAGATGGAGGAGTTGATGCGCATGTATTCCGCGGGGAGCATTCAGCCGGTGGTGGGCAAGACATTTCCGTTGGAACAGGCCGCGAAGGCGCATCGCTACATCCACGACCGGCAGAACGTGGGGAAAGTGGTGTTGGAGACCAGCGGCTGAGAGTCAGCCGCGGGCAGGCCGCTGGCGATTGCCGCGCGGGGAAGCTGATTTCTCGCGCGCGCAAGTTTTCGAGGCAAGCTGATTCAGCAAGAGACGGCTGCGGGCCTTCACGGCAGGCGATCCGACGCGAGAGTGCGTTTCCAGCAGCCTGCCGATCTCTTCTTCCCGAGCAGGATGGCCGAGGGCCAGTTCAAATAATCCCTGAAGCGCCATGGTTCTGACGATGGAGCTACGGTCGGAGAGAAACTCGCGGAGCCGGGCGGCGGCACGATCCCGTTCCGGAACATTCAGGGGCAAGCGGGGGAGCATGCGCGCAAGATGCCAGCGGAGTTCAGGCTGAATGGCCTCGCCGGCAAGGCCGAGCAACTCGGCCTTGAATGGGGCCAGGCATCCGGGCCGCAAAGCGGAAATTTTTTCCGCGGCATCCGCCGCGCGCATTCGAACCAGCGGATCGCGGTTCCACAGGCAAAGGATCAACTCGACGAGGGTTCGCGGGCGCCGCATGACGAGGGCCACCACTCGATTCGATTTGCCGATGGAACGGCGGTCCCCGCCGGAGAGCAGCAGATGGATGGGCTGCTTGCGCACGGGACGAGGGCGATGCTAGCTCGCGGGTTTGGAGAAGAGAGCGGGGTCCATGGGCTGATTGAAGCGAACTTCCTGGACGAAGATTTCAGAATGGCGGACACCGTTCTGGTAGGTGACGGAATGAAACGGAAACTGGACAGTTTCGACGGGGCGGTAATCGTCCCATACCTGAAGAGTTTCCGGAGCGCCGCGCTGGCCGGAGGAGACAAAGCGCGCGGCCACCAGCAGGCGGCTGGCGGGATCAAGATAGAGCCGCACAGGTCCCGAGGGTCCCTTCCACAGCGCCGCCAGGGTTTTCTTCCCTTCCAGTTCTTCCTCACCCAGGTACTGCACCTCGAGTGCGCCGGATTGCGCGGCGCTGACGAGGCCGAGGCCACCGGTGAGCAAGATTGACCGGCGAAACTCGCTGATGGCGTCGGAGGAAGCTTCGGAAACTCCCCCGGGAAATTGGAGCCAACCTACCCGGCCGTCGAAACCCTGGGTGATATCGGCATTGGGAAGCTTCATTTCCAGGCGCATGGAGTCCGGATAGGAGACCTGGAGGTGAAGGGCGATTTCGTCGTCGCCCACCTGCTGATAGAGCTTGCCCTTGGCGGCCACATCCACAGTCTTGACCGCAGCCAGGGCTTCTCCTCCCGCGATCTTCGCGGCCGAGCTGAGCAGTTCCCGGCCCTTCTGGAGGGAATCCGGCGTGGCGGCGGGGACGCCGGAGTCCGGAGCGTCACTGGAAGGTTTGCGGTGAAGGTCTGCGGCCAGGAGATCGAGATCGGCGGCGGGAACCTCCTCGTACTGCGCATCCGGATAGGCCTGCTTCAACGGCCCGCGGAACGCGGCGAGGTTGCCAACCAGAACGATGGAGAGATTCGACGCGCCGAAGTAGCGCGGCACCAGCGTCTTGAGCTGCGCGGTGGTGACGGCCTGAATGTTTTCCCGGTACGTCTGGTAGTAGCCGGCGGGCAGACCGTAGAGCGAGAGGGCCAGGACTCGTCCGGCAATCTGCTCCGGCGTTTCCGATTGCATGGGGAAAGAGCCGACGAGATAGTCCTGGGCGAATCGCAACTCTTGCGGAGCGACCTCTCCCGACCCCATCTGCGCCAGAAGATCTAACAGAAGGCGCAGGGACTCAAGGGTAGTGTCGGTGCGAGTGGCCAGACCGGCCAGCAAACTTCCGGCGCGGGCGCGGCTGGCGAGCTGGGAGGTGGCGCCATAGGTGAGCCCCTCCTTCTGGCGGATCCTGGTGTTGAGGCGGCTGTTGAAACCTCCGCCAAAGACGCGGTTGGCCACATACAGCGGAAGGTAATCGGAACTATTGCGCTGGACGGCGATGCGGCTGATGCGGATTTGGGTCTGCACGGCGTCCGGTTTATCCACGAGAACAAAGCGCAGGCCGGCCGGGGGCTCCGGGATGGCGGGCGCGGTAAATGCCGGAGGAACGCCCGCCCAAGCGCCGAAAAACTTTTCGGCGGCGGCGAACGCCTCCTCCGGAGTCACATCGCCGGAAATGGCCAGGAGCGCGCCCTGGGGAACGAACCGGGACTTCTGGAACTC
>Ga0335085_10016478_pt1 | contig 10679 bp, 9 predicted proteins | sample Lox_Sample_45_FD_206712 | JGI IMG/M metagenome (GOLD analysis project Ga0335085, IMG submission 206712) | Soil microbial communities from Loxahatchee National Wildlife Refuge, Florida, United States - Lox_Sample_4.5 | ecosystem: Environmental > Terrestrial > Soil > Wetlands | place: USA: Florida... | reverse complement strand
CGTAAGCGGCTTCACCCTGCGGGTGCTCCCAAGGCGGTGCCACGTGCGCTCGCTAAACGACCCCGGGAACTACATCAGGCGGGTGCGGTGTTTCAGGTGAAGCTCCTCAGCGGGACGTCCATCTATCACGCCCGGCCATGAGGGAGGGGGGATCGTTGTGGCGCTCGGCCCGAAATCGTCCGTCTTTCACCCAATCGTTTCAGCTACCCGAGCCAGGGCGAAGTGCTGGAGGTGCTGGGCGTCGCTGTTGAACTTGCGAATGCCTTCGGCTAACTTTTCCGTGGCCATCGCGTCCTCGTTGTGCAACCAGCGGAAAGCTTCTTCATCCAGGTGCACCTGCTGTTCTTTTCCCGCTTGGGTCTTCACGGGATCGAGTTCGCGCTTCACGGTTCCTTCGGTGTTTTCGAGTTGATTCAGAAGCTCCGGGCTGATGGTAAGCAAATCGCACCCGGCCAAACGGACGATCTGGTTGACATTCCGGAAGCTTGCTCCCATCACTTGCGTCTTGTAACCGAACTTCTTGTAGTAGTTGTAAATGCGCGTCACGGATGCAACTCCTGGGTCCTGGCAGGCAGGTATCTCTGCTCCGCCGTGCTCTTTCTTATACCAGTCGTAAATCCGGCCAACGAAGGGAGAGATTAGAGTGACACCAGCCTCGGCGCAACCTACCGCCTGCGCGAAGCTGAACAGAAGCGTCAAATTGCAGTGGACCCCTTCCAATTCAAGGACTTCCGCTGCCCGGATTCCTTCCCAGGTGCTCGCGATCTTGATCAGAATTCGTTTCCGCGAAAACCCTTTTTTTTCGTACTGAAGAATGAGCTTTCGCGCCTTGGCAATCGTACCGGCCGTGTCGAAACTCAGGCTCGCTGGAACTTCGGTGGAAACCCGACCCGGTATCACGTTGAGAATCTCCGATCCGAATAGCACGAAGAGTCGATCGATAAACTCATCCGCCATGTGCTGGTGAGTGCCGCCCAGCTGCGAAGCTACTTCGGTTGCTTCTTCGACCAAGTGACGATAAGCAGGCATCTGTGCAGCTTGAAGTAGAAGTGAGGGATTCGTCGTCGCATCCTCTGGACGATGCTGCGCAATCGCCTCGATATCGCCGGTGTCGGCGACTACGGTGGTGTATTGTCTCAAGGACTCAAGTAACGTCATTGCTGGCTCCTACCCTTTCGTTTCACTGTTCCATGGGGGTTGCACCCGAGGTTTCGATGGCGACGGGAACCGCCGGCGCGCCGTGGACAGCGGCCGGATTGGTGCGAATCGCACTGACTTTGGCAAGGCGACGACGATGCCGTTCCGTTCCACTGAACTTCGCGGCAAGGAAATGTTTTACGCAGTTCCAGGCAACGGCAACACCTGTCGTCAAACCGCCGAGGCAAAGGATGTTCATATCGTCATCCTCCACACCCTGTCGGGCTGAAAAATCATCGTGACAGACTGCCGCGCGCACCCCTTCAATCTTATTGGCAGCAATGGACGCCCCTATGCCACTGCCACAGAGCAAGACACCGCGTTCGACGACTCCCGCTGCGACGGCGCGGGCAAGCGGAATGGCAAAATCTGGATAGTCGTCATCCCTGTCTTGCGACAAATTGCCGAAGTCGACAACCTCGTGGCCTCTTGCGCAGAGCAAGATGTAAATCTTCTGTTTCATTTCGTATCCGCCGTGATCGGCGGCTATGCCGATTTTCATCTTTTCACCTCAGATTCTGGTGCAGTGCGATCTGGCCTTTGGCTGCGGCAACGACTCTCTCTACGGTGAAGCCAAATTTCTTTAGCAGTTGCTTTAATGGCGCTGAAGCGCCGAAGGTTTCGATACAGAGATTTCTTCCCTGCGTCCCGGTGTACTGCGACCATCCAAAATCGGACGCCTCTTCAACTGAAACACGCGCTGTCACGTTCGGAGGGAAGACTGACTCGCGATAGCACTTGTCCTGATCGTCGAACAATTCCCATGAGGGCATACTTACCACTCGCGCTCGCACTCCATCCTGCGTAAGTCGCTCGTAAGCCTCAACGCAGAGGGAGACCTCGCTGCCGGTTGCGATCAGGATCACTTCAGGATCGCCGTCGGGAGGGTCTGCAAGAACATAGGCGCCGCGGGCCAGCCCCGATGCAGCGGCATACTTCGTGCGGTCGATCGTTGGCACGGCCTGACGAGTGAGCACCAACACTGCCGGCTCATGGTGCAACTGGAGGATGATCTTCCAAGCCTCTGTTACTTCATTGGCATCGGCAGGTCTGAGCACGATCAGCCCAGGCATAGAGCGCATATGGGCAAGGTGCTCGATAGGCTGATGGGTAGGACCGTCCTCGCCCACACCGATAGAATCATGAGTGAAAATGTAAACGACCGGCAGTTCCATCAAGGCACTCAGGCGCATGGCGCCCCGCATGTAGTCCGTGAAAATAAGGAAACCCGACCCAAAGGGCCGGACCTTCACTAGACTCAGGCCGTTCAAAATCGCGCCCATGGCGTGTTCACGAATGCCAAAATGAAGATTGCGCCCGGCATAGTTTTGGGATGAGAAGTCACCAGCATCGTCAAAGGCCAGGCGAGTCTTGGTAGAAGGCCCAAGGTCTGCGGACCCGCCCATAAGCCACGGTATGTTCTTGGCGGCAGCGTTCAGCACCTTGGCTGAAGATTCGCGTGTCGCTAACCCCTTCGGGTCCGCGGGGAACTCAGGCAGATCGAGCGCCCAGTTTTCTGGCAGCTGCCGATGCTGCATGCGGTATAGGTCCTCGCCGAGTTCCGGATACGTTTTGCGATAATCGGCGATTCGCGCGAACCAATCATCACGTAGGTTCTTTCCATGTCTTCCAATGCCTTGCTGGAAGTGGTGGTAAACAGCGTCGGGCACATAAAAGTTCGCGTCTTCGGGCCAGCCGTAATTCCGCTTGGCAAGACGGACCTCTTCTTCGCCCAAGGGTTCGCCATGAGCGCCGCTTGTGTCCTGTTTATGCGGTGCCCCGTATCCGATGTGACTGTCGACAATGATTAGCGTGGGGCGATCTTTGGTGTTTTGAAAGATTCGGAATGCGCGAGCCAAACTCTCAAGGTCGTTTGCATCGCCAACCCGCGTTACATTCCACCCGTAAGCAATAAAGCGCGTCGCAACGTCTTCGGAGAACGCAAGGGCAGTATTGCCCTCAATCGTGATCTGGTTATTGTCGTAAATCCAACAGAGATTAGAGAGCCGCCAATGGCCAGCGAGCGAGGCTGCCTCGCTGGAGATGCCTTCCATCATGCAGCCATCCCCGCAAAGCGCGTACACATTGAAATCGAAAAGATCTCCAAAGCCGGGTCGGTGATAACGAGCTAACAACCACTGCCGGGCCGCTGCCATTCCGACACTGGTTGCGACCCCTTGCCCTAAAGGACCGGTTGTGGTTTCCACTCCGGAGGTCCAGCGGTACTCAGGATGTCCCGGACAGCGGCTGTTTAGTTGGCGAAATGCTTTGAGGGCATCGAGCGGGACCGAGAGTTCGCCCAACGTTTCGTAGTCTTTACTCACCGCCCGGACTCCGCTCAAGTGGAGCAGGGAATAGAGCAACGTCGATGCGTGTCCGATTGAAAGCACGAAGCGATCACGGTTCGGCCATACCGGATCCTTCGGATCAAATCGCAGGAACTGTTGCCATAAACAGTAAGCAACTGGCGCCATAGCCATAGGAGTTCCCGGATGGCCTGAGTTTGCTGCCTGAACGGCGTCCATTGAGAGCGTGCGGATGGCGTTGACACAGAGTTGATCCAGGTCTAGGCCGACCGGGGAAAGGGAGGACACCACTGCTGAGTTCATTTAAATCCTTTGGGCTTGGGCATGGACCTTCTGCAGGCTGCACTCATTGGGCCAAACGAGAATCGTGGCATTTTTCGTGGATACCAGAATTTCCGTCGTGTGGGTCCTTCCGTCAATGCCCATATTGAGGCACTGCCCTAGACAGGGCATACCGAATCCAGGTTGGCTGCTGGAACATAAGCGTAATTAACGCTTTAAGCGGACATCCCGATTGGCACCCCATCTGCTGTTCTTCAATGTCCAGGCACGCAAGTCGACTGGACAATGGGGAGAGCGACGTGGGAGCCGGTAGCTCAATAACTCAATGTGCGCTGATGGGAATCCAGCAGACGCACAAACAGACGAAGGCGAGGAGATGGAGAAGGATCCTCAAGCTGGCGCGCAATGGCGGTGACACGCCCAGACTACGATCTTTCATTCAGTTCTCTTTCCGTTTTTTTGCAATTCTGCTGGGCCTTGGATTACTGAGCTACTTGGTGTTTCGAACCGGGCCGGGGATCGTTTGGAAACAACTGCAGGTAGTCGGCTGGGGATTCGTTCTCGTTATCCTTTTGGGAGGGCTCTCACAATTGGCCAAGACATGCGCCTGGAGGCAGGCGTTTACCTGCGATATCAGCGGTCTTTCCTGGTTCCGTAGTTTCGTCGCGCAATTGGTCTCGGACGGGTTCGGACAATTTGGTGTCGCTGGAAAGGTGGTTGGCGAGGGGACGCGCCTATCGCTGCTAGGTCGCGCAGTGCCCCTCCCGAATGCATTATCGGCCGGTGCGATTGACGGAGCTCTGCATACCTTCACCGCCGTAGTGGTAACGGTCTTGGGCATCTCAGCCATCCTAATGATTGGCCCTGTTTCTGTTACGTGGCGAGTGTATGCGGCGCTGCTCATTGGGGCACTGGTGTCAGTGGTGATCCTGGCGGCGGTAGCGGTTAGAAACCGTTGGCAGTTGGTGGGCCGTGCCACCCGGGCGATTGGCCGATTGCCTCCTCTTCATGCGTGGGTCAGCGGTAAACAGCCGATCATTGACTCGGCCGAAGACAACCTTCTGAGCTTTCGTGATGAAGCACCGGGCGCGTTCTGGGCAACATTGATCTTCAATCTTCTATGGCACATGCTGGCAGTCCTGGAGGTCTACATCATTCTGCGGTTTATGGGAGCAGGCTTCACTGTAGGCGGCGCTTTCATCGTGGAAGGCCTGACGAAGGTGGTCAATCTCGTGGGTGCGCTGAATCCGGGCAACTTCGGGACCTACGAGGGCGGGAGCATGCTCATTGCCAAGATGTTCGGTGTGACGAGTACCACAGGATTGACGCTGGCATTGTGCCGACGTGCGCGCACCGTCTTCTGGGCAGGGGTTGGAGCCATATGCGTGATCGTGATGAAGAAGGCCGAGGCGCCGAGGGCAATAGCGGCGAAACTAGATGCGGCAGTAGAGCCGTCCCACGGCGAATAGGGCTCGAAGAATACTCCCATGCACGGGAACAATCGATCTTCGAATCGACCCAGGCGTGACCAGATGAGGTCCGTGTGCCCGAAACTGGGCAGGTACGGTCGTCCGGTGTTATTGGCTGGCTTGCAGAACCACAACATAAGAAATGATTTGATTCTGACATAAGTTCGGCAAGTGGCGTGCCTACATCAACTGGTGCAAGCGCTCCTCTGTCCTTTCGAGGTGCTGTTCGCACAAATTTGTGGAGCGCACTGCGCCGCCGCGCCCGCGAATGACACAACGCAAGCGGCTTAGGAGTTCAGTCAATGATGAAGAATTCTGCATTACTCATGATTACGTTCGCGATACTCGCATTTTGCCCTCTCAGCCGTGCTCAAGATCAGGAGCCTAGCGTCAGTTCGGTGATCGAGGTGACGAGGGCCGGCATGCAAGCCGATCGAGCCACCATCATCACCGCAGCGATGAACTTCAACGACAAAGATGCTGCAGCATTCTGGCCGATCTATCGACAGTATGAGTACGAACGATCGAAACTGGATGATCGCCGCGTGGTCGTTATCAAGGAGTATACCCAAAAGTATCCCACGCTGACGGACGCCGAGGCCAAATCGATGGCAGAACGAATGTTTGAGTACGACTCTCGTCAGATAGCGTTGAAGAAAATCTATTTCAAGAAATTGAACAAGGTGCTTCCGGCGCTTACCGTGACAACGTTTTTCCAGGTGGAGCGTCGCATTGACTTGCTGATGGACATGAATGTGGAGGCGACTCTTCCTCCGCTCACGCAGGCAAAGTATGCGGGCCAGACAGGTAGCGTGGCAGAACCGCCTCAGCAATGAGGCACGCTGCTCTTCGACCGCGAGTCTCATCCAGGGAGCCCTCGATGTTCAGCACTATGAAGTGGCCGGTGATAGTCGGGACAATACTAGTGTCGGCAGCCATGGCACTGGCGCAAACGCAGGTACAGAGAGAAACGCTCTCGGTACAAGGCTACCAAGGGCAGGCGACAGTCGTTCGAAACCATGGGCGTGTGTTCGTGGACGTGCAGGATCTGGCGCGAATCACAAAAGGCTCTCTGAGCTTTGAGGAGAGCCGAATCATCCTGACCCTCACTCCGAGCGGCGCTTCGGAGCTGGCCAGCGACACCGCTACGAAGTCGGGATTTTCACCCCCGTTCATGAGGACCGCGATAGAGGCGATGGCTTCAATTCGAGAATGGGGCGGCATGCTGCAGGTGATCGTTGAAAATGGCTATCCCGTGGGAAAGGCCATGGCAGGAAACACGGTCCGCGCCTACCAGGGTCGAGCTGCCGATAGTGTCGCATTGGCTTCCGCCGCCGCTTCAACGGATGATGACCACCGCGGGCTCGAGTTGCTGACGAATGAGTTCAGCAATGTGCAGGCTTGGGCTGAGAGTTTTATTAATGCCCGGAATGAGTTGAGGGCCGTGGATTTGACTACCTCTGAACATCCCCTAAAGGACGATGAACAAGTCCACGCCATGATCCATTGCGGTCAATTTCTAGCGCAGATGTTCGGCAGCGGTACTTTCCAAGATGACGCGGCGTGTCATTAGCTTCTTAACACGTGAAAACCACAACTCCCCAATCCATTGTGGTCAGCGACTTCGTATCTGAGGCCGCGTCCGTCTCAGCAGCGTCGCCCCAAAAACGTCGCACGTGGGCACACACAGAGGGGCTTCCATTGCCGCTAGGGGTTACCTGGGTCAAGGAAGACCAGGCCTTCAATTTTGCGGTATGTGCTGAACATGCGGAGAGTGTGAAACTGTTTCTCTATTCCCCTACCGAGTTGGCAACGCCAGTTTCGACATTTCAGTTGGATCCCATCCGTCATAAGTCAGGGCGGATCTGGCACTGCAGGATCCCGCTTGATCAAATGTGCGATGCCCGCTATTACGCTTACTCGGTTTCAGGGCAGACGGTTGCCGGTCTCCGCGGCTTCGATCCCGAAAAGGTTCTTCTCGATCCATATGCGAAACGAGTCTTCTTTTCGCCGGGGTTTGATCGCAAGCGCGCAATGAAGGCAGGCCCCAACGATGAAAAGGCTCCGCTTGGAATCTTGCCCAGACAAGGGGCCGCTTTCGATTGGGCGGAAGATCTCCCGCCCCGACCTGAATCGGACGCGATCATTTACGAACTTCATGTGAAGGGATTCACCAATAGACGAAATTCCGGCGTCGATCCATCCCGCGCCGGCACTTACTCGGGCCTGATCGATAAGATTCCCTATCTCAAGGACCTTGGAATAACAGTCGTCGAACTGATGCCTGTATTTCAGCGCGATCCTCAAGAAGGTGACTATTGGGGCTACATGCCCTTGAACTTCTTCGCACCCCATGCGCAGTATGCATCGAGTGTCGATGATGATGGGCCACATCTTGAGTTCAAGAATATGGTCAAGGCTTTGCACAAAGCCGGAATCTTCGTCGTGCTAGATGTTGTGTACAACCATACCTGTGAGGGAGATCACGTCGGCCCTACTTACAGCTTCAAGGGTTTCGACCCCTCGGGCTATTACATGCAGTCCTCCGACCCGATCAGCCCATACGCCAATTACTCGGGCACCGGCAACACGTTGAATTTCAACCAGCCTCACGTGCGCAAAATGGTTATGGACAGCCTGCGGTACTGGAAGAACGAGATGCACATCGATGGTTTCCGCTTCGATCTGGCATCGGTGTTTAGCCGTAATGCAGACGGAACACTCAATTGGGGAGATGCTCCGATATTCAGTGAAATCGCCGCGGACCCCGAGTTGGGCCGGTTGGCGTTGATCGCGGAGCCTTGGGACGTCGGCGGCTATCAACTCGGACGCGGTTTTCCGGGCACGACCTGGCTGCAATGGAACGCGCGTTATCGCGACGACGTCCGCCGTTTTGTGAGAGGCGACGCGGGGATGGTTCCGGACCTTATGCGTCGTATTTACGGCAGCGATGACTTGTTTCCGGACAGCCGCGAGCATGCCTATCATGCCTTTCAGACCGTCAACTATATCGATTGCCACGACGGCTTCACGCTCTACGACCTTGTTTCTTACGATCAGAAGCACAACTGGAAAAACGGTCATGGCAATCAAGATGGCATGGACGCGAATTGCAGTTGGAACTGCGGACACGAGGGAGACGAGGGCGTGCCAGCGGAGGTTCTGGCACTTCGCCGGAAACAGGCCAAGAACTTCTTCTGCCTGCTCATGCTCTCGAACGGCATCCCGATGTTCCGGGCCGGTGATGAGTTCCTGAATACGCAGTTCGGAAACAACAACCCGTATAACCAGGATAACGAAATCAGCTGGCTGGATTGGAGTCAGCTCAAGGCGAATCAGGACATTTTCCGCTTCTTCAAAGGCATGATTGCGTTCCGGAAGTCTCATCCTTCTTTGTGTCGCAGCAGATTCTGGCGTGAGGACATTTCCTGGTACGGCGTTGGACCCACGGTCGATCTATCGCCACACTCACGGAGCCTGGCATTCTGCCTGCATGGCGCGTCACAGGGCGACGACGACATCTACGTAATGATCAATGCTTATTGGCAAAAGTTGGTGTTTCAAATCCAAGAGGGCGCGCCCCAAGATTGGGTCAGAATTGTGGACACCGACCTGCCGAGTCCCCTCGATTTCTCCGGGTACGGTTTGCCGCTGGAGCAGTCGATTTATCAAGCGGCCCCGCGATCCGTCGTTGTGTTGGTTCGTCGTAAACATGAGGGCGTTGTGTCGAGAGTCTCTGTGATAGAGCAGAATCGCTGAGCTGCGGCGTGATACCTGAGTAAGGGAGTAAGGAGTCATACATGTCAAACAAGCGTATTGGCATACTAACCGGAGGCGGCGATGTCCCGGGACTGAACACCGTGATCAAATCGGTGGTCTACCGTGGGGCAGAACTAGGATACGAAGTGGTTGGTATCCGTCGGGGGTGGGAAGGATTGACCCACGTCGATCTGAATGACACGGCCAGCAGGGAGCATTACATCCTGCCCCTGAATCGCGAAAACACCCGCACCATCGATCGCACAGGCGGAACCTTTTTGCACAGCTCGCGCACAAATCCCACGAGGATGCAGAACCTGCCTCCCGTTCTAAGAGGCCAAACGGTCGAAGCCAAAGAATCGACCACGAACGGTGTCACCAGCACGGTTTTCGATGTGACACCCGCCGTCTTGAAGAACATCGACATGCTCGGTCTCGATTACGTGGTCGCGATTGGTGGTGATGACACACTGAGCTATGCATCCGAACTCGATCGCAAGGGTATCAAGGTCATCGCGGTGCCGAAGACGATGGATAACGACGTCCGCAACACTGAATACTGCATTGGTTTCGCAACTGCGATCACACGCGCCATGGACGCCGTCGAACGCCAGCGCACTACAGTCGGATCACATGAACACATCGGGATCTTCCGGGTGTTTGGCCGCGATGCGGGCTACACGGCGCTTTACACAGCATACGTGACCGGACTGCGGTGCTGCATTCCCGAGCACAAAGTCGATCTCAAGCACCTTACGGAGTTGCTCATCGACGACAAGCGCAAGAATCCGAGCAATTATTCCCTGGTAATTCTTTCCGAAGGCGCCCAGTGGCAGGGCTACACGGTGAAGGAATATGGCGAGGCCGATGCGTTCGGCCATCGCAAAAAGATGAGCGTTGCGGAAGACTTAAGCTGGGAGATGAAGCGGGCAACGGGCGAAGAAAGCGTCATTAGTGACCTGACTTATGACCTGCGATCGGGCAGTCCCGACTTCATCGATCGCCTTGTGGCGTCCACGTTCGCGAGTATGGCCATGGATGCGCTGGAAGAAGACAAGTCCGGCTTGATGACCGCGGTCAACGAAGGGCGGTATGTGATGGCGCCGATTCCCGATCCGAAGCTGGGGCCGCGCAAGGTGGACATTGCATCGATGTACGACACCGAGTGCTATCGCCCGAAGTACGACTACAAAGCCGGCCTGCCGATCTTCCTTACACGGCCGTAGTGCGGATGGGCGGTTGGTAAATATGAGCATGTCGCACCAAGCCTAAACCTTTGTCTTTCGTCACTGACTTCAGGTGACCTCTTGTGCTACGAAGCTTTTGGGAGGTGAGTTGTGGGCGAGTCTGCCGAAGACCTGTGGCACTGGCGCGGATCGTACAAGGCTGCGCTGTTCGAGACTGAATCGAGCAAGCTCGCAGGGCGCATCGAAGAAGCGCGGAAAGCGCTGATCGTGCGATCGCGAGAGCTATTTGCAACCTCCCCGAATTATGATGGCGAAACTGAGGCCATCGAGAATGCCCTGTATGCCCTCCAGGCGTTGGAGAATTGCTTGAGATCGAATACAAAAGACCGCAGACACACTCCCCGAACGGGTTAAACTGTTCCCAGACTAGACCAAGAATAAGCGCGGCTGAATGAAGCGTTGTCTGACGCCATTCGGGT
>Ga0335085_10016477_pt1 | contig 10679 bp, 6 predicted proteins | sample Lox_Sample_45_FD_206712 | JGI IMG/M metagenome (GOLD analysis project Ga0335085, IMG submission 206712) | Soil microbial communities from Loxahatchee National Wildlife Refuge, Florida, United States - Lox_Sample_4.5 | ecosystem: Environmental > Terrestrial > Soil > Wetlands | place: USA: Florida... | reverse complement strand
ATCGATCATCCTCGGCTCGAATTGGGCGCATTTGCCGCGCACCCGATCCCTCTTGCACGATCATTTGTTTTTCGCGGTTCTCTCGCTGCCTCAGCTCTTCTACCTGGAAAACGGAGTCGCCCAATACCTTACCGGTAATCCCGCTCGCAATCTGGTGATCGGGGGCTACTGGATTCCCTACCGGCTCCTGGTTCAACTTCCGCTGCTGGCGGTCATTTTCCTGCTGTTGATCCGCCGCATTGCAGCCGACCGTCGCGAGCAACAGCGTCTGGCCGGCGAATTGGAGGCCGCGCGCACCGTCCAGCGGCTGCTTTTCTCAGGGTCGGTGAAGGGTGTGGAGGCGGTGTATCGGCCCGCTCACGAAGTCGGCGGGGATTTCTACCAGGTGCTGCCGCTCGATGGCGGCGCGATGCTGGTGGCTGTCGGCGATGTGAGCGGCAAAGGACTCAAAGCCGCCATGGTGGTGTCGATGGTCGTCGGCATTCTTCGCCTGCATCGCGACCTCACGCCCGGCGCACTGCTCGCCCAGATCGATCGCGCCGTCGCCGGCAGCCTGGACGGCGGCTTCGTCACTTGCGTAATCGTCCGCATCGCGCCGGATGGATCCGCTGTGATAGCCAACGCCGGGCACCCCATGCCGTATGGAGACGGACAGGAACTTGCGATCGATGGCGGGCTGCCCCTCGGCATTGTCGCGGACGCCACGTGGCCTGAACTCCGCATTGCCGCTCGGCATCTGACCCTTCTGTCCGACGGCGTCGTGGAAGCCGCGAACGCGCGAGGCGAACTCTTCGGCTTCGACCGCACTCGGGAGATCAGCATGCAACCAGCCGCGGCGATTGCCGAAGCCGCGCAAACCTGGGGCCAGACTGACGACATCACCGTGGTCACGGTGCGGAGGAACGGATGAATCTAGCGTTGCGCCACGCCCCTCTGCACTGCGGCGGCAAGCCCAACCAAATCGCCGGCCCACAGCGCCGCGGGATCGAGCCACAGTCCGGGAAAAACCCGCGAGCGAAACAGCCCGTCCGCATCCAGCGCGATTTCGCGATAGCTGCCTTGGACCAGCTCCCGCCAGACGATCTCCTGCTCGTGCGGCATCACGGTAATGTATTCCCGCACGCCGCTGCGCTCGTACAGCCGAAGTTTGACACCCTTATCCTTGGCCGCGGTGGTGTGGCTGATTTCCACGATCAACTCCGGCGCGCCGGCGGCGTACTTGCCCTCGATGCGCGACTGGCCGCCGCGTTCCGGCCGAAGGCGCAACGTCAAGTCCGGTTGTGGGGCGCTATCCGGCGACATGAGCCAGGTACCCGTGATTCCAGACCGGCAACTCGGGGTCGATGCCGCATAGGACGTCAACCAGAAAAACATTCGAGTGTGAAAGTCATCATGAAAATCGGAAACGGGAGATGGCATGTAAACAACACCGTCGATCAATTCCGCGCGCTTCAGATCCGGCATTTCCTCCCAGCGGCGCAGGAATTCATCGCGCGTCAAGCGATCGCCATCTCGCAGCGGAGGGGGCAGATTGGGAGCGGCCATAGGCGTTCTCCTTCGGGGTCCTTCTCCAGCCTAACACCGAGGAACAACGACATCACCGTGATCACGCCGCGGAGGTCCGCATGACCCGCCGATGCCTGTGCCTCGCGATCGCGATGGTTGCAGCCGCCGCGGCACAGTCGGTCGATCTTTCGGGCGAATGGCACATCACTCCGCACGATGACATGGCGAACGCACTGCCGCAAACCAGCGATCGCGAGTGGTCCACCGTAGTGCTGCCTCGCGGGACGGAGCCTGTTCTGCCCGCGAAGGATCTCATCCCAGGCTTCTGGCTCCGTAAGACCGTCCAGGTCCCGCCAGGCGCGGACACGTTGGTTGTCGGCCAGCGCCTCGCGAGCTTCGAACTCTACTTGAACGGCCGCCGAGTTCCGGCTTCGGGCCGCCTGGCCGCGATTCCGCCGGACTTGCGCGGCGCGGAAGTCACCATCGCCATCCACGCTCTGCCGGATTCTACGCGCATACCGCTCTTTGGCTATTACGACCCAGGGCCATGGCTGATCGCGCCGGAGATGGAAGCGCGGGAGAAACTCGAACAGGCCGACAATCTCGTCCTTGCGCGCACCCGTCCGCGAATCTTGTTCGGGGGCGCCGAAATGGCTCTCGGCATCACGCTCGTCCTGGTGTGGGCGCTCACGAGCCGGGCCTCCTGGACGCTGGTGTGGATTGCTTTGTGCGCGTTCGGCGCCGCATACACTTCGGCGCTCGCGGGACTGCTCGGGTGGCGTGTCGGCCCCAGTTCGGCGCTGGTGGCCGCCGCCTCGTTTCAACTGGCGTTTGCCGCGGTGAAACTCGATGTCCCGTGGACGCGAGTCGCGATCTTCGCGGCGGTGGCGGCGCTGAATTACGAATGGCACAATATGTTTTCCGTCAGCAACACAGTTGTGTTGGGGGCGCTGATCGCCGCTTGCGGCATGTTCATGCCGAGACCCCGCAACGAACGGATCCTTGCGGCGGCAATCGCGTTCCAGTTGGCCTGGGAAGCTTCCGCCGGCAGGTTCGGCGGCATCGTGATCGATTTCCGCGGATCCTTCTGGCCTGTCACCACGTTCGCGAATACGCTGGTTCCCGCTCTCGCGCTGGTCGCGGTGGAACTCTGGCGCATGCGGGCCGATCAGCGGCAGAAACAGCGGCTCGAATTGGAGATGCAGGCGGCCGGCACGGTGCAGCGCCTGCTCGTGCCGTCCTCCGCTCCAGAGGGTATCGATGCGGCCTACCATCCCGCGGCGGAGGTTGGGGGCGATTATTGGCAGGCGTTCACACTTCCCAACGGCGGACAGTTGGTCATCATCGGCGATGTCAGCGGAAAGGGTTTGCAAGCCGCGATGCTGGTCTCGCTGATTACCGGCCTGCTCGATAGCCGGCGCTCGGACCGGCCCGGCTATGTGTTGGGCGAACTCAACCGCGCGCTGTGCGTCCGCATGAAAGGCGGCTTCGTCACCGCCGCCGTCGCGCTGATCCATGCCGATGGTTCGGCGGTTATTGCCAATGCCGGTCATCCGGCGCCGTATCTCGACGGGGTTGAGGTGGAACTCGACTCGGGCATGCCGTTGGGATTGACGACCTCGGCCGAGTATCCGGAACGCGCGTTGCGGCTCGATCCCGGCCAGCAACTGACATTCGTTTCCGATGGCGTGGTCGAAGCCACCAGTGCGCGCGGCGAACTTTTCGGTTTTGACCGCACGCGAGAGATCAGCGCGAAGCCAGCCGCGGCCATCGCCGCAACCGCGCGTGCCTGGGGGCAGAACGACGACATCACCGTGGTGACGGTGCGGAGGTCCGCATGATCCGACTGGCTTTGCTGTCGCTGATTAGCCTCCACGCTTTCGCTCAATCCACCCTGTACATCGACCTTGCCGGTCCGTGGCGGATGACGCGGCAGAACGCACCCGAGATGGCACGGCCCGATTACGACGACCGGAACTGGAGCACGGTCCAGATTCCATTGAAGGCGGAACGTGACCTCCGAGGCGGACCCGGGGGCTGGCTACGCCGTTCGGTGGAGATTCCGGAGTGGGCGGATCGCCGGAAACTCGCGCTTACGCTGGGTCCGCTCCGCCGCGTCTACGAGGTGTACGTCAATGGTACTCGCATCGCCAAGGTCGGGAACCTCCAGTCGGGGGAGAAATCCCTGGTGCCGCGGACGCGGAGCTTTCCGATCCCGGCGGAAGCGGCGGCCGGACGCGGCCCGATCCAGATTGCCATTCACTTCGAGGGGCCGATTGGCGGCGGCAGGTATTTGGAAATCGACCAGAGTGCACCGTATCTGATCACCTATCGCGAAAACGCTCCCGTTTCGGAAGGCGAACGGGAACTCCTGGTGCAGCAGGCCCATTTCATGCCGGCGGTGTTCTTCGGCGCCGCCTACCTTTTGTTTGGACTCTTCCTTCTGTTGGCCTGGTGGAATCAAAGAGAGTCGCCCGAACTGCTGTGGTTTTCGGCAACCCTCCTGTTTTCGGCGGTAAACCGGTGGAACAGTCATTTTGAACTGCTGCCGCAAGCGCATCCTTTCAACTCTTACGGCGCTCCGTCGATGGCAATTGCCACGTCGGCGGTCTCCTGGGTCTGCTTTGCCTCTTTCGTGATCGAGGCAACGCGATTGCGCCTCCGGTGGCTGCATGGGCTTCTCTGGGTAGCGTGCACGTTGTGGGTCATTCGGGCCTTCGGCCCCGCAGGGTTCCGGCTCTACATCGGCATGGGAGTGCTGACCGGGGCAATCGGCGTTCTGGTACTGGCGATCGCATGGTGGAAACAAGGCAGGCAATACAGTTTCAGCCGGCACGCGCTCTTCGCGAGTCTCTTCCTCGCTTCCGCCTACCGGCTTTGGCTGAATACGCTCGGAGACGCTCAAGGATACACGAGCCTCGGCCCTTACTTCCTGCAGACTCCGGACCTGATCTCGCTGGTGTTGACCGTGGCGATCACCGGCTTGCTGCTCAATCAGATCGCGACGGAGCGCCGCCATCATCAACACCTGCAGGTGGAGATGGAGGCCGCGCGCCAGGCGCAGCTCTTCCTGCTGGCCAGTGAGGACTCCAGGCATTCGGCCGATTTCCGGGTCGAAGAGGTTTACGAACCGGCCCTGGAGGTGGGCGGCGATTTTCACTGGAGCCGCGTGGAACCCGATGGCTCGCTATCCGTGGTAGCGGGCGATGTCAGCGGAAAAGGATTGAAGGCCGCATTAATCGTATCGGTGGCCATCGGCATTTTGCGGAATCTGCCCCCTACGAGGCCCTCGGCGATTTTGCGGGCTTTGAACACCGGCCTGGCGGGCCGCACGGGGGGCGGTTTCGTCACCTGCTGTTGCGTGCGATGCGGGCGGGATGGGGTGTCGAGCGCCGCCAGCGCAGGCCATCCGGCGCCCTATGTGGACGCGCGCGAGATCGATCTCGCCGCCGGATTACCCTTGGGCCTCGATTCCGGCACCGTTTATGACGAGGGCCAGTTCGTACTCGCGCCGGGTGCGCAGGTGACGCTGGTCAGCGACGGGGTGATCGAGTCCACCAATGCCAGGGGCGAACTTTTCGGCTTCGATCGCACTCGGGAGATTTCTGCGAAATCCGCCGCCGTAATCGCCGAAGCAGCGCGGGTGTGGGGGCAGACTGACGACATCACCGTAGTCACCGTACGGAGGAGCGCATGATTCCGCGCTTGCTCCTGCTTCTTTTCGCGGCGAGTTCCCTGCCCGCGGAGACAATGTTCCGGCTCAATCTGGCCGGCGAGTGGCGATTCATGGCCGGCGATAACCTCGCCTACGCTCAGCCCTCCTTCGATGATTCCGCATGGAGCACGCGGCCGCTTCCACGCCGGGCCGATCCGCCTGTGGGTTACTCGTGGCTGCGCCGCCGCTTCGTGCTGCCTTCTGATACGCCGCAAGGCCTGCTCTTCATCACCCTCGGCACTCTCGCCGAAGGCTACGAGATCTGGTGCAATGGCGTCCGGATCGGCGACACGGGTGGATTCGCCGATGGTAACTTGCACTTTGCGCGTCCCCGGACGTTTGCCGTGCCTGCGGGATTGTTGAAGCCGGGACAGCCGTTGACGCTGGCGCTCCGTGTCTTTTGTAGCCATATGTCTGCGCCCCCACGTCCACGGCAATTGAGCGCGCTGAGCGATCCTGGTCCGTATGTCCTCACGGATTTCGCCGGCATCCCCGCCGACGGTATTCCGCTCGAAAAACTCCGGCGCGAAAAACTGGTGGCGATCGGCTACCTCACTTCCGCGGTCCGCGTGCTGCTCATTCTTCTTTTGCTGGGCGCGTGGTTCATCGACCGCAGCCGCCGGGAACTGCTGTTCCTCTCTCTTCTGCTGGGCGCCGATCTGACGGCCCGCTTCTCCGAATCGCTGACAATTTCTCTGGATACCTCGCTGCTGCCGTTCCGGTTTGTGGCAGTATGCAGTATTCTCTCCGGCACGCTTCTGGCCCGGTTCGCCTTCGAGGTGTTTCGCGTTCGCGCCCGCTGGCTTCATATCGCCATCTGGGTCCCGACCGTCCTGATCCTCATTGTGTTTGGATCCAGTGTGATCGCTTTGGCGCTGCCTTCCATTGTTCTGTCGAATGCCAGCGACCTCGTAGTCGTCTTCTTCGCCATCCGTGCGGCGCGGGACGCGACCGGATCGGCAGGCTGGAAGCCCCGACCGTTTCTGATGTCGATTTCCATCGGGCTGGTTGGATTGCTCCACACGCAGCGTATCAGTGCGGCGCCGGTATTGAATCTGTTTCTTCCGTTCGCCGGATACCTGTTTCATCTCTACGACATCGTGGTGATCGTGCTGACCGCGTTGATGACTCTGATCCTGCTGCTCAGCCTTGGCGACGACCGCCGCGAGAAGCATCGCCTGGCGGGCGAACTCGACGCCGCGCGAGCGGTGCAGCAACTGCTGCTCGCGCCGCCCGTGGCCACGCCAGGGTACGACATCGCGACGGTCTACGAGCCGGCGCAAGAAGTCGGCGGTGATTTCTATTGGACGCGTCGTGACTCGAGCGGCTCGCTCCTCCTCGTCGCCGGCGACGTGAGCGGCAAAGGTCTGCGCGCCGCCATGCTGGTGAATCTCACGATCGGAGCGCTGCGCGAGCGTGACATCGATAGTCCCGCGGCGATTCTCTCGCTCCTCAACCACGTGCTGACGGATCAGACCGGCGGAGGCTTCGTCACCGCAATCTCGCTGCGACTCGGCCGCGACGGGAAAATCGTTGCCGCCACCGCCGGCCATCCCGCGCCCTATCTCAACGGCGAGTCATGCAATTTGACTCCCGCGCTGCCCCTGGGCGTTGACAGCGAGGCGACGTACGGCGAAACGGATTTCCACCTTGCGGGCGGCGAGCAATTGACGATCGTCTCGGATGGAGTGATCGAAGCGGCTAACCCGAAAGGGGATCTCTTCGGGTTTGAGCGCGCTTGTGAGATCAGCGCCAAACCGGCCGCTCAAATCGCCGACGCCGCACGAGCTTGGGGGCAGAACGACGACATCACCGTGGTCACCATCCGGAGGAGCCGATGAGCGCGCGCCTAACTACCCAGCGGGTCCCAAACCGGAACGAGATGCAACCCAAAGCCCTGCACCGGACCCTCGCCCTGCAACGACTCGGGATTCGTCAGCATCTCCATCTCGACGCCGGGGCGGTAGATCTCGACGGTGCGATTCTCCGGGTCGATCATCCACGCGAGTGCAGCGCCATTGTCGACCCATTCCCGCATCTTTGCGCGCAATGTCCGCAGGCGGTCCGTTGGCGAGCGAACTTCAATTACGAAATCCGGGCAGAGATGCCAGTAGCGCTGGAGCATCTGGGAATCGAGCTGGCGGATTTGCTCCTTGCGAATCCACACTGCGTCGGGCACTCGCCTCGCACCGCTCGGAAGAACGAAAGCCGTGTTCGCCTCGCCGGCAATTCCGCGCCCATCGTCCTCGGCCCAGCGATTCAGTTGCGCATAGATCTTGCCTTGGCGAATTCCCCTCAAACTATAAGGCGGCGGCATTACCATCAGCTCCCCATCAGCCGACATCTCAAAGAACAGTTCGGGGTGCTCGGAACAGAGTTCGGCGAATTCTTCATCCGTCATCGGATGTGCCGTCAAGATGGCCGGCAGAAAGGATCCGTCGATGGTGAACGCAATAGCTTGATTCGATCTTCGCGCCCGGCAGCCCACACAACGATGAGGAGCGACCGATGAAGCGCATCCTTCTCGCTCTTCTTCTCGCTTCATTGACGAAGGCGCAGAACGCCCTCTGGATCGATCTGAGCGGCGACTGGCGCGTCCTTCTGAATCAGGACCGGCCGGAATTCGCCTCGCCCGATTTCGACGACAGCGCATGGTCAACCCTGCGCCTCCCTGTGGGTCGCGGGCGCTGGCCCCCAGGGGGCTGGGTGGAGACAGGATGGTTGCGCAAAAAGATCGAACTGCCCGAGGGAACGGACCGCACTCAACTTGCTCTCACGCTCGGTGCGATACAGCGCGGGTACGAGGTTTATATCAACGGGACACTCGCGGCCAGCACGATTCAGCCGCCGAGCCTGAGGCTGATCTTCCGGCCCATGACATTCGCGCTTCCGCCGGTCGAGACGCGGGTTGTGGTGGTCGCGGTCAGGCTGGGATCGAGCCAGACCATGCATCCTCTCTGGCGCATCCCCGACCGCGGTCCCTATCAGCTCACCTACCGTGCCAACGCACCGCAAAACATCGAGGGACAGGCCATCGACCGGCATAAGATCGAGATCGCGCCTGTTCTCGGATTCGCGGTGTTCTTCATCGGAATTGCGGCGCTCAGTTTTCTCGGCTGGCTGGGAGACCGGAAACGCAAGGAGTTGTTGTGGTTCTCGCTGTTCGGGATCGGAAGAATGGCGGAACTCCTATTCCTGTTCCAGTTGCTCACACCCTGGTCGCATCCTTTCAGCCCGGCCCTGGAGAGTGCTCAATATCTGAACGACGGAATCTTATTCCCCATCTTCGGTGAGGTTGTGCTGCGCTCGCTCGGCGTGCGCGCGCGGTGGCCCCGATGGGCACTCTGGCTCGGCTGGGCCGAAGCCCCCATCGCATTCGTGGTGGGGTGGGAACGCGCCAACAGTTTCAAGTTCACCAATTTCTGGTGCATCTGTTTGACCCTCGGTGTGATCCTCTGGAAGTGGCGCCCGCGGCCGGGCCGCCGATACACCGGGGCAGAACACGCCGTGCGCGCCGCACTGATTCTGCCCGTCCTGGAAAACCTGGACTTCTGGTACGGACAAATAACCCGCTTCGAGAGTCTGCCCGGAGTATTCCTTTGGCACGGCTATTATTGGAACACCTATGATGTATTTCAACTCCCCGTCTGTGCGCTCATTCTCGCGCTGCTGATCCGTAGCGCGATCGCGGACCGGCAGGAGCAGCAGCGCCTGGCGGGCGAACTCGAAGCCGCGCGGATCGTGCAGCAATTGCTGTTGCAGGGCGCGGATCTGCGCCGGCCCGGCCTGACGCTCGACGCTGTCTATCAACCCGCCCAGGAAGTCGGCGGGGATTTCTACTACGTGCTCGACGGCCAGACCATCGTGCTCGGCGACGTCTCAGGCAAGGGATTGAAGGCCGCCATGCTGGTTTCGCTGCTCGTGGGAGTGTTGCGGATCACCCCGGAACGGGCGCCCGCCAAAGTCCTCGCGGCGCTGAATTCCGCGCTCGCCGGACAAATGCAAGGCGGATTCGTAACCGGTTGCGCGGCGCAAATCGGCGTGAATGGAGGCATCGTCATCGCCAATGCGGGACATCCGGCGCCTTATCTGGACGGCACCGAGGTGGATCTCCCTCCGGGGCTTCCGCTCGGCATCGACAGCTCGGCAGCCTACGCCGAATGCGAATTGACTCTGCGTGGCCAGTTGACCCTGGTCTCCGATGGCGTTGCGGAAGCCGCGAATGCGAAGGGTGAACTGTTCGGCTTCGACCGTGCGCGCGAGATCAGCGCCAAGTCCGCCACCACGATCGCCGAAGCCGCTCGTGCCTGGGGGCAGAACGACGACATCACCGTGGTCACGGTCAGGAGGTCCGCATGAACCGCTGGCTATTCTTCGCTTTCGCTCTCCCGCTCTACGCCCAATTCCCTCTGCACCTCGACCTCTCGGGCGACTGGCGGTTCAATCCAGCGGACAACCCGGCCTTCGCACAAGCTTCTTTCGACGATCACGACTGGTCCGCGTTCCGGATCCCGCGGCGTCAGGATCCGCCATTTGGCTACCACTGGCTGCGGAGGCGCGTTCGTATTCCCGAAGGTGCGGATACATCGCAGCTTGCGTTCACGTTCGGACCGTTCATCGAAAACTACCAAATCTTCGTCAATGGCCGGCGCATCGGCTCGAACGGCGAATACCGGCTCTGGGCCACTCACGTGGTCCGCCCGCGTACCTTCGAAATCCCCGCCGGGCTTTGCACCGCCGGAAGCGAGATGACCATCGCGGTTCGCTTCTGGCGCATGGTGTATGTCGGAGGTCCCTCTCGGAACTTCAATAGCATTCCAGACGAAGGACCCTACCTGCTCACCTACCGCTCCAACGTTGCGGCAAATCTGGCGGAAGCAGGCATGGAGAAGCGGGAACGGCTTGCCGTCACCGAGTTGGCGATCGGAGTTTTTAATCTGGTCATCATTTCCGTAGTGCTGCTCACCTGGCTCGGCGACCGGCAACGAAGAGAGCTTCTTTATCTGGCGGGCTTCCTTCTGACGGAGTGTGCGCTGACGTTATCCGTCTATCCTTCGAGCGCCCTGGATTGGTCACATGCGGTTCCGGTAATTACCGGCCCGGCATTGACGATCACGGGCCCTTTTCTTTTTCTGCTCGCGGCGAGCATCTGCGAACGCCGTATCCCCGTGTGGCTGGGAATCGCGATCTGGCTACCCTCCGTGGCTCATACCGTCATGAACGCCGGCGTCCTGTTGGCAGATAGCGACTACTCCAGACTGGTAAACGTCAATGAAGGATTGAACCTCGGCGTCGCCGTGGTGGATCTGATCTGTCTCTGGATACTGGGCGCTTTTTTGTTTGGCGCGAGGCGGGACACGGCGTCGCGATTTCTGGCCATCGCCATCGGCGTTGTGACGATGCTCCATGTGCCGAATCCATTCCAGGCCGGCGGTCCGCGGATCCTCAACACCGTGTG
>Ga0335085_10016476_pt1 | contig 10679 bp, 8 predicted proteins | sample Lox_Sample_45_FD_206712 | JGI IMG/M metagenome (GOLD analysis project Ga0335085, IMG submission 206712) | Soil microbial communities from Loxahatchee National Wildlife Refuge, Florida, United States - Lox_Sample_4.5 | ecosystem: Environmental > Terrestrial > Soil > Wetlands | place: USA: Florida... | reverse complement strand
TGGCCGCGGTGATGCGCGCGACCTCGACGGGCTATGTCCGCAGCAAGCTCACCGTGCTCCAAGGCGGCGCGGGCCAGGCCGGCACGTCGGCGCGGGCCGGCGGGCTCGAGGTCGGCGCCGGGCTCGCCGTCACGAGCCTTGCCGAGGAACTGCACATGACCACCGCGCTCGCCTCGCCGGCGCTCGACCCCCGGATCGAGCGCATCAAGGCGGCACGGCTCAAGGGATACGAGGGCGACAGCTGCGGCGAATGCGGCAACTTCACCCTCGTCCGCAACGGCACCTGCCTCAAATGCGACACGTGCGGCAGCACCAGTGGCTGTAGCTGATCGCAGCGCGGCCCCAGCTCAAGCCTCCCGGCTGGCGCCGCGCGATTGAGGCAGTCTTAGGGGGTGCGATGAAAGTCGCACCCCTCTTTTTTTGTCGTTTTTTCGCCGCGATGCGGGGATGGCGCGATTTCATGCTCCGTATGATGGGCACCCTCGCCTGCCGGCGAGGGACCACGCGCAGTTGACTGGCCGGCCTTCGCAAGAAGGCCGGCATCTTTTTATTGACCGCTACCAAGCAATGGTTCCAGCGCGCCGGGCGGCAGCCGCATGAAACCATCCGGCAGTGTGAACAACGACGGATCGACCGGTCCGGTTTCCACGTGGGTCAGCTGCATGGTGATCGCCATGGGTTTCCCGCCGTGCGCGCGAGTCACCGCGATATCGAGCTTCATCAGGATGCCCGAGCGGCTGACCCAGAGAAATCCCCGCGCCCGGCTGCCGTCGCTCGCGACATGGTCGACCCGGTACCTGGTGGTGCGGACGTTCGCGACGGTCTCTTCGCCCATGGGCGAGCGCACGAGGTCCGGCGAATCGAGTTCGGCCATCAGCGGCGGGAATGGGAACTCGACGTAGGTATGCACCGCGGGCAGCACCAGTAAACCCGTCACCGCCCGGGTATCCAGCAGGAACACCTCGCGCATGCCGAACATGTCCTGTTCGTGGCGCTGGTGGCCGGGCGAATGGAAGAGCGGCCCGCTGTAGCTGCGCCCGTCGATCGTGACGGTGCGCTGGGCCCGGAACGGCACGGAAGCGTCGCCAAGCATCCCCGCCTCCGCCCGAGTCGCGGCGGCGATGCAGAGTCCGACAAGGACGGTTGTTTGAAGCAAGCGATGCATGCTCGAGGCCTGGTGCTGAAGCGCCCCACCTCACCCTCCCGCTTCGCGGGCCCCTCCCTCTCCGCCCCTCAGGGGCGGAGAGGGAGGGGAGAGGTGGGGAATGCGCGCTTTGATTCGCGAGCATGGTATAGGCCGCGAATGCGGCGCTTTCACGGCGCGCGGCGAAGCGGTTATGCTGGCGCATCGCGAGCGAGAAGGAGCCAGCATGGCCGACGGCGGCGACCGCCTCACCCTGCGCGTGGTCGAGCGGTTGAAGGACGTTCCCGAGGACGCATGGGACGCCTGCGCCGGCACCGAAAACCCGTTCGTGTGCCATGCCTTTCTCGATGCGCTCGAGCAGAGCGGATCGGCCACGGCGCGTACCGGCTGGCTGCCGCAGCACCTGCTGCTCGAGGACCAGGCGGGGCGGCTCCTCGGTGCCGTGCCGATGTACCTGAAGAGCCATTCCTATGGCGAGTACGTGTTCGATCACGGCTGGGCCTCGGCGCTCGAGCGCGCCGGCGGCCAGTATTACCCGAAGCTTCAAGTTTGCGTGCCATTCACCCCCGCGACCGGGCCGCGCCTCCTGCTCCATCCCGAGGCCGGGGCGGAGACGGCGGAGCTGCTGCTCGGCTCGATGGTGGAGGTCGCGCGCCGACGCAAGGTCTCGTCGCTGCACGTGACCTTTCCGACCGAGCGGGAATGGGAGGCGATGGGGCGCGCCGGCTTCGTACAGCGCATGGGCCGCCAGTTCCATTGGGAGAATCCGGGCTATCAAAGCTTCGAGGATTTCCTTGCCGCACTCAATTCCAGGAAGCGGAAGCAGATTCGCCGCGAGCGGCGCGATGCGCTCGCCGGGGGACTCGAGATCGAGATGCTCACCGGCAGCGACCTTGAGACGCGGCACTGGGACGCGTTCTTCGAATTCTACATGTCGACCTCGGACCGGAAATGGGGCTCGGCCTATCTCACGCGCCCGTTCTTCGATCTCCTGGGCGAGCGGATGGCGGACCGGGTGCTCCTGGTGATGGCGCGGCAGGGCAAGCGCTATGTCGCCGGCGCGCTCAACCTCTTCGGCACCAGCACGATCTTCGGCCGCAACTGGGGCTGCCGCGGCGACTTCCCGTTCCTGCATTTCGAGGCGTGCTACTACCGCGCGATCGATTTTGCGATCGCGCGCGGCCTGAAGCGGGTCGAGGCGGGCGCCCAGGGACAGCACAAGATCCAGCGCGGCTACCTGCCCTCGCCGACCTACAGCGCGCATTGGATCCGCGACGCGGGCTTCAAACGCGCGGTCGAGGATTTCGTCGCGCGCGAGCGCCACGCCGTCGAGCACGAGATGGAAGCGCTCGAGGACGCGCTGTCGCCCTTCAGGGAAGAAGCCGAATAAGAAGAAGGCCGCTTGCGCGGCCTCCTTTATCTATTCGACGAATTCCGGTTCCTTGGGCACGTCGGCCTTGGGGCCCGGGGACTCGTGGAAGGTGAAGGCAAGCTTGTCGCCGTCGCGCTTCACCCGCACGATGCCGCCCTTGGTGAGCTTGCCGAACAATAGCTCCTCGGCGAGCGGCTTCTTGATGTGCTCCTGGATGATCCGGGCCAAGGGCCGCGCGCCGAACAGGCGGTCGTAGCCCTTCTCGGCGAGCCATTTGCGCGCGGCGTCGTCGAGCTCGATGGTGACGTTGCGGTCGGCGAGCTGCTCCTCGAGCTGGAGGATGAACTTGTCGACCACGCGGCCGATCGTCTCCGGCGCCAGCGCCGAGAACGAGATCACCGCGTCGAGCCGGTTGCGGAACTCGGGCGTGAACAGGCGGTTGATCGCCTCCTCGTCATCGCCCACGCGGACGTCGCTGCCGAAGCCGATCGCGGGCTTCGCCAGGTCGGACGCGCCCGCGTTCGTCGTCATGATCAGGATCACGTTGCGGAAATCCACCGTCTTGCCGTTGTGGTCGGTGAGCTTCCCGTAATCCATGATCTGCAAGAGGATGTTGAAGAGATCGGGGTGCGCCTTCTCGATCTCGTCAAGCAGCAGAACCTGGTGCGGGTGCTGGTCGACCGCGTCGGTCAGGAGACCGCCCTGGTCGAAGCCGACATAGCCCGGCGGCGCGCCGATCAGGCGTGACACCGTGTGCCGCTCCATGTACTCGGACATGTCGAACCGGGTGAGCTCGATCCCGAGCGTGCGCGCCAATTGGCGTGCGACCTCGGTCTTGCCGACGCCGGTCGGACCCGAGAACAGATAGCTGCCGATCGGCTTCTCCGCTTCGCGCAAGCCCGCACGGGCGAGCTTGATCGCCGCGGTCAGCGCCTCGATCGCCTTGTCCTGGCCGAACACCATGGTCTTCAGGTCGCGGTCGAGATTCTTCAGGATCTCGCGGTCGTCGCGCGACACGCTCTTGGGCGGGATGCGCGCCATGGTCGCCACCACCGCCTCGACCTCGCGCACCGTGATGGTCTTGCGCCGGCGATTCTCCGGCACCAGCATCTGCGCCGCGCCCACCTCGTCGATCACGTCGATCGCCTTGTCCGGCAGCTTGCGGTCGCCGATATAGCGGTGCGACAGCTCGACCGCGGCGCGGAGCGCCTCGCCGGTGTAGCGCACCTTGTGGTGCCGCTCGTAGTACGGCTTCAGGCCGCGCAGGATCTTCACCGAATCCTCGACCGTCGGCTCGTTCACGTCGATCTTCTGGAAGCGGCGGACGAGCGCGCGGTCCTTCTCGAAGTAGTTGCGGTACTCCTTGTAGGTGGTGGAGCCGATGCAGCGGATGTTGCCGCTCGCCAGCGCCGGCTTCAGCAGGTTCGAGGCGTCCATCGCGCCGCCGCTCGTGGCGCCGGCGCCGATCACGGTGTGGATCTCGTCGATGAACAGGATCGCGCCGTTCATCGCCTCGAGCTCGGCCAGCACCGCCTTCAAACGCTCCTCGAAGTCGCCGCGATAGCGCGTCCCCGCGAGCAGCGCGCCCATGTCGAGCGCGAAGATCGTGGCGTTGAGCAGTACCTCCGGCACCTCGCGCTGCACGATGCGGCGCGCGAGCCCCTCGGCGATCGCGGTCTTGCCGACGCCGGGGTCGCCGACATAGAGCGGGTTGTTCTTGGAGCGGCGGCACAGGATCTGGATCGTGCGTTCCACCTCCTGCTCGCGGCCGATCAGCGGGTCGATCTTGCCGCTGCGCGCCTTCTTGTTGAGGTTGACGCAGTACGCATCGAGCGCGTCGTGACCGCGCTTCTGCTGCTGCTTCTCGTTGCGCTCCTCTTCGTCGGCGCCCTGGACCCGGCGCTGCTCGGTGCGGCCCGGCGCCTTGGCGATGCCGTGCGAGATGTAGTTCACCGCATCGAAGCGCGTCATGTCCTGCTCCTGCAGGAAATAGACGGCGTGGCTCTCGCGCTCGGCGAACATCGCGACGAGCACGTTGGCGCCGGTCACCTCCTCGCGGCCCGAGGACTGCACGTGGATCGCCGCGCGTTGCAGCACGCGCTGGAAGCTCGCGGTCGGCTTCGCATCGTCGGCATGGCTCGAGACGAGGTTGGTGAGCTCGTGGTCGACGTAATTGATGAGCTCGCGGCGCAGCTTCTCGAGGTCGACCGAGCAGGCGCGCAGCACCGCCAGCGCATCCTGGTCCTCGGTCAGCGCCAGCAGCAGGTGCTCGAGCGTGGCATATTCGTGCCGGCGCTCATTGGCATAAGCGAGGGCGCGGTGGAGGGTCTTTTCGAGGTTGCGCGACAGCATACACGCCTATTCCTTTTTCCCGACGGGGCTTTTTCGATCGTCACTCACCGGCTCGGCTCAGTCCTTCTCCAAGGTGCATTGCAACGGGTGCTGGTGCTGGCGCGCGAAATCCATGACCTGGGTCACCTTGGTCTCGGCGACCTCGTAGGTATAGACACCGCACACCCCGACGCCGCGGCGGTGAACATGGAGCATGATCCGCGTCGCCTCCTCGCGCGTCTTGTTGAAGAAGCGCTCCAGGATATGGACGACAAACTCCATCGGCGTGTAGTCGTCGTTCAGCATCAGGACCTTGTACATCGAGGGCTTCTTCGTCTTCGGCTTGGCCTTGACGATCACCCCAGTGGCCGGTCCCTCGCTGCCGTTTCGCTTCTCTGTGTCGCTCATCGCAGCAGGATAGGTCTCGATCCGGGTCCAACCTTGTGCATGATATTGGGTCCAATGCCGTTCGGGGAAGAGGTTTCGCAGAAGCCGCCCCGGCCGGCCGGTCACAACCCCGTTCCGTCGCCACTAACGCCGCGCCGCCGCGGCGGGAGCCAAAAAAAGACCCGGCATCAGCCGGGTCTTTCGCACCGCCTGCCGCGTCGGCTACGCGGCAGGCTTGAGGAGTTTCGCGAACGTCGCGCCCATCCGGCCGCCCCAGGGGGCCAGCGCCTCGTTGGCGACGCTCACACCCATCTCCGAAAGCTTGGCCGAGCGCGCCAGCATGGTCTCGAGGCTGGTCTTGGCGAGGTCGGTGTTGAGCTGGATCACCTCGTCGAGCGTCTTCGCCTCGAGCAGCGCGGTCGCCGCCTGGCTCGCGCTTTCGAGCGAGCTCTTGGCATAGGTCAGGATCTCCTGCCCGATCGCCTGCATCCCCTCGGAGAGCACGCGATTGGCCTTGGCCGCGGCGGCAAAATTCTCCCGGCCGAGATCGACCAGCGACTCGAAATCCAGCGGCGTGAACGGGGTCGGCGCCGCACCGCCGTCACTTGCCTCGTCCATTTCGGGGGTGGCAATGACGGATTTCTTCGACTTGCTAGCCATGATCTACCTCTACCTGGTAGCGGCGCGGAGTCGCGACCGCAATGCTGCAATGCAATATTGAACGATATAGCACGGGCGTGCACATTTTCAAGCATCATTGTGCGTTGCAAAAGACGCAGGGGCCGCGCAGCCCAGGGTTTCGCGGGCGGACCGCCGCTAGACGAAGCCAAGAGATTAACAGACCTCACAAAAAATTCCCTGCCGCGTTACAGGAAAACCTGGACAAGGAATCCAGCATTTCTTTAATCTCTCCACGATTGAATCGGTTGTACCGCGGAGATCGTGTGGGGAAGATGGTGGGAACCTTGACCAGGCAGCGCAGAGTTCGAGAATTCGCGATTCGTACATTTCTGGTTGCCTGGGTCATCGGGCTGTTTCTCTCCGCCGGCGAACGCGCCTATGCCGGCTATTCGTCGATCGTCATCGATGCCGAGTCGGGCCGCGTGGTGATGCAGCATCTTCCGGATGCGCAGAACTACCCCGCCTCGCTCACCAAGATGATGACGCTCTACCTGGCGTTCCAGGCGATCGAGCAAGGCAAGCTCTCGCTCGGCCAGGAATTCACCGTGACCGAGCACGCCGCCGCCCAGGCTCCCTCGAAGCTCGGGCTCCGTCCCGGCGAGCGGATCGCGGTCAAGGACCTGATCTTCGCCATCGTGACGCACTCGGCCAACGACGCCGCCGTTGTGGTGGCCGAGAACATGGCCGGGAGCGAGCCCGCCTTCGCCCAGCGCATGACTCGCCAGGCGCAGACCTTGGGCATGCGCAACACGCACTTTGCCAATGCCTCGGGCCTGCCCAATCCGGACAATCTCACCACGGCGCGCGACCTCGCCACGCTGGCGCTCGCGCTCTACCGCGATTTCCCCAAGGAGTATGGGTATTTCGCCACCGAGGAGTTCACTTTCCGCGGCATCACCTACGCCAACCACAATCACCTGATGAGCAGCTTCGAGGGGATGGACGGGATCAAGACCGGCTACATCCGCGCCTCGGGCTTCAACCTCGCCGCCTCCGCGGTGCGCGACGGGCGTCGGCTGGTGGCGGTGGTGATGGGCGGCGAATCGGCGCATTCGCGCGACCTCAAGATGGCGGCGCTGCTGAACCAGGCGTTCGCGCGGGCGAGCGACGGCGTCGAGGTCGCGGAGGACAGCGATGCGAAGCCTGCGGGCGAGACGCTGGCGCATCGCGCCGGCCGGGCCTTCGCCGCGTTCTCGCCGGTTGGGCACGCCGAAGCGGCGACCACCGCGCACGCAGCGCAGCGCAGCGCGCGCAACCATGAGACTTGGAGCATCCAGATCGGCGCCTTCGCCCAGCGCGCGGCGGCCGAGCACGCCGCGGCGCAAGCGATCGCCAAGCTGCATACCGGCAAGTCACGCGGCGTGCTCGTGCTCGGGCCGGCGCCGTCGGACAAGGAAGCGCTCTACCGCGCCCGCATCGTGCATTTCAGCGAACGCCAGGCCCAGGCCGCGTGCCGCGAACTGCACAAGAAGCATCGCGCCTGCACCGTCATCTCTCCCGACGCATCGCAAGTTGCCGCGGTAAAATAACGGGCGCCCTTCGACTACGCTACGCTTCGCTCAGGGTGAGGAGCGAACGAGCGTTTTCATCCTGAGCGGGGGCGAAGCGCGCAGTCGAAGGATGCACTTCGTCCTAGAGAATGGCTCTCAGAATCCCGGCGGCGGGGCGATGCCGCTGGCCTGCAGTTCCGCCGACAGCAGCGATTTGAGCCGGGCGAGGCCAGCCTCGTCCTTGGCCTCGGCCCGCGCGACCAGCACGTCCTGTGTGTTCGACGCGCGCAGCAGCCACCAGCCGTCGTCGGTCTTCACCCGCACGCCGTCGATGTCGGACATCTCGGCGCCGGCGCGCTTCAGCCGCCCGCGCACCTCGTCGACCACCGCGAACTTGCGCGCTTCGGAGCACGGAAAGCGCAGCTCCGGCGTATTGACCACTTGCGGCAGGCGGTCGCGCAAGGCGGCGATGCTCTCCGTGCGGTTGGCCAGGTTGGCCAGGAGCCGCACCGCGGCATAGAGCGCGTCGTCGTAACCGTAATAGCGGTCGGCATAGAAGATGTGTCCGCTCATCTCGCCGGCGAGCGGCGCGCCGATCTCCGCCATCTTGCTCTTGATGAGCGAATGCCCGGTGCGCCACATCAGCGGCTTGCCGCCGAGCCGCGCAACCTCGTCGAAGAACACCTGGCTCGCCTTGACGTCGGCGATGATCGTGGCACCCGGTCGCTCGCGGATCACCTCCTCGGCCAGCACCACCATGAACTGGTCGCCCCAGAGGATCCGGCCCTTGCCGTCGATCACGCCGATCCGGTCGCCGTCGCCGTCGAACGCGATGCCGATGTCGCATGTCTCGCGCGCCACCGCGTCCTGAAGCTGCACCAGGTTCTTGGGCTCGGTCGGGTCGGGATGGTGCGCCGGAAATGTGCCGTCGATCTCGTCGTTGAGGCGGATGTGCGTGCCGGGAAGCCGCGCCGTCAGCTCGCGCAGCACCTCGCCGGTCGCGCCGTTGCCCGCATCCCACGCGACCCGCAGCGCCTTCGCGCCCGAGAAATCCTGGAGCAGCCGTTCGACATAGGCGGGCCGCACAACCTTGTCCTCGACCCGTCCCTTGCCGGTCGCGAACGCGCCCGCCGCCGCGATCGTGCCGAGCCGCTGGATGTCGGCGCCGAAGAACGGCTTCTTGCCGAGCATCATCTTGAAGCCGTTGTAGTTCGACGGGTTGTGCGAGCCCGTGACCATGAGCCCGCCGTCGACGCCCAGCGTGTTCACGGCGAAATAGAGCATCGGCGTCGGGCCCAGCCCGATGCGCACCACGTCGACGCCGCAGCCGATGAGGCCCTGGACCAGCGCCGCCTCGAGCTCGGGCGAGCTCAGCCGGCCGTCGCGTCCGACGGCGACGCGGCGCCCGCCCGCCTCGCGCAGCATCGTGGCGAAGCCGCGGCCGATCGCGGTCGCATCGGCCGGCGACAGCGTCTCGCCGACGATGCCGCGAATATCGTATTCGCGCAGAATCGTCGGATGGAACCGATGACTGGCGCTCGCGCCGCCGTCATGCATGTGCGCCTCGTTCAGCAATATTCGGAGAGGATCCGGCGCACCGCCTCGGCCATGTCGGGCCGGGCGAGCGCGAATGCGATGTTGGCCTCGAGGAAGCCCGCCTTGTCGCCGCAATCGAACCGCCGCCCATCGAACCGCAGGCCCAGGAACGGACGGTTGTTGTGGCCGATCAGCTTGGCGAGCGCGTCGGTCAATTGGATCTCCCCGCCCGCGCCGCGCTCGGTCTGCGACAGGTGATCGAACACCTCGGGCTGCAGGATGTAGCGGCCGATGATGCTGAGCGTCGACGGCGCCTTCGCCGGGTCCGGCTTCTCGACCACGCCGCGCGTGCGCACAATGCGGCCGTCGTCCTTCTCGATGTCGAGAATGCCGTAGCGGTTCGTGTGCTCGCGCGGCACGTCCATCACCGCGACGTAGTTGCCTTCCTCGCGCTGGTAGGCCTGCACCATCTGGGTGAGGCACGGCGTATCGGCGAGAATGAGATCGTCGGCCAGGAGCACAGCGAACGGCTCGTCCCCGACGAGGTTGCGCGCGCACCACACCGCATGCCCGAGCCCGAGCGGATCCTGCTGCCGCGTGTAGGCGATCTGTCCCGGATGCGGCAGGCAGGAGGTCACGGCCGCGATCTGCGCTTCCTTGCCGCGCTCGCGCAGCGTCGTCTCGAGCTCGTAGGAGCGATCGAAATGATCCTCGATCGCGCTCTTCGAGCGGCCGGTGACGAAGATGAACTCCTCGATCCCCGCAGCTTGCGCTTCTTCGACGGCGTATTGGATGAGCGGCTTGTCCACCACCGGCAGCATTTCTTTCGGCATCGCCTTGGTGGCCGGCAGGAACCGCGTTCCCAAGCCGCCCACCGGGAACACCGCCTTGCGAACAGACTGCGCCATCGACATTCCTTCGAGCTCGGAAGGGGATTGAGGAACTAACGGGTCACTCGCCTGCCTTGTTCCGCGAGCGGCGCGATCCGCCCCTCGCCCACGGCGCGCCGCCCTTAATATACGCGATGCGTTAAGCTTTCATAATCGGCTTCGCCACGCGGCCTCAATGGCCAAGCAGCACCTCCTTGGCGCGGTTGATCTTGGCCGCAAGATAGGTCGAACCGCCCTGGTCGGGATGGAGCTTCAGCATCAGCTTGTGGTGCGCGTCCTTGATCTGCGCCGCATCGGCGCCCTTGCCCAATCCGAGAATGGCCAGCGCCTCATCGCGCGTCATGGCATCGGCGGTACGCCCCGGCGGCGCTTGGCCGGCGCCGGCCGAGGCACCGCCGTCGCGCCAGTTGGGCCGCAGCCGGTCGAGATAGCTCTCCATCAACCGCGCCGCCGGCTCGTCGGCGACGCGGCATTCGCGCCAGAACTCGATCAGCTCGGCCTCGCCGAGTTCGTCGAGCCGGCGGCCGGCAAAGCCGCCGCGCAGCACCGTGCCGGTCATGCCGCCGGTGTCGTGGTCGAGCCGCATCCGCAGATATTCGGTCGCGACCTCGGAGCTGTTGCCCGCCGACGGCCCCGCCGCGTTGAGCCAGCGCCGCCACAAGGTGCGGAAGCGCATGATCACGGGTGCGAGGAAGCCCATCAGCGCCAGAGCCGGCCCCAGGCGCTCGCTCGCGATCAGCAGCACCACGATAGTCGCCGCCGCCAGCGCGCCCAGGCTCAGCACGAACCAGCGGATGAAGCGGCTAAGTTTCGCCGGATCGGCATTGACGAAGGCGCGCGCGCCGAGC
>Ga0335085_10016475_pt1 | contig 10680 bp, 8 predicted proteins | sample Lox_Sample_45_FD_206712 | JGI IMG/M metagenome (GOLD analysis project Ga0335085, IMG submission 206712) | Soil microbial communities from Loxahatchee National Wildlife Refuge, Florida, United States - Lox_Sample_4.5 | ecosystem: Environmental > Terrestrial > Soil > Wetlands | place: USA: Florida... | reverse complement strand
CGGCTTCGCCAGCAGGTGAAAGCTCGGCGGGGCATCTGCCAGAGGGACATCGGCGGACCTGACGGGGTTGTCGGTCACGGATCGCTCCCAGGAATCATTGAGCAGGTCACTTTGAGGGTGGTTCGCGCTCGTGCACACGCGAGCAACATTCAACCCACCTTGATGGCGCGGACCTCGGCGGCACGCTCATCGACCGGGATAAGGGGCAGCCCGCCTTTGCTCTTAGCCGGCAGGCTGCGCAGATGATCCATGATCGCCTGCCATTCCTTGATCTCACGTAGGTCGTTTACCGTCGCTACTGCGACACTGCGCGTGTCCACCCTGTTCGGGGGTGGCAGCAGGTAGCCGGAGTTTTCCCGAGGGGCTTCGAGGGCCTCGATTTTCGAGGTAAGCGGCTCGCCCGCCTTGTTCTTGGGCGCAAGCGCCAGCTTCCCCTTGGTGTACTTGGGGATACCTACCAGAATCTGCCCGACCATCAAGGGACAGGAGAGGCCGTACAAGCGCCGCTCCTGTCCGCTAATATCGATCTGGCGATAGCCGCTATCGAAATTTCCCAGTTCGACCAGCGTTACCTGATCAAACATTGGGCGCGATTTGTCGTAGTGGAACCGCATCCCCGATACACGCGGGAAATACTCGCCGGGATGCGCCGGGTTGTCGACGAGAAAGAACTCGAGAATGTGCTTAAGCTCAACTCCGCTAAAATGACCTGTCACCATGGCGCTGCCGGCCGTGGGATCGACAACGCCGGCGCCAAGCGGCGCGACGGCGAATACATCGTACACCGTCAATACACCCGATTTTCCTCGCATGAGCGGCGCGCGCATCATGCCGCTGACCGTGAAGCCTATATCGGCTCCGGTGGCGGCTCGGTACGCGTCGGTGCACAGATTGGCGAGGGGAGTGCCCGCTGCGAGATCCGTGAAGGTGTTGGGTAGATCCTGCAGCGTCACCGCCAGCGGCTGATCGATGCTGTAACCACGCGATGCGAACACCGCCGCGGTGGCCGGTTTTTTAAGCTTTTCAATTTCGTCGTTGACGCCCTGATCGCCTGCAATGCTGTCATCGATCGGATATAGCTGGTAAGACTCGACCGCCAGCTTGTTCCCTTCGAGTGAGATCACGAGTTCACCCAGATTGCTTCCTTCCTTGCCGGTCTGCACCACCGGAGTGCGACCGTTGACTATGATGGGCTCCTGCAGCGCAGTGTGACTGTGGCCGCCGATTACCAGGTCAATTCCCGGTACCGCCTTCGGCAGGTTTACATCGTCACCCTCGCTGTACTGCCCATCCTTGTCCTTCTGTACGCCGCCGTGGCTCAGACAAATCACCACATCGACCTTCTCGTTCTCACGCAGCACCTTGACGGTGGTCCGGGCGGTCTCGATCGCGTCGGTGAAAGTTACGGCGCCCTTGTTCGTGGTATAGAACTGCGCTTCCTTGCCCAGTACTCCAAAGAGCCCGAAGCGTGTGCCGCCACGCTCGATCACAAGATGGCTGCGTATCAGACCATCCCCGGCCAGGCGCTTGAGGCCGGCCAGCGTGGGGTCATTGCTGATGAGGCTCGTGTTCGACGCGAGTATCACCGGAATGTGGCCGGCTTTCGCGGCGACGCTGATCGACTCGCCAAGGCCCTCTGGGCCCAAGTCGAAATCGTGGTTGCCAAAGGTCGTAGCATCGTAGTGCATCCGCGCCATCAGTCTTAATTCACCGCCAATCTGTCGGGTGGCAGCGGCAAATGCGGTACCCATGCTGTAGTCGCCAGCATCGAGAACTAGCACGGGTCCCTGATCCTTGCTGGCTGCGCGCCTCTTTGCGATCAGGGCGGCCAGACGCGCGAATCCTCCTCGGGTCGTGTCATTATTGAGAATGAACGGCGTGTAGTCCGAGGCGGGGGCCATGCCGATGAATGCCGAGTGCATGTCGTTGGTGTGCAAGATGGTGAAAGTCGTTTTCTCTTGCTTTCCAACTGCAGCGCGTAGCGGCCCAGTCAGAATGACTGTGCCGACAGCCGCCGAGCCTGTCAGAACGTCGCGACGGGAAAGACCTTCGTGTGACATTTCCGGCGCCGTCCCAGACGACCCCACGCCGCCGACGTGGCTTACTTGTCGCACTTTTTCGAAGGTGTGCATTGCGATTGTTTCATTTAACGCTCCTCCAGGACCATTGTCGGGGTGCGCGATTATTTCGGCACCGTTCGCAACCGGAGCAATGATCTCGATTTCGCCGGCAAGCACATTAGCGATGCAGGCCCAGATTTCAGGATGATCGTCCGCGAGCAGCACCCGCGCGGGGTTGGTCGCGATATTCATGCGGCTCGCTGGATACTGGACGGACCGGACCGGGTGCGGCTACTGGTAGTTTTGACAGGTGCTCGAGGCAATCTTCCGTGGCATCGATCACTACCCATTGGAGGGCACCCTGATGGCGCACCGCACCAGATCAGCGCGTTGCGGGTGTACGCCCGGTCCCGAGCCGAGCTTGTGAATCCTGGATATTCGAGCAGCGCGCACTCGGATGAGCTGGCAGCCGAGGTAGGGGAGGCGCTCCAGATCCTCGGTCATTGCGGATGGTACGGATGCCTTTGGTGGTAACAGCTTGGTAGCGTCGCGGGATCCATGAATTGGGTCGTTGCAATTTGGTCGGCGACAGCGGGCGCAAGCACGCTCTTGGCGCTCGTGTACCTGGTGGTGTGGAATCGGGATCGGCGCTCGTGGGCTAACCTTTGTCTTGTTTTCAGCGTGCTTGGCGTGCTTGGTCTGCTGGTGTGCGAGCTGACCACAATGTACACGGAGTCACCTGAAGTCTTCGGGCTGACAATCCGGTGGACTCACCTCGTCTACGCCATCGGAGTTTGCGGCTCCCTCGGCTTCGTGCACTTTTACTTTCGCACCGGGAGGAGCTGGCTGCTCGGGCTTGCGCTTGCCCTCCGTCTGCTGGTCGTGGCGGCGAATTTCACCACGGGAGTAAACCTGCACTTTTTTGTCATCCTTAAATTGCAGAAAATCACTTTCCTTGGTGAGCAGGTATCCGTGCTCGGCCAGTGGGTGCCCAATCCCTGGGTGAGCCTCGGGCTGTTGGCCTCCCTGATTCAGTTTGTTTACGTTGTCGATGCTGCCATCCAGTTGTGGCGTACAGGATCGCCTGAGGCGCAAAGACTCGCGCTCCTTGTGGGTGGAACGCTTGCGCTGTTCACCATCGCCGCGCCGGCGCAGGCGGCCCTAGTGGCGACGGGGGTGCTGCACACCCCATTCATCGTCAGCTTTCCCTTCCTCGGGGTGGTCATGGCGATGGCTTACGAGCTGAGCCGGGATATAGGCCGCACGACGCAATTAGGCCGTGAACTGCGCGAGAACGAGCGGAATTTGGGCTTGGCCACGGAGGCCGCGAAGCTGGGCATCTGGATCCGATCCTTACCAGCGCAAGAGATTTGGGCAAATGCCCAATGGCGCGAGTTGTTTGGCTTCAAGAAGTCGGAACGACTGGATGTGGAGTCTGTTGCGCACCGCGTCTATCCGGCCGATCGGGAAAGGATCCATCAGGCGTTCGGCGAGGCTATCAAGAATACGGGCCACTACGAAGAGGAATACCGAGTAATGCTGCCGAATGGTCAAATCCGTTGGATCGCTTCCAGGGGCAATGTGGAGTTCAGCCGGGGCAAGCCGGTCCTCATACGAGGCGTCGCACTTGATGTCACGCGGCGAAGGCAAGCGGAGGAAGCGACGTTTGGTCTCATACGACGATTGATCAGCGCGCAGGAAGACGAGAGGATGCGGCTTGCACGTGAATTGCATGACGATGTGAACCAGAGCCTCGCCTTGCTAGCGATCGAATTGGACATCGTCGGCCAGAAACCGCCCGCTAGCAGCAGCGACCTTCGCCTGCGCATCGGGGAACTATCTGCGCAGGTCAAAGACCTGGCATCCAGCGTGCATCAGCTCTCACATGCCTTGCACCCGGCGAAACTGGAGCAACTGGGACTGGTAGCAGCAGTTGGGGGCCTTTGCCGAGAACTCGGCTCGGCGCACAACATCGCGATTGAGTTTGCGGCCGACGAGCTGCCACGCTCGGTGCCGGATGACATCGCGTTGTGTCTGTACCGCATTGCCCAGGAAGGACTCCGTAACGTGATCAGGCATAGCGGTTCGACCGCGGCAAAGGTGGAATTGCGGTGGAAGGAAAGCGAACTTAGGCTGCTGGTGACCGATCGGGGCTGCGGATTTGAGTCGATTGCCCCGAGGGACGAAGTGTCGTTGGGATTGGTGAGCATGCGCGAGCGCGTGCGACTGGTGCACGGCCAAATCTCCGTTGAGTCCCGCAAGGGTGCCGGGACCCGGATCAAGGTGCAGGTTCCCGTGCACGGATTGCATGACAACCCGCCGCTGCAGCATTACGACGAGCCGACAGCGGATTCATATTCCGACCGCCTAACCCAAGCAATCGAGCGCAGACATGAAGCATCGCCCTCGCATTCTACTGGCTGATGACCACACGATGCTGCTAGACGCCTTCCGGCGTCTGCTGGAGCCGCAGTGCGACATCGTCGGTACAGCGTCCGATGGCCGCGCACTGATTGAACTTGCGTTGAAAACCGACCCAGAGATTATCGTTCTCGATATCTTTATGCCACGCTTGAACGGCATGGACGCTTGCGCCCAGTTGCGGCAGAAGCTCCCCGAAGTCAAATTCATCTTCCTAACTGTTAACGAAGATGCAGATCTCGCTGCGAAGGCTATCCGATTGGGCGCGTCTGCCTTTCTGCTCAAGAGTTCCGCTTCCGCGGAACTGACTCTGGCGATTGAAAGTGCGCGATCGGGTCGGACCTATGTCACTCCCCTGATTACCAAGGGCAGATCGTTGGGGATGTTCCTTCAGGGTGCGGGCAGACCGGGCACCGAAAAGCTGAGCGCCCGCCAACGCGAAGTCCTGCAGTTGCTGGCCGAGGGGAAGCTGATGAAGGAGGTGGCGGAAGTTTTGCGGATCACCCCGCGCACGATTGCCTTTCACAAGTACACCATCATGGAAAACCTTGGGATCAAGACGAGTGCCGGACTGGTGCAATATGCGATCGAACATCACCTCGCGAGTCCGCGCGCATAGTCAGGCGCCCATGACGGGCCTGCTAGCTCCTCCAAGGTCGCAGTAAATTTCGAGTCCACCTTGCATGGGCGAGTACGCACGCGGGCCATTCTGGGTGCCGCTGGCGTGGTCGCACGTGCGCTCTGGTGCGCCGGCAAGATCCGTGGTTGTTGTGGGCAAGACCGACGCCATCGCTTGCGCGCACCTTATGCCTAAGAGCGAGCTCGACCGCGAAATCGGGAAGAGGCGGCGTGCGCGGATCCTCGTCGTATTGGGAATGAGTGTTGCACTGGGACAGATGACAACAAGTGCGCTTGCGACCTCGCATGCCACGACTCCTGCAGCGGAACAGTCTTCCGCACCAGCCTGGTCGTTCTCAGCCTCGGCCTACGCCTATTTCCCACGTGGCTCCCAGGACTACGTGCAGCCCACCCTGCGCGCAGATCGCAACTGGCTGCATCTGGAAGCGCGCTACAACTATGAATCGCTTAATACAGGCTCAACGTGGGTCGGCTACACGTTCAATTCCGGCGAAAAGGTCAAGCTGGACTTCACGAGCATGCTCGGCGCCGTGTACGGCAAAACGAATGGGTATGCGCCCGGCTATGAGTTCACGCTCAGCTGGGGGACGCTGCAACTCTACAGCGAGGGCGAGTATGTGTTCGACACGCGGAATTCATCCGACAGTTACTTCTACACGTGGTCGGAGCTGACGCTGTCCCCAGTGGAGTGGTTCGAGTTCGGGCCGGTGATACAGCGCACAAAGGTTTACCAAACCAATTTGAACATTCAGCGCGGTATTCTGGTTCGCTTCAGCCGTCAGAAATTGGACCTGAGCGCGTGCGTATTCAATCCGGATGCGGACTGGCCAACGTACGTTTTGGCGCTGAGCATAAGCTTTTGATACGAGCTGTTGACGCACTACTCTGTGCCTCTTTGTACTCAGCCATTCCCAACGCTGTCCGGTTTCTGCGCTTGGCCGCGTCGCAGGGCGGCAGTTACATCAGTGCGAGTGGCACAATTACATCCCTCACGCTGAACCCTGCGATACAAATGTTGCACCGGGCGCTACCAGCGGAACGTTGCACTTACAATCGGACCGGCGACGGTGAGGTTCTGGAGCTTGCTGGAGTCGAATCGGAAATTGATGTATCGAAACAAGAGCCCGAGCTCACCCCAATGAAACATGTAGGCAAGACCGGTGACACCTTGCCAGGTGAAATGCGAGCCGCCCGTGCCGACGTCCAGATAGAGGGGCATAATCCAGCCGCCGTCGCCTTGAAGCTGGCCTTTCACGCCGACGATTCCATCGACGATATCGTTACTGATCTCGGAATCACTCGAGCGCGCCGCGGTCGGCAGACTGCCAATCGAGCCGGTGAAGTTCCACTCGAGCTTCTCCTTGAGGTGAAGGTAGCGGAGCCCCGCCACTACGTCGAACGTGCTCCCCCCCCTGGCTCAGCAGTCGATACTCCCCGATGGCATTCACGATCCAGGTCTTCATGTCGATGCTGATATCGGAGGTGGTGGCAGCCGGTATCCCGACATCGCCGATAGTGAAATCGTGCACATTGGTGTTGCGCCTACCGAGGTCTAGGTACAGTGCATCAGTGAAGAATCCCCAGCGTCCATGGTGAGCGTCGAACGCTCCCATGAAGGTCATCTTGAGGTGATCGATGATGTCCGACTGATTAAGGTTGAAGCTTAGGCTGCTGTTGGGCACCGCAAAATACGCTGTGCCGGAGATCTGGGGGAGATATCCGTAGGCCGTCAGCGCGAATTGCCAGGAGTCGTCCGCGGGATTTTGGGTGTTCGCCTGCGCCACTGCAGCCGCCGGCGCAAGCATGCAGCAGGCGAGCACCGGCCGGAAGTCATCCGTTCGCATGTACCTTTCGCTTGATGGTGAAGAACCGTTTACAACCGCTCCGACTTGGAAGCCGTAGCGTCGCCTCCGCGCTGCTGGTCGATTCAACACCGAAGCAGAGGGCGTTATCGATGATGGCGCGCTCAGGAATGGTTCTCTCCACCTAGAAGGCACCTTTCAGGTAGACCAGCAGGCCTTGGTAGCCAAGGTTCAGTCGTCCATTAAAGCTCCCCTTGGCCACGTCCACGTGGGTAGCGAAGCGATCAAAGCCGAGGCCCACGCCGAAGTGGTCGCTGAACATCCAAGTCGCTCCGGCGCGCAGGTCCGACCAATTGCCGTCGATACCCTGATAACTAAGGGTGAACAGCTGGCCGGCGGCCTCGAGGAACACATGCGGCGAAACTGCCCACTCCGCCCGAAAGCCGAAGACCGGTAACGGAGCGGGCACAGAATTCGACTTGGTCGTGAACGTCGCGGCCTGCTCGGCCGGGCCCATTGGAGTGTCAACGGTGAGCGAGGCGTTGCCGGAAAGCTTCAACGTCAGATCCTCGTAGTGTATGCCGGCGATCGCCACGATTTCGTAGTTAGCGCGCCGCAGAAATGCGAACTCATAGGCCAATTCGTACACCCGGAACTTCGTCTCCGCGGTCACCTGCCCGCCTAACAAGAAGGTGTAGTCACCCCATGCCAAATCCCGATCTATGGTTCGTGTGCGTCGGACGTCATTAGTGAAGTAGCTGAACCGCAGGTGCTGCCGTGGGGTAATCCGCCACAATGCATCCGCTCGCAACCGTGTCTGCTCGGCATCAGTGCCGAATTCCTTGTCGAAATCGATCTTCTGATCGGTCGTGTTAGCGCTGCCCGCCAGGCTGCCGTTGATATTCGAAGTCACCGCGAATCCGCCGAAAGATATGACGAAACGGTCCTTAAGCAAGCCCTCCGTGGGAGAGCTCGATTGCGCACGCACCGGTATGGTCAAGAAAGCGGCGATGAGACTCGCGGCAACGAGCTGCATGGTGTGAACAAGTTTCGGGCGACGCATAACGCCCCTCTCTTCAAGATGGCGTGGAGCGTGATGCGAGCACGCCCGATCGAGTCGATGCTGCATTCACCGCTGGATCGCGCACGGAAACTGTCCTCCACCCGCGGTTGCGACAGTGATGTCGTTCCAAAGATCGAAACTCCCGGCGCAGCGCGCCCGCGCTTAATAGATCAGCGGAATCCTCGCGGCCCGCGCGGCATCCCCAACCGCGTCGAGCTTCGACTCGATCTGGAAGAACCGCGCGGTCGTGCGCGCCGAGAGCTGCTTGGCGCACACAGGGCACTGCTGCGAAGGTACCGAAGTAACTTCACTAAAGCTGTGCCTGCGGGGGAAGGACGGGGTAGTGTGCGCTCAGTCCCAAAGCTGCTTAGGTCGGTTGCCGTAAAACAGTACATAAGATCCTTCGCGTACGCTCTTCTTCAACCGAGTCATACGGGAATATGTCTGGATGATGGTGTGCTGGCTACTGTCAGTTTTGACAGGTCCTCTCACATCGTGATGGCTTAGCCGTACCAAAGCAGACAACGCCATTTATCCTGAGGCGCGTCGATTGATTCGAGCTCGCCCACGGCGGGGGTGACCAGCTGATTGGCCCTTCCGATGTCGACGTACTGGGCATGAACGACTCCCGGTGAGACGAAGCGACCTGAGGCCTTAGCGCGAGGGGTGGCTGTCTCGCGCGTCCGCCTACGGACGTCGGGATTCGTAAGTCGGCCTCACTGACAATCCTCTGCGGAAAATTACAGAAGACATCTATGAACACTGACAGTAGTCGCTGCGCTCGATTCGGCCCAGGATGCGATGAGGACTTGAGTTCGGACCACATGTAAGTATTCCCAGCGTTAGTCTTCACAGGGAAGAGGACCGCTGGTAAGGCTCTCGAGGCTCTCGAGGATCGCAGTCCGGCTTACCCTTTGATCGATGATCCTGCTGTCGTGTTGCGGAGCAAACTCGGATTCATCCGCATTCACAGCAGTTGGGCGCAGGACGACAGCGCGGTCGGCGTTGGATCCGGTTTTGGCGCTGTGACGGGGGCGTGCTCGGCGCGCTGCTCGGCCGGGCGGCGCGCTGGCCGGCGCTGCGTTGGACGGCTGAATAGGCTCTATGTTCGGCGCCGCCGGCGAGGCGGCTTTCGATGACCCGCGGTTGGAGGAGCTGGCGGTTTCACTCGCCAAGGACACGTCGGCTCTGGTTTTGGTGGCCGAGAAACCCACCTTTGCAGATTTCGCCCCGGCGGTCGCCCCCTTTGGTGGCAAGGTCATCGAAACCAACCTCAACGAAGGCGACATCGAGGCGCTGATGAAAGCCCACAAGAAGGCCGCCTGAGCACACCTCGAATTCCGGCGGGAAGTGCGGAAGGGTCATAAGCAGTGTGGGAGGAAGGGACCTGACCCCTTCCCGTCGAAGCTGGAAACCGGTGTTTGCCCAATTGCCAGAGGATAGGGGGTCTGAGGAGCTTGTCGGGCAGGCCGCGACGGTCTGGGTGTCCGATCCATGCTTGGCACCTCTATTTGCCTCTCGACGGGCTCGAGTCCCTCGCCATTCTGCGGATCCAAGCGCTGTAGGTAGCGACGCTTTACCGCGGGTACTCCCGACGCAGTGACTTGGCGCGGTGCGCGATTAGTGTGGCGCCAGTGCTTGCCCGGACACTCGAGCGTTGCCCCGGAAATTACTCCAGCACCTGTCAAAAGTGACAGTAGCCATCACACTTCGGTCCGCCCAGTATCCAGCAAGCCCCATGAACACTGCGACCAAACTCGCGCGTGTGCTGTTAGCAGACGATCATCCTGAAATGTTAACGCGGACTGCCAATGTGCTTGCCGGCGAATTCGAGATTATTGGCTCGGTTGCGAACGGCATCGACCTGCTCAATGCAACCGCGCAGCTCGACCCGGATGCGATCGTGCTCGACATCACGATGCCAGGCAAAGATGGCATCGAAACAGCGCGGCTGCTCACGCAGTCCGGCTGCCGCGCGAAACTTGTGTTTCTGACCGTGCACGAGGATTCGGATTACGTGCGCGCGGCATTGCGAGCCGGAGGGTCTGCTTACGTCATCAAGGCGCGCCTGGCTTCCGATCTGGTGCGGGCCGTGCACGAGGCGCTCGAGGGACATCGCTTCGTCTCACCGCCATTCGCCTTGGAAGCGGAAACCTAAATGGAACCGTCGTACCGGACGCTTTCTGCAAATACGGCGACCAGCCACATCAGGAGTGTGCGGGTGTCCGGCAGATCGATGCTTGCAACCTTGAGATCTTGCAAGCGTTGCGAATTCACCAGGACTCGGCCCTGACCGAGTACCTGTCTTAACTGAGAGGAAGGAACCATGGCCACCAAAAAATCCTTTAATGGCGTAATCAAACTCGACGTCCGCGATTCAAAACCGGACTGGACGCCCTACATACCAACCAAGGCTGCGCCGGGAGCACCGAACATTCTATTCGTGTTGTACGACGACACGGGACTGGCGGCATGGTCCCCGTTTGGGGGCCGCATCAATATGCCAACGCTGCAGAAGCTGGCTGATCGCGGAGTGATGTACTCTCAGTGGCACACAACGGCGCTTTGCTCGCCGACGCGTTCCACCTGTCTCACTGGGCGCAACCATCATCTCAACGCCATGTCCTGCATCACGGAAGGATCCAACGGATTTCCGGGCGCCAACGCTCGCATTCCCGATGAGTGCGCCACGGTC
>Ga0335085_10016474_pt1 | contig 10681 bp, 6 predicted proteins | sample Lox_Sample_45_FD_206712 | JGI IMG/M metagenome (GOLD analysis project Ga0335085, IMG submission 206712) | Soil microbial communities from Loxahatchee National Wildlife Refuge, Florida, United States - Lox_Sample_4.5 | ecosystem: Environmental > Terrestrial > Soil > Wetlands | place: USA: Florida... | reverse complement strand
CGTGCGCGTCCCCGCCGAGGAGTGTCGCAGCGTGGACCTGCACCACCTGAACCTCGGCATGCGGTACGCGTGGATCTCGTCCGACCTCCTCTACGAGTCGGCGGAGAGCTTCGACGTCTTCACCATCAACTCCTACCGAATGGTCCCGCCCGCGGACGTCATCGCCGAGATCGCGCGCCGGACCGGGAAGCCGGTGATGATCGGCGAGTTCCACTTCGGGGCCCTCGACCGTGGCCTGCCCTCGACCGGGCTCAAGGGCGTCGCCTCGCAGGAAGAGCGCGGGCTCGCCTACCGGCGGTACGTCGAGACCGCGGCGGCCGACCCGAACGTGGTCGGCACCCACTACTTCGTCCTGAACGACCAGGAGGTGCTCGGCCGCTTCGACGGCGAGAACTTCCAGATCGGCTTCGTGGACGTGTGCCACCGGCCGTACCGCGAGCTCGTCGAGGCGGCGATCCGCACGCACGAGGCGATCTACGACGTGGTGCAGGGCAAGGCGAAGCCGTTCGATCGCGACGCCCGCGAGATCCCGAAGGTGGGGTTCTGATGCCCTCCCGAGGCGCCCCTGTTGCACGTGGCGCCGAGGGAGCTTCCGTTGGACGATCCTTTGGCTCCGTCCCTGAATCCTCCGGGAACGGCGGTGGAGGTGAAACGATGAATCGCCTGAGACTCTGGACGGCCGTGACCTTCGCCTCGTTTCTCCTCCTCCCCGTCCCTGCCCGCGCCGACGTCCGCCTCCCTGCGCTCGTCTCTAGCCACATGGTGCTCCAGCGCGAGAGGCCCGCGCGCGTCTGGGGCTGGGCCACCCCGGGAGAGAGGGTGCGTGTCTTCGTCGCCGGCGCCCAGGGCGAGTCCGTCGCCTCCGCCGACGGCCGCTGGAGCGTCGACCTGCCCCCACAGCCGGCGGGCGGGCCCTTCGCGATGACCGTCGCCGGGCGCAACAAAATCGTGCTCGAGGACGTATGGTTCGGCGAGGTCTGGGTGGCCTCCGGCCAGTCCAACATGGAGTTCCCGCTCGCCCAGGCAACCGGAGGCCCCGAGGCCGCGGCCGCGGGATGCGACGGGCTCCACCTCTTCACCGTGGCCAAGGCCACGTCCCTCCTGCCGAAGGACGACGTCTCCGGCCAGTGGGCCCCGTGCGACGGGTCGACCGCGCCCGGCTTCTCCGCCGTGGCCTTCTACTTCGGCCAGGAGGTGCGCCACGCCCTCGGCGTGAAGGTCGGCCTCGTCCACTCGTCCTGGGGCGGCACGCCGGCCGAGGCCTGGACGAGCCGCGAGGCCCTCCAGGCCGAGCCGTCGCTCCGGCCGATGGTCGCCGACTTCGACGCCGCGCTCAGCGACCCGGCCGCGCAGAAGGCGTTCGCGGCCCGGCTCGAGGCCTGGGAGGCCGCCAACTACCACCAGGACACCGCGAACGAGGGCCTCGCCAACGGCTGGGCCAAGCCGGACGCCGACACGACCGACTGGAAGGACATGGACCTCCCGCAGTACTGGGAGAAGGCGGGTCTCGCGATCGACGGAGCGGTCTGGTTCCGGCGCACGGTCGAGGTGCCGGCAGCGTGGTCAGGCAAGGATCTCCGCCTCTCCCTCGGCGCTCTCGACGACTTCGACACGACGTACTTCGCCGGCGAGGAGGTCGGGCGCACCGGCAAGGAGACGCCGGGCTACTGGACCGTGCCGCGGAAGTACGTCGTCCCGGGCCGCCTGGTGAAGGTCGGGCGCACGGTCATCGCCGTCCGGATCTTCGACCACTATGGCAACGGCGGTTTCGCCGGCACGGCCCCCGAGATGACTCTGGGGCGGGTCGACGGCTCGCCTCTGCCCCTGGCCGGTCCCTGGCTCTACCGGATCGAGCGCTCCCTGCCGCCGGCCACGCCGGACTTCGCGAGCCAGCCCCGCTACCCCTCGCCCGACAACCCGAACAGCCCGACCGTCCTCTACGGAGCGATGATCGCCCCCCTCACGCCTCTCGCGATCCGGGGCGCGATCTGGTACCAGGGCGAGAGCAACGCGGGCGCGGCCTTCCAGTACCGCACCCTCTTCCCCGCGATGATCCGCGACTGGCGGCGGGCGTGGGGACGGGGCGACTTCCCCTTCCTGTTCGTCCAGCTCGCGAACTTCATGCCCCGCGCGGCCGCGCCGGGCGAGAGCCAGTGGGCCGAGCTGCGCGAGGCGCAGTCGCGGACTCTCGCGCTCCCCGCCACGGGCATGGCGGTGGCGATCGACATCGGCGACGGGGCGGACATCCACCCGAAGGACAAGCGGGACGTCGGCGCGCGGCTCGCCCGGTGGGCGCTCGCCGACACCTACGGCCGGGCCGTGCTCCAGTCGGGTCCCCTCTACCGGTCGGCGGCGGTCGAGAGCGGGACGATCCGCATCCGCTTCGACCACGCGGCGGGCCTCGCCGCCGCCGACGGCCGGGCGCCGAGGGCCTTCGCCGTCGCCGGGGCCGATCGCCAGTGGCGCTGGGCCGAGGCCCGGATCGAAGGCGAGACGGTCGTGGTGTCGTCTCCCGACGTCCCACAGCCCGTCGCCGTCCGCTACGCGTGGGCCGACAACCCGGAGGCCACGCTCCGCAACGGCGCCGGCCTCCCGGCCTCGCCTTTCCGCACCGACGACTGGCCGATGGTCACCGCTCCCCGCCCGCCGGCCGGCGGCCGATGAGCGTAGGGCGCGGATCCGGCGACGCGGAGTCGATGACGCTCGAAAAGGAGGATCGATGAGACGGCGGAGGACGGCGTTCTCGCTCGTGGCGGTGGCGGTGGCATGGTCGGCGGCGGGCGCGGTCGCTCCGGTCCGAAGCGCCGACCGCGTCGTCGCCTACCGCAATCCCGTGATCCCCGGCTTCCACCCCGACCCGAGCGTCGTGCGGGTGGGCGGCGACTACTACCTCGTCAACAGCAGCTTCGAGTTCTTCCCCGGCGTGCCGCTCTTCCACAGCCGCGACCTCGTCCACTGGCGGCCGCTCGGCCACGTCCTCACCCGCGACAGCCAGCTCCCCCTTGCGAAGGCGCGGGCCTCGGGGGGTATCTTCGCGCCGACGATCCGCCACCACGACGGAACCTTCTACATGATCACCACGAACGTGGACGGCGGCGGCAGCTTCTACGTCACGGCGAAGGACCCCGCCGGCCCGTGGTCCGAGCCCCACTGGGTCCGCGACCAGGGCGGGATCGACCCCTCCCTCTTCTTCGACGACGACGGCACGGCGTACCTCACGACGAACGGTGGCGCGCCGGGCGGGATGGGTCCCCGCGGGATCTACCAGTCCACGATCGACCTCGCCACGGGGAAGCTGCTCACGCCGCCCCGCCACGTCTGGGCCGGCACCGGCGGCCGGTACCCGGAGGGGCCGCACCTCTACAAGATTCGCGGGCGCTACTACCTCATGATCTCGGAGGGCGGGACCGAGTACGGCCACATGATGACGATCGCCCGGGCCGACTCGCCGTGGGGTCCCTTCGAGCCTTGCCCGCGCAACCCGTTCTTCACCCACCGCGACACGGAGATGGACGTGCCCATCCAGGGCACGGGCCACGCCGACCTCGTCCAGGATCACGAGGGGAGCTGGTGGATGGTCTTCCTCGCTTTCCGGCCCGTGGGCGGGGGGTACTGGCACCACCTGGGCCGCGAGACCTATCTCGCGCCCGTGACCTGGGACGCGGACGGGTGGCCGGTGGTGAACGAAGGGAAGGTCGTGACACGCGAGATGACGGTCCACGGCCTCCCCAGCGCCCCGTGGCCGGAGCCGCACGTCCGCACCGACTTCGTCTCCCCCCTCGGGCCGGAGTGGACCTACCTCCGCAACCCGAACCGCACCTCGTACACGCTCGACGAGAGGCCCGGCTGGCTGACCCTGCGCGGCGACGCCACCTCCCTCGGGGCGGCGGCCTCACCCACGTGGATCGGCCGGAGGCAGGAGCATCTCGCCTGCGAGGCGACGACCCGTCTCGACTTCGTGCCCTCACGCGAGGGCGAAGAGGCAGGCCTCGCGGCCTACCGGAGCCACGAGCACCGGTACGAGATCGCGGTGGGGCTCGTTCATGGGAGCCGCCGCGTCTTCGTCCGCCAGACGGTCGGCCCCAGCCTCCAGGCGGTGACGGCCTCGGCCCCGGCGGAGGGCCGGGAGCCGGTCGTGCTGCGCATCGAGGCGGCGCCCGGCACCTACGCCTTCTCGTTCGGCCTGGGCGACGCGCCGCGGGTCTGGACGCCGCTCGGGACGGCGCCCACCCGCTTCCTGTCGACCGAGGTGGCCTCGGGCTTCACCGGCGCGTTCTTCGCGCTCTACGCCACGGGCGGCGACCGGCCGGCCGAGTCGCTCGCACGTTTCGACTGGTTCGAGTATGAGCCGCGACCGGAGTGACGTTCGACCGCCCGGGCGGGCTAGCCGCGCCTCAGGCATGACCGTCGCTCATGAAACGCCGTCTCCTCACTCACAACAGCAGCTATTGAAACCTTCCGCCTCACGCCTGCCCTGTGGTAGTCTCCGCGAGGGGCGGGTGAACGCCGCCCCCTTGGGATCATCCCTTCCGATGTCGGAAGCGCTGCGGTCGCCTGGTGTCTGGCGCACCCGAGACCGGACCCGGAGGACGAACATGAGAAAGAAGTTCGTAGCCATCATCGCTCCTGCCCTCGCCCTGGCCTTCGTGGCGGTCACCGCCGAGGCCCAGCAGCACAAGGCGACCCGGCTGGGCAACCCCGCGACGCGGTTTGCGAAGGCCCTCAAGAAGCCGGACGACGTGCGCCTCCTCGTGCGGGGCGACAAGACGAAGGCGGACGTGGCGGCCATCCTCAACGAGGTCGGCTGGAAAGGGAACGTCGAGGATCTCGATCGGGCCGCGGCATCGGCGGAGATCACGGTCGTGAAGATCCCGAGCGGCACCCGCCTGCCGTTCATGTCGTCGCGCAAGAACAAGAAGCCCCACGCCCTCGTCGACGTGCTGTGGGCCGGGAAGAAGCCCATCGACGCGTTCACCTTCGACTTCTCCTCGAACTGCGAGCGCTACCGCTTCCAGGTTCCCCACGCCTGCAGCAACTTCTGGATCGAGGACCTGGGCAAGGACACCGCCGACCCGAAGTGCTCACCCGCGCCCCCGCCCCCGCCGGTCGTCTCGGTGAGCGGCGCGAGCGAGGCCTGCGTCACGCAGCCGGTCGAGTACACCATCACCGTGAAGAACCCGCCCGCCGACAACGGCGTGAAGCTCTACGTGAACGGCAAGGAGGCGGTCTCGGACCGGCTCACCGACGGCACCTTCCGCTTTACGTTCACCGGCGCCCCGACCCCCGGCAGCTACGAGATCAAGGCGGTCTCGGGCGGCGTTTCCGGCACGACGACGGTGCAGGTGAAGCCCTGCGTCCCGACCTGCGGCATCACCGCCCACCCGCTTCCGGCCCAGGCCGGCAAGCCGCTGACCGTCGACCTTTCCGGCTCGCGCGTCGCCCCCGGCGTCAAGGGCGGGGTGAAGTCGGCCAAGATCGAGGTGCTGGACGCCAAGGGCGCGGTCGTCGACACGGTCGAGATGCCGGCGGGCAGCCTCACCAGCAGCACCTTCGTGATCAAGAAGGGCGGCATCCACACCCTGCGGGCGGTGGTGACGGACGACGTCGGCCAGACCTCGACCAACGAGTGCACCGCGCAGGTGGACGTCAAGGGTGGCTTCCCGTGGTTCGTCGGCGCGTACGGCGGCAAGGAACGGCTCGTCCACGACTCCGGCCCCGACAGCCCCGGCGGCCGGTGCGCGGCGCTGCTGGGCCTGGAGGTCGGCATCCTGCCCAAGATCGGCGAGCACACCGAGCTCGAAGCGGGGTTCGGCGTGAAGATCAACCTGCGGGACAGCGAGAACACGTCGATCTTCGGCGACCTGGCCATCAACCGCGTGGTGGGCGCCGGCTTCTTCGGAGGCGGCATCTCGGCCTGGGACCTCACCCGGGACAACGGGTCCCGCGCGGTCGCCCTGCTCCTGCAGGGTGGCTTCGACCTCAGCAAGGACGGCAAGTGGCAACTCGTCGGTCAGGTCCGCGCGCCGTTCAACAAGTTCGACGACCTCGACAACAACTACCAGCTCTGGGCCGGCTTCCGCTTCCGGCCGAATAGCTGGAAGTAGCACCCAGACCGGGCCTCCGCCCGCAAGGCCCTCGCCGGCTCCGGCCGGCGAGGGCCTTTTCGCTTTCGCGGCCGGCGTGTGACCTCGGCCGGAGAAAGACGTCCCCGACCGGGCGTGGACGGGCGCGGCCCGGCTACCGGCCAGCAGCCGCATCCATGAGACGCCCGATCGCGGGACGATAGGCGACCTCGAGACCGGTGACGGGCTTCCGCTCGCGCTCCAGGAGCGGGGATCGGGAGACCCACCACGCCTCCGGGCCTCTCGTTCCCTGCTCGAGGAACCCGAGCGCTTCGAGCCCGGCGGCGGCGAGGGCGGAGGCCTCGGCGGCCAGCGGGACGCACTCGCGGAGCTGCTCCCTGCTCTCGAGGAGCGGCCGGAGGCGCACGTCGATCTCCTGCCATTCCTGGAGGCGGGCCCGGATCGCCTCGCGACCGGCTTGGCGCGCGGGATCGGCCAGGAAGGCGTCCACGCGAAGGGAGAAGAGCCGCGCCGCGTCGCTCTCCGGCCGGGCCGCGTCCATCAGCCGGTTGAGGGGCGTCTGCTGCGTGTAGTGGCCCGTCCTGCCGCGCTGGTAGTCCTCGAGCGGCTCGACGACGTCGGCCAGCCGCTGCAGCTCCTGGAGCTGCCGCCCGGCCAGTCGCTGGAGCATTCGCGGGTAGCCGGCCCGGTGATCGAGGCCCAGCCACTCCAGCCAGCGGCTCACGGCGTCGAGCCGCTCGTACATGTCGTCGACGTCCCTCACATCGCGCGGCGACCACAGGCGCTCCGCGATGGCCGCCGTCCGTGGCCAGATCCGGGAGTCCACGATCTCCGCCGTCGTGAACTCCGACCACATCGTCGCCTCCCCACCGAGGATCCGCGCGCGGTCGGCCTCCGGCAGCTCGTCGACGCCCTTGTCCCAGGGGTCGGTCAGATAGTGGCGGTCGGCCGACCACATGAGGTCCACGTAGTAACCGCTGCTGAGGATGCCCTGGTAGCCCTCCTTCGCCGCCGCCGCGAGAGACTCCGGCCCGCGCCAGGACTGGATCACGGAGTCCTTCGGGAGGCCGGGGAGCAGGATCTCGTCCCAGCCCATCATCTTCTTTCCGTGCCCGGTGACGATCTTCGAGACTCGCCGGCTGAAGTAGCCGAGAAGGTCGTGGCTGCCTTCGAAGCCCCGCTCCTTCCGGAACGCGGCGAGGCGCTCCGAAGCCCCCCAGTGCCGGCCGTTCACCTCGTCCCCCCCGACGTGGAGGTAGGGGTCCGGGAAGAGGGCCGCCACCTCACCGAGGAGGGTGTCGAGGAAGCGGTAGACCTCCTCCTTCGAGGGATCGAGGCATGGATCCTTGATCCCCCACTCCCGCTCGATCCGATAGGGACCAGGGCCCGCGGCGAGCTCGGGGTGGCTCACGAGCCAGCTCGTGGTGTGGCCGGGCATGTCGAGCTCCGGGTACACCCGGATGCCCCGCTCTCCGGCGTAGGCGACGATCTCCTTGACCTGCTCCTGGGTGTAGAAGAGCCCGTCCGAGCCCTGGCGGTGGAGCTCCGGGTAGCGCCGGCTCTCGATCCGGAAGCCCTGATCGTCGGTCAGGTGCCAGTGGAAGACGTTGAGCTTGACCGCCGCCATCCCGTCGAGGGTGCGCTTCACGGTGTCGACGGGCATGAAGTGGCGCGAGGAGTCCAGCATGAGGCCGCGCCAAGGGAAGCGCGGCTGGTCCCGGATCACCACCGCCGGCACCCGAAAGGCGGTGGACGAGCCGGGACCGACCAGCTGCAGGAAGGTCTCCAGACCTCGCAGTACGCCCCAGGGCTCGGCCGCCTCCAGGACGGCGCCGGCCGGGGTCACGGTGAGCGCGTAGCTCTCGTCCATGCCCTGGTGCGGGAGCGGCCGGCCGGGCGAGGCGCAGCGGATCTCGAGGGTCGGCTTCCCCGCCTCGGCCACCGGGTCGGGAAGGTCGAGGCCGGTCTGGCGAGCGAGCCGGGCCTCGAACCGCCGCGCGGCGCGCTCGACGAGCGCCCCGCCCTTGCCCGCGAGCGCGACCCGGAAGGCGGGCTTGACCGCCAGCTCGCCGGTCCCGATCTCGATCGAGGAGGGCCACGGCACGAGGGCCGGCCTCGGTCCGTCTCCCGCCGCGGCGATGAGCGCCACCAACGCCATCTCGAGAGCCATGGCCTTCCTCCTCCGCGGCACGTCGCCGGGAGCCTAGCACGGCCAGGATTCGCGGCGCGCCTTGCGCGCGGCCCGGTCCGTGTGAGAATACGCGCCGACAACCCGCCCGCACCCGGCGGGTTCGGCCCGGCATTCAATCGAGGGAGGCCCAATCGTGAACAAGATGACCGCGGCAGTCGCCCTGATGGCCGTGTTCTCGCTGGCCGTCTGCTTCATCGTCCTGGGTTCGGTGTCGTCGGACCTGATGGCGGCGCTGAAGCTCGACGAGGCGCAGTTCGGCTCGCTCATCATGGCCCTCTTCCTCACCAGCTGCATCGTCCAGCTCTTCATCGGCCCCGCCGTGGACCGGTTCGGCTACAAGCCCCTGGCCGTCTTCGGCTTCGTGGTCACGAGCGCGAGCATCTTCCTGCTCGCCTTCGCGACCAGCTTCACCGCGGCCTTCGTCGCCTGCGTGTGCCTCGGCTTCGGGGCGATGTCGCTGAATACGGTCGGCAACACCCTGATCCCGGTCGTGCTCTTCGAAGGCAAAGACCCGGCCCGGGCCAGCAACTTCGGGAACGCGTTCTTCGGCCTCGGCTACGTGTCCGTCCCCTTCCTGTTCACCCTCTTCCTGCAGACGATGGGCTGGAGCTACGCGGCGTCGCTCTCGGTCTTCGGCGTCCTCACCCTCGTGTTCCTGGCCCTGAGCCTGACCGCCTCCTACCCGAGGGTCCCGATCGGCTTCAGCTTCGGCAAGGCGGCCGGTCTCCTGTCCCGGCCCGCGGTCCTCGTCGCCGCGCTCGCCCTCTTCTGCTACATCTCCCTCGAGGTCTCGATGGGATCCTGGATCCGGAAGCTGATGGAGGAGCTCCTCGGCAAGACCTCCGCTCCCGCCGACGCCAGCTTCTGGGCGGGCATGGTCCTGAGCCTGTTCGGCCTGGCCATGGCGGCCGGCCGCTTCCTGAGCTCCGCGGTGAAGAACCTCACCGCCATCGGAGTCCGGGTCATCGCCGGGGCGGCCGCGGTGTCGCTGGCGTCCATCCTCGTGATGATCTGGACCCAGTCGGCGGCCCTCGCCATTCTCGCCATCGTCCTCACCGGGCTCGCCTTCGCGCCGATCTTCCCGACCGTGGTGGGCGTGACCTTCGCGAAGTTCGACAGCAGCCAGTACGGGTCGATCTTCGGCATCGTCTTCGCAATCGGCCTTCTGGGAGGCACGTTCGTGCCGAAGTGGATCGGCAACCTCAGCGCGGCGGGGACGGTCCAGGGCAGCCTCAAGGTCGCCGCGGCGATGGCCGGGCTCCTCCTCCTGGTCACGCCGGCCCTGGGCGCGGCCGGAAGAAAGGCCTCCCGCTGAGACGCCCGCCGAAGGGGGCGGAGGAGGACGAGGGCACCCGTGCTACAATCCGCGCCCAATCGGGGCCGTCCGCCCCCGGAGGTCCCGTGTCGCAGAACCTCCCCATCCCTCTTCCGTCGTTCGACCTCCACTCCAATCGGGAAGCCTCGGCATGAACCCAGCCCTTCCACTCTTCGCCCTCGCCACCCGCCTCACCGGCATCGACTGGGCGGTCATCGCCTGCTACTTCTGCATCCTGGGAGGCGTCGCCTGGTGGGTGGTCAGCCACCGCCAGGACACCGCCGCCGACTACTTCCTCGCCGGAAGGAACCTCGGCTGGTGGGTGATCGGGGCCTCGATCTTCGCCTCCAACATCGGCTCCGAGCACATCGTGGGCCTCGCCGGGACCGGCACCACCGACGGCGTGGCCATGGCCCACTACGAGCTGCACGCCTGGTGCCTGCTCGTCCTGGCCTGGGTCTTCGTGCCCTTCTACATGCGCTCCCAGGTCTTCACCATGCCGGAGTTCCTGGAACGCCGGTTCAACGAGAAGTCCCGCTACGTCCTCTCGATCGTCTCCATCATCACGTTCATCGTGTCCAAGATCGCGGTGGGCATCTTCGCGGGGGGCGTCGTCTTCGGGACCCTCCTCCCCGATTTGCGGCTCGACCTCGGACCCCTCCACCTCGACGCCTTCTGGATCGGGTCCGTCCTCGTGATCGTCCTCACCGGCTTGTATACCGCCCTCGGCGGCATGCGGGCGGTGGCCTACAACGACGCGGTGCAGGTGATCGTCCTCATCACCGGCTCCGCCCTCCTCACCGTCTACGGCCTCAGCTACCTCGGCGGCTGGGAGGAGCTGCGCCGCATCTGCGGCTCCGACATGTTCAACCTCTGGAAGCCGCTCATCCCCCCCGGGGTGGTCGGGACTTGGGCACCGGTGATCGAGAGGGACGCCACCGGTCACCTCGTCCGCCAGGCCTGGTACTTCAACGGCTACTACCCGTGGCTCGGAATGCTCTTCTGCGCCCCGATCATCGGCCTCTGGTACTGGTGCACCGACCAGTACATCGTCCAGCGGGCCCTCGGCGCGCCGAACGAGAAGGTGGCCCG
>Ga0335085_10016473_pt1 | contig 10681 bp, 11 predicted proteins | sample Lox_Sample_45_FD_206712 | JGI IMG/M metagenome (GOLD analysis project Ga0335085, IMG submission 206712) | Soil microbial communities from Loxahatchee National Wildlife Refuge, Florida, United States - Lox_Sample_4.5 | ecosystem: Environmental > Terrestrial > Soil > Wetlands | place: USA... | reverse complement strand
TTTTGGCCGCAGATATAAGGAAAACGGCGGCTTCAACCGATATAGAGGGTAGTATGCAAACGACTCACAAATATTTTTTGCCGCTGGCCGGGGCGGCCCTTCTCCTGGCCCTGTTTGGAACGGGTTTGGTGGAGGCGGCAGGCACAGCGATCGGCTTGGCCGTTGCCAATGGGAGCTTCCAAGTGGATCGGGCGAAGGTTTGGGGTACTTCTTCCCTGTTCGAGGGCAGCACGGTTGAGACATCGGCGTCGATTTCTCAGATTCAGGTGACTGGCGGGGCGGATGTCCGTCTGGCGGCGGATTCCAGGGTGAAGGTGTACCGCTCGAGAATGGTTTTGGAGCAGGGGTTTACGGAAATCCGTGCAGCCAATAACTTCACGGTGGAAGCGCGTTCGCTGACAATTGCTCCGAAAACACATGACGCGACCACCCGCGTCAAACTGCTAGGAGCGCGTAAGGTGACGGTTGCGGCGTTGGGCGGGCCTGTCGAGGTGAGGAATAGCAGCGGACTGCTGGTAGCGCGAGTGGCTTCCGGCGGGAGCCTGGATTTCGAGCCACAGGCGGCCGGCGCACAAGCCGGAACGGCTTCCGGCAGCCAAGCGGGCGCGGGTGCCGGTACAGCGGCCGGATCCACCGCGGCAGACGGCGGGAGTGTCGCTGGAGCGACTGCGGGAGGCACCAGTGGAGCGGCGGCGGGGGCAGGCGCGGCGGCGGGAGGGATCGGAGCGGGCACCATCGCGATCATCGGCGGTGTGGCCATAGGAGCTACGGTGGGCGGTTTGGCGGCAACCGGCAGTTTGCCGGGTCAAAGCCAATCGACGCCATCGGCCAGCCAGTAGGCCGGCATCACCACCATCGCCAAGCTGTGGGGCTTGCGGCCGCGTCCGTGCGTCGCAAGCCTCTGTCGGTTTAACCAACAATTTCCATATCGGTAATTCAGATCTGATTGGCTATTTACGTGCAGAAACCTCCGCGACTCAATGACAGGAGGGTCGCACATGGCCAAGGGCTTCGTTAACATTACCGTGGAGCGCTGCAAGGGTTGCGGATTCTGTGTCGAGTTCTGCCCGACTCACGTTCTGGCGCTTTCATCTGCTTACAACTCCAAGGGTTATCATGCTCCGCACGTGGAGGCGGCCGAGAAATGTAGCGGCTGCGATCTTTGCGGCATGTACTGCCCGGACTTCGCTATCTTTGGAGCGCGCTATGCACGCTGACCCGAAGGGCGTCCTCACGGGTGTTCATTTTCTCGACGGCGATCATGCCTGCTGTGAGGGTACACTCGCAGCCGGTGCGCGTTTTAGCGCAGGTTATCCCATCACTCCATCCACCGAAGTCGTCGAACGCTTTGCCGCGAGAATTCCGACCGTCGGCGGGATCTTCATTCAAATGGAAGACGAGCTGGCTGCATCCATCGCCATCCAGGGTGCGGTTTGGGGAGGCGCCAAGGCGTTTACGGTGACCTCCGGACCGGGGTTCTCCTTGATGATGGAGCACTTGGGGTACGCGTCCATGACCGAAACGCCCTGCGTGTTCGTGAATGTGCAGCGCGGCGGGCCATCGACCGGTTTGCCCACCCTTCCGGCGCAGGCCGATATGATGCAGGCGCGCTGGGGGTCGCATGGAGACTACGGGATCATCGCACTGTGCCCCAACTCGCCGCAAGAGTGCTTCGACCTGACCGTGACAGCCTTCAACCTGGCCGAAGAATTCCGCGTGCCGGTGATGATGATGCTCGACGAATGCGTCGGGCACATGACCGAGAAGGTGGTCATCCCGGAAGCGGAGCAGATCCAGATCACGCCGCGGCGTTACACCAAGCGGCCGGCCGGCGATTTCCGCTTGTATGAACCGCAGGCCGATCAGGTGCCGGATATGGTGCGGGCCGGCGAAGGCTACCGTTTCCATGTCACCGGGTTGACTCACGACGACCGGGGATATCCCAGCATGAACGTCGATACGCAGGATCGGCATGTGCGGCGGCTGCAGGACAAGCTCAAACCATTGGCCGGGCCGCGGGCACTATTCGAAGCGCAGAATCTGGACGATGCCGAGGTTGTAGTGGTGTCGTATGGGATCACCTCGCGGGTGGCGCAGCGGGCGATTCAACTGGCGCGCCAACAAGGCATTCGCGCCGGCAAGTTCCGGCTGATCTCGGCGTGGCCTTTCCCCGAGTCATGGATCGCCGAACTGGCAGGACGGGTCAAAGCGTTCGTCGTGCCGGAACTGAACCTGGGGCAGATGGTGCATGAAGTGGCGCGGGCGGCGTCGGGAAAGACCAAGGTCGTGCCGGTTAGCCATGCGGGCGGGAGCGTACATGCGCCCGAAACAATTCTGCGGGCCATTGTGGAGGCGGTGCGATGAACGAGACGACTTTGGAAGTCCCCTACGAAATCGAAGTGGAAGCGCATAATCCGGTAGAGCCGTTTCTGCGCATGGACCGCATGCCGCACATCTGGTGTCCGGGTTGCGGAATCGGCACCACGGTCAACTGCTTCACGCGCGCGCTGCTGGATTCGAAGGCCAATCTGGATAAGGTGGCGATCGTTTCGGGCATCGGCTGCACGGGACGCGTAGCCGGGTATGCGCGGTTGGATTCGTTCCACACCACCCACGGCCGCGCCATCCCGTTCGCCACCGGGTTGAAGCTGGCCAACCCGGAGTTGCAGGTGGTGGTGTATTCGGGCGATGGCGACCTGTTCGCGATCGGCGGGAACCACTTCATTCACGCGGCGCGCCGCAACATGGATTTGAAGGTGATCTGCGTGAATAACCTGACCTACGCAATGACGGGGGGTCAGACGGCGCCGACCACCCCGGGGCAGGTGATCAGCGCGACGTCGCCATACGGCGTATTCGAGCCGGCCTTCAACCTGGTGGCGTTGGCAGAAGCCGCCGGAGCCAGCTATGTGGCGCGGTGGACCACGTTCCACGTGAAGCAACTGGCGCGGTCGATGGAGGAGGTCCTCAAAAAGAAGGGCTTCTGTTTCATCGAGGTGCTCTCGCCGTGCCCCACACTGTATCAGCGCCGCAACAAGATGGGCGACGGGCTGGACACGATGAAGTTCTACAAGCAGGTGAGCAAAGTGCGCCACGGCGCGCCCACCAGCGAATGCGCCTTGACCAAGTCGGGCCAGATCGTAGTGGGCAAATTCGTGGACCGCGACCGGCCCGGTTACTTCGAGCTGTTGCGGGAACAGATGAGCGAGAGTTTGGGCGAGCGTTACGCGGAACCGGAGGTTGTATGCAGCGAGTGCTGACGGAGATTCGGATTGCCGGATTTGGGGGCCAGGGCGTCATTCTGGCGGCGGCGGTGATCGGCAAGGCGGCGGCTCTGTTCGAGGGCGGATATGCCACCATGACGCAGAGCTTCGGTCCGGAAGCGCGCGGCGGATCGTCGAGCGCGCAGGTGATTCTCTCGAGCGAGCCGATCTTGTACCCCTACGTGACCCAGCCTGACATTCTGGTAGTCATGAGCCAGGAGGCGGCCACGCGTTTTGCACCGCAGTTGAAGCCGGGCGGAATCCTCATCACAGAGCAGGAGCTGGTGCGGGTGGATCGTTATCCGACCGATGTGAAGGTGTACGGGGTGCCAGCCACCCGTCTGGCGGAGGAACTGGGCCGGAAGGTGGTGTTGAACATCGTGATGACTGGATTCTTCGGCGCCGTGACGGGGCTTCTCGATCCGGAGTCGCTGCGGCAGGCAGTGGCCGATTCGGTGCCCGCGGCGATGAAGAAGCTCAACCTGCAGGCGTTCGAGAAGGGCTTCGAGTACGGGTCGCACCTCATGGTGAAGGAGACCAACGGCAACAGCGAAGCGGCGCTGGCGTTGGAATCGGCATAGTGCGTACGGCGGCGGCAAGAGAGAATGCCGCGGCCGTTCTCGTTTCAGGCAACGTTGAGTGTCGACAGGCGGCGTGCTATCAGCGCGCCGTCTTTTATTTTGGGCAGCGCGCTGCTGTCGCGAGGAGCATCACTGGCCGGGACTGCGCAGCCGACAGCAGGTCCGATCGCGACGCCCTCAGCCTACTTATGCAGGACCAGATGCTTCAGATCGGGGCCGAATTCCTTAGCCAGGTTGCCGGCGGCCTGGAAGCCCATGCCGAAGTTGCCCGCTCGGATGCCGCGACCGACGGGCGTGTAGCGGCGCGGGTGCCAGTACGTGGCCAGCATATCGCCGCCGTAGACGCCCGCGAGCCCTGGGATGTCGAGCACGCTGTGGCCGGTTTCATCCTGTGTAAAAAGAGTGCGGCGGAGGGCGTGGCTGGCGCGGGTGAGACCGCTGCGGCCTGGCATCCGGTGATAGCGCGTGTCGTAGCGGAGGGCCGCGGCAAGGCCGGCCTGGATCGACCCACGGATGGCCGCGCGGCCCATGTGATTTCCGACGCGGTGCCAGTAGCCCTGGGCTCCTAAACCCCATTCGTGCGGATCGCGCGCCAATTGGCCCAGTGCGGCCGACCCGAAAAACCCTACGAGTGGCGCCGGGCCGATGAAATTATCGTGCAGATAGGCCTGCCAGCGCTCCTGGTTGGTCATCGCCACATAGGCTGGCGCCGGTGAGGTGGCCGGGGCATCTTGCGCCAGCGCCGCAGGCGCGGTCAGGGTCAGAAGCACGCCGGCCACGCAGACCCAGTTCCAGTTCCGCTTTTCAGCGAGGGGGTAAGGCATTTACAGATCCCGTTTCTGGAAGCTTATCAATCGCGGGCTGAACGCACACGTGATTCTTGCGGGGAAGGGCTCCCCTTTTTGGGGGTATCGGGCGCACGGATCTACTGAGCCGCTTTCAAAGGACGGCCTCTGCTACACTAGCAATGTATGGCAATCCCGAATGTGAAGCGGTTCCGGCCCTTCTGCCCGGTCTGCAACGACAACTTCACCCTCATGTCCGTCCTGCCGAAAGATGCCGATGTCGACAAGTACCTGGCCGATGCGGTGACGCGCCACGATCATAAGGCGTTCCAGGAATCCAAGGTACTGCACTTCAAAGTGCGCGTCGGCCAGCAGAAGCAGAAGAAGGCCAAGTAAGCAACGCGCTCGAAGCGCAACTCTCCGGGACCCGCTCCCGCGGGTCCTACAATCTCGCCTGCAAGGTCCGCACGGTTCGCAGAGCTTCCTGGGAGACCTCGGGATCGGGGTCGTTGGTAAGCTTCTGTGCTTCCCGGACGCTCGAACTGTCTCCACTGCGCGCCAGCACCCGCAACAACCCGATCTTCTCGTCCTTGGTGCCGCTCTGCATGGGCGCGTAGAGCACCTGGCGGACATTGTCCAACCGGGCGGCCTCTGTCAGAAACGGCAGCGCCACGCCTTTATATGATCCGGAATTCAGCGTGTTGATGAGGTACTGCAGCGGGCTGAATTCGGTGAGATTGGTCCGGCCGAGCATGACCAGTGCAAAGGCCAATGATAGCCGCGGCTGAGTCTTGGTTTCGGCGGCGAAGGCCTTATCCAGCATGGCCAGATCGGACGGATTGCGCAGGCGGGCATAGCCTTCGGCGGCGGCGGCGCGCATCTTATCGTCCTTATCGTTGAGGTATTGCGCGTAAAGCGGCCGGCTCGACTCGAGAGGCAGCATGGCGATGGCGGTGAGCGCGGCGTGGCGGACGCGGGCATCGCGGGTGCGGTTGAGGACGCCGGTCAAATCCGGGACAGCCGATTTGTTCAGCAGGAGGCCGGTGGCCTCGATGGCCGCGACTTGCACCTTCGGGTCGAGGTCGTGCAGCAAAAAGCTGATGCGCGGCGCGGCGGATTCATCGCGGATCTTCTCGAGCGCGGTGAGCGATTCGTAAATGACCTCGGTGTTCTTAGAGTGCGCTGCTTCGATGAGGTCGGATACGGCGGCCTGCCCGCGCAAGATGCCGATGGCCCGTGCGGCGTTGGCCCGCGTATCCATGGAATTTTTGTCACTGCGCGCCATTTCGCCGAGCGCGGCGATCACTTCGGGGCGCACCACGACGAAGCCCGGAATGACCTGGTCGTTGGTGTCGGTGAAGTGGCCCTTGATGCTGGTGCCCACGCGCTTCAGACCAGCGCCGAATCCGGTTTGCACATAACCCGGCAGGTAGAAGTTGACCAGAGCATCGGTGGCGCGGATCTGGACTTCGGCATCGGTATCATGAGTGGCTTGGATGAGCGGATCGAGACTGCGCTGCGTGCCGATGTCGGTGAGCTGTTTGACGACTTCGACGCGCACCTCGACGCTGGGATTCTTGAGCATCTCCTGCAATTTGGGAATCGCCGAAGGACCGGCTTTGGCGGTATCTCGGACATCTTTCGGGCGGACCTCCTGAGCCGGCGTGAGCACAGCCAGGGCCAGCGGAAGGAGTACGGCGGAGAGGCGCATATTTCTAATTTAGCGCGGGCCTGAGAATGGCGCGAGCGGGGATGATGCAGCGCGATAGAAAAGCCTGACGCGGAGGCGCGGAGTCTAGATGCCGAGCGACAATCGAATCTCTCCGGTGTGAGTACCGCGAGCACGAATGATGCAGCGAAAGCGGCCGCAATGCCTGACGCGGAGACGTGCCAAATGGTCGCCGAGGCGTGGGAGCGGCGGAGCGATTCGCTGAGAAATGCACGAATGACGCAGCGGCGCGGGCGAGATGCCGACACGGGAACGGGCGGAGCAATCCGCCGAGAGATGCCAATCGAGCTTTCCCGGCTGAGAGTGGCGCGAGCGCGGAGAAAATTGGCTATGGGTTGCTCCGCGAGCTGCTCTGCGTCTGCGCGGCTCCGCGTCAAATCCAGTGCACAGAACGCGCCGAGCGGTGCGGAAGCGCGGGAGAATGCCGCGAAGTTAGCGCACGAATTCCACGTCGACGCGTTTGGGGATGAGGCCGGCTTCGAAGCCGAGATCGAGGAGTTTCTGGACGGCCTGCGGGACGACGGTTCCGGCATCCACGGTGTAGTGATTGACGTACATGCCGACGAATTTGTCCGCGAGGCGCGGCTCCAGGTCGCGGGCGAATTGCAGCGCGTACTCGAGAGCTTCGTCGTGATTTTCGAGCGCGTACTGAATGCTCTCGCGCATCATGCGGCAGCACTCGGATTGAATTTCGGTATCCAGCGAACGGAGCAGCACGTTGCCGCCGAGGGGAAGCGGAAGACGATAGGAATTTTTAAACCAGCGGCCGAGATCGGCGACGCGATGGAAGCCCTCGCGGTCGAAGGTCAACTGGCCTTCGTGGATCACCAGGCCCGCATCCACAGTGCGCTCGCGGACGGCGTCGGTGATTTTGTCGAAGGGCGTGACGACGGCTTCGAAGTCGGGCTGAAACAATTTGCAAGCCAGGTACGCCGTGGTGAGCGTGCCGGGGACGGCGATGCGCTTGCCTTTGATCTCCTCGGGCTCCATGGGACGCGAGGAGATGATCATGGGGCCATAGCCGTCGCCAATGGACGATCCGCTGGCCATGAGCACGTACTTGTCGGCGACGTAGGGATAGGCGTGATAGGAAATCGCGCTGAGCTCGTAAAGGCCTTCCATGGCCTTGCGGTTGAGAGTTTCGATATCGCTCAGAACGTGACGGAAGATTACCTTGGAAGAACGAACCTTCTTGGTGGCCAAGCCATAAAACATGAACGCGTCATCGGAGTCGGGGCTATGGGCGCTGGTAATCTCCCGCGGTGCGACCGAATTCATATGGGAAGAGAATCTCCAGTGTACACTACTGTGGCGATCGGGCAAGGCGATTCGGCGGCCTGGAATGCAGGCTGAACGGGCCTGCAAACGCTCTGGCCTTGCCAGTACTTTAGTGTGATCCGGGAGCTAACGCTGAATGCGCGCCGAGCCTCCTTTGGCAAACGCCTTCACTTGGTCGAGAGTGGCCATGGTAGTGTCGCCGGGATAGGTCGTGAGCAGCGCACCGTGAGCCCAGCCGAGGCGGACGGCTTCTTCGGGCGGCGCTCCTGTAAGTAAACCGTAAAACAGGCCGGACGCAAAGCCGTCTCCTCCGCCAACGCGATCGTAGACATCCAATTCGGCGGTGGGCGCAGTATAGGTTTGGCCGTCGATCCAGGCGACTGCGCTCCAACTGTGACGATTGGTGGAATGCACCTCGCGGAGCGTCGTGGCCACCACTTTAACCTGGGGATGCTTCTTCACGACTTGGCCGATCATAGCGAAGAAAGCGCTCGGGTCGAGCTTGGATTTGGCGGTGACGTCCTGGCCGGCAATGCCGAGACCTTTCTGGAGATCTTCTTCGTTACCCACCAGCACGTCCACGTTGCGCACGATGCGGTCGAGGACCGCGACAGCGCGCTCTTCCCCGCCCGAGATGCTCCAGAGCTTGGCGCGATAGTTCAGATCGAAAGATACTATGGCCCCGGCCGCTTTGGCTGCCGCGGCGGCCTCGATGATGACGTCAGCGGTGGTGGGCGAGAGGGCGGCGAAGATGCCACCGCTATGGAACCAACGTACGCCCCCCGAGAAGATGGCTTTCCAATCGAAGTCGCCGGGTTTGAGCAGCCCGCCGGCCTCATTGGAACGATTGTAAAAGACCACCGGACCGCGCACGCCGAAACCACGATCGCTGTAGACGGTAGCCATGTTGGGGCCGCGCACGCCATCGTGAGCGAAGTGCTTATAGAACGGCTGGACGCCCATGGCGCGGACGCGCTCGGCGATCAGGTCGCCGATGGGGTAATCGACCATGGCGGTGGCGATGCCTGTCTTCATTCCGAAACAATTAGACAGGTTGGCGGCGCAGTTGAACTCTCCGCCGCTGACATGGATTTGGCACTCGGTGGCCTTGCGGAAGGGAATGATGCCGGGGTCCAGGCGATGGACCAGCGCACCTAGCGAGAGAAAATCGAAGGCGGCTCCGGGCGGTGCAATTTGCAATCCGTAGCTCATGCGAATCTCCTCATTCATCGACCTCGTAGTGTTTCAGGATTTCGGACCAGCGTCCCTGTGCCTTGAGCAGCAACTCGATGACCTCGCGGACAGCGCCCTGGCCGCCCACCGACGCCGTTACAAAATGCGCCACCCGTTTCACTTCGGGGCGCGCGTTGGCGGTGGCCACGGCGAGTCCGACACGGCGCATCACCACGACGTCGGTGAAGTCGTCGCCGATGTAGGCCACTTCGGCGGGCGTCAGTTGCGAGTCGGCCATGATCTCCTGCAGGATGGGAATTTTTTCGGTGTGGCCCTGGTAGACGTATTTGAATTTGCACTGGCGGGCGCGCTCCACCGTGGCGGGCGAAACGCGACCACTGATCAGCCCGGCGGGGATGCCGAGACGGGCCATCCATTGCAGGGCGATGCCGTCCTGCGAATCGAAGCCTTTGGTTTCGGCCATCGAGCCATCCGGCGCGGGGACGTTGTAGAGCTTGCCATCGGTGAGGACGCCATCCACGTCCATCAGCAGCAGCCGGATTTTAGAAGCGAGTTCGGTGATGTCGGGCAAAGTTGAACCTTCGAACGAAGATCTTCCAAAAGGGCCACAGATGAACACCGATCAAAACGAAATTTGTTATCTGTGTTTATCTGTCTTCATCCGTGGCCCGATCCTAAACCGTGTAAGTCCCCGCCGAGACGTGCCCGCCTTTGCCGGTCCAGTTGGTGTGGAAGAACTTACCGCGCGGCTGGTCGATGCGTTCGTAGGTGTGGGCGCCGAAATAATCGCGTTGGGCCTGCAGCAGATTGGCGGGCAGGCGCTCGCTACGATAACCATCGTAGAAAGCCAGCGCGGTGGTAAAGGCGGGCACGGGGACGCCGTTCTCGACGGCCCGCGCCACCACGCGGCGCCAGGAATTCTGGCAGCGCTCGATGACCGCGGTGAAGTATGGATCGAGCAGCAGATTGCTCAAATTGGCGTTGCGGTCGAAGGCTTCTTTGATCTTGCCCAGGAATGCCGAGCGAATAATGCATCCGGCGCGCCACACCAGCGCGATGCCGCCGTAGTTGAGGTTCCAGTGCCACTCCTTCGCGGCCTCGCGCAGCAGCATGAATCCCTGGGCGTAAGACACGATTTTGGAAGCGAGCAGCGCCTGGCGAATATCTTCCTGGAACGCCCGGCGATCGCCGGAGAATTGAAATTTCGGACCACTCAGCAGCTTGGAGGCTTCCACGCGCGCCTCCTTCATGGCACTCAGGCAGCGCGCGTACACGGCTTCGCTGATGAGCGTGACGGGCATGCCGAGATCGAGCGCGTTGACGCTGGTCCACTTCCCGGTACCCTTCTGCCCCGCGGTGTCAAGGATCTGGTCGAGCACATAATTACCGCTCTCGTCCTTGTAAGCCAGGATGTCGCTGGTGATTTCGATCAGGTAGCTGTCGAGTTCGCCCTTGTTCCATTCGGCGAAGGTGTCGTGCATCTGCTCATTGGTCATACCGAGGCCATCCTTCAAAAGCTGATAGCCTTCGCAAATGAGCTGCATATCGCCGTACTCGATGCCGTTGTGGACCATCTTGACGTAGTGGCCCGCGCCATCCTCGCCCATCCAATCGCAGCAGGGCGAGCCGTCGGGCGTTTTGGCGGCGATGCTCTGGAAGATTTCCTTTACCAGCGGCCAGGCCTTGGGACTTCCGCCGGGCATCATCGACGGGCCGAAACGCGCACCTTCTTCGCCGCCCGACACGCCCGTGCCGATGAACAGCATGCCTTTGCTCTCGAGATATTTGGTGCGGCGGATGGAATCCGGAAAATGCGAGTTGCCGCCATCGATGATCAGGTCGCCGGGTTCG
>Ga0335085_10016470_pt1 | contig 10682 bp, 10 predicted proteins | sample Lox_Sample_45_FD_206712 | JGI IMG/M metagenome (GOLD analysis project Ga0335085, IMG submission 206712) | Soil microbial communities from Loxahatchee National Wildlife Refuge, Florida, United States - Lox_Sample_4.5 | ecosystem: Environmental > Terrestrial > Soil > Wetlands | place: USA... | reverse complement strand
CGCATGAGCCGATCAAATCCTGCGTCGCGGGCCCGCAAAAGATTGCTGCCACAGCAGTTCTCTCACAGACTGGAAAGTGGAAACCCAGCGGGCGCGGGTCACCGCGCCAGAGACTTGCATTCGCGTCACTTCCCAATTAGCCAGCCGCGGACACGGCTGCGCTGGGTCCCCGCTTTCGCGGGGATGACACCGACGGAAATGGCTGGGGACTTTCTCCGTGGCTGACACTTCCACTTCCTCCCTTAAACGCGCCGCAGCTGCCCGGGCTCTCGACTTCGTGCAGAGTGGAATGAAGCTCGGGCTCGGAACGGGCTCGACTGCGGAAGCATTCCTCGAAGTGCTGGCGCCACGCATTCGCCAAGGGCTCGATGTGCGCTGCTCGGCCACCTCGGAGCGCACGGCGGAAATGGCCCGCGCGCTGTCCATCCCACTCGCCGAACTCGATGCCTTGGCGCCGCTCGATCTCGTGATCGACGGTGCCGACGAAGCCGACCGCGCGCTCACGCTGATCAAGGGCGGCGGTGGCGCATTGCTGCACGAAAAAATTGTGGCGGCGTCCTCGCAATGCATGATCGTCGTGGCGGATGCCTCCAAGCTCGTCGACACGCTGGGCCGATTTCCGCTGCCCGTCGAGGTGGTGCCGTTCGGAAACGCCACGACGGCGGCGCGCATCAAGCGCGCGCTTGGCGGTCTCGGCTATGCCGGTGTGCCGGCAGTCCTGCGTTCGCGCGAAGGGACGCCGTTCATCACGGATTCCGGCAACTACATCTACGATATTGCGCTCGGCGCAATCGAGGATGCGGCAACGCTGGCCCAGGTACTGAGCGCAGTACCCGGCGTCGTCGAACATGGGCTTTTCGTGGGCATCGCACAAAAGCTCGTCATCGCCTTCGAGGATCGGGTGGAAGTTCTGGATCGCGCGTCCCGCTGAGCCGTTCGCCGAATCCGTTCTGTCGCGCACTCACGCGGAGCTGACATTTCCTTCGACTTCGACCATATCTAGCCGCCGCCACTGCCCGGAGCCCGTGCATGTCTCGTAGATACGACTTCGATCTGTTCGTCATCGGCGGCGGTTCGGGCGGGGTGCGCGCGAGCCGCATGGCGGCGGCCACCGGGGCGCGCGTCGCCATCGCCGAGGAATACGGGTTCGGCGGCACCTGCGTCATCCGCGGCTGCATCCCCAAGAAACTCTTCGTCTATGCCAGCCATTATCTCGAGGATTTCGAGGATGCCGCTGGCTTCGGCTGGACGGTGCCGTCGCATCATTTCGACTGGAACGTCCTCGTCGCCAACAAGAACAAGGAGATCGCTCGGCTCGAGGGTCTTTACCGCGAGAACGTGACAAAGGCCGGAGTCGCGATGTTCACGGACAGGGCCGAATTCATCGATCCCCACGCCGTGCGGCTCAAGAAGGAAAATCGCACTGTCACCGCCGAACGCTTTCTCATTGCCACAGGCGGCCGCCCATCGCGCGATACCGGCGGGGCACCAGGCGCGGAGCACTGCATTACGTCCAACGAGGCATTTTACCTCGAGAAGTTTCCCAAGCGCATCGTCATTGCCGGCGGCGGCTATATTGCGATCGAATTCGCCCACATATTTCATGGTCTCGGTGCGGAGGTCACGCTTGTTTATCGCGGACCCAAGGTGCTGCGCGGCTTCGACGAGGACATGCGCGATTGCCTCACGCAGTCCAGCCTCGCGCGCGGCATTCGCATCGTGGTGGACCGCACGTTCAAGCGGATCGACAAGCGCGGCGACGAGATGTTCGCCTTCACCGACAAGGGCGAGATGCTCGAGGCCGATCAGGTCATGCTGGCCATCGGCAGGGTGCCGAATACCGACGGCATGGGGCTGGAGCAGATCGGTATCGAGCTTGGGCCGCGCGGACGCATCAATGTCGATGAATTCTCGCGCACCAATCTGCCGCACATCTATGCGGTGGGAGACGTCACGGATCGCCTGCCTCTAACGCCGGTTGCGATCCACGAAGCCGTGGCGTTCGTGAAAACGGTCTATGAAAACACTCCCACGCCGATCGATCACACGAATGTGCCGACGGCGGTATTCAGCCAGCCCGAGATCGGCACGGTGGGCTATACGGAGTACGCCGCGCTCAAGGCGGGCTTTGCCATCGATGTCTACAGGTCGAGCTTCAGGCCGCTGCGCAACACGCTATCCGGACGCGTCGAACGCGCGCTATTCAAGCTGATCGTCGATCAGCGCACCGATCGCGTGCTGGGCTGCCACATCTTCAGCCCCGAGGCTGCGGAGATCGTTCAGATCGTCGCCTTGGCCATCAAGATGGGGGCCACCAAAGCGCAGTTCGATTCGACCGTCGCTCTGCATCCGAGTCTCGCCGAGGAACTGGTGACGATGCGCAGCAAGGCATATTCGAAGGGGTGACTGGGAGCGCGCGCGTCCCTGCGCGCCACTATCCCTTGACGGCCGGGGATGGCTGCGCCCCCAGCGGCCCCCACCCAACCCCGTCCGCACACACCGGATCATCGATACGCGCCCGTCGAGCAGGTCCCCGCAGGTGTTCGAAAGCACCTTCGCGCAACGCGAGCCCCAGCACGCGGCCGGGGTCGACCGGTCCGGGCATCTGCACGGTTCCTGGCGGGAGTGCGGAAAAGCCGACGCGCCCGTAGTAGGACAGGTCGCCCACCAGGATGACGGCATGGTGTCCCAAACGGCGCGCCTCTTCGATTGCGTGGTCCATCAGCGCAATGCCGATACCCCGCCCGCGCTGCTCGCTTTCGACGGCTAGGGGGCCCAGGAGGAGTGCAGGCTCGGTGCCGACGAAGACCGGCCAGAACTGCACCGAGCCGCGCAGCACGCCATCCTCGACGGCCACGAAGCTCAGAGTCGCCTCCGGGCACACGCCTTCCCTCAGCCGATAGGCGCTCTTGGCATAGCGACCGGGGCCGAAGCAGCGCGCGAGCAATGCTGCCACGGCCGGTTGGTCGCCCGATGCCTCCGGTCTGATCTGCCACATCTCGCTCTCGCAAACCTCCGCGCAGGCGCAAGCTACTGATTTCCGCGCGCAATTCCACAGCCTTGCGGTGCCTACCAATAGGGGCCGGGGGGAGTGTCTCCGACAAGTTCGGCAAGCCTGCGGCGCGCGCCGGGGCGCACGTCGTCGGGCGGGGCGCCGGGATCGACATACGCGATCTCGCGAATTTCGAGATTGGGCTTGAAGTTGATCTTGGCGTTGCGCACGCGGTAGAGCGCCACGACATTGGTAATGAACCCGAACTGCCGCGTGTAGAGGGACATGAACTCCGGCGGCGAGGACTCCAACAAGCCAAGCTCTTCCTGCAGCTCGCGAATGATCGCATCCGCCGGCGGCTCGCCGGAGCTGACGCCGCCGCCCGGAAGGTGCAGACCCTGCATGTAACGGTGGCGCACCAGGATGATGCGGCCCTCTTCGTCGTCCACGATTGCATTCACGCCGAATGCCACAGGGCTCATCAGCGCCTTGGTACCGAGGCCCAGCACCAGAAGCACACGGCGGATGTAGAAGGGTATTTGCACCGGGGCGAAGGTAAGGAATTGCTAAGGATGTTCATCATAGCATGGTTTCTGATGCAGCCTGCGCCAGGAACCGATGCCGCCGCGCTTCCTTATGTCACATGAACCAAGCGTTGCCGGTGCCCTGGCGCTCGTTCGCAGTACGGCGGTCTTTTGAGCTATGGCTGTCTCGCTCGATACCTTGCGCGTCTTGATCGCGGACGACAATCCGCACATGCGCACGCTGGTCAAGTCGCTGCTGCAGGCACTTGGCGTCAAGCATCTGCACGAGTCGACCGACGGGGGCACCGCCTTTTCCGCGATGCGGGACTTTAAGCCCGATTTCGTGCTCAGCGATCTCACCATGGAACCGGTCGACGGCATCGAGTTCACGCGCATGGTACGAACGCGGCCAGACAGCCCCAATCCTGTAATTCCGATCATCATGGTCACCGGGCACACGGAACGCGCCCTTGTCATGTCGGCACGCGACGCCGGTGTCACCGAATTTCTCGCCAAGCCCATCACCGCGCACAATCTGATCTCCCGCATCACCGAAATTCTCGATCGGCCGAGGCCCTTCGTGCGCTGTGAAGCCTATGTCGGGCCCGACCGCAGGCGCCGCCGCAAAGCGGATGATTACAAAGGTCCGTTGCGCCGCCGCGACGACCCTCGCCGCTGACGGGCTGACGGCGCCACCGCGCGTCGTTGAGAACGCTCGCGGGCCCGGAAATCCACGATCCCAGTCGTGAATTCATCGCGCCTTAACGCGACTGGCCGATAGTAAACGCGGATTTCGCGCGCGTCATTTCAGGACTCCACATGCTTCAGCTTGCCGGCATTGCACTGCTGTTCGTCATGGTGTTCGGCGGCTTCCTGATCTCGGGCGGCTCGATCGGCGTCATCCTCGAAGCGTTGCCGCACGAGATGATGACGATCGGCGGCGCCGCCGTGGCGGCGTTGCTCATCGGCGGCTCGATGTACTCGCTCAAGAAGATCGTCAGCGATCTCAAGAAAGTCATCTCGGGCCCGAAGTGGAAGATTTCCGATTATCGCGATCTGCTGTGCCTTCTGTATCTTCTGACGAAGACGATGAAATCCAAGGGGTTGATCGCGCTCGAGGCCCACATCGAGAAGCCCGAGGAATCCTCGATCTTCAAGCGCTATCCGCGCATTACCAAAGACCATTTTTCGCTCGCCTTCATCTGCGACACGCTGCGCATGATGACCATGAGCCTCGAAGATCCCATCCAGGTGGAAGCGGCGATGGACAAGCAGCTCGAGAAGCATCATCACGAGGCGCTCGGGCCGGCAAACGCGTTGCAGACCACGGCGGACGGCTTGCCAGCGCTTGGTATCGTTGCCGCCGTGCTCGGCGTCATCAAGACGATGGGTGCCATCTCCGAGCCGCCGGAAGTTCTTGGCCGCATGATCGGCTCGGCGCTGGTCGGCACGTTCATGGGCGTCTTTCTTGCCTATGGCATCGTCGGCCCGATGGCGGCGCGACTTAAGGCGATCGTCGAGGAAGAGACGCTGTTCTATCACGTCATCCGCGACATCCTCGTGGCGCATTTGCACGGCAACGCCGCGCAGGTCTCCGTCGAGATCGGCCGCGGCTCGGTTCCCACCGAGGCACAGCCGACGTTCCAGGAGCTGGAGCAGGCGTTGAGCTCCATCCCGCCGGACGCAGCATAACGCTGGGACCGGCACTCACCGCTTGAAGTTGATCTTCCTTGTCCGCGTCTTGCGTTCGCCAAGCGCGATGAAGAAGGTCGCGAGCGCGCCGGCGAAAATACCCAGCGGCATCGCGATGAACACGTCGGCGTCGCAGCCCATCACGACGATGGCCGTGACCGCAATTCCCGCCCATTGTGCGACTTGCGTCGGCATTGCCCGACCCTCGCGGCAGACTGAGGCACGAGCCTATACCGCCTTGGGCGGAATCGAAGTACGGGATTAAGAAAGGGTTAAGATGCGCCGAGCCTCGTCAGCGGCCTTGCCCCGGACTACGGAGCGATCATGAAAACCGTGCCCTCGCTGCTCTTGCCGCCCGAAGACGTCGTGCCGTAGAGGTTTCCCGCTAAGTCTCTGACAACGGGGGCTTGTGGAAATGCGCCGTCCTGTCCGCCCGCAAACGAATACAGCACGGTCTCTTTGCCCTTTGCAGAAATCCTGAACACGGTTCCCGCGCCATGGGCGCCGCCGCCGTTTGTCGTGCCGTAGAGATTTCCTTTTCCGTCCTTGATCAGACTGGACATCGGAAATGCGCCGTCGCTCGTACCGCCAAAGGAGTGGAGCACGCTTTCGGTACCGTCGGGCGCAATCTTGAATACCGTTCCGGCGCCGCTTTTGCCGCCCTGCTTGGTTGTACCGTAAAGATTGCCAGAGCTATCCGTGATCAGGCCGGCGACCGGATACGAACCGTCGCCGCCCGCAAAGGGATGCACAACGGTCTCATTGCCGTTCACCGCAATCTTGAAGACGACGCCGTCGCTGTTCGCGCCCCCTTCGATCGTGGTGCCGTAAAGGTTGCCGGCGCTGTCGGCGACGAGCCCGCCGTAGGGCCATGCGCCATCGCTGCCGGAAAAGGAATGGATCACTGTTTCGCTGCCCTTTGCCAGTTTGAAGACCGTGCCGTCGTCGCTCGTGCCGCCGTGCTGCGTGGTGCCGTAAAGGGCGCCCTTCGCATCACGAATGAGACCGGCGACGGGGTAGGAACCGTCGCCACCCGGAAGATCGGTGAATGAATGCAGCACAGTCTCGGTGCCGTTCGCCGCAATCTTGAACACGGTGCCGCCCCCATTCGCCCCGCCTTGCTGTGTCGTGCCGTAGAGATTGCCTGCCTTATCGCCGATCAGCCCGGCATTGGGACGGGCACCATGCGTGTAATCGAACGACAGAAGTACGGTTTCCGTCCCATTCGACCCTAGTCGGTACACCGTTCCGTAGCTTTGCGAGCCGCCCCCCTCGGTTGTGCCGTAGAAGGTACCGTTGCGATCAAGCACGCCGGCCAGCGGATCTTGCCCTGTGTTGCCGGTAAAGGCGTAAAGCACAGTTTCCGTGCTGCTGGCTTGGGTGACGGCGAACGGCGCAGTCAGACCGAGCGCCAGGCTGCAGCCCAGGGTCGATTTCCGGGAGGCAGAGCGAATATGGGTCATATCAATCCCCTAACGTGTTGCGGTCACGCAGCTCCGGCGCGTCGTGCTCCGGTATCGGGATGTAATGAAAAGCAATAATGTCTTAAGGTTCTGTGATTACTGGCAAGGCCGCAACGGCTCTCTGCAGTTTCCGCAAGTTTACCTTATCACTTTGTCGCAAAATTATTGTGTGATCACTTCAAATCTGGAGAGAATGTCCGCGCGCCCGGCCGTCTGCCGACAGTGCCGCGGTCGAGCGGCACCGGTCCGGCCGGCATTTTCCTTGTAGCGGTCATACCGGATCAAACGTGATTCCCTGGGCGAGCGGCAGCGCGTCGGAATAATTGATGGTGGCGGTTTGCCGGCGCATATAGGCCCTCCACGAGTCGGAACCGGATTCACGGCCGCCGCCGGTTTCCTTCTCGCCGCCAAACGCCCCGCCAATCTCCGCACCCGAGGGGCCGATATTCACGTTGGCGATTCCGCAATCGGAGCCCGCGGCGGCGAGGAACCGCTCAGCCTCCTGCAGGTCCTGCGTGAAGATGCAGGACGACAGGCCCTGCGGCACGGCATTGTGCACCCCGAGCACATCGCCGAAATCGTGATAGCGCATCACGTAGAGGAGCGGCGCGAATGTTTCACGGCAGACTGTGGAGGTTTGCGCAGGCATCTCGGCGATCGCCGGGCGGACATAGAAGGCGTTCGGAAAGTCCTTTTCCAGCACCCGGCTGCCGCCGTTGACCGTGCCGCCTTCGTCCTTTGCCGCCGACAGCGCGCGCTGCATCGCATCGCAGGCGTGCGCGTCGATGAGCGGACCGACGAGCGTGCCCGGCTGGCGTGGATCGCCGATGGCGAGCCGCCCGTACGCCGATTTGAGCGCCGGCATCAGCTTGTCATAGATGCTCGCGTGCACGAAAAGGCGGCGCAGGCTTGTGCAGCGCTGGCCGGCCGTGCCTACCGCGGCGAAGAGTATGGCGCGCAGCGCCAGATCGAGCTTTGCCGACGGGCAGACGATCATGGCGTTGTTGCCGCCCAATTCGAGAATCGCGCGCCCGAAGCGCTGCGCGACCACCGGCGCGAGCGCGCGGCCCATGCCCGTCGATCCGGTGGCGCTCACCACCGGAATGCGATTATCCCGCGCCAGCGCTTCGCCGGTATCGCGCCCACCGAGTACGACTTGCGACAGCCCTCCAGGCGCTGCGCCGAACTTCTCGATCGCGCGCGTGAGCAGCGCCTGGCTCGCGAGCGCCGTGAGCGGGGTCTTCTCAGATGGTTTCCAGATCACGCTGTCGCCGCAGACAAGTGCGAGCGCGGCGTTCCATGCCCACACCGCGACCGGGAAATTGAACGCGGAGATGACGGCGACCGGTCCTGCCGGATGCCATTGCTCCATCATCCGGTGGCCGGGACGCTCGGAAGAAATTGTGAGCCCGTAAAGCTGGCGCGAGAGGCCCACGGCGAAGTCGCAGATGTCGATCATCTCCTGCACTTCGCCCAAGCCTTCCTGTGCGATCTTGCCCGCCTCGAGCGTGACGAGTTGGCCGAGCACACTCTTGCTGGCGCGCAGCTCTTCGCCAAACAGCCGCACGAGTTCGCCGCGGCGCGGCGCCGGAACAACACGCCATGCTTGGAAGGCCTGAACGCTTGCGGCAATCTTTTTTTCTATCTCTGCCGGCGTGTCGAACGCCACGCCGCCGATCTCCGCGCCATCAATCGGCGAGCGGACGACACGATCGCCACACGCATGCGTTACGCCGAGACGGCTAAGAATGTCATTCGCAAGCATAATTTTCCTCCGTCCCCATTAGAGACCCAGGCTGTCATGGCCCGCGACGGCGGGCCAAGACAAAGTTGAAGTGCAACGTCATGTTCGCAAACTCGACAAAGTCGCCGACGGCGAAATCGCTTCCGGATCGACGCTGATATGGATAAGCGCCGGACGCTTTGCCGTGCGCGCCTGATGGAAGGCGTCGGCGAAGTCCTCGGTGCGCTTCACATGCCACGCCGCCGCGCCATAACTGCGGGCCAATGCCACAAAATCCGGATTGGCGAGATCCGTGCCGATGACGCGCCCGGGGTATTCCCGTTCCTGGTGCATCCGGATGGTGCCGTACATACCATTGTCGAAGACCAGCACGATCACGTTGACGCCGTATTGCGCCGCCGTCGCCAGTTCCTGGCCGGTCATGAGGAAGCACCCGTCGCCTGCGCAGGCAACCACCGTGCGCTCGGGGTAAAGCAGCTTGGCGGCAATCGCCGCCGGCAATCCATAACCCATCGCGCCGCTTGTCGGGCCCAGAAGCGTAGGATAGCCGCGATAAAGATAGAAGCGGTGCAGCCAGCCGGCATAATTGCCGGCGCCGTTTGCAAGAATGGCGTCGGCGGGAAGCTTCTGGCTGAGCCAGGCGAATATGTCCGACGGATTCACCTCGCCGGGTGCCGCAACGGGTTTGGCGAATCCCTCATAGTCGGCGCGGGTCTCGCGCCGGAATGCGCGCCAATGCACGCTCGCCGGCGCGCTGATTTCCGCGGCCAGTCGCGCGAAATGTGCAACACCCGATACGATCGCGAGATTTGGTTGGTAGACACGGCCCAGCTCGTCGGGGCTCGGATGGACGTGGATCACGGTCTGTCTGGCGACCGGCGCGGCGATACGCGCATAGCCGCCCGTGGTCATTTCGCCCAGGCGCGCGCCCACGACGAGGAGCAGGTCGCTGTCGTTGACGCGCGCCACCAGCTTGGGATCGGCAGCGATGCCGAGATCGCCGCAATAATTGTGATGGGTGTTGTCGAAGCGGTCCTTTGCCCGGAACGAGGTTATGACCGGCAGATCGAGGTTCTCGGCAAACTTTCGGACATCTCGAATGGCATCGGTAGTCCATCCCGGTCCACCGAGAAGGAGCAACGGCCGTTCGGCGCGCATCAGAAGGCTATGCATCCGCCTGATCGTGTCGCGCGATGCGGTGGGCTCGCTCTTCTCGTAGCGCCGCGTCGCAGGTGCCGCGCAAGGCGTTGCGAGCACGTCCTCGGGCAGGGAAAGCACGACCGGGCCGGGCCGGCCGGAGCTGGCCGTGTGAAACGCACGCGCAAGGTATTCCGGGATGCGATCGGCGTCGCGAATCTCCGCCGACCATTTGGCCAGCGGCGCGAACATCGCCTTGAAATCCACTTCCTGGAAGGCTTCGCGGTCGAGATGGGCTTGCGCCGCCTGGCCGACGAACAAGATCATCGGCGTCGAGTCCTGCAGCGCGGTGTGAACGCCGATGGAGGCATTCGTTGCGCCCGGTCCGCGCGTCACAAAGCAGATCCCGGGCTTGCCGGTGAGCTTGCCGTAGGCCTCCGCCATGTTTGCGGCGGCGCCTTCATGACGGCAGCTGATCAGCCGGATCGCCTGGCGCGCGCCGTAAAGCGCGTCGAGCGCGGGCAGATAGCTTTCGCCGGGAACGCAGAACGCGAGCTCGGTTCCTTGAATTTGCAAAGCTTGGACAAGAGCTTCGCCGCCAGAGGGATGAGTTACCGGGGTCATGTTCGCACCAGCATTCAGTTATCGGATATCAGGAATCGGAATTGATAACGCGATGCGATGATACCTGATCCCGGACTTTCCAACCCAGTCAGTGCCCTCTCGCGTAGTATTTGCCGAAGCGGTTGGCGAGAAAATCCGACAGCCTTGCCTGCTCCTGGCGCACGAAGCCCTTTTGCGGCAGCTTACCCGCCACCAGGAGGTCGCACATCGTGCAGATGCCCGCCGCAGTCGTTATCTGGATTGCGCTCATCAGGCGGCCGCCGACGTCCTGGCTGTAAATTTTCTTGGCGTAGCTTTCCTGCGTGAGGCGCCCGTCGATCCAGCCGGAAACGGTCACGAATATCAGGACCACATCCTGGTAGGTGATGGGAATTGCGGTTTCCAGCACGTCCTTCATGATGTCGCGCCGCATGCCGAGTCTCAAGTCGCGCACCAGCATCTTAATGATGTCGCGGTGGCCGGGATAGCGCACGGTCTTGTAATTGAGGTTCTCGACGTTGCCTTCG
>Ga0335085_10016468_pt1 | contig 10683 bp, 8 predicted proteins | sample Lox_Sample_45_FD_206712 | JGI IMG/M metagenome (GOLD analysis project Ga0335085, IMG submission 206712) | Soil microbial communities from Loxahatchee National Wildlife Refuge, Florida, United States - Lox_Sample_4.5 | ecosystem: Environmental > Terrestrial > Soil > Wetlands | place: USA: Florida... | reverse complement strand
GACCATCCAGCGGATCCTGTCGTTCATCGTGCTGGGCGCGATTCTGCTGAGCGTCTCCTGGGTTTATACGCGGTTCCGCGATCGAATCCAGCGCTATTTCTAGCAAAAGGCGGATCAGAGATCCGCCTTACCGTATTGTATACTCGCTTTCCATATATGCACCGCTTCGCACTTGCTTTGCTGCTTTCGGGGCTAGCCGGCGCTCAGCCTGAGCCCGTGGTTCCCGAGATCTACTACCGGACTTTTTCGCACACCAATCCAGTGTTCCGTCACATCAAGCCAGGCGAGGTTGTGAGCACTCAAACTCTCGACGCCAGCGGCCGCGACCTGCACGGCGACGTGCGTCATCGCGATTTCGGCAATCCGCTAACGGGACCTTTTTATATCGATGGCGCGGAAGCCGGCGATGCCATTCTGGTGCACTTGCGGCGCGTGCGGCTGAACCGCGACTGGGGATGGTCCGGGTATCAACTGGGGCTTTACTCGGTCTTGCCTGACTTCATTCGAAGCCTGTATTCGCCGGATTACAAGCCCGATCTGGCGCTTCCCGGCCGTTCCAACCTGGTCCGATGGGAGATCGATCTGGCGCACAATGTGGTCCGCCTACGCGACCCGTCCAGTTCCGTCATCAAGCTCGAGTTTCCCGCGATTCCGATGCTTGGCTGCATCGGCGTCGCGGCGAGCGGCGATTTCGCGCCCACTTCGGGTCCGGCGGGCTCCTACGGCGGGAATATGGATTACAACCGCGTACGCGAAGGCGCTACGGTGATCTTGCCTGTGCACCATCCCGGAGCGCTGCTGTATCTCGGCGACGGTCACGCGCTGATGGGTGACGGCGAAGCGACCGGAAACGGCGTCGAGACCTCCATGGACGTCGAATTTTCAGTGGACCTTGCCAGAAAGATGGCGCTCGACGGACCGCGCCTGGAAAACGAGGAGTCCATCATCAGCATCGGCTCGCAGCCCGAATTCGTGAGCAGCCTCGATCGCGCCCTGCAGATGGCCACCACCGACATGGTGAAGTGGCTGGTCAGTGAGTACAAGCTGGAGCCTTGGGCTGCCCATCTTCTCGTGGCTTTTCAAGGCCAGTACGATGTCGTCACCGTCTCCGGTTCGATGGCGCTGCGCGTGCCGAAGAAATATCTGCCGGCCAAATAAATGGCATAGGCGAGGAGGCCTGCGCTTAAGACCGGTCGCGGCGATTCAGCCAGATCGCCAGCGCAAAATAGAGGCCGATCCAGACCACCGCATACACGAAGAACCCGTAAAAATTCGCGCCGAATCCCTGGGTCATCGCCAGAGTCCAGCCTTCTTTCGCAGAAACAGCCGTCCCAGGGAGGCAGCCACCAGGAACAGGATCACGGCGGAGTCGCTCAAGATCGCCGGCGTGATCCAGCGCTGCCGCAGATCCGCCTGGCCCGACGCTGCGATTTCGAACTCCACTTCGCTGGGGATGTTGGCAAGCTCGGCCGCATAGGAACCCGAACCATTTCTCGCGAATACCGGGAACATGTCGCCGGCGATTTGGTATCCGAGCGGCAGAGTGGTCTCGATCCGCACCGAACCAGGAGTTCCCTGAGTGGCGATCTCGGGAACGGCCAGCGGAATCCGCGCCCGATTTCCCGTGCCCGGGACCGTGTATTGCAAATCGTAAGTGGACCCGGGCGGGATCGCACGATCCAGAGTGATCCGTTTCAGCAATTCGCCGTCGAGCGTGTGCGATGGCTTTCGCCACTCTTCTCCCGCGGTTTGGACCGCGATCCGGACTTGGTAAGAACGGCCATCCTCGCTGCGAATTTCTGCGCGATAATGAGCGACGCGCGGCGCCGCCAGCGCCGCGACCATCGCGAACACGTTCAGGAGACCGATGCGGACCATGATGCCTCCTGTCTGCGCCCCGCCGCGCTCACCAGGAAGTAGAGGATCGCGCTGATAGCGATTCCGATTTCCACGGCGTCGAAAGCCGGAGCGATCCTGCCCCCCCAGGCCGACCACGCCAGGCAGCCGACGGATCCTCCAGCCATCCCGGCGATCGCGCCGGAAGGTGTTCCGAATTTCGAGTTCAAACCGAAAACGATGGGAACCAGGAAGAAGCTGGGCACGAATCGCGTTTCAATTACCACCAGTTGCTGAACATCGGTGAAGCGCTGCAACGCGAACCAGATGGGAACGGCGCCCAGCGCGAAGATGCTGATCCGGTTCAGCAGGAGGCGGGACCGGTCCGACGCGGCCGGGCGCAGCAGCTTGCCGTAAATATCATGGGAAATGCCGCCGGATACCACCAGCAGAATGGCGTTCGAGGAGGACATGATCGCTGAAATCATGGCGACCACGAACAGCGATCCGGCGAGCGGCGAAAGAACGTTCAGCGCCATCACGGAGCTGGCCTGATCGATCGAAGCCAGGCGCGGAAACAGCACCCGCATCAGAATGCCGATCATCATCACGCAACTGCCGATGATCGCCTGGAAAACGAAACAGACCCCGATCGCCGTGCGCACGGTGGCGCGGTCGCGCATGGAGTAGAAGCGCACCATTTCATAAGGCGCCGCCGCCATGGTCAATCCAAACGAGAGCGCCAGGCCGAGCATCTGTTTCCAGTCATAAAACCATCCGGTCAGCCGCGGATCGAGGAAGGTCAGCGCCTGGCCCGCGTGCGCCAGTCCCCCGGCGCGGTACAGCAGCAGCGGAACCGCGACCATCAGTCCGCCCAGCATCACCAGCACTTGAAGAAAATCGATGTAGGAACTGGAGCGCATGCCGCCGAGCATGGTGTACACCAGCGTGCTTGAGGCCAGCATCAGCATCGCCCATCCCGGCGCCAGACCGAAGATGGCCTGGAAAATTTCACCGCAAGCCTGATATTGCGCCACCAGCAGGATCATGTAAGCGACGATGATCAGTACCGCCGAAAGGCCGCGGGCCAGCCGACTGGAATAGCGCGCGGCCAGGAAATCCGGGACCGTCACCGCGCCGAACTCGCGCAACTTGGGCGCGACGAACAGAGCGGAAATCAACCATCCGAACCACACGCCGGGCCAGACCCAGGCGAAGCTCACCCCCGCAAGATAATGGCGGCCGACCGTTCCGACGAACGTTCCGGCGCTGATCTGCGTCGCCGCCAGAACCGCCCCGCCCACCCACGGGCCGATAGAGCGTCCGGCGATCAGGAAATCTTCGGAGGTTTTCGTCTTGCGATAACCGGCGATGCCGATGACGATGAGCGCGGCAACGTACACCGCCAGCACCAAGCCGAAGGTAAGTCCGACGGTCACCGGGAGGTGTTCGCGGAGACGCGTTCGGCGGCCAGGCGCGCCGAATCGAGTTGATCGACCACTTTATTACGTTCGCGAATCAGCTCGGTTTGAAGACAGCGGTAGAGCTGATGATTCGACGCCAGATCCGCAAGCTGCGGCGCCCGGTCGAGCTTGGGAATGACCGGCAGCGACACCGCCGGATCGTGATCGAACCGCTCACCGCGCGCGTAATTGATGGGAACCAGGAAGCGCGCAATATCGAGGATCGCCTGATTGATCTCCCGGTGCCGCTCCGCCGGAGCGCTCTTGGCGGCGCTTTCGAACTGTTCGAGCGCCGCTTTCAGTTCGGACGCCGCCTGAATCGCCGGCCCGAGATCCAGGTGACCCTGCGCGCTCGCCTGATACTGCTCCAACTGTTCGAGAATCTCCGCCGCGGCGCGAGAATGTTCGAAGGGAAAGAGATCCGCGTTGAGAAGCCGCGTGATCGCGGCCACGTAGATCTTGATATCGGTGACCAGCACGTCGGGATCGCCGACATCCAGCAGATCGGCTTCGGTGTGCCAGGCGGTGTTGCCTCCACAGCCGCCGACCACGTAATTGAACCCGAGTTCGGCGCGCTTGGCGGGCGGGATGTTCGAAAGCAGCATGAAGAATCCCGTGAGTCCGATCTGGTTGAAGGAATAGTCGCCGGCGCGCAGCGGCCGCTTCCCTCTCGATTCCTGTCCGGTGACGTCGCGGATCACGTCGCGGCAGAAGGTGTCGGCCTCGCGCATCCACATGACGTCCTCGCGATACTCCGTGGCGTTGCGGCAACCGGGCGAGTCGATATTGATCTGGGCGATGCAGTTTCGCGTCAGGTCGCGCGCGAAATTGTCGGCGAACCACGTCGACCCGGCATAGCGGCCCTGCGAGTGGCCCGGCCACCAGCAGACTCGCAGGGAGCGGCGCAGCTTGCCGCGATTCGCAGTGAACACGCGCGCCAGTTCCAGCAGCGCCGCATCGCCCGTCGCGTTATCGCCGATTCCTTCGTGCCACGAATCCAGGTGGCCGTGTACCATCACGAATTTTTCAGGCTCTTCGTAACCTTCGATCCAGACCGTGTTCAGCGGGCACTTGACCCAGCCCTCGTCGAGTTTCGTTTCCACCCGCACCCGGACTTTTCCCGATTTCGCGAGCTCGATGAGCCTGGCTCCATCGCTGGCGTTGATCACCACCACCGCCGATTTCGGCTTATTCTCCAGGCTGGAGAGCGTCGGCGTGCCCCAGATGGAGGTGCAGATGCCTTCGTGAATCGCCTGGCCGGGATTAACGTAAATCTGCGCCGCCGCGCCGCGGCGTTCATAATCGCGAACGCGCATGGGCATCGCCATCCCTTCGCTGATGACGATTTTACCGGCGATGTCCTGTTCCCCGCCCTGGCCGCGCGTGGAGAACATATCCTCGATCCGCTGCACCTTGGGCGATGGCATAAACACGCCTTCGCCTTCGACGCCGGGACAGGGCACAGAAAACGCCGGCGTCTTCGCCCGCAGCGAGCCGAGCCCGGCGGGCGAGAGAACTTCCAGGCGCGCCCCGCGCGGCACGCTGATCAGCAGCTCCGGCGTGTGCATGGTCACGTCGGCTCCCCAGCCCTTCAGCTTGTCATAGATATATTGCGCCGCCTTCCACTCGCCGTCCGTGCCCGATTCCCGGATCAAGTGCAGAAAGGTGGTCACCAAATCCCACGGCGCCGCCTTGGAGACCGCTGCTTCAATCTGCTGCTCCACGCCCGCGGTTGGCATCGTCATGACGTTCCGTCCTCCAGGTGGACCATTGTATATGGATCCGCGCGGCGCCGGATTTGGCTCGGCCCGTTAATCACCAGCCGACCGGTTTTCCGCGATTCTGCTCATCCAGCCACTTTTGCAACGGCGCGAAATAATCGCGGATCGCCGTTGCATCCATCTGCCGCTGCCCGGTTAAGGTATGGAGCGCGTCTTGCCAGGGCCGGCTGGCGCCCATTTCGAGCATCGCGTTCAGACGCTTGCCCGCTTCCTGATTGCCATAGATGGAGCAGCGGTTCAGCGGACCGGTGCAGCCCGCGATTCGCGACAGAGCGCGATGGAACTGAAATTGTAGGATGTCCGCCAGGAAGTAGCGCATGTAAGGAACGTTGGCGGCGACATGGTACTTCGCGCCCGCATCGAAAAACTGCTCGCCGCGCGCCGAGGACGGGGCGATGCCCTGGTATTTCAGCCTCAATTGCCACCACGCCTGGTTGTATTGATCGGGAGGCACTTCACCGGAAAAGACTTTCCAGCGCCATTCATCGATCATCAGGCCGAACGGCAGAAACGCGATTTTCTCCAGCGCCTTGTTGAGCAGCAGGCCGATGTCTTTCGAAGCATCCGGCTCGCTTTGCAAAAATCCGATCTTCACCAAATACTGCGGCGTCACCGAAAGCGCGATGGTATCGCCGATGGCTTCATGAAAACCATCATTGGCGCTGTCGCGGAACAAGAACGGCTGGGTATTGTACGCCCGTTGATAGAAGTTGTGCCCCAGCTCGTGATGGATGGTGTAGAAATCTTCTCCGGTGATGTCCAGGCATACTTTGACCCGCAGGTCGTCCACATTGTCGATGTCCCAGGCGCTGGCATGGCACACCACATCGCGATCACGCGGCCGGGTGAACAGGGATCGCTCCCAGAAGGTCTGCGGCAACGGCGCAAATCCCAGCGACTTGAAGAAATTTTCGGCGTAATGGACCATTTGCAGGGCATCGGTGTTACGTGACTTCAGGATCGCCGTCAAATCGTAGCCCGGATCGGCGTTGGCCGGCGCCACCAGCTTATAAATATTGGTCCAGTCCTGCGCCCAGATGTTGCCCAGCAGGTACGCCGGAATCGGACCGCTGGCCGGAACCACGTCACCGTACTTTTCGCGCAGCTTCCAGCGCACATAAGCGTGCAGGGAAACATAGAGCGGACGCACCTGCTCCCACAGGCGGTCCAGTTCGCGTGAGAAATCGTCCGGAGGCATGTCGTATTTGGCGCGCCACATCGCGCCGGTATCTTTGAATCCGAGCTCGCGCGCGCCTTTGTTGGAAAGTTCGACGAAGCGGGCGAGATCCTTGCGCATGGGCGGCGAAATGGTGTGCCATCCTTCCCAGGCCTCCAGCAATTGCTTGGCATTGGTGCTGTTGGCCATGATGCGCGTGATCTCGTCGATGTCCAGGCACTTGTCCGATCCGCCAGGGCAGTATTTTCCCTTGCCGTAGAGTCCTTCCAGCCTCGCGGCGAGCTGGGTTACCTCGGCGCTTTCCGCGGGATCGGAGGGTGCAGCCAGCACCAGGCCGGTCTTGAGCAGCGTCATCTTGCGCGCCATGTCCGGCGGCAGCTTCAGCGCGTCGAATCGGGTGGCCGCTTTGGCCAGGCGAACCGACTCCGCGATCTGGCGCTCATCGGCCTGCGCGGAAATCGTCTCCGTATCGAAGGTGATGAAGTTGGCGCGAACCCAATCGGCGCGGCCGGCGTCAGTGCTCAGGTCCAGCAGCTTCTTTTCCGCGTCATTGAGAAATTTACGGGCATCGGCGACCGTGGGCGGCGCGGCGATCGCCAGGCAGGCGGGCGCAAACAGCAATAAGGTCCACTTCATATCCGATATCATGACACTCGCCGTTGATGCGGGCAGGGTTCAGACCGGCCCTACTGAGGCGCGAACCGTGAGGGTGCGCGTAGTTCTGTCGAACTCGGAAACCGGCCGTTCTACGAGGATTTGCGGGACGAACTTCGCTCAAGACGCCTTGCGACCGCCCACTAGAAGCCAAACTGCGCCGGATTGCGCGCGATAATCATCGCGGCGATCACTTTGGGTACGTATTCGCGGGTCTCCATGGGCAGGGCGCGCGTGCGGTAAAGATACCAGAAATCGCGCTGCCGGATCGGATCGCTCACCCGGCGTATGGCCTGCTTCACTTTGGCCGGGCCAAGATCGTAAGCCGCCATGGCGAGCATCACCGAACTGCCCGCCCCGAAATCGAGGATCAGATCGCGAACATACTTGGCCGCGGCTTCGGTCGATTTTCGCACGTCGCGCCGATCGTCCTCGCGGTCGTCCACCGTCAATCCGTAATGCCGAGCCGTGGCCGGCGTGAATTGCCACCATCCCACCGCCCCGGCCGGGCTGCTTTCATTCGCGTTCATTCCGCTCTCGGCCAAAACCATGTAGGCGAGGTCCGGCGGCAGCTTGTCCTGCTCGAAGATCTGGCGCATGATCTCCATGTTCGCCCGGGCCGCGCCCAGAGCACGCTCCGTGGTCGCACGGTCCGGCCCCTGATATCGCTCAATAAAACGGTTGACCTCTTCGAGAAACTCCGGCGGGATGCTATAGGTCTCGGCGCCGAACTCCGCCATCAGGGACCGGATGCCGCGCGTCACCGGGTCTTCATGCTCCCGCGCCGCAAGGCGATAAAGCAGCGTATTCTCGATCGCCCTGGCTTGGCCCTGAACCTGATCCAGCCGATTCACCAGTTGCTCGGTCTCGGCGGGATTCTGGCCGGTCTTTTCGAGCAGCAGTTCAATATTCGCCATTTGCGCGTCCAGCCCGCGCTTCTCCTGCTTCAGGTTCTGGATCTGCCAGAAGCCGTAGGCGCTGACGGCCACCAGCGCGACGATGAGGCCGGCGATGGCGATTTTGAATTTGCGGGTGGTGCGCTGCAGCGCCTCGCCCAGCATCGAGCGCATGATCGTCGCGGTCTGGTCGAAGGCGCCGCGGCTGCGCGCCCGCCGGGCTCGAGCCACCGCTCGGGACAGGAGTTGCTCGTGCTCGGAGGAAATCGGCGGCACCGGATTCGCTTCCGGCCCGGAGCGGTTCGCCAGCGTTACGGACGAAGCAATCAGCGTTTCGTTGGGGTCCGCTGCGGCCTCTTCCAGCACAAAGGCCAATTCCGGGCCGGAACTTCCGAGCTGGATCGAGGCCGGGGCCTGGATCACCGTCTCCGTCACGCGTTCGCCGTTGACGAAGGTGCCGTTCGTGCTTTCGAGATCGTAGAGCCGATACACGCCTTCAACGGAACGAATCTCCAGGTGGCGCGCGGAGACGCTCGGTTCGTCATGAAGAACGATGTCATTTTCGGCGCTGCGGCCGATGCGGACAACCTCGCCGCGGATGGGGTAGCGCGTGGCGGGGAGACCCTCGGTTTTTCGAACCAGCCAGGCCGTGAGGGTCGTGTCGTCTGTCATCGTGTGATCGAAGGACCGGAGGCGGAACGGCGGGACCGGCTCCGACCGCAAATATATCAGAGAGGGCGTCGCGTCATCCGGGTCCCGGCCCTGCCCGCGAAATAAGGGCGAAGCCGTTCGTGTACAATAATCCGCTTCAGATGGCCGACATCACCGACCTTCTAAATCGCTGGAGCAGGGGGGACCAGCAGGCGTTCGAAGAGATGGTGCCGCTCGTGTACGAGGACTTAAGGCGCCTGGCGGAGCGGAATTTGCGCAACGAGCATCGCTCCCCTACCTTGAACTGTACCGCCCTGGTGCACGAGGCTTATCTTCGCCTAGTCAAGCAGGATCGAATGGAGTGGAACGGCCGCCGGCATTTCTTCGGCGCCGCCGCCAGCGTGATGCGGCGCATCCTGGTGGACCAGGCGCGGAGGCGGCTGGCCGAAAAACGGGGAGGGGGCGCCGGCCATGCGCCGATCGACGACACCATTTCCGTTTCGCTGGAGCCGGATCTTGACGTCATGGCTCTGCACGAAGCTCTGAATCAATTGGCCGTCCACGACCCGGAAAGCGCGCGCGTGGTCGAACTGCGCTGCTTCGGCGGATTGTCCATCGAGGAAACGGCGGAGGTTCTGGACAGTTCGCCCGCAACCGTGACCCGCCTTTGGACGTTCGCCCGTGCCTGGCTCTACCGCCGGCTGCGGTCGACCGAACCTGGGGCCTGATCCCTCCGCGTCTCGACCGAGATCTGCGACCGAAGGGTTTGTTGAAAGAACGTCGGTGCTCATAAAAGGAGTGGCGCAGAAAACGCACGAATCCCCTCAAGAAAGTTTTCTTGTTTCCGCCCTGAAAAAAAGGCTGACTTCCGCGGACGTCAAAAATATAATGAAAACTCGATCCGCCGGCGGATTCGCAATGCTGCCCCTGACTCAGATTCGGGAGCTGTTTGCCAGAGCGCTCGAATTGTCCTCCGCCGAGCGGGACACGCTGCTGGCGAACCTGGACGAAGAGGTCCGCGCGGAAGTGAAATCCCTGCTGGACGCGCACGATTCGGCCGGAACGTTTCTCGATAGCGGCGGCGCCGGTCCTTTTCTCGCGGGCGACCGGGTTGGTCCCTACCGGATTTGCGAAGAGCTGGGGCGCGGCGGCATGGGCGTGGTCTATCGCGCGGTTCGGGATGACGGCGAGTTCCGCCGCGATGTCGCCATCAAAGTGGTCGGCGGCCGTCTCTTTGCTCCTGAGCTCGAACGGCGCTTTCTGGCGGAACGGAACATCCTGGCCGCGCTCGATCATCCCAACATCGTGCGCATGCTCGACGGCGGTCTGTGGAAGCGGCAGCGATACCTGGTGATGGAGTATGTCGCGGGACAACCCATCACCGATTACTGCCGGGAACGGGATCTTTCCCTCGCCGAGCGCCTGCGGCTGTTTCAGACTCTCTGCGCGGCAATCCAATACGCCCATCTTCATCTGGTACTCCACCGCGATCTAAAAGCCGCCAACATTCTGGTCAACTCCGAAGGCGTGGTGAAGGTCCTGGATTTCGGCATCGCGCGGCTGCAGGATAGTGACCTGAAGCAAAACAGCGACACCGCCGGAAATACGATCCTGAATCCGCTGACTCCGTCCTGCGCCAGTCCGGAGCAATTGCGCGGGGAAGCGCTGACGCTCGCCTCCGATATTTACGCCTTGGGGTTGCTGCTTTACGAAATCCTGACCGGAAAGAATCCGCAGAATGACGCGACGCCCGCCGAGATTCTGCGGATGGCCGATTCCGGCGGTCCCATCCCGCCCGGCAAGGTGGATCCGGCGATTTCGCGCGATCTGGATGCGATCGTCGCCAAGGCCCTTGCGGTGGAACCGGCGCGCCGTTATGGCTCGGCCGCGGAAATGGCCGCCGACGTGGAACGATTCCTCGAAAACCGGCCGGTGCTGGCCCGAGCCCCGTCGCGCCTGTATTCCGCGGCGCGCCTTTGTGCCCGCAACAAAGCCATGACGGTGATCGCGGCGGCATTGGTGGTGGCGGTTTTCGGAGGTCTGGCGGCGGTGTTGTGGCAGGCCCGGCGCGCCGAACACCAACGCGCCATCGCGGAAAGCCGCTTCGACAACGCCCGCCGCCTGATCTACACCGTCATTCACGACATCCAGCCGCAGATGGCTTCGATCGACGGTACCGTGAGCGTCCGAAAAGCGCTGGTGGAGAAAACGCTGGTGTATCTGGA
>Ga0335085_10016467_pt1 | contig 10683 bp, 7 predicted proteins | sample Lox_Sample_45_FD_206712 | JGI IMG/M metagenome (GOLD analysis project Ga0335085, IMG submission 206712) | Soil microbial communities from Loxahatchee National Wildlife Refuge, Florida, United States - Lox_Sample_4.5 | ecosystem: Environmental > Terrestrial > Soil > Wetlands | place: USA: Florida... | reverse complement strand
TTCCGGGCCCTGATGATAGCGCGTGATCGCGTCGGGGTCCTTGAGGATGTGCCCGGTGAGCACCGCGACGATCGAGTCGCCCGGGGCCATGACGCCATCGCGAATCAGCTTGCGCGCGCCGGCGACACTCGCCGCGCTGGCCGGCTCGCAGCCCACGCCGGACGCATCGATCACCGCTTTCGCCTCGAGAATGTCGCCATCGGATACGGCGGTGACGATCCCGTCGGTTTCCCGGATCGCGATGACCGCGCGGTCGTAGGACGCCGGATTGCCGATGTTGATCGCCGTCGCCACCGTCTGCGCCTGGACCGTGTAGCGTTTCGCGAATCCCTCGGCGAAGCTTTTCGCGAACGGCGCGGCGCCGGCGGCCTGAACGGCGGCGAGACGCGGCAGCCGGCGAATCAGTCCCCAGTCGCGCGCTTCGCGTAGCGCTTTCCCGAATGCCGCGGTGTTGCCGAGGTTCCCCGCCGGGACGACGATCCAGTCGGGCGGCTCCCACGACAGCTGCTGCAGCAGTTCCAGAATGATGGTCTTCTGCCCTTCGATGCGGAACGGATTGACGGAATTGAGCAGGTGGACGCCGAGCCGCTCGCTGGCCTCGCGGGCGAGCGCGAGACAGGCGTCGAAATCTCCCTTGACGAGCAGGGTCCGCGCGCCGTAGGCGAGCAGCTGGGTGAGCTTGCCGAGCGCGACTTGACCCCGGGGCGTCAACACGATCGCCGGGAGGCCGGCGAGCGCCGCGTAGGCGGCGAGCGAGGCGCCGGTATTTCCCGTCGACGCGCACGACACGGCCGTCGCGCCGATCCGCCGCGCGTGCGTCACGCCCACGGTCATCCCGCGGTCCTTGAACGATCCTGTGGGGTTGTGCCCCTCGTGCTTGAGATGCAGGCTCGTGGCGCCGGCCCACCGCGTCACGGTGGGCCGTGAGAGCAGGGGAGTATTGCCTTCAGGATACGTCAGCGCATCGTCGCCCGCGGACGGCAGCACGAGCTCGCGGAACCGCCACACGCCGGAGGCAAAGACTCCCCGGCGGCTCGCGGAGCGGGCGTCGAGCAGCGCGCGCAACCCGGCGCCCGTGATGGCGGGCGCCGGATGGTGCAGCTCGAACAGCCCCCCGCAGCGCGCGCATGCCTGCTGGCTCTCGTGCTCGCCGATTTCGTGGCCGCAGTGCGCGCAGCGCTGCACGCTGCCGGCGGCGCCTCCCGCAGCGAGACTGTGCGCCGGGTGCACGGTCATGTGGCCGCGATCTTCAATACATCGTTCAGAATGCCTCCGGCGGTTACGGCCGGCCCGGCGCCGGGGCCCGTGATCACGAGCGGATTCGTCTTATACCGGTCCGTGGTGAAGATGAATTGATTGTCGGTGCCGTTCAGGGACGCGAGCGAGCTGCTGGCATTCACCACGACGAGGCCAACCCGAATCTGTTTCGGGCTCACGGTACAGCGGTAGCGCAGCACACCGCTCTGGGCGCGAGCTTCCTCGACCCGCTTCTGCCACATCGCATCGAAATCCTCGAGGTGAGCCAGGAATTCTTCCCGCGTCAGCTTCCGCGCCTCGGCCGGTACGAGGGATTCGATATCGATGTCCTCCATCTCACCGGGGAACCCGAGCAGTCGTCCCAGGATCAGCGCCTTCCGGGCCACGTCCGTGCCCGAGAGGTCCTCACGCGGATCCGGCTCCGGATAGCCCTTGGCGATCGCGCCCCGCAGCGCCTCCGAGAACCGCCGCCCGCGCGACAGCTCGCCGAACAGATAGCCGAGGGTGCCGGACGGACAGCCCTCGATCTTCAAGACCCGGTCGCCGGATTGGACCAGCTTGTAATAGGTGTCGATGATCGGCAGCCCGGCACCGACCGTGGTCTCGTGCAGCAGCCGGCGCGCGTGCTGGTCGGCCAATGCGGCAAGCTCGTCATACAGTTTGCGATGCGCGGTCAGCGGCTTCTTGTTCGCGAGCACGAGATGCATTCCGGACACGAGCGCGTGCTTCAACGTCGCCGCGGTGTCGCCCGCCGTGACGTCCACGAGGACCGGATTCGAGAGCGCATGCCGCGTCACGAACGCGATCGCCTCGTCCGCGCTCCCCGCATGCCCCCCTTCGGCGCCGGCGAGCTCACGACCCTTGCCCTTGGCCGACGCGAGCTTCGCGAGCCGCTTGGGAGATAATCCTTTCTCGTCGAACACGAACCCCGAGCGATCCACGACACCCACCACGCGCACCTCGAGCGGCGCGCGGCGCAGTTTGGCGATCATGTCCGCGAGCACCCGGCCGATCGAGCCGAATCCGAGCAGCACGACGTCGGTGCGCTCGGGGTGCGAGACCGCTCCGCCGCCCAGCTTGTCGAGCTGGAATGCCGCGTGGACGAGTCGCTCCGCCCGAACGACGTCTTTCTCTGCGACCACGACTGAGAGGTTCAGCTCGGACGAGCCCTGGGCGATCGCAATGACGTTGATGCCGCCCGACGAGAGGGCGGAGAAGGTGCGGGCGGCGATGCCGGGCGTGCCGGCCATCCCGAGCCCCACCACCGCGAACGTCGCGACGCCGGGCCGGATCTCGACGCCGTCGATTTCGCGGCGCGCGATTTCTTCCTTGAACGCCTGCTCGAGACCCGCGCGGGCACGCTCGGCGCTCGCTTCGGGAACGCTGAAGCAGATGGAGTGCTCGGACGAGGCCTGGCTGATAAGCGACACCGAGACGTTCTGGTGCTGTACGGCCGCGAACGTCCGGGCGGCGATCCCCGGAATCCCGAGCATGCCGTTGCCGGTCACGGTGATGAGCGCCTGCTTGCTCACCGCCGAAATCGCCTTGACGGGATGCGACCGCAGCGTGCGACGGCGCGAGATCTCCGTTCCGCGCGCTCCGGCATCGGCGAATGGGCGAATCCGGATCGCCAGACTACGGCCCGCGATGGGGATCAGCGCGCGCGGATGCAGGACCTTGGCCCCGTAATACGCGAGCTCGGCCGCCTCGCGCTGATGCAGCTGCGGGATGACCCGTGCGTCCGGGACGACGCGGGGATCGGCGGTAAGAAATCCCGGCACGTCCTTCCACAACGTGACTTCCCGTGCGCCCAGCGCCCGGCCCAGCAGCGTGGCCGTCAGATCCGATCCGCCGCGACCCAGCGTCGCGAGCTGGCCGTCAGGCGTGGCGCCGAGGAACCCCGGGACCACGGGGACGGAGCCGCGCGTGAGCAGCGGCACGAGCGTCTTCCGAGCGGCCCGGTCGGTGAGCACGAGGCTCGGAGAAGCATGGCCAAAGTTGCCATCGGCTTTCACCACGTCTCGCGGATCGATGAGCACGGCGTGCACGCCAGCCGTCTCGAGCGCCGCGGTCAGCAGTGTCGCCGAAAGGCGCTCGCCCCGCGCGACCAGATAATCACTGGTGCGCGGCGTCAGCTCGCGCACGATCACGAGACCGGCGGCAATCTGCTCGAATTCCGCGAACTCCCGCTCGATCGCCGCGAGCACGGACTTACGGCGCTCGGGCGCGGAGACCGCCGCACGGGCGGCTTCCTCATGGCGCCCCCGCAGTGCGGCGACGCCCGAGCGCACCGCATCCGCTTCGCCCCGAATGGCGCGCGACGCGAGCTCGAGCAGCGCATCCGTGACACCCGCCAGCGCCGACACGACGACCACCAGGCGGGCCGGCCGCTGGGCCTGGATGATCGCGACGGCGCGGAGGACTCCCGCTCCGTCCGCGACCGACGCGCCGCCGAACTTGTGTACCTGAGGGGGCTTGAGGGAGGAGGACGCCATCACGCCACCTGGTAGCGGCCCGCGGGCCTGGTCATGCGAAATGTCTCCACGGTCACGCCGATTGCCTGCCACGCGCGCGCCATCGCAGTCTCGACGGCGCCGGCCTGCGCGGCGGGAGCGACGGCAACGAGGGTCGAGCCCGAACCGGACAACGTAGCGCCGAAGGCTCCGGCGCGAACGGCCGCCCCGGTTACCTGATCGTATCCCGTAATCAAGGCACGACGATATGGCACATGGAGCACGTCCTCGAGCCCGGCGTGCAGCAAGGCCCCATCGCCCCGCGCGAGCCCCTGCACCAGCGCCGCGCTTCGCGCCGCCGCCACGACGGCGGTGTGGTACTCGACCGTTTTCGGCAGCACGCCCCGCGCCTGCTCCGTCGCAACCATGAAATCCGGTATGGCGAATACGAGCGCGAGCGAAGCATGTAGGTCGAGTGGCGTCACGACCCATCTCCCCGGCGCCTCGGGCGGGGCGATCACAAGCGTCGCGCCACCGTGGATCGACGGGGCGACATTGTCGGCATGTCCTTCGACCCCGGCGCACACGGCGGTCAACGCGGTGTCGTCGAGCGGCAGATTACAGAACGCGCGCGCCGCGACGGCGCCGGCTACGACGGCGGCGGCAGAGGAGCCGAGCCCGCGGGCCACGGGGATTTCCGAGCTGGCCTCCATTACGAGACCGCCCGGTGGCTCACATCCGGCGGCGGCGCAGGCGCGGTGGAAGCCGGTGTACAGGAGATCCTGATCGGGCGGCGTGTCGAGCGCCGCGAGCGCCCCCCCTCGGGTGATGCGCACCGCGGCGTGCATGGCGGGATCGCGGCGCACGGTCACACTGAACCAGCGGTTCACGGCGACCCCGACGCAATCGAAGCCCGCCCCCAGGTTGGCGGAGGACCCCGGCACGCGGACGGACACGGTGGCGTTCATTCGCTCCAGACCGGAAAGAAAAAACCCGGGGCAGAGAGGGCACCGCTGCCCGGGGCGGGGGCCGAAACCCACGCTACTCGCGTGGTGCGCGGTAACATAGGGACGTGACGAATTGAGCGTCAAGCCGGTTGGCGTGCCTCGAACCATACCATTGGGTAGGCATACCTACCTGTAGTGATTAGTTGACACCCACAGAGCCGATACATAACCTGAAAGCCGGAAATGTTCTCCGTTACGAGGCTTACATGATGTTTCTCGTCGATCTCCTGCTGCTTACGCTGCTGCTGGGACTCATCACCCAGCAGGAGGTTCGCGGCGCGCGCGACGGAGCAGCATGAGTCGCTAGACAGGACAGACGAACACAGTCCCAACGCCGCGGACCTCAAAAGCCCGCGGCGTTTTTTCGTCACCGAGCCGGAAAACCAAGCCGGCCGAGGAGCGAGGTCCATGGAACGAAACGTTGTCATTTTCGACACCACACTGCGTGATGGCGAGCAGGCGCCCGGGAATTCGATGACCCCGGAGGAAAAACTGCGGCTGGCGCGCCAGCTGGACGTACTCGGTGTGGACGTCATGGAGACCGGGTTTCCGGCGGCTTCGGACGGCGATTTTCGCGGGGTTCGGACCGTGGCGGAAGAGGTGCGGCGGCCGATCATCGCGGGGCTCGCGCGCTGCCACGAGCGCGATATCGATCTCTGCGGGGACGCGCTCCGACCGGCGGCGCGACCGCGGATCCACGTGTTCATCGCCACCTCCGACATCCACCTGCAGCACAAGCTCCGCATCACGCAGGAAGAGTGTCTCGAACGCGCCCGCGCGTCCGTGCGGCGCGCGCGCCAGTACACCGATGACGTGGAGTTTTCGGCGGAGGATGCGAGTCGCTCGGACATCGACTTTCTCTGCAAGGTCGTGGACGCGGCGATCGCCGAGGGCGCGACCACCATCAATCTCCCCGACACGGTCGGATACGCGTTGCCGCAGGAGTACGCGGCGATGTTCCGTGCCGTCCGCGAGCGGGTACCCTCGTCCGATAAGGTCGTATTCAGCGCCCACTGCCACGATGATCTGGGGCTCGCGGTTGCGAATTCCATCGCGGCGATCGAAGCCGGCGCGGGCCAGGTCGAGTGCACGGTCAATGGGATCGGCGAGCGCGCCGGCAACGCGGCGCTCGAAGAGATCGTCATGGCCGCGCACGTCCGTCCGCAGGCGGTGTCGTTCCGTTGCGGCATCAATACGCGCGAGATCTTCCGCACGAGCCAGCTACTCTCGCACGTGATCGGCAACTTTCCCCAGCCCAACAAGGCGATCGTCGGCCGGAACGCGTTCGCGCACGAGGCGGGGATTCACCAGCACGGCGTGATGCAGAACGGACTCACCTACGAGATCATTCGGCCGGAGACGGTCGGCGTGCCGCGCTCGACGCTGGTCCTGGGGAAGCACTCGGGACGGCACGCGCTCGAGCGGCGGTATCGCGAGCTGGGCTATGAGCTGGACGAACCCACGCTCGAGTGGTTGTATCGCGAGTTCACGGCGCTCGCCGACCGGAAGCAGGAGATTCTCGACGAGGACCTCCTGGCGCTGCTCCACGAAAGCTTCCATGACGCCCCCGAGTCCTACCAGCTCACCTATCTCAAGGCGACCTGCGGGACGGTGTCCGCGAGCGCCGAGGTGACGCTGACGGGTCCGTGGATGCGCGAAAAGAGCGCGACCGGTACGGGGAACGGCCCCATCGCCGCGGCGTTCGCGGCGATCAGCGCGATCGTCGAGCGACAGATCGAGGTGCTGAACCTGTCGTTACAGTCGGTGACGCCGGGCCGGGACAGCGTGGGTCACGTATTTCTGCAGGCGCGGATCGACTCGAAGACGCTCGCCGGTCACGGCGCATCGACCGACGTGGTCGAGGCGAGCGCCCGCGCCCTCGTTCACGCGTTGAACAAGGCGAGCTTCGCCGATCGGCTCGAAGATCACTCGCTCAACAACGTCTATCTCTGGGGAGTATGACCATGGACGCCGCGATGTATCGACCGGAGTGCGTGCCATGACGGAAGTCCTGACCGGTTCCCAAATTCTCTGCCGGGAGCTCCTGGCGGCGGGCGTGGACGTGATTTTCGGCTACCCGGGCGGCGCGATCATGCCCTTCTACCACGCCCTCCCCGAGTATCCGCAGCTGCGGCACATCCTGACGCGGCACGAGCAAGCCGCCGCGCACGCCGCGGACGGGTTCGCCCGCGCGAGCGGCGGGGAACGGGTGGGGGTGTGCGTCGCCACGTCGGGCCCGGGAGCCACGAACCTCGTCACCGGGCTCGCCACCGCGCACATGGATTCCTCGCCTGTGCTCGCGATCACGGGGCAGGTGGGCCGTCCCATGATCGGGCGCGACGCGTTTCAGGAGACGGACATCATCGGCATCACCCTCCCGATCACGAAATACAATCACCTCGTACAGGACGTCTCCGAGCTGGCGGATCGGGTCCGCGAAGCCATCGGCATCGCGCTCGACGGGCGGCCCGGGCCCGTGCTGCTCGACGTTCCCAAGGACGTCCAGAACCAGCGTGCGGCGTACACGCCGCCGGCGTCGCGTCCCGCGCGCGGCGAGCCATCGACGCCGCCGCTCGATCAGGCCATCCGCGAAGCCGCGCAGCTGATCGCGAAGGCGGAACGCCCGCTCATCATGATCGGCCACGGCGTGATCCTGTCCAGCGCCTACGGTGAGGTGAAGGCGCTGGCGGAGAAAACCGGAATTCCGGTGATCACGACGCTGCTCGGCATCAGCGCGTTCCCGGAATCGCACCCGTTGCACCTCGGCATGCCGGGGATGCACGGCGAGGTGCACGTGAACCGGGCGATTCAGCAGGCGGACTTGATCGTCGGGATCGGGCTCCGGTTCGACGACCGGGTCACCGGCAACACCGCCGCGTTCGCGCCGCGCGCCAAGATCATTCATATCGAGCTCGATCGCTCGGAGATCGGCAAGAACATCCCCGTCGCCGTGGGAATCGTGGGCGACGCGAAGCTCGTGACGGCACGGCTCGTGGCCGCGGTCAAGCCGCGGCGCGCGGAGCCGTGGATCGCGGAGATCAAGGGATTCGTGCGCCCGCGCGCCGAGTCGTTCAGCGGCGATCTGTCGCCCGAAGCGATTCTCGCGGCGATTCACGAGACCACGGGCGGCCAGTGCACGATCGTGACCGATGTCGGGCAGCACCAGATGTGGGTGGCGAAGCACTATCCGTATCAGCGCGCCAACACCCACATCACGTCGGGCGGACTCGGGACCATGGGATTCGCCGTGCCCGCCGCCATGGGCGTGCATCTCGCGCGCCCCGGAGAGCTCGTGTGGGCGATCTCGGGCGACGGCGGGTTCCAGATGAACATGGCCGAGATGGCGACGATGATTCAGGAGGGCCTGAGCGTGAAGATGGCCATTTTCAACAACGGCTATCTCGGCATGGTGCGGCAGTGGCAGCAGTTCTTCCACGAGAAGCGCTACTCCTGTACGCCGATCTGGAGTCCGGATTACGTGAAGCTCGCAGAGGCGTATGGGATCGCGGGATGGCGGGTCGAGAATCGGGCGCAGCTCGAGGACGTCGTCGAGCGCGCGAACGCGGAACGCGGGCCGGCGCTCGTGGAGTTCGTGATCGCGCAGGAGGCGAACGTCTACCCGATGATTCCACCGGGCGGATCGCTCTCCGAGCCGATCGAAGCGCGCCCGGCACCAACACCGGCGGACTGACGGTCGCGACGTGTCCGGCGCGCCCACTCCGTCGCACCTGGTCGTCGTCCTGTTGGACGACGACCTGCTTGCGTTCAACCGGGTAATCGGGGTCGTCCGGCGCCGCAATCTCCCGGTTTCGGGAATTCGCGTCGATAATCCCTCGCCCATGGGCAATGGCAGATCGGCTGGCGGAATGTTGCGGTTCAGCTTCTATATCCAGGCGGACGAGGGCCACGCGGAGCGCCTGCGCCTGCAACTCGAGAAGGCTCACGGCGTCAACAGCGTCGAGGTTTCAAATACATCGGAGGTTGTCTCATGAGTGTTCGCGCCTTTTATGAGGCCGATGCGGATCGCCGGCGACTCGACGGACGGACGATTGCGATCATCGGCTACGGCAGCCAGGGCCACGCGCATGCGCTGAATCTCAAGGAGAGCGGCGCCAAAGTGATCGTCGGCCTGCGGCCGAACGGGAATTCGTGGAAGCGCGCCGTCCAGGACGGGCTCGATGTGCGGAGCGTGGCCGACGCCGCGCGCGCGGCGGACATCATCATGATGCTCGTGCCCGATCAGGATGCGCGCGCCGTGTACGATGCCGATATCGCGCCCGCGTTGCAGCCCGGGAAGACCTTGATGTTCGCCCACGGCTTCAACATCCACTTCAAAGAGATCAACCCGCCCGAGACGGTGGACGTCTCGATGATCGCCCCCAAGTCGCCCGGCCATCTCGTGCGCAGCGAGTATCAGGCCGGACGCGGCGTGCCGGCGCTCGTGGCCGTGCAGCAGAACGCCAGCGGGCACGCGCTGGAGGACGCGCTCGCCTACGCGGCCGGCATCGGCTGCGCGCGCGCCGGCGTGCTCGAGACGTCGTTCCGCGAGGAGACCGAAACCGATCTGTTCGGCGAGCAGGCGGTGCTGTGTGGCGGCGTGACGGCGCTCATCAAAGCGGGCTTCGACACGCTCGTGAACGCCGGCTACTCGCCGGAGCTCGCGTACTTCGAGTGCCTGCACGAGCTGAAGCTCATCGTGGACCTGATGTATCGTGGCGGGATGAAGTTCATGCGGTTCTCGATCAGCGATACGGCGGAGTACGGCGATTATACGCGGGGTCCGCGGGTGATCACGGCGGCAGTGCGCCAGGAAATGGAAAAGATGCTGGGCGAGATCCAGAGCGGGGCGTTCGCGCGTGAATGGCTGAAGGAATGCCGCGAGGGCGCGGCGAACTTCCAGCGCATGCGTCGCACCGAGAACGATCACCTGATCGAGCGCGTCGGCTCGAAGCTCCGCGCCATGATGCCGTGGTCCGAGGAAGGCAAGGCGCGCAGCGGCAAGCCCACCACGGAGCGCGGCGCGGGTCCGGTACCGGAGACCGCTGGCGCGGCCGCCACGCGATGACCGCGCGTACGCTGTTCGACAAGGTCTGGGACCAGCACGTGGTGCACCGGCTCTCGGAGGGGCCGGTGCTCCTGTACGTGGATCTGCACCTCGTTCACGAGGTAACCTCGCCGCAGGCGTTTGACGGCCTGCGGCGCGCGGGTCGCCGCGTGCGCCGCCCAGACCTGACCCTCGCGACGGTCGACCACAACGTGCCGACCACGGACCGGCTGCGCCCGATCGACGATCCAATCGCGGCGCGGCAGCTCGAGGCGCTCTCCACGAACAGCCGGGTGTTCGGCATCGAGCTGTTCGACCTCAATTCGCCGAATCAGGGGATCGTACATGTCATCGGCCCCGAGCTGGGCGCGACGCAGCCGGGCATGGTGATCGTGTGCGGCGATTCCCACACCTCGACGCACGGCGCGTTCGGTGCCCTGGCGTTCGGCATTGGGACGAGCGAAGTCGAGCACGTGCTCGCCACGCAGTGCCTCGTCATGTCCAAGCCCAAAACGCTGGAAGCGCACTGGACGGGCCGGCTCGCGCCGGGCGTCACGGCCAAGGACATGATTCTCGACCTGATCGGACGGATTGGGACCGGCGGGGCGACGGGACACGTGATCGAGTACACCGGCGACCCGATCCGCGCACTCTCGATGGAGCAGCGGATGACGGTCTGCAACATGTCCATCGAGGCCGGCGCGCGGGCGGGGATGATCGCGCCCGACGATACGACCTTCCAGTATCTCCAGGGCCGCGCCAAAAGCCCGGCGGGGGGTGCGTGGACGGCGGCCATTCAGGCGTGGCGCGAGCTACACACCGACCCGGGTGCGGCGTACGACACGCGGGTGGTGATCGATGCCGCGACGATCGCGCCCCAGGTGACGTGGGGCACGAGCCCGGGCATGGTGACGTCGATCAA
>Ga0335085_10016466_pt1 | contig 10683 bp, 15 predicted proteins | sample Lox_Sample_45_FD_206712 | JGI IMG/M metagenome (GOLD analysis project Ga0335085, IMG submission 206712) | Soil microbial communities from Loxahatchee National Wildlife Refuge, Florida, United States - Lox_Sample_4.5 | ecosystem: Environmental > Terrestrial > Soil > Wetlands | place: USA... | reverse complement strand
ATATCTAACGGAGTGATCTCGTCCTCGTCGATCTCAGCAACTAAAGCCGCCTTGCCGGGAACGAGTTCCTTTGCGGCATCCTCTATAAAGTCGCTTCCGACACGAGCATTCTCTAAATCTGCAAGTGCTCCGATGAGGGTGCCACCGGCGAAACCTATAGCCATTCCAGCTGGACCGCCCAGTAAGCCGATTAGACTGCCGACCGCAACCCCTCTCAGAGTTCCCAAAGGCTCGTATTCGCCGATGCGTTTCGCCGTTGTCGTGCCAATCACGTCCTTCACAACGATTGCAGCGTCATACACCGCAATGTAGCCGCCTACCTCGAGCCCCCGAAGAACGGCGGAACCTTCGATCGCTTTTTCTTCGTTACTAAAAACAACCACAAGCATTCGGTCCATGACGGCAACTATCCTTTCCTCTCGAAATTGACCCGAGCACCAACGGAACTGCCGCCGAGACCATTCCAAGTTCGCCCTTTCAGGCTAGCGGCTAATGATTCGTGCTCGAGGCCGGTGCATACCGAGCAATCGCCTGCGGGAACGCTGGCAGGCCGGCGCCCGTGTTAGCGGCGGCACCATTGTGATCAGTCAGCAATTCACGGGCACTCTTGCCATAAACGGATTGGTTCAGATCGTCTTCGGGTCGAACGACCACACCTTTCAGGCTGATCCCTGCAAACAATCCGCGGCTGCGGGAGTAGGAGAGCACCTCCGCATTTAGCAGCGCATCGGTGCCGGCTCCGGCTTCCCGCCCAACGGGACCTCCGGCGACACCAGCTTCCGCTCCGAGTTCAAACTTGTCCTTCATCAATCCGCTCATGGCTTCGTCATTCATGAACAGAAGTACGAAATCGGTCGCCGTCGCGCCGATCTGCCATCCCACACTCCCACCGCCAGCACGAAAGAACACGGGATCGCTCCAGCCGGTGCTCGTGCGATGGCTCACGACGCCGCGCCCGCCCTCACCGCCGATAACGAATGACGCCTTGATAACCTGCGGGAAGACGGCGATTGCCTTCGCACGTCCTAATAGATCGCGCGGAATGGATTTGTCGGGCACCTGCATGATCGCGTCGAACACTTTCGCAGCTTTGGCGGACTGCGACGCCGCTTGATCGACCTTTGCCGCGTGATTATCGTCCGACTGCAGCGACGGGGTAGCTGTTGCGATTGCGACAAGCCCCAGAAAGACGACAGCGAAAACGATCATAAGTTTGTTGTGTCCGGGACTCATTACTACCCCCCTTAATTTCTGCGCCACCGTTGGCGGTACATTTTGCGGGTCAACTATTAAGATCACGCGCACCTTCGCTCCTCAGTTCGAATTCACTTTGGATTCGATCCCTTTCACTGACTTCTCAAGATCGGCGATCCGTGTTTCGACATCGGCTCTCACCTGCTCGAACCTGTCTCCGCCCGACTTCTTCAGTTCCTGCAGCTTCTGCATGATTGGCTGCTTCCTGGTCAAAAGCTCGGTGATCGCTTTGAGCTCGACGTTCGCTTTCGCCGTCTGAGCCTGTGCTTTCAGCGTGTTCAGCTTCGCCTCGACGCTATTGATCTGCGATTCGAGCTTGTCGTGGATCGCCTGCTTCGCTAATTTCACTTCTGTGCTCATGCTGTTCTCCTTGGACTGTCGTATTCGATTGGCTGCAATTGTTCTGAAAGCACAGCCTGTTGCAGAGCAATGCGGAGGCCATAGCTAAGCTATTGAAAATGTGTGAGTACGCGGACCGTAAGACCACGAATCCTTCGCGAATTCGCGAACTTCGCAAAATGGAATCTGCGACAATCAGAGAAAACGAGGTTGATGAACCGAGTGAGTCCGAAGCGGATTTGATGTTCCGGCGTTACCGATTGCAAAAACTTATCTCAGACGCGATTCACGAGGATTGCCACGCTCCGCGCCTTGACCGAGTACGCGTTTCCTGGGAATTCTGGCTCAGAACCGGGGTCGGCGATGTCGTGAGGCGGCGGCTGAGCGGTGTCGACTGCGATGCACCAATGCCTGCCCGGCACGTCGGGCAGTTCAAAATAGAGGTCCTCCCAGAACATGTTAAACATTACGTGCAGGTCTGAGTCTCCATCAAATCCCGCTATCGTCATCGCCAATGCGCGCGAGCTCGTATCATCCCACCCCGGATGGTTGAGTTTCGTGCCGTGCCACGATAGGTCCTTCAATTGGCGCTCGTTCACCGAGCCGTTGAAGAATTGGGCGCGCCGGACTGCGGCGTGCATCTTCCGGAAACGAATCATGCTCCTCCAAAAGCGGAGTAACTGCGAATTCTTGTTTACAAGAGACCAGTCAAACCAGCTGATTTCGTTGTCCTGGCAATAGGAGTTGTTATTGCCTTTCTGTGAACGACGAATCTCGTCGCCAGCAGCAAACATCGGAACCCCACGCGACAGCATAAGAATTACCACAAAATTCCGAATCTGTCGGTCGCGGAGCGACTCTATACTGGGATCCTCGGAATCACCCTCCGCGCCACAATTCCAACTGAGGTTATCGTTGATACCGTCACGGTTGTATTCGCCGTTGGCCTCATTGTGTTTCTGCTCGAAGGAGACCAAGTCGTTGAGGGTAAAGCCATCGTGACAGGTCACGAAATTAACACTATTGAGCGGCGAACCTCCGCGCTCCTCATAAATATCCGCGCTTCCTCCCAAGCGCGATGCGATCGCTCCTACGAGACCGGGATCACCTCTCACAAAGCGCCGGACGTCGTCGCGATATCGGCCGTTCCATTCGGCCCACCGATCGCCGGGGAAGTGACCGATCTGATACAACCCCGCGGCATCCCATGCTTCGGCAATCAGCTTCGTATCTGCCAGGTTTTCAGCCAATTCAATATTCCAAACGAGCGGGGGGTGAACGGCAGGCATTCCATCCTCACCGCGCGAAAGGATGGACCCCTCATCGAAGCGGAAGCCATCCACATGAGTTTCTCGGACCCAATACAACAGGCACTCGACGATCAGCTTTTGGCCAATCGGGTGGTTGCAATTGAAGGTATTCCCGCACCCTGAAAAATCCATGTAGTATTCAGGCGCCCCGGGGACCAGCAAATAATAAGAGCGATTGTCAATTCCTCTGAAGCAGTACGTCGGTCCCTGGTAGTTGCCTTCGTCGGTGTGGTTGAAGACCACATCGAGAATCACTTCAATACCCGCCTTGTGCATGGCCTTGACCAAATCGCGGAATTCACGCAAGTGCCCGCCGGACTCAGGATCGAGGCAATAAGAAGATTGGGGCGCGAAGAAACCGATGGTGCTGTATCCCCAATAATTGCGCACGGGCTTTCCGTCGACGACTCTGAGTACAGCGGTCTCGTCGAAATCAAATATGGGAAGCAACTCCAAGGCGGTGATGCCGAGGTCTTTGAGGTAAGGAATCTTTTCAATGAGGCCGGCAAAAGTTCCAGGATACCGAACGCCCGATGTCGGAGACTGCGAGAAGCCGCGCACGTGCGCTTCATAGATGATGCAGTCCTCCATCGGACGGTTGAGCGGCTTGTCGCCTTCCCAATCGTAGCCGGAGGCGTCAATGACAACGGAGCGAATGGACGTCCTGACGTTATCCTCCGGCGTGCAACTGCTGCCGCGATCCCAAAGAGAATTCGAATTACCACGGGCGTAGGGGTCGATTAGGACCTTTTTTCTATTGTATCGATGCCCGGCTGAATCAGACGGACCAGCGACGCGGTACGCATAGTGCACGCCCGGCTTGAGACCTCGCACAAAGGCGTGCCAGAGATGGAAAGTCTTGTTTAAATGGGGATCGAACTGGATCGTTTGGAATGGCTCGATCGAGTTGTGGGCTGAGAATAGAAGTAGCTCGACGCCCGTAGCATTCGAAGAAACGAGTGAGAAGTTGACTCCCGTAGGCGAAGATGTGGCCCCCAAGGGATGGGGGCATCCGGATTCAACTGGGAGCGGCACTTGGCTAATAGGCTCAATAGAAAGCGGGCCGACAATCATGTTTCTCCATTTAGGTGTGCATCGTTCAATAAGGCAGCGTCACGTCCAGCACGATGGCGGCTGCGGATTGGAGAGCGTCAGCAGTGACTTCTGCCGCGTCTTTAAAGCTTGCTTTCTTCCTTCTCAATGCCATTCCCTATCAGCCCGGTCCGCGGCTTCGAGAAGATCTCGCAGCGCTTGCTTGAATCCTTGGATTCGATCTCGATGGGCCCTTGATCTTTCTTGTTTTGCCACCTGTAAGTCAGTCTCGAGCTGCTTAAAGTCAGCGTGGAGTTCATCGAGCTTTGACTGGATCCTGTAGTGGAGTTCATCCACTTTGGACTGATAACCCTCGTTGGTTTCGGACTTATTCATGTCGTTTGACATCGCTAATCGTCCTCCGACAATCAGAAAAATTCGCAGCGCTGGAGGGAGGCGGGTTGCGACCGCCCGGGCCAGCCGACTCGCGTCTCAAGAAGAATTCGAACCTCTGTGTTCACGCGAGTCAAGAACTATTCCCAAACGGTCGCAGCGTCCTGGAAGGTTGACGGAGATGCTTACTTCGTGGCCGCCTTGCTCTTGAATTTCGTGCCGAATTGCTCCATCTCGGTTTTGAGCTTGGCCAGGTGCGCCTCGATTTCAGCCTTGAGCGCCATCGCCGTTGCTACTTCGCCGATCGTCTTCAGGGAGTGGTGCTTTTTGTCGATCTCATGGGCCTTGGCTTTAAGCGCTTCGATCTTCGCCTCCGCCTCCTTTCCTTTGTGATGAGCTTCGATCGCCCGAATCTGCGACTTGGCTTCCTCCAACTGCGCGCCGAGCTTTTCTGCGTGTGCTTTTACTTCCTCGAGGTGTCCACTCACGGTGTTTCTCCTTTGTGTTTCATTCTTCGATTTGGGTCTGCCCAGTTCCGTACTACTTGTTAAGAAAGCTCACTTATCGCGCGCTTGCGCTGAGAACTTTCTCTACCTTCGACTGCTGTTCACGACTTAGCGTCGTGCGCAGTATGGTTCCGCCGTAGCCGCGGAATTGATCTGCGACAGCGTCTGGATCGCCCACGCGAAGGATCGCAAAAATCGCCGAGTCACCCGGTTGGACCAAGGCTCCAACCCGTTGGACGAAATCGTCGGGAATCCCAAACGAATCTTTCCACGAAGATGCGTCGGCGGCACCGAGCCCCGCACCGATGGCGGTCCCGCCGATTGCCCCGGTGGCGACAGCTGCACCAGCCGCAGCCGCGCTAGCCCCAGCAGTGAACGGAATCGCGAGAATAGACCCGATCATCAAGCCCCACAATGCACCCCAGCCCGCACCTTCACCTGTCGTCATCTGATAGCTTTGATCAACTCGCAGTTTGCCTTCGTAGTCCCGGTAGACGGCAACGGCATCATGCAGATCGACCACCCAATCGTCGTTGAGCTCCAGTAGCTCGTTTAGCACTACCGATGCGCGATACATGTCCTTCTTGAAACCAACTACAATCAGTTCTGCCACGATTTTTCTCCTCTCAGTTTTGTGCCCGTTTCATGTCGTCGGGAGATTTCGTCACACTTGTGATTTCTCCTCGATCTTTACTTGGTTGTGCAATAAGAAGGCCAATCCTAATCTCTTGAAAACAAATGCAGTCAACAGCTATAAGGCCGCGATTTTTTCGTGAATTCGCGAACCTCGCTAAAATAAGCCAGGCCAATTGCTGAGTTGGTGCAAGTGCGCGACCGGGGATCGAACGCCTACCGCGTGGGAATCTCGCGTAAAAGGTAGCAGATCCGTGCACCACCCAGTACGGAGCTATCTTGATCGCCGCAAGAGATTACTTCACCGCAATCGGATCGAGTCCTTGCGTCGCGGGTTCTGCACGGAATGCGGGATTGAATTTGTGGGAGATCTCCGACCAGAATTCGCGCAGGACATCGTAACTCGTGTCATTAATAATGCTCAATGCTAGCCCTCGCGCGTTTGGCACAAAGCCTCGCTGGTTAGCCATGAACGCCGTTCCTGCCAAAATGTGGAAACGAGTAACCATTATTTCGATCAGATTCTCTTTGCTGGTTCAGTCTTGAACCAATACAACATCGACGTCAGTGTAGAAATGTGGGCTTACCTGTCGTCCGGACGTAAGACAAACGGGTCTTTGAGTGACTGAGCGAACTTCAGGTAGAACCGGGTGTGTTTACCCATTTGCTCTCGCTCCCAAGCTGACTTGTTCGTGAATACCGCTCACGATCAGGCTGACTCCGCGCGCGGCTGCTGCGATGCCAACAAGTGCACTAGCAAGCACCGCCCCTGCAAAATTCCACCGCATCATACCAGCGCCAATCGCAATCGACGCAATCGCCGCGATGACTAGAAGTGCCCGGTCTTTCGCCGAATGCAGGGCGAACAAAAGCTCAAGGATGCCAATCAGTACAGCCCAGAGGCCGATCAGCTCTGTGGCCATGTGCACGGTCATATCTGGCCAAGAGATGGTTGCGATAGCCACTGCGACTCCAACTACGCCGCGAAGTCTAGTGGCGTGCTGGTTCATCATGCCCGCACCGAAGAGGTTTAAGAGGCCATCGACGGCCACCAGCGCCACGAGCGCGAGCAGAGCCGCGACAGCGGTCATGCTTACGGACAGGGGCTCAGCTTGGCCGAAAATCACATCTAAGATCCGTCCAAACATGATACCCGCAGGGAGGAAAATCGCCGCGATTCCAAAGGCGAACGCCAACAAACCAGTCAATACTAGCTTCCACCAACTGCGCTGCACTTCCGGTTGTTGGCTCGTCATGAGAATTGCTCCAACTCCGACTCTACGGGTCTTTAGGCAGTTCTGGCATGCGCTTTGGGCAGGCCCTGAATGGCTGTGGCGAAACCTGTCAGGGCCGCGCCGTCAAAGATAAGATCGACGCCGATTGCTATACCCATGAAGTAGGTGCTCGCCATGGGCCAAGTCATCAAAAGGAGCACGCCGAGAGCGAAAGAGATCACTCCCGAAAAGACCGTCCAGCCCCATCGAGGAAACTTGATAACACTCGCGCCGGCAGCCCGAAACAGCCCTCCCACGATGAAGAGCGCAGCCAGCAGCATAGTCACACCTGCAGCGCCTGCGTCCGGGTGACGAATTAGAAGGTATCCGGTCACTCCGCGGATCAGCGCGTTCAGCAGGTACAAGAAGGATCCGTGCCAACTCAATGCCCAAAACGCGTTTACCAGCCAAAAAAGGCCGCTGATTGCAAGGACCCAGCCCAACGCCAGAATTGAGAAAGTAGTTGCGATCTGTGCTCTAGCGACGCACATCGCGCCGAGAATCGTAAGTAGAATGCCCATTATGAGAAACCCACCCCAGGATTTTCTGACTTGCTCGAGGCCGGCAACGAGGAAATCCGAACCATCAGTCATTGTCGTTTTCCTTTCGCGCGCTGCCGCCCTATCGATGGCAGCACGGTAAATTGATTCTCAATGCATGAATACCTCTGGAGCATTCTTTGGAACCGAAATAGGTGTCGCCGATTTTGGATCGGCGTTGAATTTTCCAAACACCGTCGGGTTTTCGCGGAAATGCTTCTCGAGTGCCTTGACTCGATTCTCATTGCCAGGGTGGTCAGACAAGAGCTGTGGTACTTGAGCCATGTCGGCATTCTGGAAATCCTGGAAGAGCCACACCAAACCCCACGGGTTGTATCCGGTGGCAGCACAAATGTCTGAACCGGTGAGGTCAGCTCGAGATTCCGCATCTCGGGAGTAGTGAAGGGAGTGGAGTTTTCCAGCCAGGAGGATCGCCAACATTTGGGCGCGAGTGGGACCCAGAAGGATGGCAATCCCGATGGTGCGCTCCACGATTTTCTCCTGGTCCTCCATCAACGTCACGGCGTCATGATGAATGGTGTGGGAGACCTCGTGACAGAGCGTTCCGGACAGCTCTTCTCTGTTTTTGACAAAATATAGGAGCGAATCGACGACATACACATTGCCACCCGGAGTTGCGAACGCATTCGGCTGAGTTTCATGAACCAGATAGAACTTGAACGGGTGGTTATATCGTGGCTGCGCCGCTCGAGTGATGGCGTCCGCGATCGGTCGCAACGTGTCGTACAGAGGAGACGATTCGACGATTTCGCCTTTGGCCTTTAGGTCGTCGAAGACCTCCTGGCCCATCTGCAGTTCCTCGTCCTGATTGCTTGCTTGAGCCGTACTGTTCGCTTGTGCCGCCATCGCGATTTTTGCGCCACCAACCGCCACGAGGCAAAACACGGCAATGGTGGCAAACGTAATCGGCTTTCGAAAAAGTTCAAATGCGTTCATGGCATCGCCTGAGCAGCTTTGGACTCAACTGCGTTGAGGGCGCAAGGAGCGTGTTTACACTCGCACTGGAGCTCGACCTCTTCAATGTCATCGGCGTCCGAGCAGAAGTCACTGCAGTACTCCTGCGTGGTTGGAATCTGACATTGGCACTGCTCGTGCGCGCATTTGTGGCGACTTTCGATGTCCGTGATGTAGTCCATAGGTCAACTTCCTCCTTCGATATTTGTTGCTCGGTCGGCCACGGCGCCTCAGCCCCAGCTACCTGCTCGCTGCTGCTTGGGGCACCTCGACACACTACTTCTCAACCTCGCCGTGCACGCGCGGCATCTTACGTTTCCTCGCCCGCTTGGTTTCTGCCACGGGGCTAAGATTCAAAGGCGTTTCTTTCTAGCGAAACGTTGCGCGGTTCGTCGCCCGCCCGTGGCCGGTCCTCAAAGGTACAGCGGATCTTGTCGTTTGAAAGAGGCGCCCCACGATAAAGTGTGCGAGGGTGACAACGATCAGGGTCCAAGCGACTAGCGTCGTCCTAATCGTTGCCGGAGCCAGAGGGTAACCAATGAAAAGCAAACCCAGTACGGCAATGAGATTGCCCATGAAGGCCCTCGCTTCTCCCTGGGTTTTGGTTTCGCCGGCCATATTCCCTCGCGCAGACATGGATCCTCCTTCACCAACGCTGGATGTGAGTGAGGCCGTCGAGTTCGATCGCCTCAGTTAAGGGACGCAATCATTCGTGCGTCGCGTGCTAGTTGTGTGTGTCCGCTGCCTTCGCCTTCAAAGCGGTTGCCTTCGTCTTAAGAAGTTCGGCTTTGGCCATTGCCTGTTTTTCCGCGGCCTGGCGTCGCTCCTTGGCCCTGTCGAGCCGGGCTTGTATCTTGGAATCGAGCTGGTTGATCTTTTGCTGAATCTTTGCCTTACGGTCGGCATGGGACTTGGCTTGCTCCGCCTTCATTTGCGCGATATCAGCCTTCATGGCCGCGACATCCTCGTCGTGAATTGTATGCTTCACGTCCGACAGAGCCCGCCGGAACACCGTCCCGCCGATCGCTTCCATGCGTACATCCACTGGAGTTGTCCAGTCTTCCTCAATCTCCGCGACGACTGCGTACCTGTTCGGGAGCAGGTCCTTTTTCACGTCATCAACGAAATCGTCACTAATCCTGGCGTTGTGCAGATCCGCCGTGGCGCCGGCTAGCAAACCTACAGCAGTGCCGATCGCGAGTCCGGTTGGTCCGCCGAGAAGACCGATGAGGCTTCCGAGTGGAGTTCCGACTATAGTCGCCAGCGGTGGCGCATCATCAGTTTGCCTAACCGACGTGGTGCCATCTGCGTTCTTGGCAACCACCGCCGATGCGTACACCGAAATGCTGCCATCGGTTTCCAATGAAAAAAGCGCCCTCTTTCCTTCGTACGCTTTGGGTTCCGTGTCAAAGACAACTACTAGCATTCTGTCCATGATGGTTTTGCTCCTTTTTTGATTTCGTCCTTCAGCTTCACTAAGGCAATCCAAGCGCCACTTGTAAACACTTCACCGTGCTTGGACTTACGCATCACAGAGTCGCGATCTCTCCGCGAATTCGCGAAGTTCGCGAAAAGCCGCGTTGATTCTTGAGAAGCTTGCGGAAAGTGACTTCGAGCGGAGGGACTGCGTAGATCGCGCGTTTTTTCAGCTACTCGGTCATGAGTATCGGGAATGAAAAGTCTATGCGTGCACCGGCGGAGCTTTGCTTCGATCTCATGTCGAGGGGGACGTGCGAAAAGTCACTTTCAGGCTTCGTGTTCCTCAGCGGCGGAAAAAATTGATGATCCACATCAGCAAGGTGAGCGCCAAGCTTAGAACGATGCAGGTGGTGATGGGGAAATAGAAGCTGCCGTGACGCCCCTGGTAGGCGATATCACCCGGCAATCGCCCGAGCCGAAATGGCAGCCTTATTCCGAAAAGCAGCAACGCACCGACCGCGACAACGGCAACGCCGACGACCAGAAGTATTTTCCCGACGTCGCTGAGCGGGTTAGCGGGATTCATCGCGGTCCCCATTTGAAGAGTGTCGAGGCCGACAGCGGAGGTGTTCGCGTAAGTAACGCACAGTTCAGACCTCGTTCAGTCCTTCGTACCAAGCAACAGCGACTTCGATCTTAGCCCGTGCCTCGGAAACCGCAGTTTCGAAGATCGAGGACTCCAATGTATCCGCTGCAGTTCTGAGGGCGCCCAAAGGATCTCCAATTCTTTGTGCGCTGATCGCCAAACCTAATGTTTCCATGCTCGCTGTGTGTGTCTTATTGACGGCCAATTCGACCAAAGTTTTGAGATCTAGGAGCGCAGAATACGCTTCACGTGTAAGCAGCGCTCAGCGTTGCAGGTTCTTCAAAGGAACAATATAAGCCTCCGTTCGAAGTTTCCAGGGGCATCGGCGTTCGCCCAAGTTCGTTCTGCAATTACGATCAATCA
>Ga0335085_10016465_pt1 | contig 10683 bp, 16 predicted proteins | sample Lox_Sample_45_FD_206712 | JGI IMG/M metagenome (GOLD analysis project Ga0335085, IMG submission 206712) | Soil microbial communities from Loxahatchee National Wildlife Refuge, Florida, United States - Lox_Sample_4.5 | ecosystem: Environmental > Terrestrial > Soil > Wetlands | place: USA... | reverse complement strand
GTGCTTTCCGTTTATCTATGAGTCGTGTCGTAAGGGTGCAGTAACACTGCACCGGCGCTGCTCATTGAAGAAGGTCAGCGCGGAGGTACTGCGATCCCGTGAGGAATTTGACAGCGCTGACCGCGCGCTTCTTGGTGCGAAAAGTCGGCTATCCTTGTCTTCGTGGTCAGTTGAGAGGCTCGCGCGATTTATTCCCGCGCGACCTTTCAATCTATGTTCAGAAAAACGTTATCTGAGACGGGTGCCTAGCCGTTCGCTGGCAGGAATAAGCGGTGGGCTTTTGCAATCTCCTGTGCAGTCCCAATCACAGGAGAACCACAATGAAAAAGTTACTGACCGTCCTGGCTGCATTCACTGTTTTCGCGACGCCTGCATTTGCCCAGTCGTTCTGCGCCTGTGACGGCACCGGCAACGTGCTGGTTTTCGGAAACAGGCCGACCGCTCCTCAAAACGGTAAAATTGCCGTCCGTCAGACCGGCCTGGATTCGTTCGCCATGGCTGCGAAGTCCGAGCCCGGGTTCAATACGAACGCCCCGGCGGGCACAGGCGGTGGCAGCCTCGGCTACAACGAAATGCTCCGTAACTACTGAGGACAAAGAAGAGAAACAGGGGCGGGCTTTGAAAGCTCGCCCTCTTTTCCTTTCCTGGTGCACCGGCGCCGTATGGCGTTGCGATGCCTGCCGAAACAATTCAAGGCGCTATGTGAGTTAGCTCACAAACCCTTTGTACGACTGGCGCGAATATTCAAATGAGAACGAAGCAAAGTGCAAAAGAGCGAGACCGTCGGATGAAATGGGGAAACCTCATCGCACTTCTTGCAGCTGCAACGTGCATGGTTGGGTTTCTGCTAGTTGCAGCTCCCTCCCTGTCGATGAATGCAGAGCAGCCCCCCAGGAACAGGTGCGTCGCCGTTTCCAAACAGGAATACGTCAGCGCCGACAGGCAAAAAGTGCTGCGTACGCAGTTTAGTTCGTTCGTGACAACGGGCCGTGTAGGGCAGCGTCATTATTGGTATTGTCACACGTAGGGCACAATATGCCCGCAGGGCAATACGCCGCTTACGGCGGAAACATCGCCTCTGCGGTGGCTTTGTCCAAAACTTTTCCCGTGGCATCAAGCGCTCGCACCGTCCAGCGGTAGTTGTGGCGCTCGCCGCGAGGCGGGCACGGACCTGTATAGCTGATGGCGCCCTGGCTCACCAAGTTCCCATTATACGTGATCGTTGAACCACCATGGTGAAACGTCGGCATATTGAGATCGGTCATCATGAAACTCAAACTTTTGGTACCGGCAGGAACGCCCGCTAATGCAAAAGCCGGCGAGATCGACGCACAGGCTGGAATGCTGGCCCATGAAAATCGTAGAGACAGGGAAGGGCTGCCGTCGTCTGATGTCGACCGAGAAAAATTGAAATAGAGGGCGACAACGCAAAGCGCCGCCAGGACAATCACAGTGAACCAGTAAGCGAGCCGTCTGCCCATAAACGTACTGTAGGTTACAACCGGTCATTCAAATAGATGGTACCCGTGGGACATGGCGTGCATCGTGTTTTCTGGGTACACACGCTGACATGGACCTGATTTATACCGTTTCGATCTGGCTATTGCCGGTTCTTATCGCCATCACGTTCCACGAGGCAGCTCACGGATATGTTGCGCGCTTCCTCGGTGACGAAACGGCGTCACGGCTTGGGCGTGTCAGCCTCAACCCATTTCGGCACATAGACCCCTTTGGAACAGTTGTTCTGCCCGGACTTTTGCTGCTCGCTCGGTCGCCGTTCTTGTTTGGCTATGCCCGGCCGGTGCCGGTCAACTTTCGGGCCCTTCGCAACCCCCGTATCGGCATGGTGCTTGTCGCGGCGGCGGGTCCCGCAATGAATATTGGGCTGGCCGTTGTTGCCGCCCTGAGCTTTCATCTGATCGCCTATCTGCCGGCCACAATAGCTCGGTGGACTGCGTTGAATCTGAAGAACGCGCTTATCCTCAATGTCGTTCTCGCGGTCTTCAATCTGTTTCCCCTCCCACCTCTTGATGGGGGACGCATCGCCGTGGGCTTGCTTCCCAATGCATTGGCAATACGACTTGCCCGTCTTGAACCTTACGGGATGATGATTCTTATTGGGTTGCTCATTCTCCTGCCGTTGCTGGGGTCGCAACTGGGTTTGCAGCTTGATTTTGTCTCACGCGTCATCTCGACCTCTACGGATGCCGTTATCGGAGCTATCCTTCGATTAACCGGCAATATTTAGATGACCGGCTGTCTGCGCTGCCGTTCGTGCGTCTCAGCTACTTACGGGTGGCAGCAGAGCGTCGTCCAGCGCGTTCTTTGCGAGGGGCCGGCGGATGAGATACCGGCATTGTATTTTCTCGCAGCCCCGCCGCGAGCTCGCCGAGCATGACAAAAAGCGCGAACAGGAAGAGCAGCGGCAGGCCACCGCCGATGACCCCGACCGCAATCTTGATTGAAAGCGGATCTGTGATGCGGATGGCGTGGCAAAAGATGTCGACCAGTTTTTCCATGGTGTCCCCGTGAGGCGAGCGTTGAAGGTGAGGCCAGGACGTTTTCGTGAGTCTGTTTCTAACGTTGACGGGTCGCTTTTGTTGGCGCGCTTGTTTCGTTGAGGTGGCTTAATCGGTCCGCGATTGCAAGAATGAGCATCGAGACTGCGAAAGCCAGCAGAATGCCGACAACCCAGGCCAACTTTGTGTTGTCGGCATGTCGCTCAATGTCCATGAACCATTCCAGGACATTGACTGCAGCAATAGCCGCTATCGAGCCAAGCAGCTTCTGTTTGAGGCCCGAAAAGCCGATTTTAATCAATCCCTCCGGCCAATCGGGGTGCTTCGCAGGATCAATTTGAGTGAGGAAATTCTCATAGCTCGAACAGATGACGATAACGATGAGATTGGCGATAAGGGTGAGGTCCACGAGCGTGAGGATGCCGACAATCACATCCGCGGGTGGAGTCGCGGGGATCAGCATGACGAAGTCGAATAATTTGATGAGAAATTTAAGCGCGAGCGCAGCGAGGCCGACGATCAATCCCAACAAAAACGGAGCTATCAGCCACCGGCTATTAAAGACAATCGCTTCGACAAAACGAGCCACGCTTTGCACTTGAACCTCCTTTCGAGCCACGCCACCAAAAGCTGGCCGTCCTATTCTATGAAATTAATTCCGGCAACGTGCGGCTAAACTTTATTCGCTATTAAACAAAAATGTCAGTTTTCGGGGGTTCAATTGGACATGACGCGGACTTCAGGTGATGTCTGCTTGTGACCCGAGCGGACATGAGGGCCGTTCGATGCCTTGCCTGAACCCGTGGGCGCCTTCCAACGCGTCGGCACTCCGTACGGGACTTTGACGACAAGATGCGAAGCGAAGGCCCCGAAGCTACCGCTGCGTGGTCTTAAGAGCTGATCAGTTTTATTGGAATTCGCAGCAACTGCTTCTGACTCATAGCAGATGTACTGATCACGCTTTCTAGTGCTTGCCTCTTTAATTCGGTGGATATCGGATTCCTGCAGAAATGCGCCCCAATACCGCCTCAGTCGCGTGAGGCAATTGGCCGTGGTGGGAGTATCAACGTAGCTGTGGCGTTGCAGGGGGGTATTATAATGACGATCGTGAGACCCGACTGGCTTGATGCGAACAAGTCTGGTCCGGAGATATTTGCTCCGCAGAACCGGCGTACACCGGAAAAACCGGGCGATGCCGGTCACATCGCGTTCCTGCGCCGGCAGCGCAGTGAGGCAGAGTTGAGCAACGATCCGGTCATGGAACGGCCGAATGAGCTCATCCGGCGGGTATCGGGCGCGTCGATCGAAGAAATTGACCGGGTCATTCGCGAACTGGAAAGCGTGCGCGAAATGCTGCGCACTGAAGGTGAGCGAGTGAGCCGCGAAATCGTCAGCTATGCCAACTTAAGTAATGCGGCAACGACCGCGATGAAGGTGATCGCCGAAAGCCTGCATCAATGGAAAGAGACCCCGCTGCGGCCATAGCATTCCACACGGCCGACCTGACGCTCGGTCCGATCGCGAGGCGCGAGGCGTATCGACTATTTCTTACAGGGCCAAGTCGCCTTTAGAGCGTCCAAAGCCAACGTGAAAAAACTGTCGTTCTGCCTTGCGGGTCGGGTGTCGATGTAATTGACGACGATCTGGACAGATTGCACGGTCGTTGATGTTTTAGGAGGGCAGACAATGCCTTTGCTCGCAAAAATAATTCCTTCGACGATCCCGACGCAGCGGTCCTGTTGCAGAGCAGGTCCCAAGAATGCACGGCAGCCCGGTATAATGAAGTTTGCCGAAGTCGCTTCGTTTTGAGAAAAGGCTATTTCGCCGGTTATTGTCAGCGTGGCGATCAGTGTCATGACGCATAAGATCGAGATCGTCCGAATACGAACCATCAACGCAGCTCCCCCCAGCAGAATTTTGATCTATTTTCTTTAGCGTTCCAGCATATTCACGATATGAAAAAACGACAATTGCGTCGATCTAGAAGCCCGTGGCAAAGCGCGCCATGACCACAATGATTGCAACCTGCATGGTGCCCTGCACCGCTACCACGCGCAAATAGGTTTTCATCCAGCGCGCGATCTTTTGCATATCCGGCTGCGGTTTCTGCACCTCGAAATAGAGCCGAAGATTGGTCGGTAGCAGGTAGCCGAGCCCCTGACCCGTCAACACAGTGACGATAGCAAGCGCGGCAATGACCCACCAGAATTCGGGATAGGCAAGATCGAGAAACCCCATCCGCACCGCCAAGAACCAGCCCGTGGTGGATGTAATGGCGGACAGCGTGGGCATAAGGATGAGGGTACGAGGAATCAAACCACCGATCATGGCGCGGCGGGTCTCGAAGGGGACGCGGCGCATAACCGGGCCAACGATGAAGCCCATGAACAGGTCGATGCCGGTCCATAGCGCGCCCGCCATCACGTGCATGAAGTTGAGAAACCAAAGGCTGGGGCTTACGACCGCCGCCGTCATCAGGCCGAATGCCGCAGCCGCAGCCAGGAGGTACCAGACCCGCAGCGGTGACCCAATGGGGGCATGCGGTGCGCTAACAATGGTGTCGGCCAAGTCGATGGTCCATGGGCAAGAAGAAGTCGCGGGCCGGGAGGCTCCGGGCTGAAGCGTCTGCCATTTATCGACGGGCGGCCGCGCTCAGTGCCGCATAACAGCGCGGCGAGAGAGACGCGGCATTCTCCGATAAACAGGAAATCAAACGGCCGGCGCCGGGCTCGACGCCTGAACAGAGCGAGCGCTGATCGGCATCGCAGATTCGCAATATCGCAAGCGCCATGCGGGGCCGCATCGGTGGCATTGGGCCAAGCGAAGCTACCGCTGGGGCCGCTGGAGTCGCCGCCGACGCCGCAGGTGATGTGGGAGCATTTCGGTCGATCGCCGCCACAGCGCTGTGACATGCTGTCGAAAGCAGGCTGGAATTTTTTTGTAAACACTCCAGTGCTACGGCTCCTCCGGGCTGCACGCCCGAGCAGTGGGCCATGAAATCGGATCGACAGGCGGCGCGGATGGCACCGAGTTGCTTGGCGGTTGGCTTTTTTGCTGCGGTCGCCGTCTGCGCTGGCGCGGGAGGCGAAGGCGCGCTTGTGCGTACCGGCTTCGGTGTACTTACGGGTCTTGTCGATGGCGAAGCCGGGCGCGAAATTTCTGCCGGAGGGGCTGCAGTGGCAGCTGGATTTGCTGCGGCGGGAAGAGTTTCCACCACCTTTTGACAGGCTGGCGACAATTCGGCTGCGTTCGCTTTCAGACAGAGCAGCAGCTCAGGACTGCTCGGCGCAATCCAGGAGCAGTGCGCGGCGAAATCATTTAGTGTGCAAGTTTGTCGGACTAGTCTGAGTTGATCCTCTTGCGACTGCGCTGCTGCAGGCTGCGGCATCGGGCTAGCGGCCGCTGGAGCGGCCGAAGCGGCTGGAGTAGGGGGAGCGGTCGGCGCTGCGGCGGCCGGCGCGACGGCTTCCACAGCCGTCTTACAAGAGGCTGACAATTTGGCGTCGTTGTGCATCAGGCACTCCAGCGCATCCTTGCCGCCGGGCTCAGTATCCGAACAATTGGCCATGAAGTCGGAGCGGCACGATTCGCGGATGGCCTCGCGCTGCGCTTGTGTCGGCTGCTGCGCCAGGGCTGCAGTGAACGCAGCCGAAATTACCAACCATGCAAACGCAGGAACCGCAAAGAATTTAGGCATAAAACAATGCCTCACTCAGGCGTCAAGACTACGCAGTTAGAATAGACTCCCAATTGCGACGCTGGCAATGAGCGATATCGCCGGTAAAAAAGGTTGGCAATCAGACAATCGCTGATGGCGTAAGATATCCTGCAGGTCGTCGTCGAAGGTGCCGCCAGGCCTAGCGTCTGGGCTGGCAAAGATTTACGTTTCTCCATCGCTCGGAAATCTGCGGTTTGGTCGATGTTTCGATTTCTTTTATTTTTGGCTATGGCGTTGTCGCTGTCGTCGGTAACGGCTCAGGCGCAGCAATATCCCGACCATCCGGTTAGGGTGGTTGTTGGTTATGCGGCGGGGGGCGGCCCGGACATTCAGGCGCGCACGCTCGCCGCGCAGCTTAGTCTCGACCTCGGGCAGCAATTTTTTGTCGAGAATCGCGTCGGCGCCAACGGAACAATCGGTACGCGGGCGGTGGTCCAATCAAAGCCTGATGGCTACACGTTGCTATTCTCCTCAAACGGAATTGCGCCGACCCCGTTTATCTACAAAAATCTAGGGTACGACGTGTTCACTGATCTCACGCCGATAGCAACGATTGGGGTTCTCGACGGCCTATTCATGCTGGTCGACGAAAAATCGTCCTACAAAACGCTGCAGGAATTTCTCGATCACGCGAAAAAGGATCGCGCGGTGTTCGGTTCTCCGGGCGTGGGAAACGGGCTGCATCTGGCGGCCGAGATTTTCAGCAAGAAGGCCGGGATCACGATGCAGCACGTTCCCTACAAAGGGGCGTCGGAAGTCATGACCGGCATGCTCAGCGGCAGCATTGAAGTAATGTTTGTAACGCCGCCCTCGGTCTTGGGATTGCTCAAGGATGGACGTGTGCGCGCGCTCGCCTTCACGGGCAGCAAGCCGTTTCCCGCGTTCCCGGACGTGCCGCTCATGAAGGAAATGTTGCCCGGCTTCGAACCGATCGGTTCCTGGGGGATGATCTTCGCGCCCGCGAAGACACCACCTGAGATCGTCGAAAAGCTCAATGCAGCGGTGCGTGCGGCCTTGCAGGCTCCGGCAGTCGCCTCTGCTATGCAGCGCGACGGCTACGTTCCGGACAATCGGAACGTTGCCGAAACCGCCGCCTACTTCCGTCAGGAAGTCAAACTGATGGGCGAAGCGGTGAAGGCCGCTGGCATTGAACCGAACTGATGTTGGTTACCCGACGGCTCGCAGCGGTTTGCCGGCTGCCATCACCGGTTTGGCGCTGATCAGTACGAAGGCGATGACGCAGTCTTCGGTGCCGCGGTTGACCCAGTTGTGGATGGTGCCGCGTTGCACCAACACGTCGCCGGCTTTCAACTTCACCACCACGCCGTCGTCAAGTTCCATTTCGATCGCGCCGGACATAACGGCGGCGTAGTCGATCGAGTCGGTGCGGTGATTGCGCGCGGTGACACCCGGCTGATAGCGCACAACGCGGAACACGGTGCCGCCCTCGACCGTGGTCTTGAACGACCCGGACGTGGGGTCCTGGAAGCCGTCATTGTCGACCGGAAAGCCCTTGGTCGACCAGACAACACAGGACGACGCCCCCGGCCGGTTGGAAATGACGTTCTTGGCGATCTCGTCGACTTCAACTTTCGCGCGGCCGCCCGCGCTGTGTCCGGTCACAACGCGGCGAATCTGAAGACTCATAGGGGCTTTCCTTCTTGATCGAAAATAGCGTGGTTTATTTGCTTGCGGCTCGCTTCAGGAATGCGGCAAATATGGCGGCGACGCGTGGTTCGGCTTCGCGCCATTCCTTGCGGTCCCACTCCTTCAACAGATTGTCGTCCGATCGCTTCTCGACCACGTCTTCGTGCAGTTCGCTGTGGGGGATGAGATTAGCGGCCTTGCGCGCAGTGGCTGGCGTGTGGATCACGTCATTGCCGGCTATCAGGCACGCCGGCGTTTTGATTGCACGCAAATCGGCTTCGGTGGCGCCGACAATCGGCAAACTCGCCGATTGAATAAAACACTCCCGCCAATACGTCATGACGTTTATGAATTGTCCGGCATCGGTCTTCAATAGCCGATCGCGATTCGATGGCCGAGCCTTGATGCATTCGCTGAAGTGCTCGCTTTCGCACAGCGCCTGCATGCCGCCGGAGCGCGCTATTCTTATGAATTGTCCGTAGTAGTTCTCGGCTAGCCGATCGACCGCCTCCTGGCCGCCGGTGACTCGCCAGAGCAGCAAGCCGCGCAAGCCATCCGGGTGCCGCATGGCATAAAGGATCGCCAGGCGTGCGCCTGCTGAGGAGCCGCCGACATGCATCGGCAGCGCACCGAGCTCTTTGCCGAGCGCGTAGAGGTCGTCGGCCCATACTTCGTGTTCGGACGCAGAGCCGTCGAACGAAACATCGGAGGCGCCGCAATTGCGTCGGTCATGCAGCAAAACGCGATAGCCAGATGCTGCGATAGCTTCCGACAAGTCGATCAATTCGTGGTAAGATTGGCGGGTTCCGGGCGTGAGGGCGATCCACGGACCGTTATTGCCTATGACGTCGTAATTGATGCAAACGCCACGAAGAACCGCTTCAGGCACTGCCAACCCCATTCGTTATTGTCACGCCGAGTTTTGTAGCAGCGGGGGCAATCTGGCCGCCAGCTGAAATGGCATATCCGCACCCTGTTATTGTGCTAGTTTGAACCTGTAAAAGTGCCTTGTCCGGCAGCCGCGGGGGCGGCAATGAGGCGGCGCGATTTCATTGGTTTAGCGGGCAGTGCGACAGTCACGTGGTCGCTCGCCGCGCATGCGCAACAGGCGGCGACGCCGCTGATCGGCGTGCTCATGAACCGGGGCGCAAACGATCCAGAAGGTCAAGCGCGGCTCGCGGCATTCCAGCGCGGGCTGCAAGATTTGGGCTGGAGCGCGGGCGACAACGTCCGCATTGAGACCCGCTGGGGCGAGGATGTTGTCGAGCTTGAACGCAAATACGCCGCGGAGTTAGTTGAGCTCTCGCCGGATATTCTCCTGGCGGCGGGGACTTTGGGCTTGACGGCCGTGCAGAATGTGAGCCGTACCTTGCCGACAGTGTTCGCGGCGGTCACTGATCCCGTCGGTGCAGGCTTTGTCGTTTCTCTTTCGCGGCCGGGCGGAAACGTGACCGGCTTTATGATCTATGAGTACAGCCTGGGCGGAAAATGGTTGGAACTCCTCAAGCAAATTGCGCCGGGTGTGACGCGCGTTGCTGTGCTCCGCGATCCCGTCAATCCGGCCGGGATCGCCATGTTTGGCGCCATCCAGGCCACGGCGCAGTCGTTCGGGGTCCTGGTGAGCCCGATCGGCACGCAAAATGCCGGAGAAGTCGAGCGCGCCATAGTGGCCTTTGCCCACTCTCCGAACGGCGGTCTGATTGTGACGCCTAGTGCGTCGGCGTCGGTTAACCGAAATCTGTACGTCGCACTTGCAGCCCGTTACAAACTGCCGGCGGTCTATCCTTTTCGTTACATAGCGATCGGCGGTGGGCTCGCGTCATACGGACCTGACCTTGTGGAACAGTTTCGCCTCGCGGCGGGGTATGTCGACCGCATTCTTAAAGGTGCAAAGCCCGCCGACCTGCCAGTTCAGGCACCGACCAAATACGAGCTGGTGATCAATCTTAAAACAGCCAAAGCGCTCGGCCTTACGGTGCCGCCACCATTGCTCGCACGCGCCGACGAGGTGATCGAGTGAGTGGCTGGATGTCTACTAGTTGTGGCCCAAACCGGACATTCCGTTCACGCTCACAACGTGATATTTTTATCAGTGACGGACAGGAGAACATGCGTGAACCGGCACCGTCCGACGCTCGTTCTTGTCGCGCTGACCGTTTTCGCGGTGTCTTACACCTACGCCGCTTCAGCGCAGATGAAGGCTTCCGCGCCCGAGAAAATGATGCCAAGCACCAAAGCGCAGAAGATGCGCGAGTGCGAAAAGCGAGCTGATCAACAAAAGATAAAGATGGAGGACCGCTCCCGTTTCGTAAATGAGTGCATCGCAGCCGGAGCAAAATAGACGTGGAGATGACCTCCTGGTTTTGTAAGATCAGCGCGGAGATCGCGGGGGAAAGAAAGGGGTAATGCCATGGGTGTCACCATCATCGAGCCAGAGCCTGCTGATGAGATTCTCACGTTCGAGGTTTCTGACGCAGCGTTGGAGACCGCGGCGGGCACGGGTAACGAAAAAGTCGCGCGCTACACGCTTTATTTCTGCACCGCTTTAGATCTTTGTCCGGGGCCCTGAGTGGAAAAAAATGGACCCACCGCAAGTGGATAAGGCTCGTGTCTTCAAACTGAAACTAATCGGGATCGTGATCGGAATTATTATTGTCATTCCTATCTTGGCTTGGAAATGGGGATTTTTGTAGCGCAGTCCGATCTAGCGGGTGACTTATCAGAAACTCACGGCCATCGACCGCGCATGCAACGTGCATAGGCGCTGTTGTACAGCGTAGACCTTTGAACGCCACGCGA
>Ga0335085_10016464_pt1 | contig 10684 bp, 11 predicted proteins | sample Lox_Sample_45_FD_206712 | JGI IMG/M metagenome (GOLD analysis project Ga0335085, IMG submission 206712) | Soil microbial communities from Loxahatchee National Wildlife Refuge, Florida, United States - Lox_Sample_4.5 | ecosystem: Environmental > Terrestrial > Soil > Wetlands | place: USA... | reverse complement strand
TCGGATTCCTCAGAGCCAGGCATAATCATTTTGATTGGCCGCCGCGAACGGGGCAGACAGTCAGAGGTCAAGTTACATCGATGCGCATCCTATCATGGGCGTGGGCGTTTTGCGAGAAACACATGCGGGGTTGTCGCGGCAAAGCGAGAAGTTCCTATTCCCGCAAGGTAGGAAGTTGGCGTCGAAGAGCGGCGAACTGGCCGGATGAAAAAAATCGAGCGGTCGATCCAGACCGGGCAGCAGGGCAGAAGTGAATGCCGAGACCTTCGATCCCCGTTCTTGGAATCCGCAACTGACCCAGCCTTGCGGCGCTGAGATGAGCTTGCAGACCTTTTACGAAAGCTAACCGGCATTTGGTGGTGGGGTTACGTTTCTATTAGTTGACATTTTTTGGCAGGTAATTTGACACAAAAAGGCGAAAAAAGCCGCCTGGATAGATCGTTTAACATTTCCTTGCGCCGATCCAAATCAATCTTACTCATAATAAATGGCATAGAAATTTAAGGAAAAGGTTCATTTTCAAACACTTGGCGACTGAGTTGCTCCGTTACTGATCACCAGGCCGCTTCGCACTTCCCGGGAAGTAATGAATGGCCGAGGAGCATCGAATGGGCAAAGGTTCCAAAGGGTTTTCACTGATCGAGCTCTTAATTGTGGTCGCAATCATCCTCATTATCGCGGCCATCGCCATTCCTAACTTTCTGCGTTCACGAGCTGCAGCAAACCAAGCGTCAGCAGTGGCCTCCTTACACACGCTGGACATTGCTGAGGCTACCTACTCCTCCACCTACGGTGGGGGGTATAGCGTTGACATGCAGACTCTCGCTCCGCCGCCGACCGCCGGCGCCAGCCCGACTTCGACTGCTGCGGGGCTGATTGACAGCGCCTTGGCATCCGGGACTAAGAGCGGATACAGCTTCGCGTATTCACCCGGCGCTATTGACGGCACAGGACGCATCAACAACTTTAACTTCACCGCCGTTCCCGTGACCAGTTCAACGGGGACAAATTACTATTTCACCGATGAATCGGGGGTCATTCGCATGAATGCCACCATTACCGCCAGCTCCACCGACTCGCCGGTCGGTGGCTGAGTCTTTCAGGAAAGGTCAAGGCTGCGGTTGGGGCGCAAGCAGCCAGCGGTTTTTGTGGAGGAATTCACTGACGATGGTAATATCCTGCGCGTCGCAAAGCAGCAAGCGGCAGAAATCATCTGCCGTCCCCACTTTGGGATCGACCTTGGCCGCATCACGGAAAGCCTTTTGCGCATCCTTCTTGTTCCCCACCTGCCAAAGTGCGATGGACTGAAGCACCAACATCGGGCCTGAGTTCGGATCGGCGTTGAGGGCCATCGCGCATTCGGCGAGCGCGCTTTCGTAATCCCGCTGCTTCCAGAACGCCAACGCCATAAGGCGATGACCTTCCGGCCCCTGGGGATCCTCCGCAATCATCTTTCCCGCCAAAGCGGTGGCGCCCTGTATGTCACCGCGGCGCAAGAGCCCCGTCGCCATTTGCTCGCGCGCCCCCGGAAAATCCGGATTGACTTGCAGGACCTTCTTAAGCAGCTCCGTGGCGCGCGCCGTCTCTCCGGCCTGATTCAAAAGCACGGCGAGCTCGTACTGGCTCTGCCAGTCTTGTGAATTGAGAGTTACGGCTTTTTCCAGCAGCCCGCGTGCCTCCGCGTTCTTACCCTCGCCGGTGAGGATCTGCGCCAGCGCGGCATAAGCGGGACCCAGGTTGGGTGAGATCTGGATGGCGTGGCGCAATGCTTCCTCCGCCTGTGGCGTGCGGCGTTGGAACATCCGCATCTGCCCCAAGGCGAAGTAGGCGCTCCCGTCATGGGGGTCAAGCTTGGTCGCCGCCTCATACTCCGACGCCGCTTTCTCCTCTTCTCCGCTGGCGAAATAGGATCGTCCCAGGGTGACGTGAGCAGCCACGTTGGCAGGAGCGATGCGCACCGCTTCTTCCGCCTGGAGCACGGCGTCGTGCGGCCGGTCGGAATCCAGATAGAGGACCGCCAGACTTATCCGCAGCATGGCATCCTTGGGGCTGAGGGCAAGGGCTTTGGAGAACTCCGCGTCAGCGAGGTTTTGATAATCCGAGGAATTCAGCCCTCCCTTTTTGCCTGGAGGGATATTGGCCGGATTGCTCATCGCCCACGCCACCGAGCCCAGCGTATAGTGGGCATCGGAGTCCGAGGGATTCAATTGCGTGGCAGTTTGCAATTCGCGGAAGGCCTCGGCCAGACGGCCCTGCTCGCGGAGGGCCAATCCCAAGCCGCGGTGCGCGGGCTCCACTTCCGGTTGCACGTCAATAGCCTGCCGAAAAGCCCTCTCCGCCCCTGCGGCATCGTGCTGGTCCAACCGATCAAACCCTTGCAGGATGAGGTCCGCCGCTTGTTTTGAAACCTGCCCGTCGGGGGGAGAAGCAACAATCGGCAGTTGGCAGTAAGCAGTAAGCACAAAACTTGCCCAAGTCAGGCCAACCCCCAACCCATGGAGGAGGGCAGACCTCAAAAGCCCGAATGAACGCGGAAGATGATTGTAATTCCGGTTATGCATGAAAGGGATTGCTAACTACCCAGTGCTTTCTGCCTACTGTCCTTTAGGGCGCACTGCGTATCTGCTGAGGCTCACGGATGATGATTTCCGCGCGGCCCTGGTAACTGATCACGTCGCCGCGTATCTCTACCCGCTTCCCTTGCAACGAGCCCAGGTCGCCGAACTTGCTTTTATCCGAAGCGAAGATCACGCTGCTGAACGGGCAGGTGCGATAGTCCTGACAGAAATCCAAAAAGGTGTTCCCTGTACGCGCGGAGTAAACGCGTTGGACAAGCCCCGCAACGCAGCCGCTTTTGCCCGCCAGCGGCCCGGCATTGCGAATATCCGCACAGGGAGGCAAGCTGCTTGTAGTAGGCGCCTCAGGGGTGCGGGGGGATGGCAAGGGCAAATACTCCCCCCCACTCATTGCCGGCCTCCGGCTAGAACGCGAGCCGATACGCACCCCCAGCGCAAAGGCCACAAGCAGGAGCCCGGTAACGACTAGGATCGGTCGGCGTTTCATCGTTCCATATCCACCTGCGTCCGGCTGGGCGGACCGATGCACGCCGGCAGTATATCAAAAGGCAGGGGCGTGCGCGGGAGCCTTATTCAAAGGCACAGGGAATCGACAACTGCGCTCACCGTTGCGGAATGACGCCTCGCCCCGGCGCCATTTGTGAAGAGTAATGATGCCAGTTGCGAGGCAGTGGGAATAATTACAAGTCGTGGCTGAGTGGGTTTGGGCGTGAAAGGCGACAATCCCTTCCATGCATAAGGACCGCGGCGCATGCGCTCGTGAGCGCGCCCGGCTGCCTGAAAGGCAGCCGGGCGCGCACCTTCAAGATCCTATTGCCCCGCCTGGTACTGCCAGAACGTCCGAGAGGGGGGGCTCGGCAGCGAGTTAGAAGTAATGGTGTTGGAGAGCATGCTCGATGCCACCGAAGTTGAGGGGAACCATGGCGGTGCAAAGCCAGGGCGCGCTTGGAACCGGCGGTCAAAGTAAACATTCGAACTGCTCATGCTGACGCTGGCAGCCCGATTTTCCATACGGCCACCAATGTTGGTCCACTTCCCCACGGAGTGTCCGGTGGCCATGTGTCCGATGCTGGAATTGCTTTCGCCCCCTGACGAAAGCATGGCGACGCTGGCGTCCGTCTCAATGTTCGCTCCGCTGGTAGTGGGGCTAAGAATAAAATTCCCATTGGTCGTGAAGAGCCCGAGAACCTGGTTCATGTTCTGATTTTGCGGAATCAGGGTATCAATAGGAGTGCCATTACAGCATGGCGGATTACTCCCTGGCACGATCTGATTGGCGCTGGTCGTCACCGGCTCCGTCGCATAGAGGATATTGCCCGTCTGCGTGATGTCTCCATTGACGGTCACGTTTACCATGCTGTTGTTTTGAATGGCCGCTCCCGAGGAGGGGCCGCTGATGCTCACATCGCCGTTCACATAGACCATGGTCGCGGGTTGCGCAGGCGAGGTCAGCAGGTCCGTGGGAGTCCCGCTCAGATTCAAGGTCGTGGTTGCGCCGTTGCTGTTGGAGTTGGATGTGCTGCCCCCACTATAACTACCCGGCGCCGACGGCGAACAATTCCCCGACGTGGAAGTACAAGTGCCGGTGCCGGTGGCGGTTACGGTGGAGTTGGCGTTTTGGTTATAGGAAGACACCGTGGTCTGCCCCGCCACCGGGTCAACCGTGACCGTGGTGAAAGCGGTGGGCGTCGTCGTGGTGGTTTGCTGCTGGAAAGTAGCTGAGCAAGTATACGTCGTTGTCCCATGGTGCGTCGTGTGTGAGCAGCTTGTGGACGATGTTTGGGTGACCACCGGAGTAGCTGTTGTCGAACCACTTGTCTGCGCAATCGTGAAAACCTGTCCCGACGGGTTCGAGGAACCGCCGGCTCCATTCGTCGTGGACAGGGTCACGCTGGTGCTCACCGAAGAGTCGCTGGCCTCCACATAGATTCCCCCGGCATTGCTATTGAGGGAGCAAGTGCCACTACTACAGGTGTAAGGGAGGAAAACCCCCGACCCGGTGCCGCCCGAGGGATATGCAGTTTGCGTGATGTCCATCAAAACCGCATTCAACTGGGCATTGCTGGGCTGGGGGGGTGCCGGAGAAGTTGTACTGCCGCAGACGTTGGCGCCCTCACCACAACCCTTGCCGTCCAGAACGGCCCACTGCTGGCTGAAGGAATTCGCAGGCAGCGTGACGGGCGTAACGTTGAGGTTGTAACCGGATTGGAAAGAGGGATTGACCGTGTTGCCATGGCCATCGTTATAGGGAACCGACGAGCTGTTAGTGCAACCGCTGCCAGCATAATAGCTGAATTGGGAATCCGTTTGGGAAACAGGGTCGGTAAAGGTATACCCCGGGCTGCTGCCGCTCGATAAGTTCCATCGTCCTTTCGCGTAAAAGGGCCCCGTGAAATAGCCTTGCACCAAAGCCCCTTGACACGCACTGAAGCTGTCGATGAAGGCGCCAAAAGCGGCAAAGCTGGCGGTAGTGGTCGTGGTGCCTGATCCCTCGGTAAGCTTCACCTTAATGGTGCCCTGTTCGATGATTTGCGCCGTCTCGCTTCCCTGCGAGGTGCCTTGTGATTCCAAGGTATAGTTGTAGACATAATCCCACTCGTTCGCTCCATTGGGTGAGGGCCCGGTAGGCTGCGTTACGGTCGCGGTGATGATCTTGAAGCTCGCGGGCACGGAATTTGCCGCATATCCGGTGTTCAGCGAATAGTTGCTGCCGTATAGGCTGGTTATACTGGAGGCGGCAAGGGGAGCCAAGTTGGTACCGTCCGTAGTGGCCGCGGCTTGGGTTGCGGGCCAAGTCGCAGGGGAGTTGGCTGGGTTATTGAAATAGTTGTAGAGAGCCTGCCGGGCTATGTTCAAGCCTGAATCGGCGGCGTAGAAAGCGCCGCGGTAATTCTTGTAATAGCCGTTGATCATCATATCGGAACTGCTGGACATTACCGCAGCCAGACCGACTACCGAGAGCAGGAACAGCAAGAGCAAGGTGATGATCAGGGCAACACCTTGGCTATTGAGCCTTCCCTGACCAGGTCGTGGCGCCACAGCAACCCCTGATTCCTCCGGGAAAGAGCAATTGCGATTAAGTTGGCTTCTCATAGCACACCTCATTGGTCGTTCATCGAGAGGTTCCGGGGGTTCACCACAACCGACCCCCCCAGGACCTGGTAAGGCCCCCCATCAAATTGGTTCTTGTAAGCAAGAGTGCCAGGTGTTGTACGCCCCATCAGGTTTACGCGAATGGATCGAACCAGTGTGAAATCATTGTTATATCCGCCGTATTGATGGTTGGTGGAGGAATCGGAGGCGTTGTAGTAATAGTTACCCGAATTGTCATTCTCCAAGGCCGCCCCCACCTTAAAAGCTACAACCTGGTCCATAACCTCAGCAGGGGTTCCGCCGGAAAGTGTGCGCATCAATTTGGGATCGTTAGGATCTGTCGTGTCCACACTGTAGGTAATGGGCGCAATGCGTATCACCATGTCTGAATTGGCGTTAAAGCTCACGCCGCGATAAGTCGGGAGGGCATCGGTGGTAAGACATAACTTGGTTCCCGTGGGGGGGCACGGAGAGTCCATCGGGTTAATTCCGCCAGAATCCGTGGACGTAAAACTGAGCGCAATATTCGAGCCGGAGAGTGTGGCATCGGCGCTCAGAGTTATGGTCGTAAAGTAGGGTGTGAGGCCGGTACTGACCACCAGAAGCTCGTCCCCGCTCTTGAAGTGGGTGTAATACGTGCTGGCGGCGAGGCCGTTGGTGGGGGTTATAGTAGCCGTATGGGCGGTATTGGTGTTGAGGCTGGCGAAAAGGGTGCACGTAGGCGTGTTGCGGTCCGCCAGAATAATGGTGAGGGTATCAAAGCAACTGGCAGTGTACTGGAAGGTTGCGGGGTTATTGCAAGCGGTGCCAGGATTTTGATTCTTAATCGAAAAGCCCACTGGCACCGCCGGAGCGTAAGCGCCCATAACCAGTCCATTCCCGGCATTAACCGCATCCATCTGGATTTGCGCCAGGGAATTACGCAAACCGATGTTCAATCCCCCCAGCCCTTGTTGTTCGCTCAAGACTTTCTGTTGATTATTAAAAAGCGAGAAGGCGGCGCCACTGACGATCAGAAAAACTGCAATGGCCACCAGCAACTCGACGAGCGAAAAGCCGCAAGCGTTGGCAAGGCGTAGACTACTTCGAAAATGTGCGCTTTTTCCGGTCATGGTCGCACCGTGCTCATTTGGAAAGTTATGGGAGGAGTACCTGGAGGAGTAATGGATTTGTCCATGAGTGTAACCAAGACCGTGATCGTATTGAGCCCGGCGACCGGCGTATTGTTTTGAATCACCCACTGCCGATTGAACGTTACGCCTGTGGGCGGAGTGGTAGTAGGTTTACTGGGATAGTAAACGACTGGTGAGGAAGTGTAATCGCTGGTGGTGCTGTCCCAGTGCAAAAGGCCGTCGGCCGTAAAGGTCTGGGTTACGTACTGAGTGGTCGTCCCATCGGGGGCCAGAATTTCGAAGGTTTCATTCATGGCGCCCGTAGTGCTGTTCGAGGAGTTGTTTAAGGTCACCGTGTCGTAATAGTCAACGGATACGTTTCCGCCGTTCCAGGGCGCACTCTGAGCTGAAAGATTTCCGGCTGGCGGCGCACTTAGACTGCCCCCCGCCAGGTGGGCACGCGGGTCCGTGGGGGAGTAACTGTTCAGATCTTCAAGTTTCTCGGACGCCAGAGTTGCCGCCATTGACAGGTATCGGGAGCGCACCGTGGTCTTGTAAACGCTCGCCATCAGCAGTGCAATCGACATCATACCGATGGTGAGAATCACCAGCGCTACCAGAACTTCCATCATCGAGAAGCCTGCTTCCAAATCCGCGTTCTTAGGGTGAAGTGACTGTGACATTTCCCACGCTCGTTGTCGTAATTGTATTTGAAACCCCGGTCGTATTAGCAACTGGGGGACAGGTGGTTGTTGGCTGGCATATTGTGAAAACCATTTGCGGGACCCCGGAAGGGGGGGTAGTGGTTTCCGCAACCGCCCCGTTGGCGCTGAACTGCAACGTCATTGTCCGGCTAATGGTGATGGTATCCGGCCCGGAAATGGGGACCACCGGTCCGGTGTATGAGTTAGCACATAAACCCGAATTAGTGACCCGATACGAATACGTCGAGGGAGTGAAGGTAATGAAGTACGAACACCCATTCATGATCGCCAGGTAACGCGAGGACTGGATGGCCCCCGCGGCCGAGGACACGGCGGCGTTCAGCCGGTAGGTTTTCAAGGCGTTTACGGTCATGGGGATTGCAAACGCCGCCAAGACTCCGGAAATGGCAACGACCATGAGGACTTCAATGAGCGAGAATCCTGCTGTTGCGCGTCGCTTCACTTTATGAGCAGCCTCCTTGCCGACAGGGTCATTCTCCAGCTTGCTGTTTTGCACCCAGATTTCGATCGCATGGTTCCAACCAGTGTCCCCACTTCAAGCAAATGGTCCGGAACCTCCTGCCCATGCATTGTGGGATAACTGGTCTACCGACGCAATAGTACCTGTGTACTAAGAAGGGCCTCGCGTTGTTTTGGGATCCCCGATCAGGGACCTTCCTTTGCACGGCAGTATACACCCGCTCCCCACGTATAGGAACAGGGAAAAATGAAGGGAATGATTAAGAAGGGAGTGCAGAGATTTCCCGACCTCCAGATCAGGAAAAATTTCCCAGCCTGATGTCCAGACCAAGGATCAGGACAAAACCTCAGGAGAAAATATCTGACGAAACAACGACAAACAGCAACAACAGAGTTGAGGGAAATTGTGGCGCGTGCTAAATTGATATGTCCAACGCCGCTGGAGTGGCGGAATTGGCAGACGCAGCAGACTCAAAATCTGCCGCCGGTCACCCGGCATGGGGGTTCAACTCCCCCCTCCAGCACCAAGTTTTTTTGCTTAGAATCAGTTAGATACAAGCCGCTATTTTCCCGTGTGCCCTGTACATGCCCGCGGCTTCTTCCTCGGACCCCAAGTCTTGCGCACATCCGCCTCCAGTTGCTCTTGTCTCGAACGGACCCACGGGGCGTAATGCCTCTCCCTGCTTAAATCGCCAATCCTTCCACGAACATCGGGACTTGATATTCGTAATTTCCAGCGTAGGAATCCGGGTCACCCATGGCAAAGATCTTTCGCCCCATGACCGCGGCGCCGGTCTTCTCGATCGACTCTTGAAGAGGCTTTGCGTATCGCAACGTATCGAGGTCGGGATATAGACACTCCAAACTCCCATTCTGGTCGTTGATGATACCGTCCAATGACATGCCGAATCCAATGATCACTTTGCCCATCACGTTAATTCCGCATGTACTCACTGGTCAGCGAATTCTTTGCAGTGAGCAGCTGCTTGGGCGTGCCTTCGAACATGACCTTGCCGCCCTTCGTGCCGCCTTCGGGACCCATATCGATGATCCAGTCTGCATTTTTGATCACGCTTGTGTTATGTTCGATCACAATAACCGTGTTGCCGGCGTCCACGAGGCGGTTCATGATCTCCAGCAGGTGACTGATATCCGACATGTGTAAACCGGTTGTGGGCTCACCCAGCACATAGATGCTGCCTTGTTTGTGCAGTTCACTCGCCAGTTTGATGCGCTGGCATTCGCCACCGGAGAGCGCGCCGTTTCACTATTTAAGGTGAGATATTCGAGGCCGATATCCACGAGATATTGCAGGCGCTGGATCAGTGTTTTCAAAATGGGTGTGGCTTTCGGTTCCTTGATCATCTTGATCACACCGATCAACTGGACCACTTCCATCGAGGCCAGCTCCGCGATGTTGTGACCGTCGATCCTGCACTTCAGCACTTCCTGACTTAAGCGCGCGCCCTTGCACACCGTGCACGGCGCCAAGGTGATGTAAGGCGCCACGGCCTTTTGTGTGCGTTCAGACATGGTCTTCACGTCGCGCGTGATGTACTTGGCGGTAAATCTGCTGATGATTCCTTCGCACGTCATATTGATGTCCTTGCCTCCGACCTTTGTTTTCACTTTATAGGGTTTGCCGCATAAAAGCTGTTCCATTTCCTTTTGGCTGAATTTCGAAAGCTTCTTGTCCATGTCGTAGAGTTTCGACTGGCCGAGGAAGTTCCAGCCCCAGCTATCGATGGCATATCCATTGAACAGGATCGCGCCTTCGTTCAGTGTTTTGGATTTATCGAGGAAAAGATCCAGGTCCACGCCCACCTTGCGGCCGAGGCCGTTTCAGTTCGGGCACATACCCTTTGGGTCGTTGAAGGAAAAGACGTTCGCATGTCCCACATGCGGTTTGGCGAGGTGGGAATACAACCGCCGCAGCACCGGGTAGATGTCGGTGATCGTGCCCATCGTCGAATGGGACCCGCCGCCCAGCCGTTGCTGGTCCACGACGATCGGCATGCTCAGGTTCTCAATAGCATCGGCGTCCGGCTGGGAGTAGCGCGGCAAGAATGTGCGGATCAACATGCTGAAATTCTCGTTCATCTGGCGTTGTGCCTCGGTCGCGACGGTATCGAAGACGATCGACGATTTGCCGGAACCCGAGACGTCGGTGAATATCGTGATCTTGCGTTTGGGGATACTCTTGACATATAAGGACGGCATAAAAACGGGCGAATGCCATCCCGCCGTAACCTGAACCCTCATTCCTCAGCTCACCGCTTTCTTCACGAGCGCGCCAATCCTTGCCTCTTCGGCAGCAGTCAACCCCTTCAGCGCGAAGGCGGTCGGCCACATAGCGCCTTCGTCGAGGTTCGCCTCGTGCATGAAGCCGAGCGTCGCGTATCTCGTCTTGAATCTCTTCGCGCTTTGGAAGAAGCAGACGATCTTGCCGTCCTTGGCATACCGGGCATCCCGTACCAGAGTCTCGGCGAGAGGCCTGGCGCGTTGGCGTTGATGATCGCATGGAGCCGCTCGCATATGGCGCGATCCGGTCCCGGCATCGCGGCGATCTGCGCGAGCACGGCGCTTTCCCCGTCCGCCTTCTTCACGCCCGGGCCGGGCTTTTGTTGCCTGCGAGTGGTTTCTTTTTTTGTTTCTTTCATCAGTGGTCTGTCCCCATTTCTTGAAGCAGGTTAGCGCAGACTCTCGCATCTCAGAGAGT
>Ga0335085_10016463_pt1 | contig 10684 bp, 5 predicted proteins | sample Lox_Sample_45_FD_206712 | JGI IMG/M metagenome (GOLD analysis project Ga0335085, IMG submission 206712) | Soil microbial communities from Loxahatchee National Wildlife Refuge, Florida, United States - Lox_Sample_4.5 | ecosystem: Environmental > Terrestrial > Soil > Wetlands | place: USA: Florida... | reverse complement strand
ACCATTCAGGAGACCAGCGGTTCGAATCTCCGTGCCGGGGATGCCAGGCGCGCCGTTGGAAGCGAGCACCCCCCAGTATCGCTCTCGCCGGCGCCAACCCTGACGCAAGCGAGTACCTCGATCTCGCTCTCGGCGACGACTTTGCTGTTGCTCCCCCGACGAGCAGAAACCAGTGGACCGACGCTCTCGTTCTTCTGCTGCTCGTCCACTCCGGAAGCCACGGTCGGACCGCGTCTGGTGCCCGCGTTCTTGGCGGAGCAGAAGAACCGTTATTTGCTCGTCATATCCGATCGAGCAAACGCCGACGGCAGGATGCATATGCAAACTCCACGCCGCCGACGACACGCACGCGATGCCGGCGGCTCTCCCTTCGCCTGCGAGAGTGGTTGTGCTCGCCCGCGCGAACGCCGCGCTGTCGGAGCGCGTCCGTTCCAGGAGGCAGCTCGAGACCGGCGCACACTTCTGCTCCGGCCGGGTCGTTAGCAGCGATCTTGCAAGCGGTGGGAGGGTCCGGCGAGCGCGCAATTGGCGAGGAGCAGGTTCGGTTCGCACTGCGGGGTCGAGACCTGCATTCGTGTTCCCGCATGCATCTGATCCGGCTGGATTCCTGACCGCGTGGTGCGCTTTCCGCGGGCGCGGCGGAGGCGAGTCGCGTCTTAGCCCGTTACGACGTGCCTCACCATAAGCGCAAACGTGTTGCATATTGGCTGTCTCGAAATTGCTCCAAGCACAATGGTTAGTCTTCCCAGGTCGCGGTTGACCGTCCGCAGGTTTGACACGACCGTTTCCGTTCCCCCCAAGCCACTACTTGTTCGCACATATCACGCCCTGGTCGGGCGGACAGGTGGAGCCCGGGCCGGCGTAGGCCTGCGCGCTGCCGACCATCGGCAGGCGCTCCTTGAGCCACGTGGGGGCGAGGTAGCGCTCGAAGTCGATCCCGTGGCGATCGGTCCCGCTAAGCGCCGAGCTGAAGAACGCCACTGCGATCTTTGTGATGCCTTGTTTGACCTCTTCGGTGTCCAGGCCCGTGCATGGGATGCTGGTGGTCACGCATGGGCTGGGCGGCCCGGCGAGGGGCGCGGTTAGGCTGCACGCCGGGTCCAGCTGGTGGCCTGGGTGCGGGTTCTCGGTGCGGCTACAGGAGTACTCGGCGTTGAACGTGGAGGCCACCACCCGCTGGATGTTCACGGGGGTGGTGAAGTACCTGGGGGCGCAGTAGTGCACGGCCTTTCCGGAGAGGAACCCTGGGGCCGAGGCGGCGATCAGTCCGACGGTGTGCAGGTCGAGGATTGCGTTCGGGTTTCTCTTCGCGTGCGCGGCGGCGGACTGCAGCTGGGCGCAGTAGGTGGAGTCGAAGCTGCGGTGCACCGCGTTCGGGATCTCCACGAGTAGCTTGTCGGCGCTTGAGATCGTCGCGAACGCTCCCTCGCTGACCGCTGGCGCCGAGTTCTGATCGCGCCCGCCGGCGATCAGCACGGTAGGAACGGCGACCTGGGTGAGGTTGACCGTGTTCGTGATGGTTGCAGCGCCGATGGCCAGGCCCATGATCGCGTCCACGCGCGACTCGGGTCCGATTCCCCATGTGTTACTGCCGCCGGCCGCCGCGAGCGCGGTGACCGTGCCCCGGGAGTGTCCCAGCACACCGACGCGTGAGACATCGACACGTTGTCCGAACCACCCGGGGAGTGCGTCCAGTACGTGGCTGATGTCGCTGATGCGGTCGCGCATGCTGTTCGGCACGCTTGGCCGCGAGCACGGCGGAGCGATCCCGTCGTTGCAGGGGAACAGCGTCGTGCCAGCCTGGCCGTTGATGTAATCGATCCGCGCGTCGTCCTGGGTGTTGTTGACGTGCGAGGGCGCGGCAACCACGAAGCCGGCGCCGGCAATCAGCTCCAACGTGTGGGCGTAGTCGATCGGATCATTGTTCGAGCCGTGCGAGAACACGATCACCGGAAAGGGTGGCCCATCGGGGTCGATCGGCGCGCGCTCGCGCGCGATCTCGGCCTCGACCTCCCAGGAAAGCGGCGCCCATGGTCCGGGAAGCGATTGGTGCCATAGCGCCGATCGGTAGACCGTCTTGGCTCTCGTGAATAGTCCTCGTTGGTCGGCGGGGTACCAGAGGTGGACGTCTACCTTCCGTTCGCACGGGACCGACGGGGAGGATGGACAGGCGCTCTGGTCCGAAGCCGGGACTTCGATCTGTTTGACGGTGTGGCCGACGCGCAGGCTGGCCGCTCGTCCGGTGCCGTCGGCCCGGGCGGCGTCGGGCGGGTGCCCGGCGAGGCCGAGCGCCAGCGTTGCCGCGAGCAGCGCGGCAGGACGTCGCGGTCGGCTGACTAGCTGTGCGTTCATGATCGCTCCGTTCGGACTGTTTGGCGTCCCCGCGAGGGCATCGGTGTTGTTCTCATCGCCGCGTCACTGTCGGGCGAGACTGAAGTTCGCCGTCGCTGTCTGGCCGGCGGACACGGCCACCGTTCGCGGTGTCGGCCGATAGCCGGTGGCGGCGGCCGTGCACGTGTAGCTGCCCGGAGGCACGTTCGGGATCGAATAGCTGCCTGTACTACCGGTCTTGGAGGAGTAGCCGCTCGTGCAGGTAACGCTCGCGCCGGCGATGGCTGCTCCGGTTTTCTGATTTCGCACGGCGCCCGCGATCGTGCCCGGCTTGGCTTTGGTCGCGGTGGTCGCGCCCGACTCGATGGAGCTGCGACCGTACGCGTTTGTGGCGGTCACGCGCACCCGCATCGTGTGGCCGACGTCCGATGCGACCGCCACGTAGGTCGCTGCCGACGCCCCGGGGATGTCAAGGCAGTTGGCCCCGATCGAATCGCAGCGTCGCCATTGGTAGCTGTAAGTCATCGGGGCGCTGCCCGACCACACACCCGCATTCACCGTCAACGTCTGGCCCTCGGTAGCGGAGCCCGAAATCGACGGAGGGGTCAGGTTGACCGGTGGACCGCCCGGCTTCGCCGCGATGACGGTCGAGGCGCCCGACTCGATGGAGCTGCGACCGTAGGCGTTTGTCGCGGTCACGCGCACCCGCATCGTGTGGCCGACGTCCGATGCGACCGCCACGTAGGTCGCTGCCGACGCCCCGGGGATGTCAAGGCAGTTGGCCCCGATCGAATCGCAGCGTCGCCATTGGTAGCTGTAACTCATCGGGGCGCTGCCAATCCACTCGCCTGGGTTCACCGTCAGCGTTTGCTCCTCGACAGGCACACCGTAGACCGACGGAACTGTGGCGTTCTCCGGCGCCCAGCCCGTCGTCGAGGATCCGCCTTGGTAGCGGACCAGCGCAAAGTCTTCGCCGGCACCGCGAAAGGTTGTTCCCGCGACAACGATGTTGCCGTCGGACTGGAGCACGACGCTCGAGGCGTCGTCGCTGCCACCGAAGTCGGTGGTCTGCTTGCCGTCGGCTGAGAGGGTCGGGTCGAGCGAGCCATCGATGGCGTAGCGGGCCAGCGCGAAGTCGCCCTGGCCTCCGGCGACGAGCATCTTGCCGTCGGACTGGACCGCTACGGCAGCGGCAGGGCCGGCATTCCGGAACGCGGTGGTCTGCTTGCCGTCATCCGAGAACGAGCTGTCGAGCGCGCCGTCGGGCGCGTAGCGAGCGAGCGCAAACTCGCTGGAGGAGGACCGCCCGACGGCGTCAATCTTGCCGTCCGGTTGAAGCGCGACGCCGAAGGCTTCTTCCTCGCTGCCGAAGTCAGTCGCCTGCTTGCCGTCGCCCGAGAACGACCCGTCGAGGCTGCCGTCGGTGTTGTAGCGGACCAGCGCGAAGTCGGGAGGAGGGTCCGTGCAGGTATCGATCGAGAAGTCGCACGGCGGCAGCGGGTCGGTGGTTCCAGCCACGACGATCTTGCCATCGGGCTGCAGCGCCACGGCCGCGGCGTAGTCCGAGTCGTACCCCGTGACTCCGAGGTGCGTCCGCTGCAGGCCGCCGATGCCGAATGACGGGTCAAGCGACCCATCGGGGTTGTAACGCGCGACCCCGAAGTCATCGCCAGCGCGCCCGGCGACAACGATCTTGCGATCAGGCTGGATCACCGCGGCCGCGGCTGAGTCTGTACCGCCGCTCAGGTCAGTGAGTTGCCTGCCGTCGCCCGAGAAGCTCAGATCGAGCGAGCCGTCGGGGTTGTACCTCGCGAGCGCGAAATCAAATGTGCCGCCCCCGTTAGCGTCGCCCACCACCACGATCTTGCCGTCGCCCTGAAGCGCAACTCCATGGGCAATGCCGTCGCCGGCGAAGTCAGTGGTCTGCTTGCCATCGCCTGAAAAGGTCGGATCGAGCGTCCCGTCGGCTCGATAGCGGGCTACCGCGAAGCTAAGCCCCGAGCCGGGGCCCGCGTAGGTGCGCCCAACAACCACGAGCCTGCCGTCGGGCTGCGACAGTGCACCGAAGGCCTTGTCGTTTCCGCCGAAGTCGGTCGTCTGCAGACCGCCAACCCCGAACGCGGCGTCGAGGTCGCCGGAGGCCGCCTGAGCCGGGGCCGCAGCCTGCACCGCGACCAGAGCGACACATGCCAGCGCAGCAACGAACGCGGCGAGCATCGACCGCAATGGCGGCTTGAGCATGACCAGCTCCTCTGTGCCAGTTGACGAACGGTGATCCTCACCCCGGCTTCCGGGCCTACGAGTCGGACCGTCTGAGTCTGACCTTCGCACCGCCGCGCACCCTTCGCGCCGGGGAAATCCCTAGTTTTCGGAATGCGGCGCTCGACGCTGCGCATACCTCGGCGGTACGAGCGCGGCGCGCCTGTGCGCATGGGCCTCGACGGGGCCGGGCTGGCACCCATGGCTACCTGGCGGACTCTGGCGCCGGCTCGCGAACAACGCCCGCCCACGTGCCGTCAAGCCAGCCGCGCCGCGCCGCCACGACGGCCAGTTCGGTGCGGGTTCGTACGCCGAGCTTGCGGAAGATGTGCGCGAGGTGAAACTCGATGGTCTTCGGCGAGAGGAAGAGCGCCGCCGCCGCTTCGCGGTTGGTGGCGCCGCTGGCGACCACCATTGCCACCCGCAACTCGTGCGGCGTCAGCCGATCGCGTATGGAAGGGTCGCGGCGGCGCGGGGTCTCGCCTGTGGCGCGCAACTCCTCCTTCGCGCGTCGCAGCCACGGTGCGGCGCCGAGCGCCTCGAAATCGTCCATCGCGCGGCGGAGCGCCTCACGGGCCTCTGTCCGGCGGCCGTCGCGCCGCAGGCGCTCGCCGAGGCAGAGGTGCGTTCGCGCAAGCTCGAACGGCGCCGGCAAGCCCGACAGCTGAGCGATCGATTCGGCAAAAGCGGCCTTCGCGTCCCCGCTAGCCGCCAACATCCCACGGCAGCGGGCGGATGTCCCGCGCGCCCAGCGTCCGCCGGTCTCCTCCGCCGCGAGCACGAAGGCGGCGAGCGCCGTTTCCGCTTCCGAATTGCGCCCAGCGCGGAGACAGGCTTCGACGTGATCGGCCTGCCATTGGACGACGTTCGGCTCGCGGAGCCCGTGCTGCGCCGCGAGCCGGCCGACAGTCTCGAAAAGTCCGACCGCGGCCCGCGCGTTGCCGAGCCCCAGCTCGAGCAGCCCAAGCGTGGCATGGACGTACACACGGCCTGGCTCGGTGCGATGCTCCTCGACGAGCCGCAGTGCCCTCGCGCCGTGGCGGCGACAACTCGACTCATCGCCCGTTGCGGCATCGAGCCGCGCTCGGCACTCCAGGACGAAGCCGATGACTGGATGCTGGTCGAACTCCTCTGCCAGGGAGAGCGCCTCGTCGCCTCGGGCCGCGGCGGCTGTCCAGTGCCCGCGCCGGAGGTCCAGCTCGGCGCGGATCGCCAACGGCCAAGGCAGTGCCGCGGGCGCGCTCGCACGCCGGGCGAGGTCGATCACACGGTCGAGAAGGTCAGCGGCGACGTCGTACCGCTCAAGCCACGCGAAGCAGTGCCCGGCATTGGTCACCAGTTCTCCCGCTTCGGTCAGCGGATCAATCGCGTGCAGCGCCGGGAGCGAGTCTTCGAGGATCGCGCGCGCACGGCGACCGTGCCCGCTGAGGATTAGCGAACTGGCCAGCATCGAGCGGGCGAACGCCTGCGCCCCCGGATCGGCATGCTCAGCGACGCGGCAGGCGCGCTCGGCGGTGGCCAGCGCCTGCCGTATGTTCGCGCTGCCGATGCAGTCCAGGCATGCCTCGGCGAGCATCGTCGCCGCGCGCGCAGGATCGATCGCTGACACGCGCTCCGCTTCGTCCGCGAGTAGCCGGTACGCGACGTCAGCGTGCCCGCGTAGCACGAGGATCCGGCCGCGTAGGTGCTGGACGTCGGCGCGCTGTAAGGGATCCTCGGTGCTCCCCAGCGCCTCGTCGAGAAGCGCCATGGCGCCGTCAGGACGGCCCGCCGCGTAGCCTGCCCGCGCTGCTTCGGTGAGGCGACAGGCGCGCTGTGCCACGTTGGGTGTGAGCCTTGCCGCGCGCTCGAGCGCGGCGGCCGCCGCCACCGGCGCGCCACGCCGGCACGCGTTCGTGCCCGCGCGTTCTAGCTCCCGGGCGACGGTCTCGTCCTCGCCGACCGTCGCTTCGGCGAGATGCCAGGCGCGCGCCTCGCCGTGCGAGACACGGGCGAGCGCGGCGTGAGCCGCGCGGCGGTCCGAGGGCGCCGCGCCGTGGTAGACCGCGGATCGCAGCAGCGGGTGGCGGAAACTGAACCGCTCGCCCACGATTGTGAGGACACCCGCCCGCTCCACTGAGTCAAGCGCGGAGGTGGTGAGCTCATACTCGCGTAGGGCGTCGATCACGGGTTGCAGCCGCTCCCCAGCGCTCGCAGCGGCGACGAGCACCGCCTGCCGGGCGGACGCGGGCAGGCCCTGCAGCCGCCCCAACAACGCGCGCTCGAGCGCCGGCCCAGCGCGGAGCGGCTCGTTGATCGCCTCACGGCCAGCGAGCTGGGCGGCGGTTAGCACGCGCGGGACCTCCAGCAATGCGAGGGGATTCCCGCCCGTTGTCGCGGTGAGCCGCGCCGCGACGGGCCCTGCGACCTCCCCGTATGCGGCGGCCAAGAGCGCCCGCGCTGAATCGATTCCCAAACCGCCGAGCGTGATGCGATCGAGCGATCCGGCGTCGAGCTGCGTTCCGAGTCGACCAGCTAGGAGCAGCGCCAGTCGCTCGCCGCGCAGCCGACGCGCGGCGAACAACAGCGCCTCGGCGGAGGCCGCGTCGAGCCATTGCATATCGTCGATCACGACGAGTACCGCGTCGCGTTCTGCGACGAGAGACAACAGGCTGAGCAGCGCGGCGCCGATCGCGAGCCGGTGGCTTCGGGGCGCGGTACCGACAGCCAGCGCGGCCTTGAGGGCCGCGGCCTGAGGCTCCGGCAAGGCGTCAATCTGGTCGATCTGCCCAGTGCACAGCTGGGTCAGCCCCGCGAACGGTAGATCGACTTCCGCCTCGACACCACGGGCCATGAGCACACGCATGTCGTGCGCCTGGCGCAGCGCCCACGCGCACAGCGCGCTCTTGCCGATCCCCGGCTCCCCCACGAGGACGAGCGCGCCGCCCCGCTCCTCGCGCGCGGCGTTCAACAGTCGGCGCAGCCGCGCGCACTCAGCTTCGCGTCCGACCAGTTTGTAGCTCAACCACGCGCCGTGGGCTCCCGCCCCAGCATCCGAGTGAGCCACTGCGTCAGAATCGACGTGGGTTGCGGCGCCTTGATCGCTAATCGCCGGACGGGGCCGCACTTAAGCCTCCGGCAGTATGGTCAGGAGGGGCGAGAAGCCCGATGGGCGGGGAGTCGCCGACGGCAACAGAGCTGGAATGGCCGAGCCGGTAAGCGGCTGGTTGACCCGGGGACGTATCTGCGCATGCCAGACCGCGTGTGGCGTGGTTACGGCTGATATCGACAAGTGAGCCTGAACAGCCGAGCGGGCATCGCGACCTGGGCAAGATACTCGCCAAGCTTCAGACGGGAATGTGCCGCGCTTGTGAATGGACACCGGTGTAACCGGCTCGGGCGAGCTAACGTCGCAGATGCCCTCACACGCTCGGTCGCTCGAGCCACTCGGTGTTTGGAGCCGGCACTCGAGTCGAGCCCGGCACGCTCAAAGGGTGGCCACTTCCGTGCTCGAACCTGGGCCCTCATGAAACGCACGTCATCCCGGGGCCGTCACAACCCTTTCGACTTTGGTAGGTAGATTACCAAACGCACCGCGCCGCTCAACCAACGCACGCGATCACGCCGCCCCGTGACGGAGCTACGATCGCCTTCGGGTACCGCGCCGCGCACGTCGCGAGTGCAGCACGGCGACCGGGCAGGACGTACCTTGACGCCCTCCTGGCGACAAGCACGTCTCTGGGGAAGGGCAGATCGACACCTGCCTCATGCTCGCGCGGGCATTCGTTGCTCATGGAGCTGGCGTGGCCGCCTACGTCCGAAAACAGAAGCTTCGCGAACGCCGGCAAGAGACTCTCAGACAGCCCCTATTTCGTGAATGCGGAAGCGGCGCCGACGGCTGAACCGCGATCTCTGCTCTCGCTGCCAGCAAGCATTACGTGTTGGCGTAGTTGCGTTTGGTCGCCAACGCGATCGCCAGTTCTCCACCATCGAGGACACGAATGCAATCGTCCGAGCTTTACGAGCAGGGACACTCTCGGCTGGCCGTGGCGCGTAGCCAGGACCTCTGCAGCGGCACCTGCCGTCGCTCGCGCGGCGCCGTAGGCACTCCGCGTCGCCGCAGAGGTTGCTGCTGGTGGCGTCGCGTAGGGCTCATCGGGGTTGTGCGATCGAGGAGCCGTCTGCATGGTCTGGCGCGCGTCCGTCCACGGGGCACGTGTCGACGGGCAGCGTATACCAATGCCGTCGAGCGCAGACGACCTTCACGTGCTCGACGGATCCCGGTGCGCCGCCCAGCGTGAAGCAGTCGGCGATCTCGGCTGGTAGGCCGCAGGTTGGGCAGTTCACCAGCGTGCCTGGCGTCAGTTCGCTGGTGTTCAGTTTGTCGTTCTCCATCGCTGCATCGCCTCTTCGTGGTGTCGTTATCTACGAGCTTCCGCCGCGGGTGGGCAGTCCTCATGGGTGTGCCCCGAGGCGGTGGACATGACTGCTTCTTCAGATGGTTGGTTGTGCGTCACGTGAGGGAGGTGGTGTGGGTGTTGCGGCGGTGGTGCCGTTGGGAGACCGCGAGCGTTCCGCCGAGGCCGAGCATCGCGAGGGCAATGCCGCCGCTGCGCTATCGCCTCGTGGCTCCTCGATCGGCGGCGCCCTTCTCTGGCGGGAGGATTGCCACCCCGCGTGGATTCGCGCCCGTCGTGAGCGTCGCTCGATCGGCGGCTGCCAATCTCAGATCCGAGGCCGCTGATGCCGGGCGGTAGCCTCTTTCCGGGTGGCCGCCGTAGCCGTAGCCGGGGTCGATCGGGCCGCCTCCGGCGCTGGTGCCGCTAGTCCCGAGGGATGAGGTGGCGGGTGTTGCCGAGCTCGTGCTCGCGGTGCTGTTCTCGCGGGTGGCGAGGAGCACCACCGTTACGGTGAGGCCCACTACGGCGATCATCGCGATCACCAAGAGCGCTCGCATGTGCACGTAGTGCGAGCGGAGAACGACCGCGGGATGCTGTTGTGAGATTTGGTGGCTCATTGTGCCTCCTGTCCCGAGGCGGCCTCTCGACGGCCGCTCATTTGCTTGAGCTCACTGTCCCCGTTGGCAATTGCAGGAAGGCAACATTGCGGCGACAGACGGGCAACACCGCTTGCCGGGGGTCGTCGCCGGTGTTAGGTTCGTGCTTACCAACCCGCGTTATCTGTCATGGACTTTCATATCCTCGGTCCGCTCGAGGCCCTCGAGGAGGGCGAGCGGGTCGCGCTCGGTGGGAGCAGGCAGCGGGCGCTGCTCGCGGTGTTTCTCCTCCACGCGAACGAGACGCTCAGCACCGATCGGCTGATCGACGAACTCTGGGGCGAACGTCCGCCCACCACTGCCGGCAAGACCGTGCAGGTGCGGATCTCTCGCTTGCGAAAGGCGCTCACCGCGGGCAGCGACGACTCGGGCGGAAACGGTTTGCTCGTGACCCACGACTACGGGTACGAACTGCGGCTCAACCCCGACTGCCTCGACTCGCACCGCTTTGAGCGGCTCGCTGCCGAGGGTCGACGCGAACTTGCCGCAGGCCGCCCGGAGGCGGCCGTCTCCGCTTTCGAGCGGGCGCTCTCGCTGTGGCGCGGCGAACCGCTTGGGGATCTCGCGTACGAGCCCTTCGCCCAGCTCGAGATCGCCCATCTCCGCGACATGCGGCTGGCGGTGCGGGAACAGTTGATCGATGCGAAGCTCGCGCTCGGCGGCCATTCGGATGTGGTGGGGGAGCTCGAGGCTCTGATCGGGGAGAACCCCCTGCGCGAGCGACTCCGGGGGCAGCTCATGCTCGCGCTCTACCGCTGCGAGCGACAGGCCGACGCGCTGCAGGCTTACCAGGACGCACGGAGGCGGCTCGTGGAGGAGCTCGGGATAGAGCCGGGACAGCGCCTCCGCGATCTCGAGCGGGCGATCCTCGCGCAGGATCCGGCGCTGCAGCTACCGCCGCTGGAGGCGGCCGAGCCGCCGCCGGAACTCGGGGCATCCGGGCAGCTGGTGGGCCGCGATGCGGAAGTGGACTGGCTGCGCGGGCAGTGGCGGCATTCGCACGGAGGCGCCGGCCGCCTGGTGCTGATCGCCGGGCCGGACGGGATGGGCAAGACGAGG
>Ga0335085_10016462_pt1 | contig 10685 bp, 7 predicted proteins | sample Lox_Sample_45_FD_206712 | JGI IMG/M metagenome (GOLD analysis project Ga0335085, IMG submission 206712) | Soil microbial communities from Loxahatchee National Wildlife Refuge, Florida, United States - Lox_Sample_4.5 | ecosystem: Environmental > Terrestrial > Soil > Wetlands | place: USA: Florida... | reverse complement strand
GATCGCCGTGATGCGGCCGCGGCGGGCGCTCACGTCGAGGCCGGACAATATCGCGCGCGAGGCGATCCGATACTCGACGTCGCGCACGTCGACTACGAAGTCGGCGGCGCTCGAAACTTCTGGTGTGGCGTGCGGAGAATCGTTAGTCACGCGCCGTCGCGCGGCGTAAGCGGCCGCCAGACTCTCCTGTCGACGTGGGTACCCGAGTTGCGCGCGCAAGAATAGCAAATCGGCCCGGGAACATCCGAAGGCGTCGTCCGCTCACGCGCTCACTCGTCCGGCTCGAGCGCGTGGTCCTCTTCCTCCGGCGGCGCTCCGTCGTAGACGTCGTAGCGGCGGCGCTGGAGATACGCCTTGCGGATCAGCGCGTACTCGTCGAACGAGCCCTCGAGCGCGGGCTCGGTCGACAGCAGAGCGGCCCGGTCCGACGTGAACCGCCAGAGTATGAGCCCCCACGCCGCGCCCGAGTCGTTGTACCAGAGCACGTCGGCGCGGAAGTCGAGCGACGCCCAGCCCGCCCAATCCCGCACAGTGCCCATGCCGAGGATCGGCAACATCAGCGGTCCGCCCGACGGCACGCCCCAGACCGCGAGCGTCTGCCCGAAGTCCTCGGGGTGTCGTTCGAGGCCGACCTTTCTGGCGGGATCGAAGAACCCTGCGCCCGCCGCCGTGTTGAGCAGGAACCGGCCGAGATCGGAGAACCCGGGCTTGAACTTCGCCTGCAGGAAGTTGTTCAGGATGTCGATCGGGGCTTCCAGGTTCGCGAAGAAGTTGCGCATGTGCCGGTCGACGGGTTTCGGCACGAATCGATCGTAGCCGCGCGCGACGGGCCTCACGACCGCTTTGTCCAGGGCCCGATTGAACTTGTAGACGCCGCGGTTCAGCCGCTCGAAGTGGTCGGGCACGTCCTCGCGCACGGCGCTCGGCGGCGTGCAGCCGACGCAACAACCCAAGAGCAGGCACACCGACAGCAGCAATCGCATCCGGCTCACACATCCATCCATGGCCCGGCATTCTATCCACGCCGCGGTTCGCGGTATTCCGACTGCGGCACACGCGCGGCCGGAGCGCACGGGTTCCTCGGGCTACTTTTTGTCCGGCTTCGTGAACGTGAATTCGCCGAACTGCGAGCTGCCCTCGCTCGTCTCGCTGACGACGTTGTTTGGGTTCTCGCCGCAGTACCAGTAGTTCAAGCGCAGCGCGCCGTCCTGATTCGACACGTGCTTATACGTCTGCCGCACGTACCACGGCTCGACGAGCGTCTCGGGGTCGTATACCCAGACGTCGACGCCGATCGTGTCCGCGTCGAGCTTGTTCCAGACCTCGACCGCGTCGAGCCGCTCCGAGTACTTCGGGTCGTTGCGATGGAAGACCCCGGCGCGGACCTGGCTCGTGTGGATCACGAGCGTGTGCTCCGTCCAGAAGCCGATCGAGTCGCCGTAGTGCAGCGGATACGCGTCGGCCGCGGGCGGATGGCCGCGCCCGTCGGTGTACACGCGGCGCAGATTGTTCATCGTCTCCGAGAAAAGATACGTCTGCGCCGGCGTCACGATGAACTCGCGCAGGAACGGAATCGCGAGCCAGCGCGGGAAACCCGGCGCGCTGCAATTACTGAGCGGGTCGTACTCGATTCCCTGCTTCGAGAGCTCGCGGCGGCGCTCGAGATCCGCGAGCGCGTCGGGCTTGAGCTTCGCGGTCGTGAGCTCGCCGGGCTTCTGCGCGGGATCGAACAGCGGCGGGCCGACGCGCTGCCAGAAGCCGGTCCAGTCCGGCATGTCGTCGAGCGAGAGCGGCGCGCCGCCGCCGGCGCGCGCCTTGAGCGCCGCGTAGAGCTCCGCGCCGCTCTTGTACTGAACGCCGAGCGCGACCTTCGCGTCGCGATCGGCCGGCACCAACGCCGCGCCGCGGGCGCTCGGGCTCGGCGCCGGTTGCGGCGCGGGGCTCGGCGCCGCGCCCGTGCCGGTCGTGCCCCGGTCGCAGGCCGCCCCGAGCGCCGCTAGCGCGAGCGCGCAGACGAGCAGCCGGGTGCACCCTACGTTCACGCTCGTCACCGAATCGCGGCGCGTCGACACGCGCCGCTCAGCGCCCCGCAGGCTGCGGCGGCGACGCGGGCCTGTCGAACGTGAAAGCCACTTTCTCCCAGATCTCTACGGTCTCGACCTGATCGCCGTACTCGGGTTGAGCGCGTTGGTACTGGCCCTCGCGGAGCTGGTTCGTGTGGATCACGAGCCGCTTGCCGTCCCAAAAGCCGATCGAGTCGCCGTCGTAGAGCGGATAACGATCGGCCTCGGGCACGTGGCCACGGCCGTCCGTGTAGACGCGGCGGATGTCGTTGACCATCTCGTTCACGAGGTGCGTCGTGCCGGGCGTCGGGGCGAATTCGCGCAGAAACGGCAGCTCCTCGCCCTTGAGCCGTTGGCCGCCGTTCGCCTGCTTCTCGAAGTCCTTGTGGAGGTCCCAGGCCGTGCGATGGTCGCGGCCGAGCGCGATCATCTCCGCCTTGCTCGCCGGCAAGCGAATCGCGGCGTGCCCGCCGGACGCGGCGAGCGCGGCGGCGACGAAAATCGCGAACGAGGAGAAACGCGTGTGTGTTATCAATGCTTCCCCGACGAAGGCGCGCGACGAAGAGCGAACGCTAAACCCCCTGGGCGCGGGCGCGCAACCGGCCCGCCGCGCGGCCGACGACTTTTGCGTTAATATGCGCGAAACCACAACGACTTGGGGATTCGCGATGCTTCGCGCCGCCGTTTTCTGTGCTCTCCACTTCGCAGTTGCTGCCTCTTTGCTCGCACTCGCACCCGCGGCCCGTGCGGACGGCAAGATCGACAAGATCACGCCCGTCACGGACGCGATGCTCGCGCAGCCGAATCCCGACGACTGGCTCATGTGGCGGCGCACGCTGAACAACTGGGGCTACAGCCCGCTGAAGCAGATCGAGCGCGGCAACGTGAAGCAGCTGCGGCTCGTCTGGACGCGTCCGCTCGCGGCCGGCGACCAGGAAGGCACCGCGCTCGTACACGACGGCATCCTCTACTTCCCGAACCCGAACGACATCACGCAGGCGTTCGACGCCGTGACGGGCGAGTTTATCTGGGAGTATCGACGCGGCGTCCCCGAGGACGTCGGCCAGTACTTCCCGGCGGCCGGCACGAACCGCAACCTCGCGATCTACGACAACTTGATCCTCGACAACGGCGCGGACGGCTACGCCTACGCGATCGACGCGAAGACGGGCAAGCTCGCCTGGGAAACGCACATCCTCGACTACAAGCACGGCGCGAAGAACAGCTCCGGGCCGATCGTCGCCGACGGCAAGGTGATCTCGGGCCGCAGCTGCGAGCCCGAGGGCGGGCCCGAGGCCTGCGTCGTGACCGCGTTCGACGCGAAGACGGGCAAGGAGCTCTGGCGCCATCGCACGATTCCGAAGCCCGGCGAGCCGGGCAACGAGACCTGGGGCAACATTCCGTACGAGCAGCGCTGGCACGTCGGCATGTGGATGGTGCCGAGCTACGACCCGGCGACGAAGCGGATCTACGTCGGCACGTCGGTCGTCGCGCCCGCGCCGAAGTTCATGCTCGCGGGCAACAACAACCAGTACCTGTACCACAACTCGACGCTCGCGCTCGACGTGAACACGGGCAACATGATTTGGTACTTCCAGCACGTGGTCGACAGCTGGGACCTCGATCATCCGTTCGAGCGTCTGATCGTCGACACGTCGCTCACGCCAGATCCGAAGTCCGTGCGCTGGATCAACCCGAGCCTGCACCAGGGCGAGGTGCGCAAGGTGATCACGGGCATCCCGGGCAAGACCGGCATCGTGTACACGCTCGACGCCGAGAACGGCAAGTTCCTCTGGGCGCGCGAGACGACGCCCCAGAACGTCGTCGCGAACATCAACGTCGAGTCGGGCGCCGCGACGGTGAACCCGGAGACGCAGTTCACTGCCCCGAACCAGACGAAGCTGATCTGCCCGAGCACGTCCGGCGGCAAGAACTATCCGTCCGGCACGTACAGCCCGCTCACCGGCACGATGTTCTTCCCGCTCCAGAACACGTGCATGCAGGAGACCTCGGGCGAGCGCACGCTCGACCCGAACGACAACAGCCTCTATCGCTTCAGCGCGAAGATCGAGATCTCGCCGGGCGAGAAGAACGTCGGCACGCTGCAGGCGATCAACGTCGCGACGGGCAAGACGGAATGGAAGTACGAGCAGCGCGCGGGCATGTTGTCGCTCATGTCGACCGGCAGCGGCCTCTTGTTCGGCGGCGACGTGAACGGCCACTTCCGCGCGTTCGATCAGAAGACGGGCGAGGTGCTCTGGGAGATCAACCTAGGCGCCGCCGTGAACGGCTACCCGATCACCTACGCCGTCGGCGGCAAGCAGTACATCGCGATCAGCACGGGCGGCTCGGGGCTCGCGTACGGCCTCGCGCGCCTCGCGCCGGAGCTGCACCCGGGCAACGGCAACCAGCTGTTCGTGTTCGCGCTGCCGTAAGCAGCGCGGGTAGAGCTCGCGGACGGGCGATCGACCGTCAGCGGTCGCGGGAACGGCGCTAGAACAACAAACGCAGCGATCCGGGGGGAGCGCTACCGATGTCATCGACTCAGCAATCGCGGTCGGAGGTGACGACCTCCGGCATCTTGACGACCTTGGGCGCGACGATCGGGCTCGCGTTCGGGCCGAGCGTGATCTCGACGCTCACGAGCGGCCTCTACATCCCGCCCATCCAGAAGGAGTTCGGCTGGACGCGCACCGACGTGTCGTTCGCGTTCACGATCGTCGCCTACATGGTCGTCCTGATGTCGCCGCTGCAGGGCTTCCTGGTCGATCGCTTCGGCCCGCGACGGGTGATCCTCACGTCGATCCCGCTGTTCGGCGCGAGCCTCGCGGCGCTGTACTTCACGCCGGCGGACAAGACCATCTATTACATCCTCTGGGGGCTCACGCCCGTGCTCGGCGTCGGGCTCTGGCCGATCGCGTATCTGCAGGCCGTGACGCCTTGGTTCGACCGCAAGCTCGGCTTGGCGCTCGGCTGCGCGAACGCGGGCATAGGCCTCGGCAGCACGCTCCTGCCGATGCTAGTGATCCGGCCGATGATCGCGGGCTACGACTGGCGGCACGCGCTGCTCGCCCTCGCCGCGCTGGTCATTTGCGTGAGCTGGCCAGCCGTCGCGTACTGCCTGCGCGAGCCTTCGGCCGCTGACGCTGCCGCCGCGAAAGCGCGGACCGCGAAGCGAGCGTTCGGCATTCCGTTCGAGCAGGCGACGCGCGATTCGACCTTCGTCGTGCTCAACGTCGTGTTCTTCTTGCTCGGTCTCACGGCGACGAGCTTGAGCAGCCAGCAGGTCGCGCTGCTCACGGACGCGGGTTGGACGACGGCGCAGACGACGGCGCTCGCGACGACGTTCGGCTTCGGGCTGCTGTTCGCGCGCGTCGCGGTCGGCTTCGTGATCGACCACGTCTTCGCGCCGCGCGTGATGATGACCGTATCGGTCGGCGGCGCGATCGCGTGCGTGTTGTATGCGACGCATCCGGACTTCGGCTACGCAAGCGCGCTGTTGATCGGTTTTCTGCTCGGCGCCGAGTTCGACGTGCTCGCGTTTCTCATCAAGCGCTACTACGGCAACATCGCCTACGGCCGCGTCTACGGCGTGATCTTCGGTGTGTTCTATCTCGGCTCGGGCATCGGCATCTACGCGTTCGCGCGGCTCCACGACGCGTACGGCAATTACCACGCCGCGCTGTATGCCGCGGCCGGTGTGCTGGTCGCGTCCGCGGTCGTGCTACTGCTGCTGCCGAAGTACCGGTACGCCGTGGGCACGGACGTCGCCGCGCCCGCGGCACCTGTCGTGCAGAGCGCCTAACCCGCGCCGGTCAACGCAACAAACCGCGACATCCGGCGACTCACTGGATCGGTCGCATCGCGAGCTGCTCACTTCTTGGCGGAGCGCCCGGGCGCCGGCGTGCGTTTCTTGTCCGGCTTGGATTTGCCCTTCGCGCCGCGTCGCTGCGCGTGCAGCGAATAGTCGCCGGGCTCGATCAGGTCCGGCACCGTCCACCCGTTCAAGTCGTACTCGGCCATGCACTGCTCGGCGAAGCCCTTGAACTTCGCCGCGTTGCCGTTTGCGAGCGCGCCGAAGAGCGCATAACGGCGGATCTCCTCCGTGCTGCCGCCGTAGTTGATCTCGTAGAGCTCGTGGCGCGCGCCGAACTCGGTGCCGAGGCAGTCCCAGAGCAGCTTCATGAGCTTGATCCGCTGCTCGGCGGTATAGCCGTTGCTGCCCCGCATGTAGCGGTCGATGTACGGGCGGATCGCGGGATTGTCGAAGTCGCGCGCGTGCGAGTTCAAGTAGATCAGGCCCGACGCAACCGTCTGCTCGATCAGATACTTGATCTTCGTGTAGGCGATCGTCGCGAGGATCTGATACGCGTTGCCGGGATCGGGGTTCGGCAAGAGATACGGCCCCTTCCACGGCCGCGGATCGCGGACCATCGCCTCGGTGAGCGCCCAGAACATGTTGCGCCACGCGATGACCTCGCCGACGTTCGCCTGCACGCCGCGATAGTCCTTCGTGCCGGACGCCTCGACGGCCTTGAGCAGGAGGCCCGCGATGAAATCGAGCTTCACCGCGAGCCGCGTGCAGCCGTGCACGACGAAGCGCGGCAGGAAGCCCGTGCGCGGGAAGAAGTTGTTCGCCTTCTCGACGTCGGCGTAGACGAACACGTTCTCCCACGGCACGAACACGTTGTCCATGATGAACACGGCGTCGTTCTCGTCGAGCCGCGAGGAGAGCGGCTGATCGAACGGGCTCGACATCACGGTCGCCGTCATCTCGTACGACGTGCGGCACAGGAACTTAACACCGGGGGCGTTCGTCGGCACCATGAACACGAGCGCGAACTTCTTGTCGTTCAGCGGGATCAGACCGTGGTGCGCGATGAACGTGTAGTTCGTGAGCACGGAGCCCGTCGCGACGACCTTCGCGCCCGAGACGACGATGCCGCCGTCCGTCTCTTTCTCGACGTGCACGCACACGTCGGCGACTTGATCGGGCGGCTTGTCGCGGTCGACGGGCGGATGAATGATCGCGTGATTCACGAACGGCACGCGCTCCTGGCAGAACGTATACCAGCGCTTCGCGTTCGCTTCGAACGGCGCGTAGAACTCCGCGTTGCCGCCGAGCGTGCCCAGGAACGCGGCCTTGTAGTCGGGCGAGCGGCCCATCCAGCCGTACGTGATCCGCTGCCACTCGGCGATCGCATCGCGCCCCGCGATCGATTCCTCGACCGTCTTCGGCGCCTTGAAGAACGCGTGCGTCTTGCCCTTGCCGTCCGTGTCGGTCGGCAACAACAGCTTGTCGCGGCGCTTCGGGTCGTGCAGCGCGTCGAACAGCCGCGCCGTCATCCGCGCCGTGTTGCGGAAGGCCGGATGCGCGGTGACGTCGGCGACGCGTTCGCCGTAGATGTAGACCTCGCGCCCGTCGCGCAGCGACTCGAGGTACTCGGCACCGGTCTGCGGCTTGCCGCACCGCACGTTGCCGATCGCTTCCGGCGTGACCGCCGTCGCGCGTTTTGCCGCCATCCTTGTTCCCCCCTTTCGTCGTTCTTCTGGAAGCGCCGGACTGCCCGGCGCGCATGCGAAAATCGGAATCAGCCCAGCACTTGCGCGATCGCATCCGGGCCCTGGGCGGGCGCCATGACGTGCGCGCCCGCGACGCCGCGGATCTCGCGCAGCCCCGCGATCAGCTCCGCGCAGATCGCGCGGCCCTCGGCGGCCTGATCCTTCGCGCCCTCGAGGCGCTGGATCGTCGGCTCGGGCACGTGCACGCCGAACAGGTTCTCGTTCATCCAGCGCGCGGACTTCGCCGAACGGATCGGGCCGACGCCGATGATCACCGCGAGCCTGTCCGTGATCCCCTCGTCTCGCAAGCGGCCGATGTACGCGCGCGCGACGTCGAGGTCGAAGCAGAACTGCGTCTGCACGAAGTCGGCACCCGCCTCGATCTTCGCGAGCAGCGGCCCAGGCTTCCAGTTCGCGTCGGGACGGCGCGGAACGTCCGCGCCGCCGATGAAGAATGCCGGCGGCGGCTCGACCTTGCGCCCGGACGGCAGCGTGCCCTTGTCGCGCAAGTCGCGCGCGAGCGCGAGCAGTTGGCTCGACTCGAGATCGAATACGGGCTTCGCGTCGGGCTGGTCGCCGCCCTTCGGATCGTCGCCCTTCAAGATCAGCAGGTTTCTGATCCCTTGCGCAGCGGCGCCGATCAGGTCGCCCGCGAGCGCGATCCTGTTGCGGTCGCGGCAGGTGACCTGCAGGATCGGCTCGTGACCGTTCGCGACCAGGATCGCCGCGGCCGCGAAGCTGCTCATCGAAGTCTTGCCGGCCGCCGCATCGGTCAGGTTGATCGCGTCGACCTTGCCCTTGAGCAGCTCCGCCTCGGCGACCAACTTCGCGGGCGCCGCCGAGAGCGGCGGCACGATCTCCGCCGTGATCACGAAACGGCCGCCGCGGATCTTTTCTTGCAAATTCGCCATCGCAATGCTCCTAAACACGCGCGCCGCTCGCGAGCGGCGCGCGGGCGTACCTTTCGACGAACCCGGCTTGCCCGGACGCAGAGCCGACGAGGTAGTCGAGCTCGGCGATCTGCAGCGCGCGGTCGAACGAGCTACGCCCCGGGTAGGCGCAGCACGGACGTGAGCCACGCGGAGAATCGCTCGGCACGCCAGATTCTACGCAAAGCCGCCGGGGAGTACATCGAGTGGCTCAGCGCGGTAGCGCGAACGCGACGAGCGCCTGCGCGTCGGGCATGTCTTCGCCGTCGATCTCGCTCGCGCCCGCGGCGACGATCGCAACGTACTGCTTGCCGTCGCGACCGAGGTAGGTGATCGGCACGGCGTGCGCGTTGAGCTCGAGCTTCGCGGCCCAGAGCTCGGCGCCCGTGCGCGAGCTGAACGCACGGAAACGGCGGTCGTTCGTCGCGCCGATGAACACGAGCCCGCCGGCGGTGACGATCGGCCCGCCGGCGTTGACTCGGCCGGTGTGCTGCTTCGCCTCGGGCAGCTCCTCGGTGATGCCGAGCGGCGTCTGCCACGCGATCTCGCCCGTCGCGGCGTTGACCGCGAAGAGCTGGCCCCACGGCGGTTTCTGACACGGCCACGCGCGCGCGCTCGCGGTGAGCTCGTTGCCGCCCGAATCGGGCGGCGCGTCGCTCCACCAAAAGCGCGCGAGAGGACCGCCCACTGCGCTCATTCGCCCGTAGCGCGGCCCCTGCGGCGTCGGGTCGTCGGAGCTCGAGTCGGCACCGTCGCGCAGCGCCTCGATCCAACCGAGGCCGCCGACGTCCGACGTGTTCACGAACACGAGGCCGAGCGTCGGGTCGGCCGCCGCGCCGCCCCAGTTCGCGCCGCCGAGCGACCCCGGGAATACCACCGTCGTACGCGGCTTGGCGTCGCCGCGAAAGCGGTACGGCGTGAACGGCCCCGAGTTCTGCAATCCGCCGCCGCGCTCGCGCAGCGCTCGACAGAATTCGGCGTGGGCCGCGCTCGTCTCGTCGCGCGTGACGAGGTCCTCCGCCCCGAAAGCGACGCGCGCGACGGGGCCCGGCTTCACCGGGATCGGCTGCGTAGCGGCCGTGCGCTCGCCTGGCACGTCGCTCGTCGGCACCGGCCGCTCTTCGATCCCGAACACGGGCTCGCCCGTCACACGATTCAGAATGTAGAGATAGCCCGTCTTGCCGGGCTGAGCGAGCACGGGCACCGTCGCGCCGCCGATCGCGACGTCGAGCAGCGCGGGCGGCGCGGGCAAGTCGTAGTTCCAAACGTCGTGATGCACGGTCTGATAGTGCCAGCGCCGCTCGCCGGTTCGAGCGTCGAGCGCAACGACCGAGTTCGCGTACAGGTTGTCGCCGGGACGATCACCGCCGAAGCCTTCATCCGGAGACGGGGCCGCGAACGACGCGTACAGCAGCGCGCGATCGGCGTCGAGCGTGAACGAGAACGTCGAGCCGAGCACGCTGGCTCGGCCACGCGACGCCGCGTTCTCCCAGGTCTCGTGGCCGGGCTCGTCCGCTTGCGGCACGGACTCGAACACCCATGCGTCTGCGCCTGTCCGCGCGTCGAACGCGCGCACGCCGCCCGGCGGCGTGTTCGAGCCGACGATCAACAGGTTCTCGAAACGCGTCGGCGCGGCGTTGTAGACGACGGGCATCTCGACCTCGCCGCTCGCGCCGAATCCCGCGACCTTGCGCCCCGTCGCCGCGTCGAGCGCGATGAGCCGCCGCCCGGCCGTGAAGAACACGCGCGCGGGAACGCCGCGCTCGCCCGGCCAATACGCGAGGCCGCGGCGCGACGGCGAGCCGCGCTCGGGCGCGTAGCGCCAGACCTCCTGTCCCGTGTCCGCTCGCAAGGCCACGACGCGGTCGGCCGCGGTGACGAACAACGTGCCCCCGATCGCGAGCGGCGTTGCCTCGGAGCCGCCCGTCAGGCTGCCCGTCGTCGTGTTGCGGCCGAGCGGATAGACCCAGGCCTGGCGCAGATCCCGCACGTTGCCCGTGTCGATCTTTGCGAGCGGCGAAAAGCGAGTGCCGGCGAGGTCGCGGTTGTAGGACGGCCAATCACCGGCCGCGAGATATTCGGCTGCTGCCGCGGGCACGGGCGCCGGCGGCTCGCTCGACCGCGGCGTGCA
>Ga0335085_10016461_pt1 | contig 10685 bp, 11 predicted proteins | sample Lox_Sample_45_FD_206712 | JGI IMG/M metagenome (GOLD analysis project Ga0335085, IMG submission 206712) | Soil microbial communities from Loxahatchee National Wildlife Refuge, Florida, United States - Lox_Sample_4.5 | ecosystem: Environmental > Terrestrial > Soil > Wetlands | place: USA... | reverse complement strand
GAGCCGGCCGAAGACGAAGAGGAAGACGATGTCGTCGACCTCGACGAGGAACTCCATCCCGACGACGTCGAGGAGGCGCTCGACGTCGTACTGCGCGAGCGCACCGTGGCCGCCGGACTCGAGGAAGACGACGAGGACGAAGACGAACCGGACGACCGGGGTGAGGCGGGCACGAAGATCATGCCGCGGCGTGAGAACGAGTTCTTGTGCAAGAGCTGCTTCCTCGTGCTCCCGCTGCATCAGCTCGCCGACCCCAAGCGCATGATCTGTCGCGACTGCGCGTGAGGCCGCCGCGGCCAGCGACGCTGGCCCGCGTCGTCGCGGCCGGCGCTTCGGGCGCGCTTCTCGCGCTCAGTCGACCGCCGGTCGACATCGGGCCGCTCGCGTGCATCGCGCTCGTCCCGCTCTTCGTCGCGTGGCGCGGGCGTAGCCCGCGCGCGGCCGCGGGCCTCGCGTTCATCGCCGGGGTCGTGTACTACGGCGCGCTGTGCTCGTGGATCTCGTATTTCGGCGCGGTGGCCCTCATCCCGTTCAGCGCTGCGGTTGCCGCGTACTGGGCGGCGGCCGGGGGACTGGTGGCTTGGATCCGTCGGCAGGGTCTCTCCAGCCCGTGGCTCACCGCGGCCGTCTGGGTCTGCGCCGACGCCCTGATCGAGCGCTGGCCGTTCGGCGGGTTCTCGTGGGGCGAGGTCGGGTACGCGTTCCACAACGTGCAGCCCGCACGCGCGGTCGCAAGCGTCGGTGGTCTCACCCTCGTCACGTTTCTCGCCGTCGCCCTCAACGCGTTGCTGGCCGACCTCGTGAGCGAGCGCGGGCGCGTGAAGGACTACGTCCGCGCCGAGCTCGGTGTCGCACTCGTCTTCGCAGTGGTCGTCGTGTCCACGGTCACACGCGCCGAGCCCAAGGTGGTGGGCTCGCTTCGGGTCGCGGTGGTCCAAGGGAACGACAAGGACCGCGAGCTCACCCAGGCCGAGCTCGACGCCCGCTACCTCCCGAAGAGTCACTTCGAGCTCGCGCAGCGCATCACGGATCCGGTCGACCTCATCGTGTTCCCGGAATCGAGCATGGACGCCGACCCCCGGACCGACCGGTACGTCCACGACAATCTCGTCCGGATCGCGAACGAGCACGCGTCGTGGGTGCTCGCCAACGCCAGCGTCGACGCGCCGCCCGACGGGCACAAGCTGCTGAACCTCGACGTGCTCTTCGACCCGACGGGTGCCATTCAGGGCACCTACAGCAAGCGCCACCTTGTTCCTTTCGGCGAGTCGGTGCCGTTCCGCGAGTCGCTGCAGCACCTGGTGCGCGCGCTCGAACAGGTTCCACGCGACTTCGAGCCCGGCCACACGCCCGGCCTGTTCACCGTCGCCGGCGTACGGATCGGGACCCTCATCTGCTTCGAGTCGGCGTTCGGTTACCAGGTCCGGCCGCTCGTACGCGACGGCGCCCAGGTGCTCGTGCTCTCGACGAACAACCGCTCGTACCGGCGGTCGGCGAACTCGGCCCAGCACCTCGCGATCGGCCAGATGCGCGCGGCGGAGACCGGCCGGCCCGTGATCCAGGCCGCGATCTCCGGGATCAGCGCGGTGATCGACGCCGACGGGGTCGTGCACGATCGAACGCAGCTGTTCGAGCGCACCGTGCTGCAGACGACCGTCGACGCGACGAGTGGCGAGACGCCGTACGTCCGCTACGGCGAGTGGGCCACGTGGGGCGCGCTCGCCGTCACCGCCGCGGCGGTCGCCGTCGGCTTGGCCCGAACCGTTCGTCGGGGGCGAATCACGTCTCTAGAATCCCGCGGCGAGCCCGAGATCGCCCCGACCGAGTCGACCGAGTCGACGATCCCCGAACCCGAGGTCGCCTTCCGGGCCGACGAACGAGAATCGACCGCACCGTCATGACCGAAAACTCCGATCGAACCGAACGCCTTCTGGAGGCCCTCGTGTACGCGCCCATCGGCGTCGGGTTGTACCTGAAGGAAACCGCGCCGACGTTCATCGAGATGTTCGTTTCGCGCGGGCGCGCCGAGGTCGATCGCCGCCATCGCGAAGTGCAACAGCGCGTGACGACGGCGCGCAGCCTCGGTCAGGTCGTGTTGGCATTCGGGCCGCCGATGGCGCGCGAACGTGTCTCGCAAACGGTCGCCGACGCGCGCCGCCGGGCCGAGGAGTTCGTGGCCGGACCCGCGGCGGAGGCTCCCGAAGCGCCGCCGGTAGGGGAGCCGGCGACGACCTCGCCCGTGTTCGCCGCGCCCGGCGCGCCGGACACGACCGCGCCGTTTGCGCCGCCGGCACCCCTGCCGCCGTTCCCGCCTGCACCGGTCGCGAACCGCGCGTCCTGGAACGGGTCGGCGTCGTCGCCCGCGAGTGGCGAGCTACCCATTCCCGGATACGACGCGCTCTCCGCCTCGCAGGTCGTGGAGCGTCTCGTGGGGCTCGCGCCCGAAGAGCTCGACGCCGTGCATGCCTATGAGGTCTCGCACCGGCAACGCCGCACCATTCTCGGCAAGATCGAACAGCTGGCCGGGTAGCCGCATTCGTGGAGTCCGCGCGCTCGGCAACCTCGACGGATCTCCCCGAACTCGCGGAACTGGCCGCCGCACTGCGGGACGAGCTGCGCGAGCAGCGCGGTGGAGCACTCTGGGCGACACGCGAAGCGAGGCCCGACCCGCATTACGAATCGCTTGCGGGGTTGCTGAGCCGCGAGGACGCGGCCGTCTTCGTCGGGACGATCGACGGCACGACCGTGGGGTTCGGCACGGTCGAGATCGAGGCGTTGCGCGACGGGACCCGGCTGGGCGTGATCGGCGATCTCTTCGTCGACCGCGAGGCCCGCGCGGTCGGGGTAGGCGAAGCGATCGCGAACGAGATCATCGAGTTCTGCCGGCTCGCGCGGTGTGTCGGCATCGACGCCTACGCGCTCCCCGGGGCCCGGGAAGCGAAGAACTTCTTCGAGCGGTCCGGCTTCACTGCGCGCGCGCTCGTCATGCACCACGTGCTCTGAGCACGCGCACGGCCACCTCCTCGGCGGGCCGTTACGGGTGGGTAGTGTCGGCGCATGACCGCAACCGACGCCGATCTGACCGCCGCCGGGGTGCTCTGGGACCTCGCGCCACTGTTGCCGCAAGACGCCGAGCGAGGGCTCGACGAGTTGCTCGACGCCGCCGATGCCCGCGCCGAAGAGCTCGCGCGTATGCGTGGCCATGTGGCCGATCTCGACGCGACGGGGCTCGTCGCGTTCATGCGCGGGCTGGCCGAGCTGCTCGATCTCGTCGGCCGCGCGGGAAGCTATGTCGGGCTCGAGTTCGCCACCGACACGACCGATCCGGCGCGGGGTGCACGGATGCAGCGGGTCGAGGAACGCGCCACAGCGATCAACACGAAGCTCTTGTTCTTCGAACTCGAATGGGCCGAGCTCCCCGATGAGCAGGTCGATGCACTCCTAGCCGACGACCGGCTCGCGTTCGCGCGCCATCACCTGCGCTCGGCCCGCCGCTACCGCCCACACCTGCTGACCGAACCGGAGGAGGTCATCCTCACCGAGAAGGCGATGAGCGGGCGCAGCGCGTGGGAGCGGCTATTCGAAGAGCAGGTGTCGAGCATCGGCGTCGACCTCGCCGGCGAGCCCACGACGCTGGAGGCCGCGCTCGCGCAGCTGCACGCGCCCGACCGGAACGTCCGCCGCGTCGCCGCCGAGGCGATCACCGCCGGCCTCGCACCCGGCCTGCGCACGCGGGGCTTCGTGCTCAACACCTTGCTGGCAGACAAAGCCGTCGACGATCGTCTCCGGCATTTCGCCACGTGGATCGCGAGCCGCAATCTCGCGAACGAGGCCCCCGACGCGTCGGTCACGGCCCTCATTTCCGCGGTGCAGGGCCGGAACTCGATCCCGCAGCGCTGGTACGCGCTGAAGGCGCAGCTGCTCGGCATCGACCGGCTGGCCGACTACGACCGCATGGCATCGGTCTCCGACGTCGAGGCGGAGATCGGATGGGAGGCGGCCAAGGACCTCGTGCTCGACGCGTACGGGTCGTTCTCCGGCGAGCTCGCCGATACCGCACAGCGGTTCTTCGATGGGGCCTGGATCGACGCGCCCGCGCGTCCCGGCAAGCGCCCGGGCGCCTTCTGCGCGTACACCGTGCCGTCGCTGCACCCCTACGTCCTGCTCAACTGGACCTCCCGCCGGCGCGACGTGCTCACACTCGCGCACGAGCTCGGTCACGGACTGCACGCGTACCTGGCCCGCGGGCAGGGCGTCTTCCATCAGTCGACTCCACTCACGCTCGCGGAAACGGCGTCGGTGTTCGGGGAGACCGTCACGTTCGGCCGGCTGCTGCAGGAGGTCTCCGACCCGCAAGAACGCCTCGCCCTCCTCGCCTCCAACCTCGAGGACCAGATCGCAACCGTCTTCCGCCAGATCGCGATGAATCGCTTCGAGCATGCGATGCACACGGAGCGGCGCGAGGCGGGCGAGCTGTCGGTCGAACGGTTCGGCGAGCTCTGGGCGGCGTCGCAAGCCGAGATGCTGGGCGACTCGGTCGAGATCACCGAGGGTTACCGTACATGGTGGTCGTACATCCCGCACTTCATCGCGACACCGGGCTACGTCTACGCGTACGCGTACGGGCAGCTCCTCGCCCTCTCGGTGTATGCGCAATACGAAGCGCGTGGTGCCGACTTCGTCCCGCAGTACCTCGACCTGTTGCGGGCCGGCGGTTCGATGGCTCCCGAAGAGCTGGGGCAGCTCGTCGACGTCGACCTCGCCGATCCGGGATTCTGGGACAAGGGTCTTGACATCATCGAGCGTCGATTGAACGAGACGATCGCGGCCGCCGAGGCCGCGGGAAGGTTGTCATGACGTATCGCGTCATCCAGTGGAGTACGGGCAACGTAGGCGTCGCGGCGTTACGCAACATCATCCGCCACCCCGAGTTCGAGCTCGTGGGTGTGTGGGTGCACTCGGTCGACAAGGCGGGGCGGGACGCGGGGGAGCTGTGCGGGCTTCCGCCCACCGGTGTCATCACGACGAACGACGCCGACGCGCTGCTCTCGCTCGATGCAGATTGCGTGTCGTACACCGCGACCGCCGATCTCCGACCGGTAGACGCCATCAGCGACATGGCGCGGATCCTTCGATCCCGCAAGAACGTCGTGTCGAGCTCGGTCGTCGCGGGGGTGTGGCCCCTGCATCTCGAGCCGTCGATGCGCAAGCCGTTGGAGGACGCGTGCGCGGAGGCCGGAGTGTCCTGGTTCACGTCGGGCATCGATCCCGGGTGGGCGAACGACGCGCTGCCGTTGCTGCTCACCGGGACGTGCGAGGACGTCGAGCAACTGCGCGTGATGGAGATCGTCAACTACAAGGTCTACGAACAACCCACGGTCGTGTTCGAAACGATGGGGTTCGGTCAACCGCTTGACGCGAGGCCGCTCTTGCTCATTCCCGGCGTGCTTTCATTCGCGTGGGGCGGCGTCGTCAAGATGTTGGCCGAAGGTCTGGGCGTCGAGATCGACGAGCTACGCGAGGTGCACGAGCGCCGGCCCGCGCCGGAGAAGATCGACCTGGGCTTCGGTGTGGTCGAGCAGGGCACGACGGGCGCGCTGCGTTTCGAGGTGCAGGGGATCGTCGGCGGTGAGCCCCGCATCGTCGTCGAGCACGTGACTCGGCTCGACGACACGCTGTGCCCCGAATGGCCGCAGCCGGTCGGCGCCGGGGGATACCGCGTCGTCGTCACCGGCACTCCGAGCTACCAGTGCGACGTGCAGATGACCGCCGGTCCCGGCCAGGGCGATCCCGGCGTCATCGGTACAGCGGGCCGGATCGTGAATGCGATACCTGATGTCTGCGGGGCCCGCCCCGGACTTCTGTCAGCGCTCGATCTGCCGCTCGTCACGGGCCGGGGCCTCATGCGATAACGACTCCCGCGCCGATCTAGGACGCGCGCGGAGCAGAAAGGATCAGGGCTAACGGGACCAGCGGGCGGTCGGCCACGTTCACATTGTTAGGGTCGCAATATCACGCCAGACCGAGCAATCTGTGCGGGTGGCAGCGCATCCGAACGTCCTGTTCTTCCATGTCGACAATCTCGGGTTCGGTGAGTTGAGTTGTTACAGCGGCGGACCGTTCCGAGGGGCTTGGACGCGCCGTGTCGATGCGTTCGCCGGGCAGGGGTTCCGGTTGACGAACTACGCGCCGGAGGCGCAGTGCACGCCGACACGTTCGGCGTTGCTGACCGGCCGTCACGCGATTCGCTCCGGGAATCAGAGCGTGCCGTTGGGTGCGTCCGGCGGGTGGGGCCTCGTCGCGTGGGAGCAAACCCTCGGGGATCTGCTAGCGGAAGCCGGGTACGGCTGCGCGGCGTATGGCAAGTGGCATGTCGGCGAGGGTCCGGGGCGGTGGCCGACCGATAAGGGGTTCGAGGAGTGGTACGGACCTCCCCGCACCTACGACGAGGCGTTGTGGCCAACCGACCCGTGGTACGACCCCAAACGCGATCCGGTTACGCACATGGTCGAGAGCAAACGCGGCGACACCGATGTGACCGAACGTGAGCACCTGACGCTCGACGTTCGCCGCGACTGCGATGTCGAGTACCTCCGTCGCGCCGAAGCCTTCATACGCCGCAACGTCGCCGACGACACCCCGTTCTTCGTGTACTTCAACCACTCGCTCATGCACATGCCGGTCATCCCCCGCGTCGAGTTCCAAGGCAAGACCGGCCAAGGCGACTGGGCCGACAGCCTCCTCGAACTCGACACCGACTTCGGAACACTGCTCGATCTCCTCGACGAGCTTGCGATCGCCGATGACACCCTCGTGGTGTTCGCCGGTGACAACGGCCCCGAAGAGGTGTTGTTGTGGCGAGGGACACCCGGATACTGGGAAGGCTCGTACTTCGCCGGCGGTGAAGGCAACCTGCGGACGCCGTGCATCGTCCGCTGGCCCAATCACGTCCCCACCGGGCGGGTCAGCGACGACATCATGCACGTCACCGACTGGTTCACCACGATCCTCACCGCGGCCGGGGTTGCCGCACCCGGCGACCGGGAGATCGACGGCGTAAACCAACTTCCCTGGCTCACCGAACAGGAAGACTCGTCGCAACGCGACGGCTACCTCTACTGGATGGGAGCCGAGCTGTACGGCGTGAAATGGCAGAACTTCAAACTCGCACTCGTCACCCAGAAGTTCTCAACCGACCCTCCCGCCAAGCTCTCGTCACCGCGCATCATCAACCTGATCACTGACCCGCAAGAACGTGAACCGCTCGACCTGCCATACCTGCACTCGTGGACCGTGATGCATTTCAACCGACTCCTCGGCGCGTTCCAAGCGTCGGTGAAACGCGAACCGCCCATCCCGCCCGGAGCGCCGCTGGACCACGTCCCGCCAGCGGAAACGCCATAAGATGATGCTCGTGCCGATCGCGGAGACTGTGTGGCTGGCGTCCTCGTGGACGGCTGATGTCGAACGGCGGCATCGACGTCATCTACCGCGACGGCACGCACGCTCACAGATCTGCTGATCGGCGGCTCATACTGCCAATCGGGCGCTTGCCATTCGGGGCTGTCGCGGTGGTGGCGGGACCCGAGCTCGGAAGCCGACGCTAGAGCTGGCACCTCAACTCGTCGATCACGGCATGGACGGCCGTGGAATCGAGATCGAGGTACTCCGATGCGGCGTCGAGGTCCGTGAACGTCGCGACGTGGAACTCGTGGGTAGCCGTCTTGTATAGCACGCCGCCTGCGTCGACGAAGTCAGGTCGCACGATGGCCGCGATGCGCATCTCACGGACCAGGTTCGTGCCCTCGTAGAGGAGTTCGAGCAGATCGGGCGCCGGCATCGCAACAGTCTTGATCGTCGTGCCGTCGACAAGGTGCCGCGGTCCCGCGGGCCAGTCCGCGTCGCCCGACAGTCGTCTGAGGTGTCGTTGCATGTCGCGGCTGGTGAGGTCGCCGTCCCAGACAACGAATGTGCAACCAAGAGCCCTGTCGGCTCGATAAACGATCGGCATGACGCCGCAACGTTACGGGTTCCACACGGCCGAGCCCCCCGAATGCTGATCCGATGAAAGACAAAGCGCGGGTGCGACCCTTGTCGAGGGCGGCCCCTGGGACACACATCATCCCTGCCGATCGGCGCCTCTGATCGGGACTTTCGACCCGGCGAGTTTCGAGGCGCGTTCGTCGATGTAGGTGTTCGAACGAAGGGAGCAAGCCGTGACGGATCACCAAAGGCATTCCGCCGCGCTACTGGGAAGCAGGGCCTCGAAGCCCGAAGACGCGGTGGCGCTGAGCGGAGTCGTCGGCGAGGCGATCCATCGAGTCACCACAAATGGCCAGGAGGCGTGGGTCCGAGTCGGCACCGAGCCTCATCTTCGATCAGTCGAAGCTGTCGAGAACGAGAGTGGCGGTGGATGGTCGGTCTCGGTTGCCGCGATGAAGTTCGTTCGTCCGGAGCACGCTGCTTACGGGGAACTGCGACAAGCGATCGAGGACGCGATCAAGAGCGTTCCCGGCGTCACCGAAGTCGAACGCGAGGTCAACGAGGTGTGGTGGGCGAGCGGGTCACCGTCGGGCGAAGACCTCGCGAGAGCGGTGGCAGACGTGCTCGACCAGCACGCCGACCGCCTACGCCGGCACTACAACAATCTCAAGTCCGGCGCCTCCCGCTCATAAGTCGCGCGTGCACCGCATACCGCCGGGACGCGCCGCGCGCGGATCCACCCGCGGCGCCTGACCGGTTCGTACTATTTGTCACTGTGACGCAACGTGCCTGCCGCTGGTGCGGCCGCCCGCTCGCAGTTTCGTCCGGGGCCGGGCGGCCGCGTGTGTACTGCCGTCACGCGTGCCGCCAGCGCGACTACGAAGCGCGCCGGCGCGCGGTCGAGCTCGGGCTCGGTGAGCATGAGTTGGTCGTCACCCGTGAGGAGCTCGAGTCGCTCCGGGACCGCCTGTTCGTGCTCGAGCAGACGATGGAGGACGCCGAGACCGACTTGCGCCAGCCGGAGGGGCGGCGCGCCAAGGAGCTGCGCCGGGTCCTGGAGTACGTGCTCGACGCGGCCCGGGAGTGCGTCCGCCCGTAGCCGCTCGTTCCCTCGGATCGATCCCTCGCACGAGCCCACCGGATCCGTCGGTTGGAACCGCTCTAACGGGCGCATCGACACGCGCTCACGACTGACCTCAGGAACATGGGTCGAAGGTCCCTAGATGTGAGCGAACGGTGCGAGACAAACTCGCGGCATGCTGTTGACGTTTGAGGGCGGTCCGTGGGACATGCGCATGGTCGATTCCCGCGTACGAACTCCGCCGCCTGCTATATCACCCGACGCTGACGACGAAGCAAACGGCATCTACCTCATGACAGTCGAAGCTTCCAGCCCAACTGTTTCCGTGTACGTCTGGCGGGACGCGCGTCGGTCGCGCGACCGCGCCGAAAGGCCTGACTCCCAACACCGTGTGGTGCGGGCGTCTCTGGCTCCAGCAGTACTGGAATAGTCGTTGCGCCACGCTGACAGGACCTTGCGCGTCGATGTCAACCGTGTGAATGGATCCCAGCGGTTCATCGCAGGGGGTTGAAGCGGTCGCGTCGCCGGGCAGACGATGCACGGAGTGCCTCGACGCTGACGACACGGCTTGGCACGGGTGGAATACGAGCGGCCGGGTTGACGTGGTCCCCCTCGTCCGACCCGGTCGTTTCGCGCTCCCGACCGTTGCGTGAACCTCTCGTAACGCGTTGCCCCACCCCTCGCGCTCGGGTCGTCCTCACCTCATGGCCGCCGCTCGCAAGGATGACTTCCTCCAAGCGATGGGGATGCACCGCTCGGGCTGCGGAGCATCGCGGGAGACGGAGTTTGTCCGTTCCGCCCTACCAAAACGGCGGGGACAAGGATATGTTCCGGCGTGGTATGGCCTGGCGGGGCACTCCGGACGAAGAGGTCGTGTACGCGGCCGCAAGTGTCCTCGCGGAGCAAGCGAAGTGCACCGAGGATGACGCTCTCGTCAAGCTCATCGACTACGCAGCCGCAATAAGCCGAACTGTTGCCAACACTGCACGGTTGGTCATCGAGGGTGTAGTCCGGTTCGACAACTAGGCACGCTCGTTGGGAAGCGCAGGCCTGATTACACGCGCTCGCCATTCCCCGAGACTTGGCAGTTCTGGAGTTGACCCGGTTCGGTGGACACCTTGATGTGACCCCGGTTTCCGCGGTTGTGTTGTTGGATTGCATGCCCGAGCGTTATCGGCTCTGCGTTGAAGAGGGCGCCACCTATCGCGAAATCGGCGGCCAGCTCGGAATCACGAAGCAAGCGGTGCACGCCAGCGTCCAAAAGTACGCACGACCGCACGGGCTCGCCTGACGGAAACGACCGGAGCCGAAACCTTGCGAATCGACCGGTCGTAACCGGGACCGGGGCACGGAAATCGTGGGACGACCTCCGGCGAGATTCGGACCGGATACTGGTGTCGTGGTCATCTTGGCGATTGGAGTCGTGGTGCTCGCCCTCTGGAAGCGCGACACCTAAGCCGACTTCCCGGCGTACCCCCTCGTAATGCCGCGCCTTTTCAGGCATCGCGGCCATCTATGCGCGCTTTCACGCGAAGGCGGCCTTGCCTCGTACAGCGGGAAGGCCGGGGCAAGGCCGCTTCGCTCTTCGTGCCGCGCCCTGGGGACGGTCCCGCCAGCGATT
>Ga0335085_10016459_pt1 | contig 10686 bp, 8 predicted proteins | sample Lox_Sample_45_FD_206712 | JGI IMG/M metagenome (GOLD analysis project Ga0335085, IMG submission 206712) | Soil microbial communities from Loxahatchee National Wildlife Refuge, Florida, United States - Lox_Sample_4.5 | ecosystem: Environmental > Terrestrial > Soil > Wetlands | place: USA: Florida... | reverse complement strand
TTCGTCCTGCAGGCTTCCTCCCGTTAGGGAACCAAGATGATGGTGGATATCAAAAATCTCCACGGCGCCTCCTTGAGACTTGATAGAAATTTATTTTTCAGGGAAAACCTAGTCAGGAGTCTTTTTATATCTATGTCGTATCTCCATTGACGATTCCAAAAAGTACCGACGTTTCATGTCAAGGACTGAATCGCCCGGGCAAACCGCTTCTACCACGACCCCTTCTGGCAGGCAACGAAGAAACAGCCCATGATCGGCAACCACAGAGCCGGCGAATGCTCAAGATGAAATACTCGTAAAACCGGCACGAATTCATTGCATGAACCTCATGAATTTTGTTAGTGGAGATTACTATTGTGTAATACCGTGCAGCGGGCGTAACATTTGTCTGATGAACGGATCAGTCAGAAGGTATCAATGTGAGGACAATCCGATAAGGCGACAGGAGAGACAATGAGCAATCTTTCCTTGACCATGGCGTGTGGCCCCTATGATCGTTTTGACGCGCTGCATAACGGCGTCGTACGACCGGAAGGCATTGACCTTACCTATCTCGCCATACAATCACCGCCGGAGATATTCGCCCGGATGGTGAAGAACGCCTCGTTTGACATCTCCGAGATGTCGGCTTCCATGTATATGATTCTTAAGGCGCAAGGCAATTTCCCTTTCATTGCCTTGCCGATTTTCCCTCTGCGCATGTTTCGCCACGGATTTATTTTCGTGAATACCGGCTCGGGAATCAAAACACCGAATGATCTAGAGGGCAAACGCATCGGTGTTCAAGAATATCGCCAGACGGCAGGGATATGGATCCGCGGGATATTAGGGAGTGAATACGGGGTATCGTTTGAGAACGTGCGATGGTTCGAGGGAGGCGTGAACAATTCGCGCTCCCATGATCCGGCGATGGATCTCAGACCGCAAACTAACATTTCAATTCAGACCATATCCGCAAGCCAAACGCTCAGCAAGATGCTCGAGACCGGAGAGATCGACGCCTTGTTGGGCGCCCGTGCGCCGAATGCACTGGGTGTCAGCCCTCATGTCGCGCGGCTGTTCCCAAATTACCGGGAAGTTGAGCGCGAGTTCTACAAAAAGACTGGCATCTTTCCAATAATGCATACCCTTGTAATGAAAGAAAATCTCTATCGGGAAAAGCCGTGGGTAGCCGAAAGCCTTTACAAGGCCTGCGAAGAGGCGAAAGCATGGTGCCTTAAGCAGATGCAGTTCAGCGGCGCGATTCGCTATACGCTTCCGTGGCTTCTTGCCGACATCGATGAGATGACTGAGCTTTTTGGACATGATCCGTGGCCCTACGGCATTGAACCGAATCGGCGTACTCTGGAAACGCTGGTCCAATATCTGGTCTACCAACATTTTCTCAGTAAGCCAGTGAACTTGGACGAGATGTTTGCCCGTATCGTTACGTGGAATGAATAGACTGTTGCGGCGCGCGCTCTGATTCTGCACGAACAAAGGAAAGTCGCCCACCACGGCGAGCTGGAGTGAAGCGAGATAAAATTTTTCCATCGTCAAAACTCCATCTCCACGCTTATTTTCATTGATTCCCTCGCGAGTCTTATGACCGGTAGAGAAAGCCGGGTAAGAGCCGTTCCCCGTAAACGTAGGACGCTGACCAGAGACTCTTCTTCGGCGCGAGGGGGGGTCCCTCTACACAAACAGTAAATTAACCGATAGAATTCTGTGTGATTAACACTCAGTGCCATGAATTTCTCCAGAGCCCGCATATTTCTGGCTGGACTTTCCGTCATCAGCCTCGGGATTGTCCTAGGGACGTTTCTTTGGCTGAAGCTCGGGCCCGTGCCGGGACGTCTGGGGTGGGATGCAAAGCCCCTCGAAGGCTTGAACCCCTACGGCGCGGTGCCGGAATTTTCGCTTACGGAACGAAGCGGCAAACGCATTACTCTTGCGGACCTGCGCGGAAAGATCTGGGTTGCAGACTTTATCTATACGACCTGTAAAGATACTTGTCCGCTGCAAACGGCGGAAATGGCCAAGCTGCAAGAGCAATGGAGCGATCAGTCTAATCTTAAACTTGTTTCATTCTCGGTCGATCCGGACCGAGACACACCGCAGGTTTTGACGCGCTACGCCGAGAATTTTAAGGCCGACCGCGATCGCTGGCTGTTTCTCACCGGCGATAAAGAGCAAATATCACACCTGGTTCAAGCAGGCTTCCGCTTGAGCGCCGCTCCTGTTACCGAGAGCGGCCCTGAGGGCCAGGTCGTCCTCCATAGTCCAAGATTTGTTTTGATCGATAAAGAAACTAAGATTCGCGGCTACTATGATAGTCGCGATGTCGAAGCGTTGGCGCGTCTTAAAAAGGACATCGTGACTCTGATGAGCGGGAAGAAGGAGTAGTCTACATGGCAAAACCAGCGAAGGGCAGGAAAGCGAAACCCAAAGCAGGCCAACAGGTAGTTGTTAAAGAGGCGCCGAACTGGCCGTTGCTTGGCCTCGCCTTTATCGGCATGGTGTTGACCGCCTACCTCACCATCACCGCCTGGCAGGAAAAGCTGGTTGCAGGTTGCACGGTGGGCAGCGCTTGCGACACGGTATTAAGCAGTCGTTGGTCGACTCTTTTTGGCATGCCGACTGCCCTTTGGGGATTTCTCACGTATGCTTTGTTGGCGGCGATCGCATGGAACAAACGCAGCAACAGCCAGTGGAAGGTTGCCTGGATCGTTTCGCTCTTTGGCCTGCTCTATAGCTCGTACCTGACCTATGTATCTTTGTTTGAGTTGCGGGCAGCCTGCCCCTATTGCCTCAGCTCCTTCGCTCTCATGACGGCCATCTTTGTCACTGTAGCGATACAACGCCCAAGCCATCTTTCCGGCTTCTCTTGGGGTCCGTGGCTTGCCAAAAGCGCCGGCGGCGCCTTGGTCATCGTTGTCGCGCTCCATCTGCACTATGCCGGTTACTGGGGCAAGACCGCTGGACCGGAGGATCCCTGGATTCGCGGGCTCGCGGATCACCTGTCGCAAATCAACGCCAAATTCTACGGTGCTTCGTGGTGTCCTCATTGTGCCGAGCAGAAAGAAATGTTTGGTAGTTCCGTGAAGAGACTACCTTACGTGGAGTGTAGTCCGGGGGGACCAGGAACCCCGCAAGCCCCAGTCTGCAATCAAGCGGGCGTCGAAAGTTATCCCACCTGGACGATCAATGGCCAACGTTTTGTCGGCACCCAGTCGCTGGAAAATTTAGCCCAGGCTAGCAAGTACAACTACCAAGAGGGAAACCGATGATACAGCTTGTTTTTCCTAGCAAAAACGCGCTGGGCTTCGTCGCGATCCTGCTCTACGTTCTATTTTTGCGCTCGTGGGCGCATGCCGATCCTTCGAAGTATCCTCAGTTCGCCCAACAATCACCTCCCGACAATGTGGTTTTTGTCTCCATCGACGATCTGGCTCGGGACCTCAAAGCGGGAGCCAAGCCCCTCATCATCGACGTGCGCACTGCGGCCGAGTTCCGCGAGGGCCATATTTTTGGCGCCGTTTCCGCGCCCCTAGGCGACTTCAATGCTTATGTCCAGAACATTCCTAAGAACCGGTTGGTGATCTTGTATTGAGCTTGCCCCCATCACCTGGCCAGTTTGGCCTATGGCATGCTCTACGAAAAGGGTTACCGCAACATGAAAGTCCTGAACGAAGGCATCGTGGGTTGGTACGAAAAGCGCTACCCTATGGAAGGAACTAAAATTCCCTAGTCGACGAACATGGTTGGCAAAGACGCGGTCATTCTTCTCAGCGGCGGGGTCGACTCCGCTACCGCCGGAGCGATTGCGAGACAGGAAGGTTTCCAACTTCACGCCCTTAGCTTCCGCTACGGACAGCGGCATGAACGTGAAGTCGAATCCGCCAAGAAAGTGGCGGCTTTTCTAAGAGCAACTGCGCACCTGGTCATCGATTTCGATCTCAGAGCCATCGGAGGTTCCGCCTTGACCGATGAGATCGAAGTTCCTAAACATCGGAGTGCAAGCGAAATGACTCGCGGCATCCCGGCCACCTATGTTCCGGCGCGAAATACCATATTTCTTTCCTTCGCGCTGGCATTAGCGGAAAGGATTGAAGCCGAGGATATTTTTTTTGGCGCCAACCAACTTGACTATAGCGGCTATCCCGACTTCCGCGAGGAATACATCCGCGCCTATGAGTATATGGCCAATCTCGCGACCAAGGCCGGCGTGGAGGGCAAGAGTCACACAAGAATTCATGCGCCCTTGATCTGCATGACCAAGGGGGAGATCATCAAAAAAGGGCTCGGACTGGGACTCGATTATGCGCTCACTTGGAGTTGTTACGACCCAACGCCCGATGGCCGAGCCTGCGGACTCTGCGACAGTTGCCAGCTCAGATTGAAAGGGTTCAAAGAAGCCGGCGTCGCTGATGCCATTCCCTATGCCGCTCTGTGAGAACGAATCAGCCCATGCTACCCGAGCCATTCAACCCGCAGTTTCTCAGCCAGTTGGAAACTCTCCGGCTCCGCACCCGCAAGGAGTTTCTTGGCGGGCACCCCGGGAGTTACGCGTCGCCACGGCGGGGAACAAGCTTGGAATTCGCGGACTATCGCCTGTACTCCCCCGGCGATGACCTTCGCTATCTGGACTGGGGAATCTATGCCCGGAGCGACAAATTATATGTGAAATTGTTTCGCGAAGAGGTGGACCTCTTTGCTTACATATTCATTGACGCCAGCGCATCCATGGCTTTTCCATCAGTGAATGAAAAATTCCTACCCGCGAGCCATATCGCCACCGCGCTGTCATATATTGTTTTAGCCAACCATGACCATGTGAAGCTCCATCTTTTGCATCGGCCTTCGGGCGGAGCGGCGTCACCCTTTTACCGCGGGCGCCGCCGCATCAGCGACTGTGTGGCCTTCGCCTCATCCGTAACTCCCGGCGGTCCGCTGAACTTGGCACCGTCTCTAGGAGAACACCTAAAGAAGCTACACAAGCCGGGCAAGGCGATTCTGATTTCCGATTTTTTGATGCCAACACAATCCTGCGAACAGGGACTCAATCTGTTGCGAGCCTTTAACCTCGACATCGCAGTTGTCCAAGTTTTGACCCGACAAGAGGTCGATCCCCCGTTCTCCAACGGCGGCCTCAATCTCGTAGACAGTGAAACCGGCAGCGAAATCAAGTTGCAATGGGATGCCGGCGTGCGCAAAGAGTACCAAGCCAGAATGGCGCACCATAATTCCGAAATTCGCAGCTTCTGCCACCGCAGCGGCATCCACTACTCGCTTTACGTAACGGATCGCGACCTGGGTGAGTTTGTTTTTGCCACCCTGCCCGCCATCGGACTCTTCAAATAATCCATGGAATTTCTCAATCCCGCAGCTCTATACGGTTTACTGGCTTTGCCGCTGCTTTTGATTCCGTACCTGATTCGTAGGAGGCCGCAGCGGGTCGTGTTTTCGAGTTTGCTTCTCTTCGCGGACTACGCAGCTAGCGCCAGCGGCCGGCCTTGGGGAAGATTGCGCCTGCCGCCGATATTTTTCCTGCAGCTCTTGCTTTTGACCCTATTGATTCTAGCCTTGGGCGAGCCGGTTTTTTCCGTGCATCCAACCCATATCGCCATCGTTTTGGACAACTCGGCAAGCATGCAGACACTGGAAGACGGCACTTCGCGCTTCGCGTTAGCAAAGGACAAGGCGCGGGGGCTGCTCACCGATACCGGCGCCACAGGGCAAGTAGATCTTTACTTGACGGTGCCAAAGCTAGAACGAATTCGCGGCGAGACCCTCACTCCCATTGAAGCGGCCGGGGTCATCGCTAGTCTGGAGCCTTACGATCTCGGAGATGTCCCGATTGACTACGATCATGTTCTAGGTCAGACGGCGCGCGATCATGAGTACGACCGCATCTATCTTATCACGGACCACCCCACCCGCGGTCAAGCAGGTACAATACGAGCGATCACAGTGGGACACCCTGGGGGAAATTTCGCGATTACTTCATTTCGGATCAGCAGATCTTCGCTCGTAGATTCCAGAATGAAAGCGATAGTCGAAGTCAGCAATTTTTCCTCCAAAGACGAGAGAATCAAAGTTAACCTTAGAGGCAGCGGAACGGTGCTTGCCGGCCGTGAACTGATGGTAGCCGCAGGGAAGAGCGCATCGGCCATCTTCGAAGGATTTCCTTTACACAACTACTATGAGGCGGAAATCGACGCGCGCGACGCTTTGCTGCTTGATAATCGCCGGTTTGCAGTGCCATCCGCGTCTCGGAACTTGCGCATTCTAGGGATCTCGCCACGGCCACAAGCGCTGGCGAGCCTGCGTTCCATACCTGGCATCACTTTGGACATTATAGCGCCGGATGATTACCAGAACGCCGATCGCTCTGGCCACGATCTCGAGATATTTCATTTAGCCTCTCCTGGCCTCCTGCCCCAAAATCAGGCTCTATTCGTCTTGCCGCCGAACAATAATTCCTTGGCTGACTTAGAGAAACCGATTTCCCGGCCGCTCGTGGCAAGCTGGCGTGAGGCGCACCCGCTCACGCGCTATGTGAACTTTGCTCTCTTCCGACCTTCTTACGCACGCCCGCTAAAACCACTAGTAGCCAGCGAATCGATCATTGAGAGCCAGCAAGGTCCCCTCGCCATCACAGCGGAACGCGATCGCCTTCGCTACTTAGTGCTGGGCTTTGATCCTTTCCCGTACCTGGGGCGGGACAACCTTCCGGTTTCGATCTTCACGTTGAATTTCTTGGATTGGTTCTCGGAAAAAGTCGGAGCGCGAAACGAAGCCACCGGACAACCGCTTGCACTGGGCGTTGTGCAACAGGGAGACAGGGTTTTCACGCCGCGGGGCGAAAGCATTTCACTTGGGCCCGGCGCCCGCGATTTTCCAGCCACTTTCACTCAAGGGATTTATCAATTCGAGCGCGGTGGCGAGAAAGAATTATTTGCCATCAACCTTCAAGATACCGACGAATCGGACTTGCGCGAGCCGTCTCCCATAGAGCTCCACGGCGAAAATAGCGGCCCAAGTAGCGCCTCGGCACTTTTTTCCTTCTGGCCCTATCTACTCATGGCTTCCCTGATTCTATTGCTCATTGAGTGGTTCGTTCACCCACGAATAATTCGATTTGGTGCCGGACTTAGATCGGCCAAGCTTTTGGCTCGTCCATGAACGAAATCGTCTCCAACGTCCAGTTTGCAAAGCCAGTCTTTTTTTGGCTTCTGCTTGCCTTGCCTCTGCTTTGGTTCCGTTTTCGCGACCAGCGGCTCTTTGTCCTGATCTGGCGCACCGGGATTCTGTTACTCCTCATCTTAACCCTCGCCGATCCCCAGTTCGCCAGCGAACAAACCAAAACCGAGGAGCGCATCTTCGCCTTCGATCTTTCTGATAGCATACCGCCTGCTATGCGCCGTTGGATGGAGGGAGCCGCGCAGGACAATCTTGCGCTGGCGCCGCAGGATCGCTTCTTTGTATTCGGCGCCGAAGTGAAGGAAGCGCCCAACTGGCCGGAATGGCTCAGAGGCGGCGCCGCGCAACAAAACGAAATACAACCTCAAAAGACAAATCTGGAGAAATTGCTGGCAACTCTCTTGGCGCTTCCGGCCGCCCCGCGAAGCCTCTTCCTATTTAGCGACGGCTGGGAAACACAGGGAAACGTGGAGCGCCTCCTGCCGTCAATCGCTGGGACAGGCCTGAAAATCTTCCCAATCCTGCCGGCGGATCGACCTAAAATCGCCAATGTAGCAGTGACAAAACTCTTGTCCCCCAGCTACGGCAACAGCGGTGAAGCCGTCAATCTCAAGGTCGTCTTGGAGAATTACAACGATCGTGAAGTTGACGGAACGTTGACATTGATGCGCAACGGCCAAGTTTTTAAAACCGATCCCATTAAGTTGAAACCCGGGAGCCAGATTTTAACCTATCAAACGACGCTTCCCGAGGGACCACTGACATCGTACCAGGTCAATTTCACGCCGCGCCAGGCGGAGTTTGACAACTACGCGCCAGACAATCACGCCATTGCTTCGGTCACGGTGCAAAACAAAGCAAGAGTCCTATTGTTGAACGGGCGAAGCGGCGGCGGACGTTACTTGGAGGAGATTCTTAAACGCCAGGGCTTCAACGTCACCTCACGCACGGCGGACTCGCCACCCTCCCCGGCAGGATACGGAGTGATTATTTTTAATAACGTCGAGCGGGATAAGTTTTCTTCAAGCTATCTCGCCGCCATTGAGCGCCACGTTGCCGATGGCAATGGCTTTCTGATGCTCGGAAACGAAGCTAGTTTCGCGCCCGCAAGTTACCGTCGCACACCCATCGAAGCGATTCTCCCCCTCGAACCTCGGGAGCCCAAACGGGAAGAGAAAAATCACGCGGTCGTTTTAGTCATCGACAAGTCCGGCAGCATGCGTGAAGATAACCGCATTCTCTACGCTCAGGCAGCCGCCAAAGCGGTGGCAAGACAATTAAAGGACAACGACCTTCTAGGCGTAGTAGGCTTCGATGTTAGCCCCTTTGTGGTTGTCCCATTGGAACCTGTCGGCCGAATTCGTGGGGTCGTCGACGCTCAGATCGACCGCCTCAAACCCGGGGGACAAACCTATTTTCTCCCGGCTTTGATCGAAGCGAAGCGGCAACTTGAGCGAGCCAATGCCACCCGAAAGCATCTTATCCTATTGAGCGATGGGGAGACCCGAGGCAGCCAGGGTGAATTAGTCGATCTCGTGGGCGTAATGAAAAATGAAATGAAGATCACGGTTTCGGCAGTTGCTATCGGTTCGGACGCCGATATTCGCGTCATGAAAAGAATTAGTCAATACGGCGGCGGCCTCTTCTATCACACTATTGATCCTTCGAACTTGCCCCAAATTATCTTGCAGCAATTACAAGACAACCAGCCTGACGAACTCCAAGGGCAAAGGGACTTGACTCCAATACAGGAAAGGGGATCGGAGATACTCGCCAGTTTTTCGGAGAGACCCTATCCAAGCATAAGAGGCTACATGGAAACCGACTTAAAGCAGGGGGGGCATTTGGATCTGATGATTCCGCGAGAGGACCGCAAAGCGCCGTTAATGGCGTCTTGGCGATACGGGCGGGGAAAAACGGTAGCGTTAACCATCGACATGGAGGGCCGTTTTAGCCGGAACTGGATCCAATGGGGTGAGCTACAGAAGTTTTGGGAGAAGACTCTGGATTGGCTCCGCCCCGGGGATGACCCCATACCGCTCCATGACGCGAGAGTCAGCCTAGTAGGAAATCGACCGGTGTTGGACCTGATCGTCTATGAGGAAGCCAGCGCCGACAGCCTGTTCCGTTTCTCAATCGAGGGTAAGGGAGGCCGGACAGATGGAACTCTAAAAAAGCTCGCACTTGGTCATTATCAGTCAACCCTAGCCCTGACGGCGCCAGGAGACTACCACATTACAATGGTAGAGGACCGCCGCGGGCGCCAGATAAGGTTTCCGACGCTCGCATATACCTTACCTTACGACCTGAGCAGAGAGTCGCCACAACCTTATTTCAACACTAGCCTGCTCGCCAAATTGGCTCAATCATCGGGAGGAGAAGTAAACCCAAAATCGATCCAAAGTGTGAAAAATCAGGAAGTTACGAGAAGTTACAAGCCACTGCGACAACCCTTCATCATACTAATCTTGCTACTTTTCATTGTGGAAGTTGCCTTTAGAAATCTGATCATTTCCGAGATGAGCTAGTCATTTATATACCCGAATCGTCAGTTGTATACCCTAAACCCCTACTAGCTACGAAGGCGCACCCCAAAAACGCACCCATTTTCCGTTTGACACGGAAGGGAAAAAAGCTTATTCAATGTAAAATTTTTTGATTATGCCTCCGTTTGAAACCCACACACTCCCCAGAGTCGGGGCGGTCGGAAATCGCCTGCCCACGATTCACCACGCGTTATTTTGGTTATGGATTTTCGCTGCAGTATTTGCCCTCAAGCCCTCCGGGGCAGAAGCCGCCAGGAAAAAAATAGCCAAAAGCGAATCTCCCAAAGGAAAGACCGTAGCTACATCCCCTCAGAAGTCGACCTTAGCTCAAGCGAATAAGACTCTTCTAAAGGAATCCGAAGGACCTCCAGTTGATCCTTTAGAAATGCGCGAGCACGTCGTTCATCGTGCTCGAGCCGGTGACACGTTGCCGGGACTGATAAATCGCTTCGATCTACCCCTAGCAGAGAAGCAACTGTGGGCACGCACAGTCAAAAGAAACCTGGGCGCGCAAGCGTTACCAGCGGGGAGAGACGTTCACTTCTATTTTACTAAGACCCCGATTCGGGGGCGAGCCACGGGCGCTGTATCGCAGCTTAAGGCATTGGAGGTTGATTATAGCGAAGCTTGGAGTCTAACCTGGGAAAAAGGAACGAGAGGCATCCTGTTCCAAAAGCGCGATAAACCCTTCGATGTGGAACTGAAAACCGCCAGCGCGGTCGTAGATCACTCTCTTTTTGAAGATGGGCAAAAAGCGGGAATTCAGCCAACGCTGCTGTCCCAGCTTGCCGATATTTTCAACTGGGATCTCGATCTTGAGAAGGATATCAAAAAGGGGGACAGCGTAAGGGTTCTGTTTGAGCAAAGAAGCCGCAAGGGCCAGGAAACGAAAGCTTCGCTGCGAATCCTCGCTGCCGAACTCATTAATGCCGGACAAAAATTCACGGCAATTTAT
>Ga0335085_10016458_pt1 | contig 10686 bp, 12 predicted proteins | sample Lox_Sample_45_FD_206712 | JGI IMG/M metagenome (GOLD analysis project Ga0335085, IMG submission 206712) | Soil microbial communities from Loxahatchee National Wildlife Refuge, Florida, United States - Lox_Sample_4.5 | ecosystem: Environmental > Terrestrial > Soil > Wetlands | place: USA... | reverse complement strand
GCGCATCGCCGTCATGCGGGGACTGATTCCGGATCCCCATGCCCGCCAGGATGCACACCACGCGCACGTCGAATAGACGGGCGGGAGAAGGGGGAACGGCGCCATGATCGGTTTCTTGAGCGACAACATGGCGCCGATCATGTTCGCGGCGCTCGTGATCATTCTTCTCCTCGGCTATCCCGTCGCGTTTTCGCTGGCATTTGTCGGCTTGAGTTTCGGCATCGTCGGCATTTCTCTCGGACTCCTCGACACCCATCTCTTTCATCTGCTGCCCGAACGCATGTGGGGCATCGTGTCGAACGACACGCTGCTCGCCATTCCGTTCTTCACCTACATGGGGCTGATTCTCGAACGATCCGGCATGGCCGAGGATCTGCTGGATACCGTCGGTCAGTTGTTCGGGCCGGTGCGCGGCGGCCTCGCCTATGCCGTCGTCTTCGTAGGCGCGCTGCTTGCCGCCACGACCGGAGTCGTCGCCGCCTCGGTCATCGCCATGGGCCTGATCTCCCTGCCGATCATGCTGCGCTACGGCTACGACCGCCGCCTTGCCACCGGCGTGATCGCCGCCTCCGGCACGCTCGCCCAGATCATCCCGCCGAGCCTGGTGCTCATCATCATGGCCGATCAGCTCGGCCGCTCCGTCGGCGACATGTACAAGGGCGCGTTGATTCCGGGCCTGGTGCTGGCCGGTCTCTACGCCGGCTACGTGCTCGTCATGACCGTGATCCGCCCGAAATCGGCGCCGGCGCTGCCGGTGGAATCGCGCACGCTGGGCCCAGGAATCATCTCCCTGCTCGTCACCGCGGCCGTCTGCGGTGGCATCGGCTATGGCATCTATTTCATGCTTGCCGACCAGGTGCAGGGGGCGGAGATGGCCGGCTTCTTCGGCGGCGTTCTCGTCGCTTATGCGGTCGCACTCGCCAATCACTATCTGAGGCTCGGCCTGCTCTCGCGGCTGGCCCAGCAATTCATCATCGTGCTGATTCCGCCGCTCGCCCTGATCTTTCTCGTGCTCGGCACGATCTTCGTCGGCCTGGCGACGCCGACCGAAGGCGGCGCCATGGGTGCCTGCGGCGCCATGCTGCTCGCCATGGCCAAGCGCCGGCTCAATCTCACGATGGTGCAGCAGGCGCTGGAGTCGACGGCCAAGCTTTCGGCGTTCGTGATCTTCATCCTGATCGGGGCCCGCGTCTTCTCGCTGACGTTCTATGGGGTCAACGGCCACGTCTGGGTCGAGGATCTCCTGGTCAGCCTGCCGGGCGGCCAGATCGGGTTCCTGCTGGTCGTCAATGCACTCGTGTTCGTGCTCGCCTTCTTCCTCGATTTCTTCGAACTGGCCTTCATCGTCGTGCCGCTGCTCGGCCCCGCCGCCGACAAGCTCGGCATCGATCTCATCTGGTTCGGCGTGCTGCTGGGCATCAACATGCAGACGTCCTTCATGCACCCGCCGTTCGGCTTCGCACTCTTCTACCTGCGGTCGGTGGCGCCGCGCGAACGCTATCGCGACAAGACGTCGGGCCGGGTCATCGATGGCGTCACGACGGGCCAAATCTACTGGGGCGCCATCCCCTTCGTCGGCATCCAGGTCATCATGGTGATCCTCGCCGTCGTGTTCCCGCAGATGATCATGCACTACAAGGGCGCGGAGAACGCCAATCCGCAGACCATCGAATTCACCCAGCCGCCAAGCGATCAGGGAAACGGCGACCTCAGCCAGCCGCCGGACCTGGGTCAGCCGCCGGATCTCAGCCAGCCGCCGCAGATCAATCCGCAGTGAGCGCGCGGATCAGGCGATCCGCTGCCAGCCCTGGGGTCCGAAGCCCTCGATCGGGCGGAAGCGGGTCTTGTAGCCCATCTTGCGGCTGCCGCCGACCCAGTAGCCGAGATAGACGTAAGGCAGGCCGTTGCCCACGGCCTCGCGGAGCAGCCAGATGATCATGTAGCTGCCGAGGCTGCGCGCTGGCTGCTCCGGATCGAAGAAGCTGTAGACGGCGGAGATGCCGTCCTCGCTCCAGTCGGTCAGGACGCAGGCGACGAGGCGGCCGATGTCGTCGCGGAATTCCACCAGGCGGGTGTCGACCGGCGTGTCCTCGACCATGGAGCGGTAGTCCGCCAGGCTCATGCCGGCCATCTCGCCGTCGGCATGGCGGCCGTCGAGATAGTACTGGAACAGCTGATATTGCTCGGCCGTGCCGCGGGCCGGCTGGATGGACGGCGTCAGGTCCGCGTTGCGCGCCTCGATGCGGCGCAGGCCGCGGCCGGCTTTGAACGCGCCCGCCACCACGCGCACGGGCACGCAGGCCTGGCAGCCAACGCAGGCCGGCCGATAGGCGATCGAATGGCTGCGCCGGAATCCGGCGCGCGAGAGCAGATGGAACTGCTTGGCGGCCTCCGGTCCGGCCAGGCGGGTGACGAGCTTGCGCTCCATGCGCCCCGGCAGGTACGGACAGGGCATGTCCGTCGTGACCAGGAACGACATCGGCTGGGATCGACCCTGCTGAACCGCCATGAGTGCAACCGTCTTCGCGCGATAACGGCCCAACTATGGCAAACTTGCCGCGTCTCGCGCCAGCCCCTTTGGCGCGCAACAATCCGTTGCAATTGACCGTTAAGGTCGCCGTTCAGCCGCCGCGCCGGACCACCGTTATGCCGGACAGCAGGTCGTGAGCCGTGCGGTTGTGCTCGGTGAACAGCGCGACGATCAGGATCAGGAAGCCGGTCAGGGGAACGGTCGCGTAGAACAGCGCCGTGAACAGGAAGGCCTGGAAATAGTCGGGCCGGCGGCCGTCGAGGCCGCGCGCCTCGAGGTCGAAGAACCGCATCCCCGGCGTCGCGCCCTCGCCGCCACCGATGAACAGCGTGTTGTAGCCCAGGGCGACCGTGAGAAGCGTGACCGGCCCAAGCAGCAGCCAAGTCAGCCCGAATGTGACCAGGCCGAGTAACACCAACAGTACGTGAAGCACGACGTTGACGCCGACGATGAACAGCGCATCGAGGCAGTACGCGCCGACGCGCCGCCAGAGCACGCCGTCAAGCCGCGCGGAATCCACTGGATTCCGCGGCTGATAGCCGCGCGAATCGCCCGCGCGCAGCGTGAGGGTGGGAAGATTCGGGGAGGTCAAGGCGTCGCTCCTCAAGGGCCGCTATGACCAGAGCAGATGGTCATCGCGCGCGTGCCGCGCAAGGGGGCCGCCGGCGGCGGCGCCTTAGCGATTGGAGCTCAGGGGACCGATGCGGCCATAGCTCTTGTCGGGCAGCGCTGCCTGCGGGGTGGCGTAGAACTTCGGCTCGCGCTGGTCGAGCCCCGAGTCGCCCGCGGACATCGTCATCTGCACGCCGGTGCCGTTGGCCTCGCCTTCCTGCGTCGCGGTCTGCAGCTGCTGTGCCGTCTCGATGCTCCAGGGCAGGCGGTAGGCGCGCGGCTCCGAGCCGTCGTCGAACTGCAGCCAGACATAGATGGCGTCGTTCTCGCGCATGCTCGAGCCGAGCACCTGCGCGTGCTGCGGGTCGCGCCATTCCAGCCGCATCGGCTTTGGCCGTCCCAGGAGCTCGGCTGAACCGCCGTAGACGACGGCGACCAGCAGGATGAAGAGCGCCGCCGAGGCGGTGCGCTGCCATAGCCGGCCGCGCGGCAGAACGAGGAAGATGAAGCCGCCGAGCAGCAGCGCGAAGGCGAAGGCCGAGAGGATCATCGCGCGGCCGTCCGCAGTTCCTTGTAGACGCTGTTGACGCTGCCGGCGAGCAGTTGTCCATGGTCGTCGAGGCGGAACCGGAACGCCGTCACCTGGTCGTTCTCGTGCCTCAACTGGACCGTGGCGGTGAGCAGCTGCTCGGAAGACTTGTCGCCGCCGGCCTGCAGCCTGGCGACGAGCTTGACGGTCACTGGATAGGTGACGCCGACGCCGCGATACATGTGGACGTTGGCGATATACTCGCCGGCCGGCATGCCACGGCTGTAGGCGACTTCATAATTGTAGTTGGTGATGTCCTCGGCCTTGCCGAGATCGTCGCGCAGCAGGTTGAAGACCGCGCCGCTCTTGTTGGAGTAGCCGACCGGCCGGTCGCCCGGCGCCTGCACCCAGAGGTCGACATCGGCGTCGATCGCATCGGCCCACTGCGCCTCGATGATGACGTTGCCCGGCGCCTTGTCGCCGGCCGTCTCCGCCGACTTCGCCGGCGGGTTTACGACCGTCAGCATGAGGACCGTCATCAGGATGAAGCCGCCGAGCATCAGCAGGGCGGTGTCGAGCCAGACGGTCAGCGTCTCCTCATCCATGGATGTCGCCCAGCAGCCGCAGGTTGATCTTGAGCCAGAGGTTGGTGCCGATGCCCAGCAGCGTGGCGTAGAGCGACACGTACATGCCGCTCACCACAGCACCGATCATGGTCTTGATCTGATCGGCCTCGGCCGACGCGCCCTCGCGCGCGGCCGAGAACGCGATGATCAGGCCGACGACGGTGCCGAGCAGGCCGATGCGCACGACATGCGTGGCGATCCACTGCACGTCGCGCCAGCGGCGCAGGAACACGCAGCCGACGCCCGCGGCGCCCATCGCGACGATCAGCCAGCACAGCAGCGCATTGCTGCCCTCGAACGGCTTGCCGGCGAGTCCGGCCATCCACAGCACCAGCAGACCGGCGGCCCCCACGGTCTGCAGCACGACGCAGCGTGACAGAAACCCGAGCTGGCCATCGGGGCGCGCCGCGGCTGCGATCGGGGCAGCGGGCCGGCCAAGCTGCGGAAAGTCCGCGATCCTTGCCTCCCGCCGCCCGTCAGCGATGGGATGTGACGGGCTCGACGATACGGTCTGCGGACTTGCGATGGCCACGATCATGTCCTCCTTCGATGCGCGCCGACCTTATCGCTCGCGCTCATTTGGGCCGCGATTCCTCGCGCGATTGTGCCGCGCTCAGAGCTGCGGGTCCTGAACGACGCGATCGATCTGCTTGCTCTGCCAGTCGCTGCCGTCCGCAACGACGCAGCTCAGACCTTGTGGAGTCGTGATGAGAATCGCCCAGGCGACGCCGCTGTCGCTCTTCAAGACCTCGAGCAATTGCCCGTCGTTGGTGAGCGCGATGGATGCGGGCTGCTCATGGTGGCTGTCGGCGAGCTTCGCCAAGACGTCGTTGCGCTGACCGCAGTACATGGGCGCAGCGGCGGCCACACCCGGAAGGGTAACGACCATCGCGGCGGTGCTTGCAATAAGAGTTGCCCTCGACATGTTCGTCCCTCGCGTCGGCCACGAAGCCGAATTCGGCCTCTAGCGGGACGAACAGGGGCCTTCCGGCCGCGGTTCCGGCGGCGCGGGCCAAAGCCACGACATTGTCACTGCGGCCGGTGCGGGTCACCGGCCGCGGAGCGTTTACTGCAGGGCCTGCTGCAGGTCCGCGATCAGGTCCGCCTCGTCCTCGACGCCGACCGACAGCCGGACCAGGCCATCGCCGATGCCGAGCTCGGCGCGCTTCTCCGGCGGCAGCGAGGCGTGCGTCATGATCGCCGGATGCTCGATCAGGCTCTCAACGCCGCCGAGGCTCTCGGCCAGCGCGAAGATCTGGCAGCGCTCGAGGAAGCGGCGCGAGTCGGCGAGCGTGCCCTTGAGGATGGCCGTCACCATGCCGCCGAAGCCGTGCATCTGCCGCTTCGCAAGCGCGTGCTGCGGGTGGCTCTTGAGCCCGGGGTAGTGCACGCGCGCCACCTTCGGATGCTTCTCCAGCCAGGCCGCGACCGCGGCCGCGTTCTGGCAGTGCCGTTCCATGCGCAGCGCCAGCGTCTTCAGGCCGCGCAGCGCCAGGAAGCTGTCGAACGGCCCGGCGACGGCGCCCACCGCGTTCTGCAGAAAGGTCAGGCGCTCGCGCAGCTCCGGCCGGTCGCCCACGATGACGACGCCGCCGACGATGTCGGAATGGCCGTTGAGATATTTGGTGGCAGAGTGCATGACCATGTCGAAGCCGTGCTCCAGCGGCCGCTGCACCCACGGGCTGGCGAACGTGTTGTCGGCGACGGCGATGATGCCGTGCCGCTTGGCCAGCGCGCCGACCGCCTCCAGATCGACCAGTTTCAGCAGCGGATTGGTCGGCGATTCGATCCAGAACAGCCGCGTCTCCGGCCGGATCGCCGCCTCGACCTTGGCGAGGTCGCCGAAATCGACGAACCCGAAGGAGAGCCCGGCCGAGCGCTTGCGCACGCGCTCGAACAGGCGATAGGTGCCGCCGTAGAGGTCATCCATGCAGAGGACGTGGCTGCCGCTGTCGAGCAGGTCGAGCACCGTCGCCGTACCGGCCAGCCCCGAGGCGAAAGCGAAGCCGGCCGTACCGCTCTCGAGGTCGGCGACGCAGCGCTCGTAGGCCATGCGCGTCGGGTTCTGCGAGCGCGAGTACTCGTAGCCCTTGTGCACGCCCGGGCTCGACTGCACGTAGGTCGAGGTAGCGTAGATCGGCTGCATGATCGCGCCGGTCGAGGGGTCGGGCGACTGGCCGGCGTGGATCGCGCGCGTCGAGAAGCCCTGGCGGTCCGTCGTCTGCTTCGCTTTCGGCGTGTCGTTCATGGATAATCCGTTCGCGTCCTAGCGCATCCGGCGGCGCAGGTGGTTCAGCAGGTCGATGCGCGTGATAAGGCCGAGGAACTCGTTCCCGTCCTTCACGATCGCCACATGGTCGCGCGCGAAGATCGGCAGCAGGACCGCGAGCGGCGCGTGCGCATCGACGCTGTCCACTTTGCTGGTCATGGCGTTCGCCACCTTCTCCTTGAACTTGTCCTCGTGGTCGTAGACCGCCAGCAGGATATCCGATTCGTCGACGATGCCCACGATCTCGCCGTCGCGCAGCACCGGCAGCTGCGAGATGTCGTAGAGCTTCATGCGCGCATAGGCCGTCACCAGCGTGTCGTCGGGCGCGACCGTGACGGTGGCGCGGTCGGCGTGCCGGCGGCTGATGAGGTCGCGGAGGTCGCCGGTCTTCGGCCGTTCGAGGAAGCCCTGGTCGAGCATCCAGTAGTCGTTGAACATCTTCGAGAGATACTTGTTGCCGCTGTCGCACACGAAGCTCACGACCCGCTGCGGCATCTTCTGCGCGCGGCAGTAGCGCAGCGCCGCGCCGACCAGCGTGCCCGTCGACGAGCCCGCGAGGATCCCCTCCTGCCGCAGCAGCTCGCGCGCCGTCGCGAAGCTCTCGGCGTCGGTGACCGTCAGGGCCTCCGATACGAGCGTCAAGTCGCAATTGTCCGGTATGAAGTCCTCGCCGATGCCCTCCACCAGCCAGGAGCCGGCGGCCCCGAGCTTCCCGGTCTTGACCTTGTCCACCAGCACCGAGCCTTTGGGGTCGGCCAGCACCATCTTGGTCGCCGGCGACACCTTCTTCATGAAGCGGCCGATGCCGGTGAGCGTGCCGCCCGAGCCCACGCCGCAGACGATGGCGTCGATCTGGTGCTCCATCTGTCGCCAGATCTCCGGCGCAGTCCCGGTCTCGTGCGCCAGGGGGTTGGCGGGATTGGCGAACTGGTTGATGTAGATGGCTCCCGGCGTCTCCTTGGCCAGCTTCTCGGCCATGTCCTGGTAGTAATCCGGATGGCCCTTGCCGACGTCGGAGCGGGTCATGCGTACCTCGGCGCCGAGGGCGCGCAGATGGAAGATCTTCTCCTGCGCCATCTTGTCCGGCATGACCAGGATCAGCCGGTAGCCTTTCTGCGCCGCCACCAGCGCCAGCCCCAGGCCGGTGTTGCCGGCCGTCGCCTCGATGATGGTGCCGCCGGCCTTCAGCCGGCCGTCGGCCTCGGCCGCCTCGATCATCGAGAGCGCGATGCGGTCCTTGATGGAGCCGCCGGGATTCTGGTTCTCGAGCTTGAGGAACAGCCGGCACTTGCCGGTGTCGATGCGGCTGACCTCGACGAGCGGCGTGTTGCCGATCATCGCCAGCACGTTTCGAAAGGTGGGCATGCGGACGACCTCCCATCCTGGCGGCGTCACCATGCCGCCGCGCCACCCCCGACGCAACGGCCTTGAATCGGCGGCATCTTCGCCCGCCCGACCCGGTCGGCGCGGCGGCCGACATTTCGATCTCACGGTTAGGCCACAGGAAAGACACGTGACGCCGGCCGGGAGTGGCAACATTTCTTTGCGATGGATTGGGGGCCTGAACCTTCAACCCCTGGAGGGACGATCATGACCAAGTTGCGCTTAGCCCTGCTGACCGCGTCGAGCGCTCTCGCCATTGCGCTCGTGGCGAGCCCCGTCGCGATCAGCGGGAGCAAGCTACAGCTCGCGGCCAATATCGCTCACGCCGCCGACAAGGCCACCAGCGGCGCCTCGAGCGGCGCCTCCGCGGGCGACGCATCGTCGCACTCCGCGGGCGGGTCGAGCGCTACCCCGGGCACCGGCGGCGCGGCCGACACCTCCGCCAGTGCCAGCGCCGATGCGTCGGACAGCAGCGACGTCGCCGCTCGTAGCAACGACACCGCCGAACGGGCGGCGGCCGTGGCCGCGTCCCTAGGCAAGGAGAAGGGGTTCCCTGTTCCCCTCGCCTCCGGCACGTCTGTCGTTATCAGCGCCGTCGCCGACGCGACGGCGACCGCGACGGTCGGTGAAAGCGGCACTGCCAGCGCCAATGCGAGCAGCGACACGGACGTCGCCGCGCTCGTCGGCGATGACGGCAAGCCCAACGTCTCGGCCTCTACCTCCAACTCTGTCGATGTCAGCGCGACCGGCGTGGGCAGTTCCGCGAGCGGAACCGCGACCGGCTCGGGCTCGGGCAGCGTGGCCACGCCGCAAGGATCCGCCTCCACGAAGACGGATGGCTCCGCCACCGCGTCCGTCGACTCCTCCACACCGGACACCAGCGGGGGCACGCCGACGGCGACCGCGACCGCCAACGCGCATGCGAGCGTCACCGCCACGGTGAACGTGCAGACCGGCGCGTTCCGCAACGGCTTCCTCACCCGCCAGCGGACCGTCACCGCGGATGCCAACGCCACCAGCACGGCCGTCGCGACCGGTCCGGGCGCCACCGCGACCGCCGACGCCGAGGCGGTAGCGACCGTTCATGTCGACACTGGCCAGCCCTCGGCGGCGCAGGTGAGCAACGGCGGCACGAGCGGGAAGGAGAACACCGGCGCCGACGATGACAGCGGAGGCGATGCCCAGACCGTATTCGTGCCGGTGTCGTCGCAAGCGGCCGAGGCCGGTGCCGGCACCTCCGCTTCCGGGACGCTCTGGTAGTTAAGCCGATCGCGGGCGGTGCGCGGTGCTGCGCCGCCCGCTCGGCGCCACTTTCCTCTTCAAGCCCCACCCAATCGGCGCTGAACGGCGCGTGTCACGCGAATCTCACCGGACTGCCACAGGGATGACACGGGCAGGCGCCCCTCTGCCGCCACATTCCCTCCCTACCTCTCGGCGACCGCTCCGATCACGCTTCCCGCGAGGGGGTGAGGCATGGACCAACGCTGGACCGCCGTTGCTGATCACGTCGACGCCCTGCGCCGCTATGCCCTCGCGATCGGGCGCGATCCCATGCATGCCGATGATCTCGTGCAGGAATGTCTGGCCCGCGCCCTGTCGCGGCCGCGCGATTGGCAGGACGTGCGCGACGCCCGCGCCTATCTGCTGACGATCGTGCACAACCTGCACGCCGACGACCGGGCGCGCCGCTGGCGCGATCGCGTCACGGTGCCGATCGACGGTAGCGACGGCGGGCTCGCCTGCGGGCCCGGACAGTGGGGGCCGCTCCTGCTGCGCGACCTCGTCCGCTCCTTGCAGGCCTTGCCCGCCGAGCGCCGGCAGCTCCTGCTGCTCATCGGCGTCGACGGCATGAGCTATCAGGAGGCGGCACAGCAGCTGGGCCTGCCCGTCGGCACCGTGATGTCGCGGTTGTCGCGCAGCCGGGCCCACCTTCGGCGCCTGATGGATGACGAGGGCGCCGCTGCTCACCGGCGGCGACAAGCGTGATGGTCACGAGATCCTGGTTCAGGGGCTGTGCTTGTGTCGACGGTGTCGGCGCAGGCGCAGAGCGGTAGCGACGCTTCGGCGTCGCTTTGGTAGGCGTGGCGGGAGGCGCGCGGCCGTCGGCCGTGCCCGCGCCCGCGATTTCTTCGCCAGGCGGGCGGCCGGCACTCCGGCCGTCCGCTGGCGCGTGTTCTTTTGGAAGGAGCGATCGATGCCTAAATCCATTAAGACAGCCCGCACGCTGCTGGCGGCGGCTGCTGCGGCGGGAGCGATAGGAGGACTGACGATGAGCACGGAGATTCGGACGGCGGCGGCCGACAACACGTCGGTATCGGCTTCGGCGAGGGCGTCGTCCTCGTCGAGCAGCTCCTCGAGCGCGACGAGCAGCCAGAAGGGTGGTGATTGTCAGGCAACCGCGAGCGCGGAGGTCACGACCACGGTGAACGGCCAGACGAAGACCGTCCGCCAGGAGAATACCGACCGCGGCTGTTCGGCGAACGCCAAGGCCAAGGCGGCCGTCGACGGCTCGCAGACGGATGATTCCACGGCCGAATAGGCCGCGTTGGAACTCGCAGGGGGGGTTTGCCGTTGTGACTAGGAAATGACCGGGGGCAGGCCCGGTCACGAGAGGGCAGCCATGGGTGCGAAGGGTCATATAGGATTGGCGGTGGCCGGTCTGCTGGCGGCGCTTCTGTCCGCCTGCGGCAGCGGCGGCAGCGGCGGTGGCAGCGGCGACAGCGATATCGCGCAGGTT